>FLNZ01003229.1_pt1 | contig 40056 bp, 29 predicted proteins | sample 1140391 | NCBI WGS metagenome assembly FLNZ01 (sample SAMEA3878171, study PRJEB12797) | bioreactor metagenome | biome: Moose rumen | place: Sweden | collected 2011-10 | reverse complement strand
TGGGGACATGCCGACATACAGAACATTCGGGACATTCGGGGGAGGGAGGAGTCGGCATGACATGCCGACATACAGAACATTCGGGACATTCGGGGGCGAGGGGGAGAGTCGGCATGACATGCCGACATACAGAACTGGGGATATGGCGAAATACAGAACGGAGGAGGCGGGTGAGCAGGGCGGGGGACAGCAACGAGGGTGTGCCGCCACCGAGGTAGAGAGAGGTGAGAGGTGGGGTCTCACGGGCATGAGTGAGAAGTTCCAGTTCGCGTTCGATGGCCTCGATATAGGGCTCTTGCCATGCCGGGGGGAGGGTGGTGGAAAAGAAGTCGCAGTAGATGCACCTACTGCGACAAAAGGGTATGTGGATGTATATGCCAGCCACGTTGTTATTTCTTCATGTCAATCAACCATTTTCCCTCTTCCGTGCGGATGAGGTCGGTCTTTTCCTCCGTGGTCTTTCCGTTGCCGTATGTGACGTTTGCTGTGACTACGGCGGTGCCCTCCTCTTCGTTGATTTGTTCGTCAATAATCTCCATGGCGGTGACTACACGGTCGGCGGATACGTCCTTGGCTTTCTCCTCGCAAAGGCCAATCCATTGCTGGCGCGTCTTTTCTGCCTCTTCGGGCGTGCCTTTGAAATAAACCATGTCGAAAGCAGCCTTCCAATCTTGTTTGATGAGTGCCTGGCTGTACTTTTCCACAGTGTCTTTCGGACTGTCGCTCTTGTTTGCCCCGCTGCAGGCAAACAGCAGGAGGGCGATGATGCCTGTCAGGCATGCGATGATGGATTTCTTCATTGCTTTTTTGTTTTAGGGGTTAAACATATACATTTGTTGCAGTTGCTGCGATTTGTAGATTTGCGAGGGTACGATGCACCGAATCTTTGTGAGGGGCAGTGATACGGTGTGGCGCTGACTGTCGAGTAGTTCTATGCCCGCATGGCGATAGGCGTAGGCAATGAGTTCCGTGCAGTACATGCGCGTCGTGTCGGTCTCGTCGTAGTCGTTGTCGAAGAGCGTTCCCCGCTGGTATATCTCCATTGCTTTACGGGCAGCCCGTTTGCCTGCTATGCTGTCGTACGGACGACAGACGGCACCTGTCAGCGCATAGCCTTTGGCATAGAACTTCTGGGGTGTATCCATCTTTACTCGGTCGGCATCCCCCCGAAAGTCGTGTTCGCCAGGAACGGCATGCACAATCATCATCACACCAGCCGAGTCCACCACGATGCCCGTATGGGAGAAGATGCCTCCCGTGTCCTGAAATGCTACGATGCGACTTGTGAGTCCCGTACATCGGCGAAATACGACATCGCCCGGGCGAAGGACAAGCGTGTCGGGCATGATGCTTTGTGCGGTGACGGCTTGGTGGCGATGACAGGCCCATAGCGAACAGGCAAGCAACCACACCAGCAGAACGGGAGCAGTTCGGGTTGTCATGTGCCGACAAAGGTAAATAATAATGTGTGGATAGCCAAGTACAAAAAGATTTTTATAGGTTAATATTCAAAAAACGTCGTAAACATTTGGTCACATCAGCGGATTTCGCTAAATTGCAGTCCGTTTCGTGCTTATAGGGCCGAATTTGACCAAAAAACAAATAAAAAATCTTAAATACTAACAACCTATGAAAGTTTATCAAAGCAATGAAATTAAAAACATTGCCATCTTAGGCAATGACGGTGCTGGTAAGACAACCCTCACGGAAAGCCTGCTCTTCGAAGCAGGCATCATCAAACGCCGCGGTCGTGTATCGCAGCACACAACAGTCAGTGACTATTTCCCTGTAGAGCACGAGTATGGCTACAGTGTGTTTAGCACCGTGTTCCACACGGAATGGAATGGCAAGAAACTGAACTTCATCGACTGCCCGGGCAGTGATGACTTCGCAGGTGCTGCCATTACGGCACTGAACGTAACGGATGCCGCCATTCTGCTGCTGAAGGGATCCGCCGGTGTGGAAGTGGGTACACAGAACCATTTCCGCTACACGGAGAAATTGAAGAAACCCGTAATCTTCCTGGTTAACCAACTTGATGACGAGAACTGCGACTACGACCGTATTCTGGAGCAGTTGAAGGACATCTATGGTTCGAAGGTTGTGCCCGTGCAGTACCCCGTGAAGACAGGTCCAGACTTCAATGCCGTCATCGACGTGCTGTTGATGAAGAAGTATTCCTGGGGACCTGAAGGCGGTGCTCCCACCATTGAGGAGATTCCTGCCGACCAGATGGACAAGGCAATGGAGTTGCACAGGGCTTTGATTGAGGCCGCTGCCGAGAACGACGAGGCCTTGATGGAGAAGTTCTTCGAGAGCGAAAACCTGACAGAGGACGAGATGCGTGAAGGAATCCGTAAGGGTCTTGCCATGCGCGGTATGTTCCCTGTATTCTGCGTATGTGCAGGTAAGGACATGGGCGTGCGTCGTCTGATGGAATTCCTCGGCAATGTGGTTCCCTTCGTGGACGAGATGCCTGCCGTGGTCAATACCCAAGGTGCAGAGGTGAAGCCCGACGTGTCTGCCCCCACGAGTCTGTTCTTCTTCAAGACCAGCATGGAGCCCCACATCGGTGAGGTTCAGTACTTCAAGGTTATGAGCGGTAAGGTTCACGAGGGTGACGACCTGACGAATGCCGACCGTGGTTCGAAAGAGCGCATCGCTCAGATGTTCTGCTGCGCTGGACAGAACCGCATCAAGGTGGAAGAACTGGTGGCAGGTGACATCGGTTGCACCGTGAAGCTGAAGGACGTGAAGACAGGCAATACCCTGAACGACAAGAATACCGAGAACCGTTTCGATTTCATTAAGTTCCCCAACACCAAGTATTCACGTGCCATCCGTGCCGTGAACGAGAGCGATACGGAGAAGATGATGAATGCCTTGCAGAAGATGCGTGAGGAAGATCCCACGTGGCAGATTGAGCAGAGCAAGGAACTGAAGCAGATACTGGTTCACGGTCAGGGTGAGTTCCACCTGCGTACGCTGAAGTGGCGCATGGAGAACAACGAAAAGATACAGATTGTATTTGATGAGCCCAAAGTGCCCTACCGTGAGACCATCACGAAGGCTGCCCGTGCCGACTATCGCCACAAGAAGCAGTCGGGAGGTGCAGGTCAGTTTGGTGAGGTACACCTTATTGTCGAGCCATACGTTGAGGGCGTTCCTACGCAGGATGTTTACCGCTTCGGTGGTCAGGAGTTCCGCATTACAGCCAAGAGTGAGGAAGTCATTGACCTGGAGTGGGGTGGCAAACTCGTCTTCATCAACTCTGTTGTCGGTGGTGCGATTGATGCACGTTTCATGCCCGCCATCCTGAAGGGTGTCATGCAGCGCATGGAGCAAGGTCCGTTGACGGGTTGCTACGCACGCGACGTGCGCGTAATAGTATATGATGGTAAGATGCACCCCGTGGATTCGAACGAACTTTCGTTCATGCTGGCAGGTCGTCAGGCCTTTGCACAGGCATTCCGCGAGGCAGGTCCGAAGATTCTGGAGCCCATCTACGATGTGGAGGTTATGGTGCCGAGCGACAAGTTGGGTGATGTGATGAGCGATTTGCAGGGTCGTCGTGCCATGATTATGGGCATGAACAGTGAATCGGGTTATGAGAAACTGTCTGCCCGTGTGCCCCTGAAGGAAATGAGTTCCTACAGCACCGCGTTGAGCAGTCTGACTGGTGGCCGTGCAAGTTTTGCCATGACCTTCGCCAGCTACGAACTCGTGCCTGCCGATGTACAGCAGAAGCTCATCAAGGAGCACGAAGAAGAAGAGGCAGAATAGGTCCACAATCTTCTGTGGAGGGGGCGATAACGCCCCGATTCTGTTAACAATACTAAAAAGGGAAAGCAAAAAAAGCTTTCCCTTTTGAAATGTTAAAATTTAGAATTACATTTGCAGCATGAAACGTTCCGTACTCTGGCTGATAAGTATAGGCATCGGTGTATGCTTCGTGGTTTTGCTGGTTTTGCAAAGCCGCTATACGGCTATGATGGTGCAGATGCGCAAGGAGCAGTTTGATGAGAGCGTCAAGCGCAGCCTTGACCAGGCGTCGCATGATTTGGAGCGCAACGAAACCTTCAACTACCTGGAAGGCGTGGTGTCGAACTATGTGGAAGACCTGACCCAGGTGGACGATGAACACGATGCCCCCCATACCAAAAACGTGCTTGGAAATCCAGCCTTGATGGGCGTGCAGCGTTTCGATACCCTGAGCATGATGCCGCGCCTGTCGTTGGGCATGAACCAGCGTGCCAACTATGCCGTGTCGAGCCAGCAGTTCCAAATGGCGGTGCGCAATGCCTATCTGTATCAAAAAGGTATCTTGGACGAAGTCATATACAGCATCCTGTATAGTGCCAGCGAAAACTCATTTGAGGAACGCATCAACACGAAAGTGCTGGATGCAAGTTTGCGCATGGCCCTTGAACAGAATGGTGTGACGCTGCCTTTCCACTTCACCATTTCTACCAGTGACGGCAGAGAAGTGTACAGGTGTTCGGATTATGACGAGAAAGGAGCAGACTATACCTACACGCAGACCTTGTTCCGCAATGACCCTTCGAGCAAGATGGGCGTTGTGAAGGTGCATTTCCCCGACCGTGGCCGATATGTGTTGGGCGTGACTCGACTGATGATGCCGGCAATGGGCTTTACGCTCGTGCTGTTCGGGATGTTTATGTTCACGATATATCTCTTTGTGCGTCAGCGTAAAATCAATGAGATGAAGAACGATTTTGTGAACAACATGACCCATGAGTTCAAGACACCGATTGCCAGCCTTTCGCTTGCGGCACAGATGTTGAGCGACGAAAGTGTGAACAAGACCCCTTCCATGTACGACAGCCTGAGCAAGGTCATCGACACAGAGACCAAACGCTTGCGCTATCAAGTGGAGAAGGTGTTGCAGATGTCGCTCTACGACCATGATAACATAGCCCTGAAACCTGTAGAACTGAATGCCGACGAATTGATAGATAACATACTTGCCACTTCGTTTGCCCTGAAAGTGGAGAGACTCGGCGGTCGCATCGAGCCCTTGCTGGAGGCAGAGAACCCCAATATCTATGTCGATGAACTGCATTTTACCAATGTCGTATCTACCTTGCTGGACAATGCCGTGAAGTATCGTCGTGCGGAGGTGCCGCTTGAGTTGGTAGTGAGCACATGGAACCAAGGCGGAAAGTATTGCCTCAGCATCAAGGACAATGGGATAGGCATAAAAAAGGAGGACCAGCGTCGCATCTTTGAGAAATTCTATCGGGTGCATACGGGCAACCAACACGACGTGAAGGGCTTTGGCTTAGGTCTGGCGTATGTGAAGAATATGATAAAACTGCACAAGGGCATCGTCCGTGTGGAGAGCGAGCCCGGGCAGGGAACCACATTTACGATAATATTACCTACATTAAAAACATAAATGAATATGGAGACAAAGCAACACATTCTGTTATGCGAGGACGACGAAAGTCTGGGCATGCTGTTGAGAGAGTATTTACAGGCCAAGGGCTACGATGTAGAGTTGCAGTTGGATGGGGAAGCAGGATATAAGGCCTTTGCAAAGGGACACTATGATATGTGTGTGCTGGATGTGATGATGCCCAAGAAGGACGGTTTCACGCTGGCACAGGAAATACGCGAGGTCAATGCGGAGGTTCCTATCATATTCCTCACATCCCGCACGCTGAAGGAGGACATCTTCGAGGGGTTTAGGATTGGAGCCGACGATTATCTGACGAAACCATTCTCGATGGACGAACTTGTATATCGTATGGAGGCCGTCCTTCGTCGAGTACATGGCGTGAAGGCACAACCCGCCCGCCAGTATCGTTTGGGTAAGTTCCTCTTCGATACTCAGCGTCAGTTGCTGACGATTGGCGATACACAGGTAAAACTGACCACAAAGGAAAGCGAGTTGCTGAGCCTGTTATGTGCTCACGCCAACGATGTCTTGCTGCGCGAACTGGCATTGAAGACCATCTGGATAGACGACAACTACTTCAATGCTCGTTCGATGGACGTTTACATCACCAAGTTGCGCAAGCATCTGAAGGCCGACCCGGAGATTGAAATCAACAATGTGCATGGCCGCGGTTACAAGTTAATCGCTCCTGGCGGCGTGGAGGCTGAAGAATAGACTTGACTTAGACAGCACGAAAATAGGCGGAAGGTCATTTGACTTTCCGCCTATTCTGTTGCCCTAAGGCAAATGTCATCGTGTTCTTCTGGTGACTACAATGTGGACGATAAGGCCAGCAATCGTGAGGCCCAGGCCGCAGAACTGTACGGGGTTGTAATCTACCGTAGAGAAACCAAAGTACGCCGTGAGTATGTAACTCAACAAAAGAATAATCGCACCCACAACGATGAGCAGAATACCTAAATACTTTTTCATATTCTTATCTTGTTTTTGTTTATAATCACATTAACGACCACAAATTAACACAAAATAATCGAAATGACGAAATAATTAAGACAGAAAATTCAATTGCCTGTGATATTTGGGGCGCACGCCATGCTGTAGTTGTGAAAGTTGCGTATTTTCTTGGTTATTTCGCAGAAAAATACTACCTTTGCAACCGCTTTACGCAAAATAACATTATTCATTAATTAAAAAGTATTATGAACCAGTACGAAACCGTTTTCATTTTGACTCCCGTTTTGTCTGATGATCAGATGAAGGAAACGGTAAACAAGTTCAAGGGCCTGCTCACCGACGGTGGTGCAGAAATCCTCAGTGAGGAGTTGTGGGGCCTGAAGAAGTTGGCTTATCCTATCCAGAAGAAATCTACGGGGTTCTATGTTTTGGTAGAGTTCAAGGCTGAGCCTGAACTTATCAAGAAGTTGGAGACCAACTATCGTCGCGACGAAAGAGTCATCCGCTTCCAAACCGTGAAGCTTGAGAAGTATGCCATCGAGTATGCAGAAAAGCGTCGTAACAAACAATCTAACAAGGAGGCTTAACTATGGTACCACAAGGAAGTGAAATTCGTTATCTCAACGCTCCCGTCATCGACACGAAGCGTAAGAAGTATTGCCGTTTCAAGAAGAGCGGTATTAAGTATATCGATTACAAGGATCCCGAATTCCTGAAGAAGTTCCTCAACGAGCAGGGTAAGATTCTTCCCCGCCGCATCACAGGCACCTCTTTGAAGTATCAGCGCCGTGTGGCTCAGGCTGTAAAGCGTGCCCGCCAGTTGGCTCTGCTGCCCTTCGTGACCGATTTGATGAAATAATTAAAGTAGGAGGTAAGATATATGGAAATTATTCTGAAAGAAGATGTTATCGGCTTGGGTTACAAGAACGATATCGTGAATGTGAAGTCAGGTTACGGACGTAACTATCTTATCCCCCAGGGCAAGGGTGTTATCGCATCGGAGAGTGCCAAGAAGGTGCTTGCCGAGAACCTGCGTCAGCAGGCAGTGAAACTTGCCAAGATTAAGGAAGCCGCTCAGGCTGTTGCCGACAAACTGGCAGGTGTTGCCCTGACCATTGCCACGAAGGTTAGTTCTTCGGGCAGCATCTATGGCAGCGTCAACTCTTTGCAGATTGCCGATGAGTTGCAGAAACTGGGCTTTGACATCGACCGCAAGAAGATTGTGGTGAAGGATGTGAAGACTGTGGGCGATTATGTGGCTGTTGTCAAACTCCACAAGGAGGTTGACGCAGAGGTGCCCTTCACGGTTGTTGCCGAAGGTGCTCCCGTTGTTGAAGAGACTCCTGCCCCCGTTGTTGAAGAAACACCTGCTCCTGTGGTAGAGGAAACTCCTGCTCCTGTAGTAGAAGAGGCTCCCGCCCCTGTTGAGGAGGAGGCTCCTGCTGCAGTTGAGGAGGCACCCGCAGAAGAGGTTGCCCCCGAGGCTGAGGAAGAAACTCCTGCCGCAGAGTAAGGTTTAAGTCTAAGCATATAAACATTGAGACCTCAATTCCCGAATGTGGGCGTTGAGGTCTTTTTGTATCCCTTTAGCGTTGAGCGTACTGTGTTTTCGGCGCTGTGGAGTGTGGCGTGATGCTTTGCGGGGAACAAAAAAAGAAAGGGCTGCACTCTCGCGCAGCCCTTTCAAAGCCTATTGTTCGTTCCTGATATTATTCAGCAAGTGCTTCAGCAGCAGCCTCAACAACTTCAGCAACAGCGCTGTCAACAGCGGTGGTGTCAACAACCTCTACAGTGTCAACTGCAACAGTGTCAACTGCCTCAGCCTGCTGAGTACCGTTACCGCAAGAAGCGAAAGAAATAGCTGCAACAGCTACGAACATGAATGCTAACTTTTTCATTTTTTTAGTTTGTTAAATTAGTAAAACAATCAATTGCTTTTTTCAAAACCGACGCAAAGGTACAAACTTTTTCAATACGTTGTATCTCTTTTTGCAACTTTTTTTCATTTTTTTTCAATAATTTGTGTTTTTGGGTGCTTTTTCGTACCTTTACGGCATGAAACACGCTAATTCTTTGCAAGGTAAAAAGGCTGTTTTCTTCACGTTGGGTTGCAAATTGAACTTTGCCGAGACCTCCACCGTTGCACAAAGGTTGGAGGAATTAGGAGTTGTGCGTGCCCGCAAGGGAGAGGAAGCCGACATCTGTTTTGTCAATACTTGCAGCGTGACGGAGGTTGCAGACCATAAGTGTCGGCAGTCCATTCATAAACTGATTAAGGAAAATCCCAATGCCTTTGTCGTGGTGACAGGTTGTTATGCCCAGTTGAAGCCCGATGTCATTCGTCAGATACCGGGAGTTGACCTTGTGCTTGGCGTGGCAGAAAAGGGAAAGGTGGTGGAAATGATTATTAAGTTCTTCACAGAGCACACAGAGAAGACAGAGGGCACAGAGGGGGCAGAGTACACAGAGAAGACAGAGGGCACAGAGAAGTCAGCGCCCTCTGTGCGGGACTTTGTCCCTTCCTGCGCTTGTGGCGACCGTACGCGCTATTTCCTGAAGGTGCAAGACGGGTGTAACTATTTCTGTACCTATTGCACGATTCCGTTTGCGCGAGGGCGTAGCCGTAATGGTTCGATTGCCTCTCTCGTGGCTCAGGCCGAGCAGGTAGCGGAGAAAGGAGGCAAGGAGATAGTCCTGACCGGTGTGAATATCGGTGATTTCGGAAGGACGACGGGGGAGACATTCATTGAACTTATCCGTGAACTCGACCAGGTGCGCGGCATCGAACGATACCGCATAAGCAGCATCGAGCCCAATCTCCTGACCGACGAGGTGCTGGAGTTCTGTGCACGGAGCCGTGCCTTCATGCCTCACTTCCATGTGCCCCTGCAGTCGGGAAGCGATGAGGTTCTGCGCCTGATGCACCGTCGTTACGACACGGCTTTCTTTGAACAGAAGATGTTACGCATACGCGAACTGATGCCCGATGCCTTCATTGGCGTGGATGTCATCGTGGGCATGCGTGGTGAGACAGATGCCCTTTTCCTTGAAACATTAGATTTCCTGCATCGCTTGCCCGTGAGTCAGTATCATGTGTTCAGTTACAGCGAACGCCCCGGTACCAAGGCTCTTGACATCCCTCACCGTGTGCGACCAGAGGAGAAGCATTGTCGCAGTCAGCACGTGCTGAAGGAAAGTGATGCTCACGCGCGCGCGTTCTATAATAAATATATAGGGAGTGTGCGTCCCGTGTTGTTGGAGCGAGGCAAGAGAGGAGTGATGAATGGTTTTACGGACAACTATATTAAGGTGGAACTCAGCAACATATCGTGTGCAACGGATGGCGCACGACTGGATAATACGGTGGTGAAAGTGCGGTTGGTCGGGTGGAACGAGAAAGGCGATGCTTTAATCGGTGAATTGATAATGGACAATTGACAATGAAGAATCTGGCAATAGTTATATTAAATTGGAACGGAGTCAATATGATGCGTCGCTTTCTGCCTTCCGTGGTGAAGAATTCGCCCGAGGCAGAGATTGTTGTGGTGGACAATGGTTCCACAGACGACAGCCTGCAATACCTTGAACGGGAAATGCCCGAAGTGCGTGTGATTTGTCTCGACAAGAACTATGGTTTTGCCGAGGGCTACCATCGTGGGCTCAAGGAAGTTGCGGCACCCTATTACCTGCTCCTGAACAGCGACGTGGAGGTGCACGAAGGATGGCTCCAGCCGATGCTCGCCTATATGGATGCCCATGCAGAGGTGGCTGCCTGTCAGCCCAAACTCCTTTGTCAGTGGGCGCCCGAGAAGTTTGAATATGCTGGAGCCTCGGGTGGTTATGTCGATGCCTTGGGCTATCCCTATTGCCGTGGTCGCGTGTTCGGTACCGTTGAGCGGGATGAAGGACAATACGACGATGTCGTGCCCGTCCTTTGGGCCACAGGTGCTGCCCTGATGATTCGCAGCGAAGACTATTGGAATGTGGGCGGACTGGACGGTCGTTTCTTTGCCCATCAGGAAGAGATTGACCTTTGTTGGCGCCTTCGTTCGAGGGGTAGGGGAGTAGTGGTGGTGCCGCAGAGTGTGGCATTCCATCTGGGAGGCGGAACATTGCCCAAGGGCAACCCCCATAAGGACTTCCTTAATTTCCGAAACAACCTCTTGCTTCTGTACAAGAATCTGCCGGACAATCGGTTGCGCCCTGTTATGCGTCAGCGGTTTTGGCTCGACGGGCTGGCATCCATTCAGTTCCTGCTCAAAGGTCAGTTTGGGTCGTTTCGTGCCGTATGGCGTGCTCGTCGTGCGTTCCGACGTATGCGTCCCGACTTTGCAAAGGACAGAGAGGCCAATCTCCGTCTTGCCGTCCTATCGCCTGTGCCCGAGCAATCTACCTTCTCTCTGCTTTGGCAATACTATATTAAAGGAAAGAAAACTTTTGATAAGTTGAAAGTTGAAGTGACGGAGCAGCGAGTGCAGAGCCGAACTCGTTCGAGCTATGCCGAGTCGCGTCGGAACTCGACCGAAGGTCAAAGTTGAAAATTGAAAGTTGAAAGTTGAAAATTGAAAGTTGAAAGTTGAAAGTTGAAAATTGAAAATTGAAAGTTGAAAGTTGAAAATTGAAGTGACCCCTCCTGACCTCCCCTGTAGGGGAGGAATAGCAAAGCAGAGAATAGTACGGTGGAATATTCCCCTCCTACAGGAGGGGTTAGGGGAGGTCACCATTGTTAAATCACTAAATCATCCAATCACTAAATCACTAAATCACCGAACCGACGCCAAACCGAATGTCATAAACTTGTTTAAATGACTGAGGTGCGAAGGAGGAAAACCAAAGGTTAACCGACGCCAAACCGAATGTCATAAACTTGTTTAAATGACTGAGGTGCGAAGGAGGAAAACCAAAGGTTAGTCGCAACGGAACTCGACCGAAGGTCAAAGTTGAAAATGGAATCGTTCTTATATCTTATACCCTGTACTCTCGGAGACACACCTATCGACCAGGTGCTGCCCCGGTACAATGCTGAGATTGTCCGCGGCATTCGTTATTTTATTGTTGAGGAAATCCGTACCGCCCGTCGTTTCCTGCGTCGCGTCGATAGGGAGTTTCCCATTGACGACTGCACCTTCTACGAGATGGGCAAGCATGCCGACGAGGGTCAGTATGCCTCATATCTGAAGCCCATTGCCCAGGGTTGTCCCGTAGGTGTCATCAGCGAGGCAGGTTGTCCAGCCGTGGCAGACCCCGGAGCCGACATTGTGGCCATAGCCCAGCGCACGGGCATTCGGGTGATACCCCTTGTGGGTCCCAATAGCATGATTATGGCCGTCATGGCAAGTGGACTGAATGGTCAGAGTTTTGCGTTTCATGGTTACCTGCCCATCGACGAAGGCGAACGTGCCCGCCGCCTGCAAGTCCTGGAGAAGCGTGCCCGACAGGAAGGACAGACGCAACTCTTCATCGAGACCCCTTACCGCAATCGCCGTTTCTTCGACACCCTTGTCCGTACCCTTTCGTCCCAGACACGGCTTTGTGTGGCAGCGGGACTTACTACCGAAGACGAGTGGATTCACACGCACACCATAGGCGAATGGCGCAAGTTGTCACTGCCCGACTTGAGCAAGACGCCTGCCATCTTCCTGTTCCTATAGACTGTCTTTTCGGAATTTCAATTCAGCCTAAAGCCTCCAGCGCCTCCATAGCCTTGGTCCATTCATCCTCGGCTTTGGAGAGTTGTTGCTTCAGTCGTCCGTGCTTTTCGTAGAGCGACATATCGCTGCCCCCCTCGGGCGTGGCCATGCGAGCCTCCACGATGGCGATGGCCTGTTCCAACTCCGCCACGGTCTGCTCGGCATCCGCCACCGCCTTCTCCAGTTTCTTTCGCTGGCGTGCCTGTGCCTTTTGGGTCTCAAAGGCCATGCGGCCTTCTTGGTGAGCCGTGGGAAGTGAGGGCACTTCTCTCTTCTCACTTGCCACTTCTCTCTTCTCACCTCTCACATCTCTCTTCTCACCTCTCACTTCTCTCTTCTCACTTTCCTTCAGATAGTCATAAATGCCGCCGATGTGTTCCCTGACCTTGCCGTCGGCAAAGGCATAGACGCGCGAAACCAGTCCGTCAAGGAAGGCGCGGTCGTGGCTGACAAGGATTACCGTGCCGTCGAACTTGCGGATGGCCTCCTTCAGGACATCCTTCGAGCGCATGTCCAAGTGGTTGGTAGGTTCGTCCAGTATAAGCAGGTTTGCTGGTTCAAGCAGCAACTTTATCATTGCCAGTCGCGTGCGTTCGCCGCCTGAAAGCACCTTTACCTTCTTGTCCGACTCGTCGCCGCCAAACATGAACGCGCCCAATATGTCGCGAATCTTCGTGCGGATGTCGCCTCGTGCCACGCGGTCGATGGTGTCAAATACCGTCAGATCCTCGTCGAGCAGTTGTGCCTGATTCTGGGCAAAGTAGCCTATCTCCACGTTATGCCCAATCTTTAGATTCCCGTCAAACGGTATCAGTCCCATGATGCACTTCACCAGCGTGGTCTTGCCCTCACCGTTGCGGCCCACGAAGGCCACTTTTTCGCCACGACGTATGGTGAGGTTGACGTTGTGGAATATGTTGTGCGTGCCATAGGTCTTGCCCACCTCCTCGCAGATGATGGGGAAGTCGCCAGAGCGTTGGCTGCAGGTAAACTGCAGGTGCAGGTGGCTGTTGTCCACCTCGTCGATTTCGATGGGCACAATCTTTTCCAGTGCCTTGATGCGGCTCTGCACCTGGTTTGCCTTGGTGGCCTGGTAGCGAAAGCGTTCGATGAAGGCCCGTGTCTCGGCAATCTCCTTCTGTTGGTTCTCGTAGGCACGCAGTTGCTGCTCGCGTCGCTCGGCGCGCAGCGTGACGTATTCGTCGTATTTGACTTTGTAGTCATAGATTTGTCCGCACGATATTTCGATGGTTCGGTTGGTGACATTGTTGATGAAGGCGCGGTCGTGCGAAACCATGACCACAGCCCCCTGGTGGTCGCGCAGGAATTGTTCAAACCATTGGATGCTTTCTATGTCCAGATGATTGGTCGGTTCGTCCAGCAACAGCACGTCGGGGTGGCGCAACAATATCTTTGCCAACTCGATGCGCATGCGCCAACCGCCCGAAAACTCTTTGGTGGGGCGGTCGAAGTCCGACTGTCGGAAGCCCAGTCCCGTGAGCGTGCGCTCCAGTTGCGCATGGTAATTGGTGCCGCCCAACAGTTGGAACCGTTCGTCAGTCTGTGCGAAACGCTCCACGAGCGCCATGTATTCCGGACTTTCATAGTCAGTGCGCTCAGCCAGTTGACGGTTCATGCGGTCAAGGTCTGCCTGCAATTCGTGGATGTGACTGAATGCCAGTTCCGCCTCTTCCCTCACCGTTCGTTCGTCGGCTATCTTCATCACTTGCGGCAGATAGCCGATAGTTGTCTCGCGCGGCACGCTGACCGTACCGCTGGTGGGGCGTTGCAATTCGGCTATTATCTTGAGCATCGTGCTCTTGCCCGCACCGTTCTTGCCCACGAGAGCAATGCGGTCGCGGTCGTTAATGACATACGAAACCCCAGAGAACAGGGGCTTTGCACTAAACTCCACGTACAAGTTTTCTATCGAAATCATATCGTGCAAAAAAGCCCCTCCCTATGGGGGAGGGGCGTGGGGAAGGGGCTTTAGAACATCTTATCGGGATACTGTCCGTCGGCATGCAACTTGGCCAGTTTCTCCACTACGCCGGGGCGGTCTTCGGGATAGGTCACGCCGAACCACTTGGACGTGGTGTCCAGCACTTCGCATGTGGCCTGGCCTGTCTTGATGAGGTGGTCCACCATGAGCGGTATGAAGAACTCGGCCTTCAGGTTCTCTATGTTCTTCGGGTCGCTGAGGAACTGCTTGAAATACTGCTCGCTGTGCTCGAAGTAGTCGGGAGTAAAGCCCCAGAAATTCATGGAAACAGGCGTAGTGTCGGGTATGCTCACCCACTGGTCGTTCTCGTCCAGGTACTGCACCTTCCCATCGCGGCGCTCAATCTTTGTGCGCTCCACGACGCTGGTCAGGTGGTGCGTCTTTTCGTCGTTCTCGCAGATGCCGCGGCTCACCGTGCCGCTTTCGCTCAGCGTGTTGTCCACACGGAAACCCACCATGGCATATTTGCCCTTGGAGCCTTCAGGAAGTTCGCTCAGGAACTTGCCCATTACGCGGAACGCATCGCGGTCGTAGAAGTCGTCGCAGTTCAATACGGCGAAAGGTTCCTTGATGACATCCTTGCCCATCAGCACGGCGTGGTTTGTACCCCACGGCTTGATGCGGCCCTCAGGAACGCTGAACCCCTCAGGCAGCGAGTCGAGGCTCTGGAAACACAACTCGCAAGGCACATGACCTTCGTACTTCGAGAGTATCTGTGTGCGGAACTGCTCCTCGAAATCCTTGCGGATGACCCATACAATCTTGCCGAATCCAGCCTCTATGGCATCGTAGATGCTATAGTCCATGATGGTTTGTCCCTGTGGACCCAGCCCGTCCAACTGCTTGAGGCCTCCGTAACGGCTGCCCATGCCTGCTGCTAAAAGAAACAAAGTAGGTTTCATATTAAATATATGTTTTATGGTTATGTGCTGCAAAGATACAAATAAATGGCGAGGTAGCCAAAACAAAAAATATAAAACATCGTGAAGTCCTGCACAAAACGCCTCGGTGCATAATGTAAATCATCGCGGTGCAAAATGTAATTCTTCACGGTGCATAATGTAAAACGTCTCGATGCTTTCTATAATCTCCGTCGTGGAATTTGCGTTCAACGACGTGGAACGGACATTCAACGTCGGGGAACCGACGTTCCACGACGCGGAACATAGATTGCACGCACCCCCTCTTCATTGCCGTATTTACATAGTAAATACCCCTATGGGGTGGGCTTTTTGGGGCTGTTTCGTATGTTGCGTTGGCAACGCAACAGACTGAACAGACGGGAGAGACGGAATATTAGGTGCGACACCCAATACAAGTTCCCTGTAATGGCGGTTGCAACTTTGCTTGAAACCGCGAATGACCATCCCTAAGGGCTTCGCCATCTGTTCCTTGACGAAGAGGATGCCATGCAGGTGGTCGGGCATCATCTGTAGAGCCACCACCTCAATCTCGGGGTGGTGCAAAGACGTGGCCCACCATTCATCGCTCACTCGCTGACCCAGTTTGCTGAGTTCCATGTGTGGAGCATCGGCCTTGCCTTCGAGTGCATCGCTGCGGCCGACCACGTTGCCAAAAAGAGGATGACGATTCTCGACGACCAACGTAACCATGTACATCATGCGTTCTGTGTAGTCGTGCCCTACGCAACGCCGCTGCATTGAAGGCTTCTTTTCACCAGCAAAGGCTTTCTGGCTTTCATATACTTCACGCTTCATGCGTAATGAACTTCTAATTTTTAGAAAGGATAGCCCACGGCGAGGTGGAATCCAAGGGAATTCCAGAACTTGCCCATGTTGTAGTAGCCGCTGTGCCCCGTGTCGTAGGGAGCATGAAGTCCGACTCCGACATCGAAGCGAATGACGAGGAAGGAAAGGTCGTAGCGCAAGCCAAAGCCTGTGCCGAGGGCTATCTCGCGGGCTATGCGGCTGAGGTCGATGTTGCCCCCAGGGCGGTTCTCGTCTTCCTTCGTGAGCCAGACATTACCTGCATCGACGAACAGGGCACCTTGCAGTTTGCTTATGAGGGGGAATCGGTATTCAAGGTTGGCTTCGAGGCGAAGGTCGCCCATTTGGTCGATGTAACTGTAGTGGGAATGTCCAGGGTGGTAGCGACCCGGGCCAATGCTGCGCACGCCAAAGGCGCGGATGCTGTTGGCACCGCCCACGGTGAAGAGGTCGGAGTAGGGCGCGATTGTGGAGTTGCCAAAGGAGTGGACTATGCCGCCGAAGATGCGCCAGCAGAGGTAGGTCTGGGTGTGACTGATGCGATAGCGGTGGGAATATTCTGCGGTAAGTCGCACATATTGGGCAAAGGGCACACCGAAGAGGTTCTTGTCCTTCTCGGTGAAGGACTGGCCAGCCATGCGATAAACGAGGCTTGTGAAGTTACCTGCCTCCTTGATGGAAAGGGTGATGCGCCGCTGGTGGTAGCGGCTGTTGGGGTTGGTAAGGGCGACCGTGTACTGGGCGGAGGGCACAAACTGGTCGCGGAGCGAGGCGTAAAGAGCCTGGTTTTCGGTGATGATGGAGTCGAAGCGGGCTGTGGTGTGGAGTTGTTTCTCGTATTCAAGTCGGAAGGGCACTATCTCGTGATAGACACTCTTGCGCCGCTGGTAGGTGTGGACGACACGCGCTCCAAACGACACTCGGCTGAAGTAGCCCGAGCGGTTAATCCAGTCGGCCGACAACTTGTAGGTGGTGGTGGACTGGGCACGACGGTTGAATCGCTGTCCGAGTCCGAGCAGCAGCAGTCGCGGATAGGTGAGGTTTGCGGAGGTTCCCCACTCGTAACTGTTCATGAGGCTGTGCTTGCCCTTCATCTGGGCTCCGGTCATCCATTCGTAGGAACCGTATGCTTGGAGGCTGAACGTCTCGGCACCGCGGAAGATGTTTTGCTTGGACATGGAGAAACTGATACCAGGTCCCACGAGCCCGTTGCTCTTGGTCGCCACGTTACCCTTGAACTCTGCATCGTAGGGTTTGTCGAGCCGCAGGGTCATGTCCACATCAAGGGTATCTTGAGACTGCGCACTATACTTCACATTCACTTGTGAGAAGATGCCCATGGCGGCGAGATTTTCCTGCATGGCATTCTGCAAGGCCTGGCTGTAGAGGTCGCCTGAGCGGTAGTTTATGTAGCGGCGTATGGCCTGCATCTTCAGTGGTGGGCGTCCTTCCTTGCCGCTATACGCCATTGTGATGCTGCCGCGTCGGGGGCGTGGACGTGGACTGCCAGTGCTTTGGCGACGATAGCGTTCTATTTGTTTGCGCATACGCCTCGAAATCTTTTCGGGGCGACGCAGGGTATCGACCAGTTCTGTGTCCTCGTTTCGATAGACGTGGATGCGCGTATTTCCCATATAGTACTGAATGTTGGCCTCGTCTGGCGTGGTGGCGGCAGGGATAGCCTGCAGTTGCACATAGAGCGGTCGCACCACCGTGTCGGCACGATAGACGATGTATTCAGGACGATGGAAGTAGTAGCCGTTGTTTCGGAAGAGGGTGGACAGACGCTGACGCTCGGCATCGAGGTCGGGTACGCTGAAGGGAGCGCCGCTTTGCAGTTTGGTTTGCCCCATGGACTTGCGGATGAGGGAGTCGGCCACCGAGGGGAAACCGATGTAATTGATGGAGTCGAGGTGGAATAGGGGACCGGGATGTATGTCGTAGGCAACCTTTGCCTTCTTGGGATTCTTCTGTGCCACCTCCTCGAAACTGGTTTGTCCGCGGAAGTATCCGTAGTTGCGCAGGGTGTTTCTTGCCACCTGTGTGCGCACACGCGGATTGACGGTGGTCATGTAGATGGGGGAGGCCGCAAAGGTGTTGAACATCCAGCGTCCGAAACGTTTCTGACTATAGACATATTTGTTGTACGCCCAAAGTCCGAAGGCAAGCGGCTGGCGATAGTAGGACGAGCCCATCAGCGAGTTGTTGGGGGCGTAAGCCAGCACACCCTCGACTTCGCTCTTGGCCGTAGCGTATGCCTCGCGGTCGAGTTTTTCGGAGTGAGAAGTGGGAAGTGAACGGTGAGAAGAGGGTGCGTTCCCCTCTTGAGCGATATTTGGGGAGTCAGATTCATCTCTCTTCTCACTCCCCGACAAATACGCTTCCACGGTGTTGTAGGCATTGCCAATGGCGGCGATGACGCCAGTTGTGTCGCTGTCGGCTTGTGGCTTTGAGGGCTTGTCGTAGTTTACTTTCTTGATGCCTGTGTAAAGAAGTTCACCCTCTGCCAGATTCTTGGTCTCGGAACAACTGGAAATGAGAAACAAGACGAAGACACACCCCAGCCCTCCCTTGGAGGGAGTGAGAAGGCGCTTGAGCGTGCGTCCTGCAACCTTGGTTATGCAATGTTTGATGTTCTTCATGTTCTTTACGTCTCAGTTAACACGGCCCGAAGGTTAGTTCCCTCCCTTTAAGGGAGGGTCAGAGTGGGTCTTTTTCCTGAACAGGAACAATTCGCCCAAGCGGTTGCTCTTCTTACGCAGAACCAGACCTGCTCCCATCTCCATGATGTCGCCTTCGAGCAGCGATTCCGTGTCGCGGTCGTAGTAGAGCCGCACATATCGTGTGGCACCCTTGTCGAGTCGGTATTCAATGGAAATGTTGTTGATGATGCTTTGTGCCGAATTTTCCGCCTCGCTGCCCGAACTAACCTTGCCGCCGACGATGAGGCTGATGCGATTGTCCCAGAAACGCTTGGCGAAACTGAAACTGTAGTCGGTCTGCATACCGCCCGAAGCCGTGTTTGTGTTGTCGATGCCAAAGTTGAGGTCGATGCTCGACAGAGCCTTATTGCTGATGGCGGCAATCTGGGTTTGCAAGAAGGAGTTGAGGGCATTCGTGGCACTGAACCCGCTGGTGCCGTTGCCGCTTTCGGTAAGATACATTCCGGTGGCAAGCATCGTCACAGCCACTTTTCCCCGTTCCTCTGTGGTCATGGCAGCAAGTTGGTTGGAAATGGACATGTCACCGGGGGCCTCCAGCGTGAATTCCAGTCCCATGTCATTGAGCGTTTGCAGGATGGTCAGTCCCACGTCGAAATTGACACTGCGCGGAACATTATTCTCATAGACCGTGGTCTTTACGCGTTCGCTGGCGTGAATGCTGAGTCGCGGGTTGAGTATGTCTCCTGTAAACTCAGCGTAACTGCCGTTCTGTATGGTGAAGTTCTTGAGCGACATCACCATGAGCGTGTAGTTCATCAGTCCGCTCACGATGGTGTATCTGCCGTAGAGTTGCAGTCCGTCGTGGGTCGTATAGGTCATTGACAGGTCGCCGCCGCCCTCAAGGTCGATGTGGTTTGTGCCGTCGATGCTCAGCAGACAGTGTACTTGCGTGGCCTGTTCTATGCTGATGTCCATTTGCATGTCGATGTTTTGCGGCGACTCCTTCTTCTTTTCTTCCACGGCAAGGGTGTCGGAGAAATCGACAAATGTCACGAGTTCTGCCAGTTCGTCCTCTACGGTCAGCGGTGAATCCGTCAGCACATAGGTGACATCGGTGTTTCCCAGCACGTCAAGACGGCCTCGGAGCAGCATGTCGTTGAGGGTTCCTGTCAGGCGTGCGCCGATGTTTACGAAGACTTTGCCGTAGGCAATGGCCTTGTGTGACTTCGGAGCATTGATGAGTTCAAAGTTTCGTGCCGAGAGTGAGAGGTTAAGTCCTATGCGGTCGAGGTCGCGCAGGTCGATGGTGCCGTCCAGCACAAGCGGATTGCGCCCTGTGGAATACGCCTCGATGCGATTAAAGTCGAGGTGGCTTTGGCGCACGCCGATGGTGTCGTTGGGGAAACGCAGGTTGAGGCTGTACATATCGCTGGTCAAATACATGGAGTCGGTGGCCAGTTGTCCGTCCAAAACAGGCTTGGAGACGTTGCCCTTGACACTCATTTCGCCAGTGGCGTAGCCCGAGAGCATAGCCATTTGGTCGGGGATGAATCCGTTCACCAAGGCCAGTGGCAGGCGCAGCAATTGGGCTTGTGCGTCTATCGTGCCTTCATCCTTCGGGTCGTACGTGCCAGCCAGTGTCATCACCTCGATGCCTTCGTGCGAAACGATGCCGTCCACATAGTGTGTGCCGTCGCTGTTGGGCAGGTACACGGCATTCAGTCCCATCGTTCCCATCTTTGCCCCCTCGTAGGAAAGGTCGTTTACCCGAGCATCGACCAGGACGCTCATCGACTGCTCTTCTTGCACCAAGTGGAAGTCGCCGCCCAGTATGCCGCCCACCGATGGCATGTAGGGCATGACAGACGACAGTTCGCCCAAATTAAAGTCGTGGACGGAGAGGGTGATATCCTGCAGTGCATCGGGGTTTGGGGTGGAATAGAGTTTGAAGCCCGTGCCGTCGTCGGCCAGCAAGTCTATGTTGGCTTCCACCCTGCCACTGTCGGAAAGGTGGACAAAGTTGTCGTCGTTGAGGGCGAATTGTCGGTAGGCGATGATGGGATTCAGTGGGCGCAGGTGCAGCCGATAGCCGTCGTCCTCGAGAAACAGTTGCGCTCCGAGGTCAACCCCCTTCAGTCCCTTGGCATCGCGGAAGTCGATGGTGGCATCGGCCCCTTGCGGTGTCAGTTGTGCATTGACATTCGACTCAAACACCACTTGCTTGTTCTTGGGACCGTTTCGCACGCGGCCTCCCAGCCGCAAGACATCAGTGCTGTCCTGGAAAATATGCCATTGGATGGTGTCAAGTTGGATGGAACCTGTATTGAGCGCGTGCAAGTATCCGTTGCCATTGATGCCTTGCTGCGGGTCGGAGTTGAGGTCGAGCCGCAGGCGGTCGTAGGTGTAGCCCAGCGACTGAACGATGCTGGCCAGCGTGTTCTCGTGTCCGCAATCGAGGTACAGAGACATATTTGGCAGCATACTCTTCAGGGTGTCCTGGTCGATGGCGTGTGCCTCCAGTTGTCGTTTCACTTCGTTGGTCACTAAGTCCACTTTTTTCAGCAGTTCGTCCAGTCCGTCGTGCGACTGCATCTTCAGTTCCATATCACCGGAAGTGGCGTGTGCGGCGATGGCCTCCGGGTTCATGTCCAGGCTCATCCACACATCTGTGGGATAGAAGATGGTGTCGTGCGGAGTCAGTTCTATGGCACGGATGTTGCCCTCCAGGTGGTGGGTGTCGCTGAGGTTTGTCTGTCCGTTCATCTGCATCACCATCGAAACCGCCAGCGGCTCCTTGGTCATGCCCAGCGCATGAAGGTCGATGTGGCTCAGTCCCATGCTCACATCCATATCTTCTATCATTTCCTTTGCGTCCTTGCCCTTGTTGCCGATGACAAAGTTTGTGCAGGCATCGGCGCGCAACACCTGGTTGTCGCTGCTGAGGGTCATCTGTCCTTTCCTGTCTCGGACATCGGCACGCAGTTGCAGGTTGTCGAGGTTGCTGTGTCCGTAGCGTAAATGCTCTACTTCGACATCGGCGTGTGTCTGGAAACGCTTCGAGAAGATGTCTGTGCCGCGTCCGCGCAAGTGTGCCTGCCCCGTCACTTCGTAGAGCGAATCGTTGGGCAGGAAGGCGTTGAGATTCAGGTTCCTCAGGTTCAGGCGCATGTCGTATTGCTCCGATTGTGTGTCGTAGTTGCCTTGCAGATGTGCCGTGCCTCGTCCTTGTTGCAAACGAAGGTTGGCATTCAACTGCGAACCCTTCATGCGCGCTTTTCCCGTAATGCTCATCTTCGGCAGGCGGACAGAAGGCGAGAGTCCCAGCATACGGTGGAGCGGTCTCAGGTCGGCGGACTGCATGTTCACATCCATTTCGCAGTCCATCTGTTCGCTGTCCAGCACATTTCGTATTGTGCCACTCAGTTGGGCGTTGGCAACAGGTGGTGCCTCCACCCTGAAATCCTCCACCTCAATGCAATCGACATTGCCTCGTGCCCTGCCTTTGAGGGTGATGGGCGAGGCAAGGGCAGAGTAGGGAAATCCCGCGATATCCTTTCCGCCCATCAGCAGGGCGATGTCCTTTGTCCCGATGTGGGCATCAATGTCCACATCCATTGTGCCGCGCTCGCCAGGGGAGAGAGCCGACCAGTCCATGTCAATGTTGCCGTCGATGTGTGTCTCTGGGGTGCGCAGATTCAGGTCTGGCACTTGTATGTGCTTGTCGTCGAGTCGAATGTTTCCCTTCAGTTCATCCACTTCCAGGGCATATTCCTCCTGCTCCTTCACCGAAAGTCGCGGGTCGGTAATGCGTCCCGAGAGTTCCTTGAGGTTGAGACTGAGGTCGGAATTCTTCTGTTTGAATACCAGGTTCTTCAGTTTCAGATGCAATGGTGCGCAGAGGATGTGGTCAGGGTCTAAGCCAGGCGGTCGCTGTGTCGGCAGCGGCTTGGGTTTCAGGCTGATGTGGTCGTAGCGCAGAGCGTCGGCATCCAGCGCAAGGTAATCCACCTTGTATATTCCCTTTTCCAGATTCACGTCGCCGCCCTTCACAATAAGGTCGCGCACCGTTCCTTGCACGCAAATGGTGTCGCCAACGGTGTGGAAGGCCACTTTGGTGCAGTGAGCCTCAATGTCGCCCAGCCCGATGCTCCAGGCTATCGGTGCCGATTCGGTCGTGTCTATGATGGTGGTGTCGCGCAGACTGATGTCCACATCACATTTGTCAAGCCTTGCTCCAGAGAGCAGGGCGCGTTGCTCGGTCAGCGAAATGTTTTCGGAAGTAAGGTGCAAGTTGCCCACTTGACCTTTCACCCTAACGGTGGCGATGAGGTTGCGGGTGTCGAGGATTCCCTCGCACAAATCCAAGGCTTCAATGCCCACGTTGCCGCGCAGGATGCTGCTCATGTCCAGGTCCACAATCAAGTGCCGCACATCCGCGACGGTTTCAGGTGGAGTCGTGGCCAGGAAACCCTGCAGGTCGAGGTCGAGCAGGGGAGTGATGCGCAGTCGTTGGATGCTGATGTCCATTCCCGTCTGCTCTGAGGCATATCGGCAAACCTTGTTCGCTGCCCATTGCTGAACGGGCGGCAGATACAATGCCCCCACCAGCAGCAACAGTATCACCACAGGGGTGAGTACGATGCCCGTTATCCAACATCCTATTTTACGCGCTCTGCTCATAGTGCGCGACAAAGATACAAATAAAAAATTGAAAATTGAAAGTTGAAAGTTGAAAGTTGAAATAAATTCTTTTTCGCTTGGTTCGTTCATTGCTTTTCCTTAACTTTGCGCTGTACAAAGGTTGCCCTTTGCCTACTCTCGGGCAGTGGGCATTGCACAAAGAAAAAGTAATGGAAGAAGAGAAGATAATGCCAGAGGGTTGCCAACTGATAGACATTCCCTCTGTGGTTGATGCGCGAGGCAGTCTGGCCTTCGCCGAGTCGTTCCGCTGTGTGCCGTTCCCCATTGCGCGCGTTTTTTGGATTTACGATGTGCCATTCGGGATGCAGCGCGGCGGTCATGCCCATTGGTCGTGTGCCGAGGTAGTGGTGGCTGTCCGGGGTGCTTTCACAATGGTGGTGGACGATGGGCGCGTGCGCAGCGAGATCCGTATGGACAGCCCCTCGCGCGGCATACTCATTCCCGCGGGCGTTTGGTGTGAACTGCGCGATTTCGCGTCCGACAGCCTTCTGGTAGTCATGGCTTCCGAGCCCTACCATGCCACAGGTTATGTGCATAATTATGAGGAATACTTAAAAGCAAAAAGAGGATGATTGTTGTTCCATATTCCGTAAACTACAGAGAGACTTGGGACAATTTTGTTCGCGAGTCGAAGAATGGCACCTTTCTCATCGAGCGCGGTTTCATGGATTACCACGCCGATAGGTTTTTCGATTGTTCTGTGCTCATCTACGATGTAGATGCCGACAGCGGCGAGTCCCTCACTCCCACGGGCAGCGAGCGGCTGAAAGCCGTATTTCCCGCCAATTGGGTCGAGTCGGAACGCACGGTCTATTCCCATCAGGGGCTGACCTATGGCGGACTGGTGATGGGCGTGGACATCACGCAGCAAGAGGTGCTGCTTGTCATGCAGAAAGTGCTCCAGTACTATCGCGATATGCTACAGGCCGAGCGGTTGGTTTACAAGCCCCTTCCCTATATCTATTGGACCTATCCGTCGGAGGAGGACACCTACGCCCTGTTCCGTGTCGGAGCCCGCAAGATAGCGAGCAGTGTCAGTTCCGTCGTGCCCATGCGCAACCAGTTGCGGATGCGTACCCTGCGCCAGCGCCAGGCCAAAAAGGCTTTGGACAATGATTTCTACATCGAGCGTCTCGACGAGGGCGACCGTGCCACCCTGCATGCTTTCTGGGAGATACTGACCGAGTCGCTCCAGAAGCGTCACGGCGTGCGCCCGGTTCATAGTGAAGACGAGATGGCGTTGCTCATGGAACGTTTCCCACGCGAGATTCGAGCCTTCGTCGTCAAGCACGAACAACATTTGGCTGCCGGTTGCGTCGCCTTTGTGACAAAACAGGTCGCCCACATTCAGTATATAGCCACCAGCGACGAAGGCCGCGAGTTCGGTGCCCTCGACCTCCTCTTCCGCCACCTCATTACCGAGCGGTTCAAGCAAATGGAGTATCTCGACTTCGGCATTTCCACGGAGCGTCGCGGAACATGGCTCAACCAAGGACTGATCTTCCAGAAGGAGGGATTCGGTGGCAGGGCCGTGTGCTACGAATGGTACGACATCGACTTGCGCAGCAATCGCATCGAGCGCATGACAGGCATCGAGCAAGATGCCGATGAAACCATCAAGTTCCTCAACCTGAAAGCCATCAACGACACCTTCGAGCCGCAACTGACGCAGGCGGTGGAGGAAGTCCTGCGCAGCGGCCAGTACTTGCAGGGCGAACAAAACAAGCGTTTCGAGGAGGAATATGCAGCCTATTGCGGCGTGCGCCATTGTGTCTTGGTGGGCAACGGCATGGAAGCCCTGACACTCATCCTGCGAGCCTACAGACAGTTGGAGGGGTGGCACGAGGGCGACGAAGTCATCGTCCCGGCCAACACCTTCATTGCCACCATCCTTGCCATACGCGAGGCGGGACTGACTCCAGTCCTTTGCGAGCCCTCCTTGCGCGACTATCTCATTGATGTCGAGCGCATGAAGCCACTGCTCACCGAGCGCACCCGTGCCGTGCTCCCAGTCCATCTCTATGGCTATGTTTGTGCAATGGACGACATCTGCACCTGGGCTCGCGCCCACGGACTGAAGGTCGTCGAGGATGCCGCCCAGGCTCATGGCGCACTGTATCGTGGCAAGCGTGCCGGTGCCCTCGGCGATGCCGCAGGATTCAGTTTCTATCCAGGCAAGAACTTAGGAGCTTTGGGTGATGCCGGTTGTGTGACCACCGACGACGACCGCCTTGCAGAGACCGTGCGCATGATGGGCAACTACGGTTCGGCAGAGAAATACGTCAACCAGTGTAAGGGCACGAACAGTCGTACCGACGAGGTGCAGGCCGCCGTCTTGCGCGTGAAGTTGCCGCGCCTCGATGCCGACAACCAACATCGCCGCCGCCTTGCAGCACTCTACCACCAGTCCATCCAGAATCCGCTCATCACCCTGCCCCCCCTGCCGCCAAACGAGCAGGAACACGTCTTCTATGTCTATCCCGTCCGCTGCCCTGCGCGCGACCAACTCCAACAATACCTCCGCGACCGCGGCATACAGACCCTGATACACTATCCCATACCGCCCCATCGCCAGGAGGCGTTCAGCGAGTGGGGCGACATTCGGCTGCCCGTCACCGAGCGCATCCATCGCGAGATATTGTCCTTGCCCATCCATCCCCTGATGACCGAGGAACAAATCCTACGAATCGCCAAGGAATTGAACGAATTCAACGTCGAACCATGACCCTCGAACTGCAGATATGCACCATTGACGAAGGCATCTACAAGTTGCGCGATGCCTTGAGCGCCATCCAGCCGCGCCCCGATGTACACTATCTCGTTTCGTGGCAGCACACCACGCCCGAAGCCCCCCCTGTGCCCGCATGGCTGGAGGAGCGCAGCGATGTCGAGGTCATCACACTGGCAGGGCGCGGACTTTGCCGCAACCGCAACCACGCCTTGCGCCACGCCCTCCACCGCAGCCTCCCCGATTCCTCGGAGCTCATCGTGAAGATTTCCGACGACGACGAGCGATGGACGCCAGCCCATTTCGATGCCATACTCGACACCTATCGCCGACATCCCGAATATGACATTGTCCACTTTCAGGCTCAGGGGAAACAGAAGACCTATCCCCCTCGCTTTGTCTCGTCGTGGGAACTTACCCTGCGCCTGTCGCGGTTGGGCGCGCTGCGTTTCGACGAACGTTTCGGGCTGGGCAGTCCCCAGTTGAATGCAGGCGAGGAAACCGTGCTGCTCCACGATGCCGTCCGCCAGGGACTGTCCGTCCACTATGTACCTCGCCCCATTTGCGAAGTCCGTGGCGCGTCCACGGGCGACGACATCCGCAACCCCCTTCTGGCGCGCTCCAAGGGAGCCGTGCTCGGGCGCACGCATTCCCTGCCCGTAGCCCTGTGGCTCAGCCTGCACGAGTCGTTGGGCTGGATGGTGCGCCGTGGGGAAAACCCCATCCGCTTTCTGCACAATATGTGGTGGGGAATCAAATACATACGCCAACCGAAGGAGCAGCGAGAGCCATCAAGCTTGCTTGTTTGGCCGAGTCGTGACGGAGGAAGGCGAAGCCAACCGAATGAGCAGCGAGAGCCGAGCCGAACTCGTCCGGGCTATGCCGAGTCGCGAATGAGGGAGGCAAAGCCAATGCCAACCGTAACCATCGTCATCCCCATACTCAACCGCGAGGCCTATTTGTCCTCCCTGTTCCGCTCGCTCTCCCAGATTGCCTACGAGGGGCTGGAGGTAATCCTCGTCGATAACGGGTCTTCTGATGGCTCGCTCGCCCTGTGTCGGACATTTGCCTCCGATGCAACCTTGGCCGTGCGCGTGTTGGAAGAGCCGCGGCGCGGAGCCTGCATTGCCCGCAACCGTGGACTGCGCGACTGCCGCACCGAGTGGATATACTTCTTCGACAGCGACGACTGCCTTACGCCCACCTTCCTTTGCGACATCATGCCTCAGGTCGCTGACGAGTCGCTCGTATCGTTCCCCGCGATGCAGGTCGTGGGGGGTAAAGTCGTCCGGCGTGCATTCGTTGCCCACGCCACGGCAGCCGACCAATTGCTGTCAGCCACGCTCAACACGGGTGGGATGCTCTTTCGCACCGACTTCCTGCGCGACATCGGCGGCTGGAACGAGACGCTCGACATTTGGCAAGACTGGGAACTTGGCATCCGTGCTCTGCTGGCGCGTCCGCGCGTGCTGTGGCTGCGGCGGGCGTACCACAAATACATCCTCCATCCCGACAGCATCACGGGGACTTCCTATGCAGAGCGGCGGGCATCCATCCGCCACACGCTGGCAGTTGTGGCGGCGGAGACGGACGAAGCCTCCGTCCAGCGCGCGCTCCTGCTTCGTTGCCACATTGTCAATGGGCAGTTGCGCCGTCAGGGGGCTCAGCCTCTGCCTGTGGTGGGGCGTGCGGGAACCTTCACCCGTTGCCTCGGTTGTCTGTTGGAGTTCTACACCCGCATAGGGGGGAGAGGGGCATGGCGCTTGGCGCGCTTGCTTGGTTGAATAAGACGGAGGAGAGATGACCGACTTTAAGGACTGGATGCACGACTTCTTCGACCTCATGTTCCCGCGCTGCTGCGCAGTGTGCGGGGCACATTTGGGGCGCACGGAAAGGGAGGTGTGTGCCTCGTGCCTGGTCTCGTTGCCATATATTAACCTTAACGAAAACGAAGACCAAAACGAAGACCAAAACGATAACGTGAACGAAAACTTTTACTCTAACGCAATTGCGAGGTTGTTCTGGGGACGGTTTCCCATTGAGCGGGCGTGGAGTTACCTCCGCTACCGCTCCGACAGCGAGTCGCATCTGTTGCTCATGCAGTTGAAATATAACCATCGTCCCGACGTGGGCGTGTACTTCGGGCGCATGATGGCGCGCGACTTGGTGCCGAAGGGCTTCTTTCGGGACATTGATTGCCTCATGCCCCTGCCGCTGCACTGGAAGCGTCGTCTGGCGCGCGGATACAACCAGAGCACGGAACTTGCCAAGGGCATCGCGGAGGTGACGGGAGTGCCCGTGGTGACGGGGTGCATAGAGCGCGTGCGCAACAACGAAACACAGACGCACAAGAGTGTGGAGGAGCGCATCAGGAATGTGGAAAACCTGTTCCGGCTTCGCAGGCCTATCCCGTATCGCCACATCCTCCTCGTGGACGATGTACTGACTACCGGTGCATCGCTGACGGCCTGTGCGCAAGCTATCTTAAGGGCGCAGCCCGATGTCCGATTCAGTGTGCTCACGCTGGCGAAGGCGTGAATTTAATCAGATTCCGCTCCCCCCTTGAGGCAGGCACTTATGAAACTCATGAAAAGAGGGTGGGGCTTCAGCACGGTGGAGGTGTATTCCGGATGGAACTGCACCCCTGTGTACCAACGCAGGGAAGGCACTTCGACAATCTCCACCAAGTCCGAAGCGGGGTTAATGCCCACGCACTCCATGCCCGCTGCCGTGAATGCGTCCCTGTATTTGTTGTTGAACTCATAGCGGTGGCGGTGGCGCTCGAGGATGCGTGGCGACTGGCCATAGATTGCGTAGGCGCGGCTGCCGCTGGCAAGTTGGCACTCGTAAGCCCCCAGTCGCATGGTGCCGCCCATCTCAGTGATTTTCTTTTGCTCCTCCATGAGGTCGATGACATCGACTGGCGGGTCGGCAGGGTGGCGGCTCGCGTCAGTCCCCTGGCAGGGCGAATCGGCGTGGAGGCGCATCTCGGCACTGTTTGCATCCTCGTAGCCCAGCACATTGCGCGCAAATTCGATGACCATCATTTGCATCCCCAGACAGATGCCAAAGGTGGGGATGTCGTGTGTCCTGCCATGGCGGGCGGCGATGATTTTCCCCTCCGTGCCGCGCTGCCCAAACCCTGGACAGATGACGATGCCCGCCATGCCGCCCAGGCGCTCTGCCACATTCGCATCGGTCAACTCTTCGCTGTTGACGAAGTGAATCTTAACCTTCGTCTCGTTGTATATGCCTGCCAGGTTGAGACTCTCGCGGATGCTCTTGTAGGCATCCTGTAAGTCGTACTTGCCCACGAGGCCGATGTGCACCTCTTGGCTGGCGCGACGTTGCTTGTCGAGGAATGCGTGCCACGACTTCATGGCGGGCCTTTCCCCGACAGGAATGCCTATTTTGTGCAGGATGGCAGCATCGAGCCCCTGTTGCTGCATGTCCACTGGCACTTCGTAGATGCTGGGTCTATCTTCGCTCTGGACGACACATTCCAGGTCCACATTACAGAAGAGCGCCACTTTCTGGCGCACAGAGTCGTCGAGGTGGCGTTCCGTGCGCAGTACAAGTATGTCGGGCTGTATGCCAAATCCCTGTAACTCCTTGACCGAGTGCTGCGTGGGCTTGGTCTTCACTTCGCCTGCGGCCTTCAGGTAGGGAACATAGGTCAGGTGAACGCACACGGCATCGCGTCCCAGTTGGCGCCTCAGTTGGCGGATGGCCTCCATGAACGGCGCACTCTCAATGTCGCCAATGGTGCCGCCTACCTCGGTGATGACGAAGTCGAGGTCCTCGCCGCTGTCCTCGCGCAGCATCCTCCTTTTTATCTCGTCCGTAATGTGCGGAACCACCTGAATGGTCTTGCCCAGATAGTCGCCGTGGCGTTCGCGGTCGATGACCGTTTTGTAGATGCGACCCGTGGTGACGCTGTTGTTTCTGGTGGTGCGGATGCCTGTAAAGCGTTCGTAGTGACCAAGGTCGAGGTCGGTCTCGAAACCGTCTTCCGTCACATAGCACTCGCCGTGCTCATAGGGATTCAGTGTGCCGGGGTCGATGTTGATGTAGGGGTCGAACTTTTGGATGGTAATCTTGTAGCCTCGGGCTTGCAGCAGTTTGCCGATGCTGGCAGAGATGATGCCCTTGCCCAGCGAGGAAATCACTCCGCCAGTAACGAAGATGAATTTTGTTGTATTCATAAGATTATATATGTTGTCTCAAATGGCTCACGAATCGGCATGAATTCAGGGGCAAAATTACGATGATTCTTTAACTCGGCAATCCATGATTACGGTCTTTCGAGCAACAATTTCGGCAAAAATGTTAATTCGTAACGAAACGCGGCATTTTGCTTTCAGATTGTCATTTGGGTGAAAAATGTAGATAAAAAATCCTATTGATGTATTTCTCATCGTGACAGATTGGTATAATTTTGCACTCGGTTAAGTTGTGGAGTTACTGGAAAGATAATGAAAAACGAAAACCAAAACGATAACGAAAACGATAGAATGGAAGAACGCAAGGAACCCTGTCAAAATGGACACGATGCGTGTGGAGTGGCGAACAAGATTTCTTTCACCAAGATGCACGGCTGCGGCAACGACTATATCTATGTCAATGCCATGAGGTTTCCTATCATCGACCCTGTCAAGTCTGCCATTCTATGGAGCAACCGCCACAAGGGCATTGGGTCTGACGGGCTGGTGCTGATAGACAAAAGTCCAGTGGCGGAGGCCGACTACTCCATGCGCATCTTCAATGCTGATGGCTCGGAGGCAATGATGTGTGGCAATGCGTCAAGATGTGTCGGGAAGTACCTGTATGAACGGTGTCTCACTCCCTCTCCGAATGACGGGGAGAGTAGTCGCCGCGAAGCACAGATTCGGTTGCTCACGAAGTCTGGCATAAAGACGCTGTTCCTTCATCTCGAAGATGATATCGTGAAGTGCGTGACCGTGGATATGGGCGAGCCTGTATTTGAGGATGCCAGCCTCTTCGTTCCCGAGGTTGCAAAGTGTCTGCCTGCTTCCCTCCACCTTAAGGATGAGCAGGAGAGTGGCGATGCCCTTTTTGTGTCGATGGGCAATCCGCACTATGTTGTATTCACGGACCACATCGACCAAGTGGGCGAGACGGGGCGCATACTGGAACGTCACCCCGCCTTTCCCCAGCGTTGCAACATTGAGTTCGCTCAAGTCGGGGCTGACGGACACATTCGCGTACGTGTCTGGGAGCGTGGCAGCGGCATTACAGAGGCTTGTGGGACAGGGGCTTGTGCTACGGCTGTAGCCGCTTGCGCGACAAAGAAGGCTGGTCGTATGTCACAAATCATCATGGATGGCGGCACACTTGATGTCGAGTGGCGGGAGTGCAATAACCATGTGTACATGACCGGACCTGCCGAATTTGTATTCGACGGAGAGATAGAAACCACAAACTGACAAACTTAGCATAAAAACCATAACGAAAACCATAACGAAAACGATAACGATAACGAAAACGATAACGAAAACGATAACGAAAACGATAACGAAAACCTAAACAGAATATGGCATTTGTGAACACCCATTGTCTGGAACTGCCGAGGAACTACTTGTTTTCGGATATAGCCAGGAAGGTAAACGACTTCAAGGCCAGCCACCCGCAGTCTGACGTCATCTCCTTAGGCATCGGCGATGTCACTCAACCTCTGGCACCAGCCGTCGTCGAGGCCATTCACAAGGCAGCCGACGAGATGGCCACCCCACAGGGCTTTCATGGCTATGGACCCGAACAGGGCTATGACTTCCTGCGCGACGCAATCCTGAAGTGTGACTTCCTGCCTCGGGGCATACTCCTCGATGCCGACGAAATCTTCATCAACGACGGAGCAAAGGGTGATACGGGCAACATACAGGAACTGGTCTGTCGGGACAACTCCATAGGTGTGACCGACCCTATCTATCCAGTCTATATCGACTCAAATGTGATGAATGGTCATGCCGGCATCTCGCAAGACGGGCGATGGTCGAATATTGTCTATATGCCTTGCAACCGAGAGAACGGATTCGTTCCTCGGTTGCCCGAACAGCGAGTCGATGTAATCTATCTCTGCTATCCCAACAATCCCACGGGTACGGTCCTCACCAGGGAGGAGTTGCGCAAGTGGGTGGACTATGCACTCCAGAACGATACACTCATCTTCTATGATGCGGCCTATCAGGCTTATATCCAGGATGAAAGAATCCCTCGCTCCATCTATGAGATACCAGGTGCCAGAAGGTGTGCGATTGAGTTTCATTCCTATTCCAAGACTGCCGGCTTCACGGGAATACGCTGCGGCTACACTATCGTCCCCAAGGATGTCAGTGCCGCCATGCCCACAGGCGAGCGCGTCTCGCTAAACCCACTGTGGCTGCGCCGTCAGTGCACCAAGTTCAATGGGTGCAGTTATATCTCGCAGCGGGCAGCCGAGGCCATCTATACCCCAGAAGGCAAAGAACAGGTCAAGGCTACGATAGACTACTACATGCAGAATGCCAGGAAAATGCTGGCGGCTCTGCGTTCGCTGGGCTACGAGTGCTACGGCGGTGAAAATGCGCCTTACGTCTGGATGAAGACACCAGACACTTCCACCTCGTGGGAGTTCTTCGATACCCTTCTCTATGGTGCCCATGTCGTCTGCACCCCTGGTGTGGGTTTCGGTCCGTCGGGCGAGGGCTATGTGCGCTTTACCGCTTTCGGCAGTCACGAAAGGACGGACGAAGCATTAGAAAGAATTGAGAATAGGATAAAATAAATTATTCACGACACAAAGTACGAATTGAACATGGAAACATTAAGATTTCAGGTCGTCGGTGAGGCATTCAGGAAGAAGCCACTTGACATAGAGAAACCCACGGAAAGCCCTGCCACCTATTTCGGAAAGAAGGTCTTCAACCGAGAGAAAATGTATAAGTATCTGCCCAAGGATGTCTATGGGAAGATGATAGATGTGATGGACAACGGAGCCAGTTTGGAGCGTTCGGTAGCCGATGCCGTTGCTCTGGGCATGATGCAGTGGGCTAAGGAGCACGGTGCGACACATTACACACACTGGTTTCAGCCTCTGACAGAAGGCACAGCCGAAAAGCACGATTCTTTTATCGAGCACGATGGCAAGGGGGGCATGATTGAGGAGTTCAGCGGCAAGTTGCTCGTCCAGCAGGAGCCCGATGCCAGTTCGTTCCCCAGCGGCGGCATCCGTTCCACCTTCGAGGCTCGCGGCTATTCGGCCTGGGACCCCACCTCCCCAGTATTCATCATCGACGACACCCTGATTATCCCCACCATATTCATTTCCTACAGCGGCGAGTCGCTGGACTACAAGGCTCCCCTGCTTCGTGCCCTGAAAGCCGTCAACGCAGCCGCCACGGAGGTCTGCCACTATTTCGACACGAATGTCAAGAAGGTCACCTCCAATCTCGGTTGGGAACAGGAGTATTTTCTCGTCGACGAAGGACTCTACTCCGCCCGTCCCGACCTGCTCCTGACCGGGCGCACGCTCATGGGGCACGACAGTGCCAAAAACCAACAGATGGAAGACCACTATTTCGGTGCCATCCCCGAGCGGGTGGCAGCCTTTATGCGCGACCTTGAGATTCAGGCTCTGGAGCTTGGCATTCCCTGCAAGACACGCCACAACGAGGTGGCACCCAATCAGTTCGAGGTGGCACCGATTTTCGAGGACACAAACCTGGCTGTGGACCACAACATGCTGCTCATGTCACTGATGAAGCGCGTAGCCCGCAAGCACGGCTTCCGTGCCCTGCTCCACGAGAAGCCCTTTGCAGGCATCAATGGATCGGGAAAACACAACAACTGGAGCCTCTCAACGGATACGGGCGTACTGCTGCACGCTCCAGGCAAGACACCTGAGCAGAACCTGCGTTTTGCCACCTTCATCGTCGAGACACTGATGGGAGTGTACAAGCACAACGGATTGCTCAAGGCAAGCATCATGTCCGCCTCCAATGCCCATCGGCTGGGAGCCAACGAGGCTCCACCCGCCATCATATCCTCGTTCCTCGGCAGGCAACTCTCCGAGTTGCTGGACCACATAGAGAAGGCCGACAAGGACGACGCCTTGGCCATGGCGGGCAAGCAGGGCTTGAAGATGGACATCCCCGAGATTCCGGAACTGCTCATCGACAACACCGACCGCAACCGCACCTCACCCTTTGCCTTCACGGGCAACCGCTTCGAGTTCCGCGCCGTGGGCAGCGAGGCCAACTGCGCAAGTGCGATGATTGCGCTGAACACCGCTGTGGCAGAGGCGCTTGTCGAGTTCAAGAAGCGCGTCGATGAAAAGATTTCCAAATACTCGGGAAACCCTGAATTTTCCGCAGGCACAGGCCACACGGCCAAGTTCCATGCCATCGTCGATGTCTTGCGCGAGGACATCAAGACGTGCAAGCCCATACGCTTCGACGGCAACGGCTACAGCGACGAGTGGGTGGCAGAGGCAAAACGGCGCGGGCTCGACACCGAAACCTCATGCCCCGTCATCTTCGAACGCTACCTTGCCCCCGAGAGCATCCAGATGTTCGAGCGTATGGGCGTAATGACGCAGAAAGAATTAGAGGCACGCAACGAAGTCAAGTGGGAGACCTACACAAAGAAGATACAGATAGAGGCGCGAGTGCTGGGCGACCTTTCGATGAACCACATCATCCCCGTGGCCACACGCTACCAAAGCCTGCTGCTGAAGAACGTGGAGCACATGACCGAGGTGTTCCCGAAAGAGAAAGCCCTTCAGCTGTCTGGCCGCAACATCAAGCGCATTGAAGAGATAGCCGAGCGCACACGCGCCATAGAAACGGGCGTGGAGGAATTGGTGAACGCCCGCAGACTGGCCAACAAGACCCGCGACGAGCACAGGAAGGCCATTGCCTACCACGACACCGTAGCCCCCAAGTTGGACGAAATCCGTCGTCAGATAGACAAGTTGGAACTCATCGTCGACGACTCTCTGTGGCCTCTTCCCAAGTATCGCGAACTGCTGTTCATCAGATAATTTTCCTCATTTTCTCATTTTCTCATTTCTCATTTTCTCATTTTCTCATTTTCTCATTTTCTCAAAAACTCAGTCCTTACCGCGTTTCTCAGAAAAAATCGGGAAACTATAACAACCATTGGGGGCGCTGCATTCAAGGCACACCCCCAATGAATTTTTAAGTTCTCTCATTCTCCTTAAGCAAAATCGTTTTACCACAGTTTGGTAATAGGCTGGTAATACTATTGTGGCGGCTCCTATATAATAGTATTGCGATGGCCCCAACGATAGAAACTTTGACCTGCTGTCTTAGATACGCAACGAAACGCCAACTGCAAGGCCGCGTGTAACGCCAGTTCATCGAAATGTCGGCTCATCACTGCGTCCCGAATTGTAGTTTGTCGGAGCAACATGGAGGGAGAAAGACCAAGGGGCAAACTTCACTATACATTTCCAAGGCAATTGCACGTTATGTGGTGCAAGTGGTGCAGGTATAATTATAAAAAATATAAATTACGCGTACAAAAGTCAAAAGTCTATATCGATAGGCACTTTTGTATATAGTATTAAAAGTTATATAAACTACCTGCACCACTTGCACCACTTGCACCCCAAAATACCATATCCCCCCCCCTCATCGCTACCCAATCAACGCGCATTCATTACCCAATCAACGCGCATTCATTACCCAATCAACGCAGATTCATTGCTCCAATCAACGCCGAATCATTGCCCAATCAAAGCACATTCATCGTGAGTTCAACAACCTATATTTCGTCGGAATTCACGATATTCTTATGCGGGTAAGGATACTATTCCTATAGCCGTAAGCAAGTATTCTTATGCACGTATTCTTATTTTGCCGTGATTGAAAATTTACGAATTATTTTTTGTGAATTTGTATATTTATTTGTAAATTTGCAGCGATTCTGATGCGCGAAGCGTCGTGACCCAACATCAGATGACATTCGGAAAACGTTTGAGCGTTACGATATTATCCTATAATTGAAACTTCGACACTTTCAAGACACTTGGATGATAGGCAGCAACGCTCATGTCTATGCTTATATACCTGCCCCCTCGGGGGCGGGCTATATAACAGCAAGGCGTGAGCATGCTTATTATAAGTGTCGGGCAGTCGAAGGCCTCAATTATAATAATAAGTGAACTCACGCCTTTTCTGTGTGCATAGACGAACTTATTGTTTAACCATTAAATAACAAAACAAAATGAAACACAAAACATTATCCTTTCTGCTCGCCCTGCTCATGAGCATGGCAGCAAGTGTGGCTTCGGCAAAGTACTATATTGACTACATCTATTACGACTTAGACCCAAGCACGATGACGGCAACGGTGACGTATTTAAAAAGATATTCTGACGATAACGAGTCTGCCTATTCAGGCAGTGTTACTATTCCAGCGACGGTCACCTATAGCGGCACAACCTACAGCGTGACCGAGATTGGCGGTTATGCGTTCGGTGGCTGCACGGGCCTGACCTCCGTCAATATCCCCAACAGCGTGACCTCGATTGGCGGTTGTGCGTTCTTATGACTGTATTTAGAGTCCTCTAAACAACCACAAACAATGAAAAACACATAGAGATAACCATTTGTATATCAGTCACATTTGTATTTTAACACTTCGGGCTTGTTTTTTGGTGGTTCTCAAAAATCCGCTTATCTTTGCAACGCATTTCTACTGCGGAGAATTTTGAGGGCTTTTATTTTGCCATCTCGTGGACAGGGTTGACAAAGGTTTACAAAAGTGGACAACGGTTGACTGATGAACGAGAGGGAAAAGAGCAAAGAAGTGACCTCATTTGAAGAACGTGACATCGTGGAATGAGTTGACAATGGGTGTCAATGATTGACAATAGTTCACTCCGTGGCGGTTTGCATGAAATTGATTGTAAAACCACATAAAAAGGAGTCAAATGAGAAAGACAAGAAAATGTGCCTTCTGCGGCAAGGAGTTTACTTGTAACAGCGGTTCGCAGAGGTATTGCTCGGAACATTGTGCCGAGGCAGCAAAGGCTCAGCGCAAGAAGAGACAACAGGACTTTTTGAAGGCTGTCCAGCCAGTTATAGACATCGCCAGCCAGGAGTATCTCACATTCTCCAAGGCTGCCATCCTCATGGGATGCTCACGTCAGTACGTTTACAAGTTGGTAAACGAGGGTAAACTTCCTGCATCACGAATCAGCTGCCGGATGGCATTCGTCCGCAAGGCAGACATCGAGAAGATGCTTGCAGGTAATCCTTATCATAGAGTATTGCCCGGCACTCCAACAAATAAGCCGTGCAAAACTTCTTCTTCCCTTTCGTCGAGGAAAGACAAGAACCACATACCCGAAAAAGGTATGAGGTCATCAGAACCACTTGAATACATCTCAGGCGAGGATGCTATGGCTATATATAAGGTAAAGAAGTCTTGGCTCTATGCTTCTGCCAAGAGAAACAACATACCCATTTGCAAGATTGCAGGCAAGAACTACTATAGCCGAAGGCACATGGATGCACTCTTCGGAGTGACTGCCGAGATTGAAGCCTTGACAGAATGGCTCACAACGGATGAGGCAGAATCCCTATATTCCACGACCAAAGAATCCTTGCGCACCCAAGCCTACCGCCGCCATATTCCCACCAAGCGAGAATATGGCAAGACCTATTATTCCAAGAAACATCTTGATGACATCTTCCGTCCCGACCTAAAGGCGAGCGGTGACTATTATACTACAGCCGAAGCTGCCGAGAAGTACGGCATGACTAAAGCTAATATTGGTGTTATTGCCAAGACACATAATATCACCAAGGTAAAAGTCGGTGTACAGAACCTCATTGTCAAAGAGGAATTAGACCGAATAATGGCAAGCAGACTGGCGCAATTCGGGGGTTACAGGCTCCAATAAAGCCCAATAATAAGTAACAACAGCGTGAAAGTTCAATTATCCGTGAGTTATGAAAAGGTAAGTTGGTCACACTTTCATCACGTAGTTCCTTTGCCCCCGTGGAGAAACGCTCCACCATGATTTCTATCAATAAAAGATATTAGTATGAGTAACATTTGCAAGACAGTAACCCTGCGTACGCGTAAGATAAAGAAAGGTACGCAACTGAGCTTCTACCTTGACTACTATCCCGGCTACAGGGATGAGTCAACCATGAAGGTACAGCGACATGAGTCACTTGGCATCTACATCTTTGCCAAGCCCAAGAACCAGCGTGAGAAGGACTACAACGAGCGCATGACGGAGAAAGCCGAGGCACTGCGATGCCGACGCTATGAGAGCATTGTGAACGAACGCTACGACTTCTTTGACAGAGAGAAGGAGAAAGGCAACTTCCTCGCATGGTTCAAGAAAAAAGCCGATGCCAGGAACACCAAGTGGCAAAACGTCTACAAGCATTTCGAAGCCTTCTGCGAAGACAAATGCACTTTTGGCGAGATAGATGTTGACCTGTGCAACAAGTTCAAGGAGTACCTTTATACTGCTCCACAGACCATCCACAAGAAACAGAGGCTGCACACCAACACTATTGCCGGCTACTGGTCAACCTTCCGTGCCGTGCTCCACACAGCCTACCGCGATCACAAGATCAAGGAGAATCCCAATGGCTTCCTTGACAGGATTGACACCATCCCAACGGAGAAGGAACACCTCTCACAACCTGAGCTCGTAAATCTTGCCAATACAGACTGCAAGGAACCTGTGTTGAAGAATGCTTTCCTCTTCTCCTGCCTCACTGGACTAAGAAAGAGCGACATCAAGGCGCTGACATGGAAGAAGATTCAGCCATATGGTGATGGAGGCATGTATATCACTGTACGTATGCAGAAGACTCAGCAGCTCGTGAACAACCCTGTCAGCGAAGAGGCTCTTGAACTCATCGGCTTCTATGACGGAGAACACGAACCCGATGCAAAGGTATTCTTTGACTTTAAGGACAAGATGACGGGCACCACTTTAAAGAATTGGTTGAAGGCAGCGGGCATCACCAAGCACATCACCTTCCACTGCGCCCGTCATACTTTCGGTTCCTTGCAGGTTGATGCAGGAACAGGAATCTACACCGTCCAGCACATGTTGGGTCACAAGAATGTGGAGACCACTCAAATCTATGCGACCATGGCAGACGAAAGCAAGCGTGAGAGTGTCAACCGCATCACGTTGAAGCCAAAGATAACTCCTCAACTGAAAGTCGTCGGACAGGGATAAACCTATTTGTTGGTTCTATTTCTTCGAGAAATGAAACCAAAGATGCTTTTTCTAAGTTGAAAATATGGGAAATGAGAACCAAGCATAATTGGCTCTCATTTTTCGTTATACCTTTGTCAAGCAATCAAACAACTGCGAAAAAGGAGGAAAAGGCCAAGTGTGAAAATCATACTCACTTCAAGTATGATTCACAAATAAACATAAATCTCTGGTCTACAGACGAAAAGGACACACGTCATGTGCGAGAATTTTCTTAATTTTGTAGCGCGATTTCGAAATAACAAACAATAATACATAATGGCAATGAAAATAGATTCACCATCTTCCATCACTTCACGTGAGGCATCCATCCGGCTCGAATGGATCTCCACAAGAATACTGCCGGGAGTTGCAGTTCTTCTTCTTTCAATTCCACTTTGCCAATGGGCAGACTCAAATCTTCCCGATGGCATTGTTCCTGTCTATGTCATCTATATGATGATTGTAATAATCCTATGGTCAATATACATGGCTGTGCAATATGCTTTCGTGGGAATAGCGCAGACGAGGAAAGGCAAGAACAAAGTTTCTATAGACAACTGCAATCCTCACGAAGAAGATGGGCAAATATCTGTTTTTCTTTTGGAGGCAAAACAGTTTGCTAATGAACCAGAGGAAATAAACCCTGTCGGTTGTGTTGAAGAATTTTCCAATAACATAACCGAAGAGATAGCCGTTACAGATAATAAGGTCATATCGGAAGAAGCCAATCCCGACAATGAGCCATCCACTGTTTCGGTCGCTCCTGCCAGTTCAACCTATCAGCAGGGTATTGATGACTTTTATCAGAGTCAGGCTGAAAGCCAAAAGAAGAAACTGGACACCATTCATGAATACCTTTTATACATCATGTCTCCTTTTGTCTATGAGGAAGACATGGACGAGTTCTG
>FLNZ01004420.1_pt1 | contig 40621 bp, 28 predicted proteins | sample 1140391 | NCBI WGS metagenome assembly FLNZ01 (sample SAMEA3878171, study PRJEB12797) | bioreactor metagenome | biome: Moose rumen | place: Sweden | collected 2011-10 | reverse complement strand
AAACTTATGTTCTTGTGTCTAATCCCTTGCTGCGTGGGAGTGCTGCGCTGGTAGTTGTTTGGGCGGTTAGGGTTAAAAAATGCCCGACGCATCGTTGCTGATGCGCCGGACATATTATAGAGTTCTAAAGACGTTTTTTAGAACATCAAATCGAAGCGTCCCCAGTTGTTGTTCATCTTGTCGAGGACGTCTTTTGTTGTCTCGCCTACCATATTGAAGGTGATGATGTCGCCTTCTTTGAGTTTCTTGTACTCGGCGTCATAGTCCACCTTGTCGGCATCAGCAAGCTTGAACTCGATTTTGCCCTTCTCGCTGCTGTTTTCTACGTTGAAGTTTGCAGTACCCTCAGCGAGGCTCTTCTTCAGCTCTCCGCCTTTAACTTTCACCTGCATAGGCATGGTGATAGTCACCTTGTCGCCATCGATAGTGGCCTCAAACTCGGTTTTTGTTTTCTCGGTACCAAAGATGTCGAAACACTCGTAGTTAGAGCCAGAGTTGCTTCCGAACTCATACTCTACAGCGTAAGACTCTGGAGCGTCGCTAGCTTCGGAGCCCGAAGCCGAACTTGAAGAAGTGCCGTTGCCGCCACAAGCGGTCATCAATGCGATAGTCGCAATCATTAATAAATACTTTTTCATAAAAAAGAAAGATGTTTAATTGGTTAATAAATAAAGTGAATAACTATTTCGTTTATCGAGGATCGGGAATTCTGCATTTTATTTAATCTCTAATCGCGCCTTGGCGCAACTAATCTCTAATCGTGAAAGCACCAACTAATCTCTAATCGTGCAAAGCACGACTCCTAGAAGGATGTTATAAGTCGCTGTCACGTCGGCTGCGGTGATTTCTCCGTCGCCGTTTTGGTCACCATTGGCCAAGTTAGTGGTGTCGTTGTTGAGGAGGAAGTCGTAGAGTGCCGTCACGTCGGCGGCAGTGACCTCTCCGTCGCCGTTCACGTCGCCAGGGATGGCATCGTCGCCAATATAATGTATTGTTATGTTGTCGATGATGAGGTTCACGTTCTTTGAACCTGATGTGCGGTTGATCTTGAAGCGCAAGGGCTGTTTGGCTAGATTGAGTCGCCATTTTATGATCTCATCGGCATTTGCCGCTACAGTCTCGGTGCCTAAAGATGTCCATGTGGCGCCTTCATCGGTAGAGTAGTAGAGTTGGATCTTTGATGCCGTGCTTGATGTGTTGATGGCGTTAAGAGAAATCTTGATTGCTTGCACATCGATGTCGCTGTTCATGGCTATGCCGCCTGGCATTTGGAGCGATGCGGCGTGTCCGTCGTTGTATTCCACCACATCGGCTTTGGGGAAATTCCAAGTGGCGAAATTGCCCTGCACGTTGGTGGCGTTGGCAGGAAGCCCTGTAGGCATTAGCTCAAAGTCTTCGACCATTGTCACTGGCGGCACATCTTTGACAACGTTAAATGTTATTATGTTGTTGTCTTCGGTGATGTTGCTCAGTCCAAACTCGCAAGGATCCTCAGCCCAAGTGACGAGAGCCGGATAACTAGAGGAGTTGATATAGGTCACACCCTTTGAGCCAGGGAAAGGCACCTCTCCATTTCCTGCTCCCGAGGAGCGCAGCAGCTCGTAGTAGTTGTGGGCAGGGTTGCAGTTCACTTCGTTGTTCCACCACGCCTGCTCGTTGCTGTAATCTACTCGTGTGATCACCAACCCGTGTCCTGGCAGTGCCTTGTCCCATTTGCCCGACTGACGGTTCTCGAGGAGGAAGAACTCATTCTCGTTGGGCGACGGCATCATGTAACCAGTGTTGCTGATGTCAACCGCCGAGAGGCTATAATCGCCAAGAGAGAGCGCTGTGGGCTCTTCGGCAAACCCCAGCTCCCATCGCTCCCAGAGGCTGTAACCCACTGGTTCACGACCATAGTTGTTGCTGCTGCCGCTTGCCATTATGTCCCAATCACCAGGATGGTTGCTCTCGCCTCCGTTACCGCTGTAGTCGGTGTCGTAGAGGTCGGGCAGTCCCAGCACGTGTCCAAACTCGTGACAGAATGTTCCGATGGCGTTAGGCATGGTGTAGTTGTAGCTCTCCCAACCATAAATCTCGCATGAGGAGGCGTAGGTGCCCATTCTCTTGCCGTCATAGATGTAGGGTTGTGGTGGCCACCCCGACCACCAGTCAATCAGGTAGCTCATGTGGGGCCACAGGTAACCGCTGTTGTTGCCGCTATAGCTTGACGAATAACCGGCTACCATGAAGAACACCATGTCGATTTCGTCATCGTTGTCGGCATCATAGAGCGAGAAATCCACTTCGCTGTCAACCGAGTCGAGGGCGGCCTTGAAAATCTCTCTCGCCTTGTCGTTGCCTTCATAGCATGAGTAGTCGAGGTTTACTGGACCTACTATATCAAATACTGGGTCGAACTGTCCCATTGAGTTGTCGTAGTAATAATCGCGCACGCTGCCGGTACATTTCTGAAAGCGTCCTTGATGATAGAAGCCTGTGTAGTTCACGGTGTTGCACAGCTGGTTGTAGAAGTCGTTGGGGTCATCCATCTGGAACTGCTTGTCGTTGTAGTTAATGAGGATGATAAGACCGCGGAACAGGCTGTAGTCAACCGCTGGCTCACGGTTCTCACGGTTCTCGCGGTTCTTCTTGTCGCGCGTGGCACGTTTTTGGTGTGCTAGGGTGATAGCTGCCTTGTCAATGAGGTTCTTGTCGAGCGACGCCACCAGCTGCATCTCTTGCGCGTCACGAGCGGCAGGGTCATGTGCGATGACGCCCGAGGCATGAAGTTGCTCACCTTTCTTGATGGCATATTCCCATGTGCCTTTAACATCGATAATGGTGTAGCCGTCGATGGTAGTGTTGAAATGGTAGAATTCGTCGCCCACCAGCTTAAGTTGAAGCGTGGAACCATCGGGTTGAGTCACGTTGATGGGGGTGGGGTTGGCTGGCTCGGCACTCGCCATAATGGCAGTGAGAAATGCCGCCAGTAATAACAATATTTTTTTCATGTTTTATAGATAATATTTGGTTCAGGCTACAAAGGTAAGCAAAAAAAATGACAAGACCACACTTTTTGCGTGATCTTGTCGAAAAAATAATCTAAAATATGGTGCAAATTCCTAAAAGAATTTTGCTGCAAAATTTTTAATTACCTAACAGGATGTTGTAAACGAATGTCACATCGGCAGATGTAATATTGCCGTCACCGTTCTGGTCGGCATTTGCTACACCAGTGTAGTCATTGTTGAGCAAGATGTTGTAGAGCAATGTGACGTCGGTGGCAGTAACCTCGCCATCACCGTTCACGTCGCCAGGGACTACTACTGGATCAGAACCACTGCTCTTATAAGCAGCAACACCATAGGCAGCGATGCCCTCTACAGCGTAGGTGATAGTAGGAGCTACAGTTGGGTCGGCAGGAGCAGCGTCAATCATCTTGATACCAGTTTGGTGCAATGGGTTGGTGGCGTCATACTCTACCATACCTGGAACTGCAGTGCCGCCATTGCTTGAGATGTAAGCCCAGTAGATGTGTTCTCCGTCGCCAGTAATCTGGGTAATACCAGTGATCTCGTCGCCCGAGCCTTCGAGCAAGATGGGAGAATCGTCGATGAGAACTGCATCGTCGGCAACGGTAGCCTGTTCTTGCTTGGTGTTAAGAGTCTCAAGGGCGATGCGGTAGAGACCTGGGGTGCTGTTGCCCACATTGTCCTTCTGAACGAAGAAGTAAACATATCCGTTCTCCTCGTCGAGGTAGAATGTCGTCATCTGAACGTTGAACAGGTAAACAGGCAGCTGCTTGTCGGTGTGGTCGGCTCCAGTGCCGTCGGTATAGAGCATGCCCTTATCAAAGCGGAAGATACCCTGACCGTTGAACTTCTTGGCAACCCAGTAAACGTTGTTGCGGGTAGTGCCGTCGGAGGCTATCACGTCGGTAGCACGCATTGTCATGCCAGCGCCAATAGCTCCGTATGTGATCTTGTCGTTGTAGTAAGGCAGCCAGTTGTTCTCCATGAAGAAGGGCTGTGAACCGTAGAGACCTACGGTGTCGGCGCTCATCTCATGGATGCCCACGTTGCGGTCGGCGATGTAAATCTTGTTGTCGATTTCAGAGATATACATCGAGAATGGATCCTCAAATGCCTTGTAGCCCACGTTGTTCAAAACGGTAACACGGTACCACATGCCATCGGTGTTGTTCACGTAGAAGAGTTCGCCGTCACCGCCGGTGGCTTGTGCATCGGCACCCTGATACTGGAAGTAGTGGCCAGCGCTGGCAACATACACACGGTTCTTGTAAAGCTGCAAGTTGAAAGCGTGCTCGCCGGTGTTGAACTGAGTGTCGATAATCTCGCCTGCTTCATTCTTGTACATGAGTCGGCAGTCCTTAGTGGCGAAGTAGAGTCCTGGAGGACATCCGAGTGTGGTACCCTCACCAGTGATTGTGGGGTCACCAACGATGTTGAGGTATTGCCACTGTGGAGCAGCTTTGTAGGTATCAACAGCACTTGCTGCCACCAGGCACTCAACGTTGCTTTGGCTTGGCTCAAATACGCCGGCGCCGAGCACAGGAGGAGTTACGTTGAGAACTCTCAGGCTCTGGATGGTAGAAGGCACAGCACCTTTCTCCATGTAGTTGATGTGTGAGCCAAGTTCCATGTGTTCGAGAGCAGTACAGCCAGCGAACGCATCCTGGAAGATGTTGGTCACGGTGCTTGAGATGTTCACAGTGGTGAGGCTTGTACAGTTAGCGCACAGGCTCTGAGGAATCTCGCGTGCACCTTCCTCGACGTTAAGAGTCTCAAGGTCACTCTCGAGGAAAGCGTTAGGATTAACGGTCATGCCAGCCTTGTAAGTGAACTCTTTGATGGCTGCACGATAGAAGCCGTAGTTGCCAATCTCGGTGAGAGCAGGGAGGTTCACGTCGGTGTAAGGCGAGTAAGCCATACCATAGTTGTCGATGGTCTCGATGGTGGCATTGCTGATGGTTGTGCCAATTTCACCCTCATGAGCTGTAACGAGCAGGCGAGTGCCGGCAGCGTTGGTGAGGACACCGTTGTTGAGGGCAAATGCGCTGTTGCCTGCGCCAAGCTCGATGCTTGCGAGGCTGGCGATGGGACCAAAGGCGGCATTGCCGATAGTAGCTACGGTTGATGGCAACTTGACACTTGTAATGGCGTTAGCCCCTGCAAATGCAGTTGTACCGATAGTGGTGAGGCCTTCGGGAAGCTCGATTGCTCCAGTCAGGCCGCTGTTGCGGAATGCCGACGCTCCAATGCTTGTGAGCGTGGTCGGGAAGTTGAAGTTGTCCAGACTAGAGCATCCGTTGAACGCACTCTGCTGAATTGAAGTGACTTCTCCCAGGAAGCTCACCGACTCCAGTTGAGAGCAGTTGAGGAAAATGTTCATGGGTACCGAAGTGATGGTCGCTGGCAACTCAATGCTCTTGAGGTGGTTGCAGGCTTGGAAAGCGTCGGAGCCGATAGTGGCAATCACGTTTCCTTCTTCAAATATCACTTCTTCAATGCCAGAGCATCCCATGAAGCAGCTTTGAGCGATGTCGGTTAAATTGCCGCCCAAAACAAGTTGCTTGATTGTTGGGTAGTTGTGGAATGGCTGAAGGTTGCTCACATAGTCGCTGGTATTCATCTGGCGCTCAATAATGAGGGTGTCAAGTGGTGGGAGGTCGGCACTAGTAGCACCAAATGCGTTCCTGTTGAACTTGAGAGGTGTCTCGCTTGCCATGATGGTGAGTTTGCGCACACCGGTATTGGCAAATTGGTTAGAGATCAGAGTGCTTGTCACGCCACCAGGGATAAATGCCTCGGTCACATTTATGCATTCCCAAATTGTGCCGCTACCAAGCTTGGTTGCCGTTTCGGTAACTGGATAGTTGGTAAGGCTTGTACATCCACGGAAGCAGTTGTTGCCATAGCTCACGCAAGTGGTGGGGAGGTGAATCTCCTTAATGTCACGGCAGTTGACAAATGCGTTAGCGTCAACAGCAACCACGGTGTAGGTGATACCGTTGTAGTCAAATGTCTCGGGGATGTTGACGATGTTGTTCTCGTCACCAGTGTAGAAAAGAGAGTCTTTTACCGACACTCCATCAACCGTTACTGTGTTGATAGTGTACTTTGTTAAAGTGGCGTTAGTTCCGCTAGTGCTCCAGTTATAGCCTAATGCCGTGATTTTCGCAGCACCCGCCGAGCCAAATGCCAAGAGCAGTGCCACCATGCCAAGCAAACTACGCAACCATGATAAACGTGTAATGTTCATGCTCATAGTTCTTTTGATTTTTGAAAAAGTTAATAATATGGTTTTTTAAGTAATTGTTAATCAGTTTGTTGTAGGGAGAAATCTACTGTTTGTGGTAGAGAAACTCTAAATTTCAATTTACAAATTTATAAAAAAAACTTTGGCACGCTTTTAAGATTATTCTAAAAAAATGCAAAAAAATAAAAAATTGATAAAATGCTCACGCTCGCAAGGCTTTGTGCTGGGCACACGCTTTGGCTCGCTTAATCGCATTTTTGTTTGACAAAAGTCTTCGATTCTCGAATTTCGATCCTCGATCCCCTAGACGGTAGGCAGGCTGATGCCGTCGAGCTGGCGGTAGAGGTTGAGGGCATAGACGTCGGTCATGGCGCTGATGTGGTCGAGCACGCCTTGCAGTTTCTCGAATAGGGTGGTGGCATGAACGTCATACTGCTGTGGAAACTTGTTGAGGAGCAGTTGAGAGTAGTTGCTCTCGGGGTGCAGCACGGCCTGTGTGAGCTTGTCGAGCAGCAGGTTGATGATTCTTATACCTGCCAGGTCCACGTCAACCACATAACCGGCGCGGTAGAGTTTCTTGAACGCCACTTCGCTGCAATGCTTGTAGCCCTGCTTGGGCAGTGGTGATATGTTGTCGATAAGCGAGCCTTCAAAAAGTCCCTCCATTATCTCGTCCTCATGCTCTACAAATACCTTGGCGCACTCCTGCACGAGCTGTCCCACCACGCAAGAGCGCAGATACACGATTTTCTCGTTAGGGTCGGCAACTTTTTCCATCACCTGGCGCATGTGAGATTTGCGTTCTTCGTTGAAGAACCCGGTGAGCAGGTCAATAGTCTCTGCTGTAGTGAGGAGTTTGAGTTTGTGACCGTCCTCAATGTCCATCACTTGGTAGCAGATGTCGTCGGCGGCCTCCACCATATACACTAACGGGTGGCGGCAGTAACGTTCCTCTTCTATCCTGATGATTCCTAACTCGCTGGCGATTCTCTCGAAAGTGTCTTTCTCGGTGGTGAAGAACCCGAACTTGCCCTTCTCGCTGGCATGACTTGAGGAGTAGGGGTATTTAACTATTGAGGCGAGGGTGGAGTAGGTCATGGCGAAGCCACCGGGGCGACGGCCTTTGAACTGATGGACGAGGGTGCGGAAGGAGTTGGCGTTGCCCTCGAAGTGTGTGAGGTCGGCCCATTGCTGCGGGGTGAGGCGGTCTTGGAACACTTTGCCGTTACCGCTTGAGAAAAACTCACCTATGGTCTTTTCGCCCGAGTGCCCGAAGGGTGGGTTCCCCAAGTCGTGGGCAAGGCAAGCCGCGGCGACTATTTCGCCCATGTTCCACAGCTTGTCGCGCCAGGGTTTGTCTAGGTGTCGCTCATGCAGACGTATGGCAATCTCGTTGGCTAGCGAGCGTCCTACGCACGACACTTCAAGGCTGTGAGTCAGGCGGTTGTGGACGAAGATGCTGCCAGGCAGGGGAAACACCTGAGTCTTGTTCTGAAGTCGTCGGAACGGCGACGAGAAGATAAGTCGGTCGTAGTCGCGCTCAAAGTCACTGCGCACTCCGCTTTTCGTGTCCTTATAATGCTCCAGCCCTAGGCGGGTGTCGCAGATCAGTCGCTCCCAGTTCATTTTCGTTGCCATAGTCATGATGTATTTTAAAATTAAAGTGCAAAAATAATGTTTAATTTTGAAATTGAATAGAAAAAAGCGTAGTTTTAGTAATAAAGAGCAAAAACTTCATCATTGATTTTGTGTTTTTCTCAATTTTCACTATCTTTGTGGTCAAGAATAATTGTTATCCGTTTTTTGCTATGTCGCGACGTCGTTACCCTGCTGGAGTGCAGGACTTTGAAAAAATCAGAACCGATGGTTTTGTCTATGTTGACAAGACCGAGTATATCTATAACCTTGCCAACAACTGTGGCGATGCGATATTTTTGGGTCGCCCCCGCAGGTTCGGCAAGTCGTTGCTGTGCTCCACCATGAAGCATTATTTCCTGGGGCACAAGGAACTCTTTGAGGGGCTGGCGATGGAGAAACTCGAGAAGAACTGGACGGAGTACCCTGTATTGCATTTCGATATGTCGAACTGTAAAAGTGACGACATTAATGAGGTGCGTTCAAATCTTGACTTGCTGATTCGTAAATATGAGAAACAATATGGATGTGAAGCGCGTGACCTTGGTTATGGCGCAAGACTACAGCAATTAATTGAGACCGCCCACCAGCGCACTGGCAATCGTGCAGTGCTGATATTTGACGAGTATGACTCTCCAGTGCTCAATGTCATCGACAATCCTGAGAAGATGGATGCGATACGCTCAATCTATAATTCATTTTACACGCCCGTCAAGGCCTTGGGCGAGCACATCAGGTTCTTGTTCATCACTGGCATCACCAAGTTCTCACAGATGTCGATATTCTCTACCATCAACCACCTGAGCAACATCTCGATGGAGAAGGAGTGGGAGGGGTTGTGCGGCATAACGGCGCAGGAGCTTGAATCTAACTTCCAGCCCGAGCTTGATGCCCTTGCCAGGGAATACAACACCACTAGCGAAGGCGCCCTGCAGCTTCTTCGCGACCGCTACGACGGCTACCACTTCGGGCCTGGCAAGGTGGATGTGTATAATCCTTTCAGCCTTGTCAACGCCTTCAGGTCGATGATGCTTGAGGACTACTGGTTTGGCAGCGCCACCCCTTCGGCGTTGATAAAGATACTCGACAAGTACAACTTCCAGCTCAGTGACATTGAGAACACTCAGCTTTTCAGGAGCGACTTCGACCAGCCGTTCGACAACATGGACAGCGCCATACCCATATTGTATCAGAGCGGATATCTCACGGTGAAGGACTATGATTTCGAGTCACGAATATATACTCTAGGCATACCCAATCAGGAGGTGCATTCTGGGCTGTACCGCACATTGATGCCACGCTATCTTAACTCCTCGACGAGCGATAACCGCTCTCTTCTTATGCTCGTCAAAAAGGCGATGATTGACGATGACATCGATGCCGCTCTTACGGCCGCCCAGAGTTATCTTTCGGCGTTGCCTTACGACCTGAGCAACAAGAGCGAGCGCGATTTCGAGACGCTGCTCAGGGTGATGTTTGACTGCATCGGCATAGAGACTATGACCGAGGTCGAGAGCTCCCGTGGCCGCTGCGATGTGGTGATGAAGAACCGCAACACGATCTATGTTCTCGAGCTCAAGATATCGAGCTCCGCCACTGTTGACGAGGCGCTCGCCCAGATCAACGAGCGTGACTACCTCATTCCTTACTGGAACGACCCTCGCCGCAAGGTGAAAGTGGGCGTGACGGTGAATCCCGACACACGCACCATCGGCGAGTGGAAAGTGGTTGAATAAATAGGATGTTGGCTGAGAAAAATCTAACTTTCCTCTAAAGAAAGATTATTTTCTATCTCTACTGGCTTATAAATCGGATTTTTATCTAAATTTGTATAACGTTTTGAGAAATTAATCTACAAATAATAAAAGTTATGAACCAAGCGAAATTACTGATGAAGCACGCGTTTATCCTTGACGTGCTATGTTTGGTGCTGTGCTTAGCGCTGCTAGTTTTGGGCACTAAAGAGATTGTCCCCAGTTGGTTGCTTATGGCTGGTGCCTTGATAGCCCTTGTGGCTCTTGTGGCATCGATAGTCCTCTTTGTGAAAGCCCGCAAGATTGACCGTGCCGAGAGCAGACGCATCGAGAACGAGATTTTGCAGAATGCTGCCAAAGAAGATGCCGTTGACAAGGCTATCGAAGACGGAGATATTGTTGATGAGCCCGAGGTGCTGGTCGAGGAGAATGCTGCCGAGCAAGTGGTAGAGCCAGCCGAGGAGCAATTAGACTATAAAACCGACGACGAGCAATGACACGACTCATTTCCTGGAACGTCAACGGTCTGCGTGCAGTTGTTGGCAAAGACTTCGCCGAGACATTTAAAACGCTTGACGCTGACTTCTTCTGCCTTCAAGAAACCAAGATGCAGGAAGGGCAGCTCGACTTGGAGTTTGACGGCTATCGCAGCTACTGGAACTATGCCGACAAAAAAGGCTACTCAGGCACGGCGATTTATGCCCGACAAGAGCCGCAAAGCGTGACATTGGGCATAGGCATCGACGAGCATGACCACGAAGGGCGCGTCATCACGCTTGAGATGGAGACGTTCTATCTCGTGAATGTGTATGTGCCTAACAGCCAGGACGGTCTCAAACGTCTTGACTACCGCATGAAGTGGGAGGACGATTTCAGAGCTTATCTGCTCAATCTCAACAAAAAGAAGCCTGTGATAGTGTGCGGCGACCTCAATGTGGCTCATCAGGAGATAGACCTCAAGAACCCCAAGACTAATCGCAAGAATGCTGGCTTCACCGATGAGGAGCGCGAAAAGATGTCCACTCTTTTGGGCAGCGGCTTCACCGATAGCTGGCGCTTTTTCAACCCCGACGTGGAGGGCGTGTATTCGTGGTGGAGCTATCGCTTCAAGGCGCGTGAGAAGAATGCCGGTTGGCGCATCGACTATTTCCTCGTGAGCAACGACGCTTGCGACAAAATGGTCGGCGCCAAAATCCATACCGAAATTTTCGGCAGCGACCACTGCCCAGTGGAGCTGGAAATCAATTTGTAAGTGTAATGGAGCTAACAAGCAGACAAGGAACAAGCAAACAAGGCAAGTGATATTTAGTGTTAAGTTTTAAGTGTTAAGTGTAAAGTAGGGACAAGGCACGCCTTGTCCGTAAAGCGTTAAGTTGCTGCGCACTCTAAACCCTAAACTGCGCAAAGCGCATTGTCTTGTTAGCTTGTCAGCATGTTCGCTCGTCAGCTAAAAACTCAAAACTCAAAATTATGAAATTAGACTTGAGTTCACATATAAAGCTCGAACAGGTGTCGAAGCGGTGCTATCGCCCTGAGAGTGAGGTGGAGCTTATATCTCTCACGAGGTATGAGAAGGTGCAAACCGATGTTGTGGATACCCCTCTAGAGGGTGCCGCTCTGGCAGCACGTGAGGTGGTTGACACCATAGAGCAATGCGTGCGGGAGAAAGGACGCTGCGTGCTTGGGCTCGGTGCCGGCCGATGCGCTATGGACGTGTATGGCGAGTTGGTAAAGCTCTATTTTGCCGACAAAGTGAGCTTCAACAACGTCGTTGTCTTCAACATGACCGAGCTTGGGCTTGGCGTGCCTGTTGATGATGGTCAGAGTACCCTCAAGCGCTTGAGTGAAGGGTTCCTCAACAAGGTTGATATCCCTGCCGAGAACATACACACTTTCAGCACCGAAGCCACCAAGGAGAATGTGTTTAAGCTTTGTAAAGCCTACGAGACCGAGATTGACGACTACGGCGGCCTCGACCTTGTGGTGTGCGAGCTAACCAAGAACGGCGGACTCGCATTCAACGAGGCGGGTTCCACGAGCATGTCGTCGTGCCGACTGGTGTCGCTCACGGGCGAGACACGCACCCGCATCGCCGACAGCTACCAGTGCGAGCAGTCGCCCAAGACTGCGGTCACTCTGGGCATCAGCAACATCCTCAATGCCCGCAAGATTATCAGTACTGCTTGGGGTGAGGGTAGCGCTAAAGCAGTGTTCAACACCATCGAGGGCAATATTACTGACCAGTATCCGGCTTCATTCCTGCAGATGCATCACAATGTGCAGCTAATTATAGACCTCGATGCCGCATCCGACCTGACACGCATCAACTATCCGTGGAAGGTGACTTCGTGTGAGTGGAACCGAACGTTGCTGCGTCGAGCCTTGCTCTGGCTTAGCGAACAGACAGGAAAGCCCATCCTGAAGCTCACCAACAAAGACTATAATGACTACGGCCTGAGCGAACTGGTGGCGGTCTATGGCTCGGGATATAATGTGAATATTCAGATATTCAACGATATACAGCACACTATCACTGGTTGGCCAGGTGGCAAGCCCAACGCCGACGACACCTATCGCCCAGAGCGCGCTGAGCCTTATCCCAAGCGTGTGCTGGCGTTCAGTCCGCACCCCGATGATGTGGTTCTCGCGATGGGAGGCACGCTGCGCCGACTTGTGGAGCAGGACCATGAGGTACACGTCGCCTTTGAGACTTCGGGCGACATCATGGTAGGCGATGAGGACATGGGGCGCTATGTGATGGTATCGAAACGCGCAGCCCTCAAGAATGGCTACTATAACGACCGGCAGCGCGCTGTGGTGGAGAAAATCGAGGAGAGCCTGCGGAACAAGATGCCAGGCGACGCCGATATCCCCGAGGTGCGCTTCTCCAAGGGCGAGATATTTGTGTGTGAGGGCATTACCAGCTGCCGATATCTAGGAATTGATGAGGAGAATATTCACGAGTTGGCATTGCCGTTCTATGTTGACGCTCCCTTTGGCAAAGGGCGTGTCACCGAGGCCGATGTGCTGCCTGTAAAGGAACTTATAGAGCGCATAAAGCCCCATCAGATTTTCTTTGCCGACGACCTCAACGACCCTTACGGCACTCATGAGCCAGCCGCCAATGTGGTGCTCGCCGCCATCGATGAGTTGAAGGATGAGCCTTTCATGCGCGACTGCCGTGTGTGGATGTATCGTGGTCTGTGGGCAGAGTGGGACATCGACCACATCGAGATGGCGGTGCCTATGAGTCCAGAGGAGTTCCAATATAAGCGCGACGCCATCCTAAAGCATCAGTCGCAGGTACACGACGCGCCGTTCATCGACCCCGAAGATGAGGACCTCAACTGGCAACGCGTCCTCAAGCGCAACCAAGAGACCGCCGAACTCTTCGGCCGCCTAGGTCTCGCCAGCTACGAAGCCATTGAAGCCTTTGTGCAGTACAACTTCCGTAATGCATAATGGAACCAATAAAAATAGAGAGTCATCCCTTTGAGCCGTTCTTGCCTGATGGGGCGGTGGTGCTGATGCTTGGCACGTTTCCGCCAAAGCCTGAGCGGTGGTCGATGGAATTCTATTACCCCAACAAAATCAACGATATGTGGCGAATCATGGGGCTTATCTTCTTTGGCGACAAGAATCATTTCTGGATAGAGGAAGAGAAGCGTTTCGATCTTACACGGCTCAAGTCGTTCCTCACCGGGAAGAGAATTGCCCTCTACGACACAGCCACGCGGGTGCGCCGCCTCAAGGACAATGCCAGCGACAAATTTCTCGACATCGTGGAGACTGTCAATCTTGATGCAATCTTCAATGCTCGTCCCTCACTTCGCGCCATCGTCACTGCCGGCGAGAAGGCTACGAGTGTGATAGCCGCGAAGGCTGGGGTAGAGGTGCCTAAGACGGGCGAAGTGACGCATTGCACCTGTCATGGTCACGACTTCGACCTCTACCGCATGCCCTCCTCGTCGAGAGCCTATCCGCTCTCGCTCGAGAAGAAAGCCGACGCCTATCGCACGATGTTTCGACAGTTAGGTTATGAAGTGTGACAAAAATATTGTAACTTTGCAGTCGCTTTTTTTAGTGACAACGAAATGAACCGTAAAAAAACTATAATATTCCTGCTTGCTCTTGTGGCGATTGCGCTGATGAGTGATGCGTGTTTTGCTCAGGATGCCGCAGCGGTAGCTGCCGAGCCGTCATGGACCGAGAGGCTTTATTTCTGGTTTAAGGACCACATGAACTACTGGGCTATCATCATGCTTATGGCGATAGAGAGCTCGATAGTGCCTCTCCCCAGCGAGGTGGTGGTGCCGCCAGCAGCCTATTTTTCGCTCCAGGCCAACAGCAACCTCGACTTCGGACTCGTGATAGTCACTGCCACAGTGGGTGCTTATCTAGGCTCGGCAATCAACTACGGCCTCTCAATGCTCATTGGGCGACCAGTGTTCTATGCCTTCGCCGACAGCAAGGTGGGGCACCTGTTCCTGCTCAACCGCGAGAAACTGGAGCATGCCGAGGACTACTTCAGGCGCAAAGGGTCGATTTCCATCTTCTTTGGACGCCTGCTGCCAGCCGTGCGACACCTTATCTCTATTCCTGCCGGACTGTCGCGCATGAACTTCGGCACTTTCAGCTTCTATACCGTGCTTGGCGCAGGGCTGTGGAACGTGGTCCTGGCATTGCTGGGATACCTACTCTACCGCGTAGTGCCCGACGACAGCCAGCTCTTTGCCCAACTTGAGCACTACAGCCACTACCTGAAGATTGCCGGCTTCGTCCTCCTCGGCGCCGCAATAGTTTTCATCATCTACAAAGTGAGAAAAAACAAAAAGAACAAAAAAGAGCAAGAAACTGATAATTAACTCCCGTCCCGTCTGTTGCGATGGCATCGCAACAAACTTAACTCTTAACTCACAACTCTTAACTATGATAGTTTCCCCATCATTACTTAGTGCCGACTTCGGCAACCTCGCCCGAGACCTGGAGATGATAAACCAGAGCAAGGCGCAGATGCTTCACCTCGATGTGATGGATGGCGTGTTTGTGCCAAACATCTCCTTCGGCTTCCCAGTGATAAAATATGTGCAACAGTTGTGCAAGAAACCCCTCGACGTGCACCTGATGATTGTCGAGCCACAGAAGTTTGTCAACGAGGTTCGCGACTGCGGAGCCGAGATTATGAACGTACACTTCGAGGTGTGCAACCACCTCGACCGTGTGGTGCAGCAGATTCACGATGCGGGCATGAAGGCTGGCGTCACCATCAACCCTGCCACCCCAGTGTGCCTATTGCGCGACATCGTGGCGCAGCTCGACCTCGTGCTGCTCATGTCGGTGAACCCGGGCTTTGGAGGGCAGAAGTTTATCCCTAACACCCTCAACAAGGTGCGTGAGCTGCGTGCCCTAATCGCCGAGACTGGCTCAAAGGCGGTGATCGAGGTGGACGGAGGCGTGAACGATGTCACAGGCAAACAGCTCGCCGAGGCTGGCGCCGATGTGCTAGTGGCTGGAAACTACGTCTTTAAGGCACAAGACCCGCTCAAAGCTATCGAAACTCTCTACAATTTGTAAAGATTTTTCCAAGATTTTTGTGCAGTTTAAGAAAAAAGTGCTAACTTTGCACCCGCAAAAACAGAGATCAGATTTCAGACATCAGAAATCTGACATCTGAATTCTGAATTCTTTGGAAAGATGCCGGAGTGGTCGAACGGGGCGGTCTCGAAAACCGTTAACCCCTTTCGGGGTTCCAGGGTTCGAATCCCTGTCTTTCCGCAAAATCAATGAAACCGGATGGGCGATAGCACATCTGGTTTTTTTGTTGAGTATGGTCACCAAGCTTGCTTGAGTGATTGTGCTCAACAAAAAAATAGAAGCACGGCAGTGACGGTTTCATTGATTTTGTAAGGAACCCCGCGGGAGCGCAGGGGATGCACCTCAGTGAATCCCTGTCTTTCCGCAACAAGAAGAAAGATGTCCCATGTGGGCATCTTTCTTCATTGTTATGATAGACAAGTCTTCGACTTGTCAGCACTCCGCGGCGACAGCTTTATGTGAACTTTTGTTCTTTTGTCTAATCTCTTGCAGAGTGTGAGGCAATTGTAATCGCAGTCAATTGTCGGTAATGAACAGTATCTAACGTGGGCAATGTCTTGTCCTTAATTGTCTTAACTACCTTTCCTGATGGTTATTGGGGATTTGTGAGTTTTTGGTAGAGTTCAAAGAGGCGGGCGACGCATTCGCTCTCGGTCATGGTGATGGGGAAGCCGTAGGCTGCCATCACTGCCTTGTCATTCTGCTGGTGCGCCTTGCGTAATTCTGGGGGCATAGTCAATTCATCATACAGGTCGGCAAGACTACTGTCTGGGTACAATGCTCTAGCGTCGAGAATTCCTTGTGCAGTTGCCGCTATCTTCTCACGCTGCTCATCACTAACCTCTGGCCACGGGAAGTTGTTGTAAACGATATCCTTACTATAACGATAGTCACTCTTTAGCCTTCCACACACTACTCTCATCCACGCCATGTGGACATTGCTCTCCAAAACGCCAAAGTGATACAGTGAGGCATCGGGAATGATAAGAACTAGATTACTACTTAAGGAATTTGAATCAAGAAAACCCATTGGAACATATCTTCGCCTTTCTGAAGAAACACTTGGCACTATTATATATTCACTATTTGGCATGTTCTCAACTTGGAAATGCGTAGGGCGCTCAGCAAGTTTTAAAGTGCTTGACCTTTTGCTTGCAAGCCTAAAATTCCTCACATTTTCAACTCTTTTCAAGCAATGAGGCATTGAGCGCAGTTCGGCGGGAGAGCAATCACCAAGCCACAGGCAATATCTTGGTTTTTGATGGATAAACTCTTGTGCTCCATACCAAGGGCGGAAATAATGCTGAGATTTTGGCTCTAACTTGATAAATTCTTCCATCTCTTCTTTTGAAAAAAGATAGTTGCCATCATCAATAGGTTGATTGCCAATAGCTATTCCTGAAACATCACAAATAGGTTTTGTTCTGCTTTCAACAAAAACGCTTGGAGCATCAATTAAATAAGGATTGATGTTCTTGACTTCAATTGTCTTGCCATTGTCAAAAATGAAATATTTTGGACTATCATTGTAGCTAAACCCAATTATCACGCAATGCACATGTGCCTTGTCGCTTGCTTCACTGTCCCACCTGAAAGTGCGATAGGCAAAATTGAATCTCAAACCGTCGTCAAATAGCGGTTTCCAAAGGTTAGCAACCTGTTCGCCTTGTGATATGCTGTTGGTGGAAACCAGTGCGGCTCTTATCTTAGTGTCTTTCATGAGCTCAGATGCTTTTTTATACCAGCCGCACACATAATCGAGATTTCCCACATTCTTCCATTTCTTTCCAAAAATGTTGAGTAAGTCGTCTTTTTGTTCCGAATTCATTATTCTTGCCCCCACAAATGGCGGGTTTCCGATGATGTAGTTTAGTTTATCTTTCGGCACCACTGTTTCCCAGTCAATGCGCAGGGCGTTGCCCTCATGGATATTGTCGTAGGTCTTCAGAGGCAGGAAGTCGATGTCGTGCTTTATGATGCGTTCGGTTTCGGCAAGCATCTGAGCCTCGGATATCCATAGTGCGGTAGTGGCGACCGTCACGGCAAAGTCATTGATCTCTATGCCGTAGAACTGGTTGATATTGACCTTGATTGGATTTACCTCCTCAAAGCCTATCATCGCCTGACCGTAGGTCATGGCAGCCACCACCTCGTTCTCCAGTCGGCGCAACGACAGGTAGGTCTCGGTCAAGAAATTGCCCGAACCGCAAGCAGGGTCAAAGAATGTGAGGCTCGCCAGTTTATCTTGGAAAGCAGAGAGCTGTCGCTGACGGGTGCGTTCCACTTTCTCCTCCTTAATCTCGTCAAACTCCCGTTTGAGGTCATCGAGGAACAGGGGGTCTATCACCTTGTGGATGTTCTCGATGCTCGTGTAATGCATGCCACCGCTACGGCGCGTCTCGGGGTTGAGGGTGCTCTCAAACACGGCACCGAAGATTGTCGGACTTATCTCGCTCCAGTCGAAGTCGAGCGACGCACGTTGCAGCAGCAGTTCGCAGAGTTCTGGTGTGAATTGAGGAATATCCACCTGCTCGGCAAAGAGTCCACCGTTGGTATATGGAAACGCCTTAAGCTCGTCACGCAGAAAACGGCTCCGTTTTTCTGTTGGTGTGTTCAGCACTTCAAAGAGATCACGTAGGGTGCTGCGCATCATCTCAGGTTCATGCTTTACAAGATAGTCATGGAACTGGTCACGGGTGAATATGCCGGCATCCTCGGCGTATAGGCAGAACACCAGTCGCACGCACAGGATGTTCAGTTGCCGCAGGGTGTCAGGGTCGCTGTCGCCATATTGTGCCAGCAGAGCGTCATAAATCTCGCCTATTATCTCGCCGGCCTGCATCGACACCTCCATCTCACGGGAAAGGTGCTCGCTGCGTGTGTCCACGAGGAACTGCAGGCGGTAGTATTCCTTCTCCAGGTTCTCCAGCAGTATCTGCTCAGGCTCGCAGTTCGGTTGCTCCATGTCATAAACCAGGAACTCCTTGAAGTTGCTCACCACCACCCATCGGGGGTGTTCACTACGAGGCAGTTCCGTTATGTAACGTTTCGCTTGTTGGAACGGAGTCAGCAGTGTCCCATCACTTTGACGTATCGGTTTCCGAAGGTCCTTATCGATGCTTTTCTGCTCGATCAGAACTTCCGTTTTAGGTATTCGTCCATCAATGAATGCTGTGTGGTCCAGATGCACCTGGTTTTCAAAAATTATGAAGTCGGCAGGATGTTCCACGCCATACACTTCACCCAGCAGTTGCATCCAGAACGGTTGGCTTTCGCCTTTCTCATAGCCGCGGCCAGCCCACTTTTCAGCAAACTCACGCGCTGCATTCCTTTGTTGTTTATCTGTCATAATTATATTAATGGTTACAAGATTACAAATTACGAAATTATCCCGATTATAAGCCAGTCGAAATAAAGAAATTGACTTTTTATAGGAAAAATACAAAAATCGATGAGAAGGATAAATAATCTTACTGATGATTTAGTAAGTGATAAGTCATAAGTGTTAATTGGGCTGCCCTTTTTTGTTATAGAAAAAAGTTGTACCGTTGCATAAATGTAGGCGGCGCCTCGGAAAAACTCAAAACAAGTTTTGGTTTTTCTCTCGGCTTGCACTAACTTTGCACATTTAAAATTTAAAAGCATTAATTCACGTGGGAAAGAAGAAAAATTTGCCTCTGCTGGAGGATTTTGAGATAACTGGTGTGGCTGCCGAGGGCAAGAGCTTGGGTCGCTGGAACGAAATGGTGGTGTTTGTGCCTTACGGTGCGCCGGGCGACATTGCCCGTGTGAAGATTACCCGCAAGAAACACAGCTTTTGCGAGGGGGTGATTGATGAACTCATTAAGCCCAGCGAGGTGCGTGTGGAGCCTATGTGCCAGCACTTTGGGGTGTGCGGCGGCTGCAAGTGGCAGCACCTGCCTTATGAGTATCAGCTCAAGTGCAAGCTGCAGCAGGTGGTCGATGCCCTGGAGCGCATTGCTAAGGTGCCGTTGCCCGAGATTTCGCCGATTCTGGGCTCGAAAAAGACGACTTTCTACCGCAACAAATTGGAGTTCACCTTCTCTAACAAATGCTGGCTCACCACCGAGCAGATGCGCAGCGGCGAGGAGTTCCCCAACCGCAACGCTGTGGGCTTCCACATCCCTGGCGGCTTCGACAAGGTGCTCAACATCGAGAAATGCTGGCTCCAGGACGACATCAGCAACCAGATGCGCCTCTTCCTGCGCGACTATGCCCAAGAGCGCGGCTACACGTTCTACGACATCCGCAACAACGTGGGGTTTATGCGCATGATGATGGTGCGCACCGCCAGCACAGGCGAACTGATGCTTGTGGTGGTCTTTGGCGAGGACAACCGTGACGCCATCGACGACGTGATGGGCGCCTTGAAAGAGCGTTTCCCGCAGATCACTTCGCTCATGTATGTCATCAACCTCAAGGTCAATGACTCGCTTGGCGACCAGGAGTTTGTCCTTTACAGCGGCCGCGACTACATCGAGGAGGAGATGGAAGGGCTCAAGTTCCGTGTGGGACCAAAGTCGTTCTACCAGACCAACAGCGAGCAAGCCTACGAACTTTATAAGGTGGCACGTGATTTTGCGGGGCTCACCGGCAACGAGCTCGTCTATGACCTCTACACCGGCACTGGCACTATCGCCAATTTCGTGTCGCGCCAGGCGCGTGAGGTGATAGGTATCGAATACGTCCCCGAGGCGATTGAGGACGCAAAACTCAACTCCGAGGTCAACGGCATCACAAACACTAAGTTCTTTGCTGGCGACATGAAAGACGTGCTTACGGGCGAGTTTGTGGCTAAGCACGGCATCCCCGACGTGATGATAGTTGACCCGCCGCGCGCCGGAATGCACGAGGATGTGGTGCGTGTGATTCTCGATGCCGAGCCGCAGCGCATCGTGTATGTGAGCTGCAACCCCGCCACCCAGGCTCGCGACCTCGCAATGCTCGACGTGAAATATCGTGTCGAGGCTGTGCAGCCAGTGGATATGTTCCCTCACACCCACCATGTGGAGAATGTGGTGCTGTTAAGGAAAAAGCTAGGATAGGAATGGCTAGGAATAACTCAAAGAAATTAAAATTAAAAGAAACTGAAAGAAACGAATTGAAGGCTAGGGGGTATATCTTGGTTTTGGTGATGATGGTCATCGCGCTGGCGGCTCAGGGACAGCAGCCGGGGGATGGCTACACGCGCATCAAGGGCGTGGTCACCGACTCAGTGACTGGCGAGGGAATGCCCTACGCCCAGATTTTCCTTATAGGCTCACAGACTGGCGCTTTGACCAACGAGCAAGGCGGCTTTACCATTGTCACTGGCGTGAAGTTTGAGAAACTCAGGGTCGATGTCGTTGGCTATCAGACGAAAGAGATAAAGGTGCCTCTTGGCGAATACACTGAGTTGGAAATCAAGCTGGTGCCTACCTCTGTGATGCTCAACGAGGTGATAGTCAAGAAGACCGCCAAGTATGTCAAGAAGGGCAACCCTGCGGTGGCGTTTGTCGAGAAGCTGCGTGCAAGGCGCAATATGTACAGCCCTCGCGACCACGACTATTACAACTACGACAAGTATGAAAAGGTGTCGTTTGGCCTCAACAATTTCAACTCGTCGAGCACTAAGAACCTGATTGCCCAAAATTTCAAGTTCCTGAAAGAGTACATCGACACCTGCGATGTCACGGGCAAGATGATATTGCCGCTCTCCATTCAGGAGAAGGTGTCGCAGGAGCACTACCGCAAGTCGCCGTCAACGCACCGCGAAGTGGTGACGGCAACCAACCATGCCGGCATCGACGACCAGCACGACACCGAGAGCATCAAGAAGTTCATTGACGACATCTTCCGTGAGATAGACATCTTCAGCAACGACATCACCTTCATGCAGAACCGCTTTGTGAGTCCGCTCTCGAGCATAGGCACCGACTTCTACAAGTATTACCTCGACACGGTGATGGTCGATGGCGTGCAGTGCTATGAACTCTCGTTCACGCCGTTCACCACCGAGACTTTCGGGTTCACGGGCCGCCTTTATGTGCCTGCCAACGATACCACCATGTTCATCTCAAGTATCAAGATGAACGTGCCCCGCACCATTAACCTCAACTATGTGAAGCAGGTGTATCTTGAGCAGGACTATATCAAGGCTCCCGATGGCAGCCGCCTCAAGATTCGTGACGACGTGATGGTTGAGCTGCAGATTGCTCCTAAGACTCCCGAGCTCTATGGTCGCCGGCAGACGTTCTACGACGGTCACAACTTCAAGCAGCCTAAGGACATGACAATCTTTGAAGGAAATGCCGAGGTGCTGACAAATCAGGTCAAGGAGCAAGACGAGAACTACTGGGTGGCGCACCGTCCTGTGGTGGCGGTGAAAGACGAGCACACCGTCAAGGATATGCTGGCTCGGCTGCGGCAGTCTAAGCTCTTCTACTGGTGCGAGAAGGTGGTGGTGACGCTGGTGAGCGGTTACATCAACACCAATGCCAATGCCAAAGAGAGCCGTTTTGACATAGGACCGATGAACACCCTCATCAGCGGCAATTCCCTTGAGGGCGTGCGACTTAGAGTTGGTGGCATGACAACGGCAAAGTTGAGCCCTCGATGGTTTGGCAAGTTCTATGTCGCCTACGGCACACGCGATGAGCGGTTCAAGTATATGGGTCAGCTCGAATATTCGTTTGTCGATAAGAAGAAACATCCTAATGAGTTTCCTGTCAAATCGTTGCGGCTCATGCACCGCTACGATGTCGATAAGCTCGGTCAGCACTATCTTTACACTAATCCCGACAATGTGTTCCTTGCCCTGAAGCGCCAGAAGGACGACAAGATGATTTACTTGCGCGAGACGCTTCTAGAGTACAAACTTGAGACGCAATCGGGATTCTCGGTGACTGCCAATGTGCAGCACCAGCGCCATGAGGCGTCGCGCTTCCTGCCGTTCGTCGATGGCAACGGCAACACCTATGGGCATTACAACACGGCAGGTTTCCAAGTCACTCTGCGCTATGCGCCGGGCGAGAAATTCTACCAGACGCGCTCGTTCCGCATTCCCATCAATCAGGACGCGCCAGTGTTTACCCTCTCTCACACCTTCATGCCGCGAGGATTCTTGGGCAGCGACTACACTATCAACAAGACCGAGGCGGGGGTGCAAAAGCGCTTCTGGTTCTCGGCGTTTGGATATACCGACATCATCGTCAAGGCAGGAAAAGTGTGGAGCACAGTGCCTTATCCCGAACTGCTATTGCCTAACACCAATCTCTCCTATACCATTCAGCCCGAGTCGTTTGCCCTCATGAACGCTATGGAGTTTGTCAACGACCAATACTTGTCGTGGGATGTGACCTACTGGATTAACGGCGCCATCCTCAACCGCATTCCGCTGCTCAAGAAGCTAAAGATGAGAGAGGTGGTGTCGTTCAGGGGATTATGGGGTAAGCTCACCGACAAAAACGACCCGTCGCAGCACCCAGAGCTGCTGCAATTCCCCGCCAATGTCCTCTGCCTTAAAATGGGAAAAAGACCTTACATGGAGATTGGCGTGGGGCTCGATAACATCCTCACTTTCTTGCGGGTAGATTACGTGTGGCGCATCAACTACCGCGACAACCCCGGCATCAACCGCAGCGGCGTGCGCATCCAGCTGCACTTCACGTTCTGAGACTATTTGATTGTTTCCTTCTTTGAGATTGGCAAAGCTTCAAACTCTTCGCTTAAAAGCTCATATACATACGTGGCCTGATAGTGGTCAAATAAAAACCTTGACCAAAATCTTTGAAACGATGCGACTTTGTCAGGTCTATTTCATCGAAATCTATATTTATGCCGTGGTAGAGTCTCATTCCAAAAAACCTCCATTATTTTTACAAATTACAATCAAGTCGTCAACGGCATCGTCAATCGACTGTAAGTGCAGAGTGGGGTAGAAATCTACAAGGAACTTAACGCCTTTAAAGTTATAAAGGTATTGAAAACCAACTCTAACCGGCATTCCAAAACGCTTGGCAAAAGCACGGATGCAGGCATTAATAAATGGTATTTGATACTTGTCGGCCATTTACAATTTATTTACATCTACAAAATTATACATATTATATTAAATGACAAAATATTTTTTTGAGATTATTGCAGTAGAAAATTAAAGATAATTAAAGCTTTCTCAAGAACTAAACGCATCCCTTGATTGAGATGCGTTTAGTGTTATGAGTAGGATTAGTAGCGACCTTTATCTTACAATCTCAACAGTTGTTTCGGAGTTTATGTCTTTGATTGTCAATGGGATGGTTAGGGCAGGGATGGTTTTGTCGTAGTTTACTTTAACCTTTTTGCCGTTAACCATTATTCGTGATGGCTTCTCTTCCATGCCTGGAATCACGAGGCGATACTCTTTCTTGGCTGCTGTGCCAGCGCCTTTGCCCTTGATGGTGATGGTGCATGAGGTGCCTTGTGGCGTGGCTTCAAAGTGAATAAGGCGGTGCTTGTCTTTTGCAAGAGTGCCAGTGCTGGTGAGGTCGTCTTCGAAGAGGGTATATTCCGATGGCTCATCGCTTGGGTAATACACGATGTCTAGTTTGCTTGGGTTGTAGTCGCCCACGTTTTCCATTTTGTAGTTTGCCTGCGGGATGAACGCTCCGGCGCGGGCAAAGAGCGGCAATACCTCGAGTGGAGCATTATAGCTTATGGTGGTGTAAGCATTGTAGCGGTTGCTGGGGGTGTGGATATCGACCCAGGTACCCTCGGGGAAGGTGATTTCGCGGCTTGTGGCACCTTGCTCCATCACTGGCGCCACCATCACGTCGCGGCCCCACAGATACTGGTCGCTCACGTTGTCGAAACGGTTGATGCGGTTGTCGCTCTCGTAGAAGCCCAGCGGACGCACCAGCGGCAGTCCCTGACTGGCGTTCTCGTAGGCGAGGGTGTAGTTATATGGCAGCCAGCGGTAACGCTCGCGGATGATGCGCAGCGTCAGGTCGCCAAACTCGGTGTAGTGATAAGGCTCGGCGAGGTCTTGCGAGTGAGTGCGCAGCACAGGGGAGAAGAGCCCCAGCTCCAGCCAGCGGATGTAGAGCTCGCCGTCGCGCTTCTTCTTCTCGTCGAGTGCGAAGCCACCCACGTCGTGCGACATGTAGCCCATGCCGCTCAAGCCCGAGTTGAGCATGATGGTGACTTGCGGCTTGAAGCCTCCCCACGAGCGCGACACGTCGGTGGACCAGGGGAACACCGAGTAGCGCTGCAAGCCCGCTGTGCCGGCGCGCATCATGATCATGGGTCGGCGGTCGGGGTAGTCCTCCTTGAAGAGGTCGTAGATGATGCGGCTCCACTCGTTGCCGTAGAAGTTGTGGTACTGCTCGGCGGTCAAGCCGTTGTAGTGGCGTATCGTCTCAGGATGCACCTCGGGTTCGCCAAGGTCGCCCCACCAGCCTGTCACGCCCTCCTCGGTGAGCGACTTGTAGCGGTTGCGCAGCCACAGGCGGGTGTCGGGGTTGGACACGTCAAACATGCCTCCTTGCCCCACCCAGATGGTCACGGTCTGTGTCTCGCCGGTGTCGCCGTTCTTGCAGAACATCCCCTTGGGGTTGAGCTCGTTATAGTTGTCGATGGCGCGGCCGTTGGTGAGCACGTAAGGCTGAGAGATGGTCACCACGTTCACGCCTTTCTTCTTGAAATTTTGGAGCATGGCGCGGTGGTCGGGCCACTGGTCCTTGTCCCATTCCAGGCGACCCATGTCCTGCTCTTTGCCATACCAGTAGAGGTCGAAGACAATGCCGTCGAGCGGATAGCCCATAGTCTTGAGGGTATCGACTACGCCCTCGCTCTCACGCTGGTCGTGGTAGCCATATTTCGAAGTGATGTAGCCCAGCGTCCACAGCGGCGGCAGCTCCTGGCGTCCCATTAGCCATGTGAATTCCTTCACCACGTTCTCCACCTTGCCGTTGCCGTTGATGACGTAGTAGGAGAGGGGTAGAGGGTTGGTGCTCTTGTACTCGATGCCCTCCTCGCCGATGTAGAGCGACGACTTGCAGAAGTCATCAAACAAAATTCCGTAGCCCTTCGAGGAAATGATAAACGGCATGGTGATGCCCATCTGCTTGATGCGCGTCTCGCCAGCGACGTAGCCGTAGTTCTGCTTGTTGTAGTTGATGAGCGTGTCGCCACACAAGTTAAAAGAGTAGCCACGCTCGCCGGCGCCGTAGAACGACTCCTTGCCAGTGTGCAGCAGCCGCAGCGTGCCGGCAGTAGTGCGGTCGCACAGGTCGGTGAAGAAGAACGTGCTGCCGCAGCTGATGGTCAGGCTTTTGAGGTCTTCGTCAAAAACCATCTTCATGCCGCTTTTGGTGCGCATCACCTTTTGTGGCTTGTCGAGCATTCCCACTAATTGATTAGCCACTTCTTTTCTCACAAGTGATGGCAAGCACTCGCCATTCCATGACCTTGGCTCTACCTCCACTTTCATAATGTTAGGAGTGACGATTGATACAGTGATGGCCTGGTTGCGGTTCATATCCACGAACTGCGAGCCTTTCAGCTGGGCATTGACAGCCATCGCCACCATCGCCGCAGTCAATAATGTAAAAAATTTAAGAGTTTTCATATTAATTGAGTTTTTATGTTGATTTCGTTGATAAAGTGCAAAGATGTATATTTGTCACATGAGTAAGATTGTTCACTATAAATCATGATGTCTCAATGATTGCCATCATCTCGGCTGGGGTGACAACGATTGGCGTGCAAGGGAAATGCTTGATGTTTCCAGTCACCAAATAAGCATCTTCTTTAGATAGTGCAATCTCATAGAACACCACGTCTTTCGGGTCAGGAAAATACTCGTTAGTGCTAACGCGCTGCGAGTCCAAACCTCTTGCCACTATAAGTTTGATGATGCCATCTATCAATTCTATCGGGAAGCCAAACTTCTCACGCTTAAGCACATCGTTGTACTCCGCTATTATTTCATCATTGTACAATGGTGTGATTCTCATCCGAGAGATTACCGCATCAAGAACGCGCGCTGTTGCCGCATCCCGGTTTCTTGTCAGCAATGCTGAAACAATAACATTTGTGTCGATAACTGCATATAGAGTTGCCATATTACCTACCTATTTGCGTTTATTGGCTTCTTCGCGCGCTAGGCGTATTTCTCCGTTAATCTCATCAAGAGTCATCTCAGGGAACCGACCCTGTTCAGCCATTTCACGCAATTTGCGGAAAGCGGTGATACCGTCAACGGGGTCCTCTTGTGGGGCACTGATTTCAAAGGGGATGCGACGGTTTCGCACCACAGCGTTCACGAATATGTTCATTGCGGTATTGGCGCTCATTCCGAACTCCGAGCAGAGCTGGTCAAAGAGCAATTTTTGTTTAGAGTCCACACGGACTGTCATTGATACTTGTGCCATAATTCTTGTTTTTAAATTATTCTGACTGCAAAATTATATCATTATGACGTAAAATGCAAGTAAAATGATGAAAATGTTTGACCTAAGTAGGGAAACAGCATAGAAATGCCACCTTAAAAAATGACAGCCACGAGATTGACAAACAACTAATTTACACTAATTATCACTAAGGCTGCGCATGGAGGGTTTAAGCACACGAATTGCACGAATTTGAACTAATGGTTGCGCGCACATTGACAAACCACGAATTTACACAGATTATCACCAAGGCTGTGTAATGCCACTAACTAACAACTAATTTGCACGAATTTAAACTAAAGCTGCCAATAGTAGAAATTATGGTCTGTTTATAGACCAGGCAGATGCCGAGTGCCCCGATGGTTGTATCTACAATAGTAGAAATTATGGTCTGTTTATAGACTTTTGAAATTCCTGCGATAGCCTCTTTTAATCTACAATAGTAGAAATTATGGTCTGTTTATAGACCAACCAGTCTTTCGATAGATTTGGATTCCAGATCTACAATAGTAGAAATTATGGTCTGTTTATAGACAGAGGAGGTGAGGAATGAAATATCCTGCCAATCTACAATAGTAGAAATTATGGTCTGTTTATAGACCCTGGGAAACACCGAATATAGATTATTCAGATCTACAATAGTAGAAATTATGGTCTGTTTATAGACATAATTTCTGTCAAGGTTGAAATGTCGGAATCTACAATAGTAGAAATTATGGTCTGTTTATAGACATTATATTATCTTTCCGGTAAACCGCAACAATCTACAATAGTAGAAATTATGGTCTGTTTATAGACTGGAAGATGACTCTTACATTCTCTGCACTAATCTACAATAGTAGAAATTATGGTCTGTTTATAGACAGGCACTGACTGCAATACCCTTCGAGTCGAATCTACAATAGTAGAAATTATGGTCTGTTTATAGACTTATTAAAGAATGGAAGACTCAGAGCGTATCTACAATAGTAGAAATTATGGTCTGTTTATAGACCGGCAAGAGTTTTGAATATCCAGTTTTCTATCTACAATAGTAGAAATTATGGTCTGTTTATAGACCCTTTAGGGTGCAAAAATAGCACATTTTATTTAAAAATCAAATAGTTTAGGACAAATTAATGCAATGAATTTCCCCCCCCTATTTATTTGGACTTAATGAGAAACGCTGAAATACAGTATGATATGGATATTTGGTGGTTATGTTTTCATTAGGTTTGCAATTAAAAAAACACAATGTCTTTATCACGATGAATTGCATTGCCATATTTTATCGTCTTTTCAATATTTACATCAAAAATTACAACACTGTCATCAGGTGTGAATATTTTCGAATAAAAATGTTCAATGTTTTCTTTAATATTATCTATCAAACGTTTTGTGTTATTGAACTCATAGACCGAGAACTGCAATCTTATGCAACCGTTTTTGACAAGCATTTTAGAAAATTTACTCCTTAATTTATCATCTTTTATGTCATAACTAATTATTAACATTGCTTTATATATAAAATTCAGGAAAAGGATTGTTATTATTCATGAAATATCTATAGTAGAATTGAATATATTTAAAAATCTCTGATTTATAAACAATGAGTGCCTTATAAAAAGTGTTGTAGTATTCGCTGCAAGCATCGAAGTTTAAAACGTATTCGTCTTTTACGAGTTTGAATTGTTTTTTATTGAATTGTCCCAAGTTAAATGATTTGCGAACCTGCCTGTCAATTATACATCTAAATGGTTCCACGAGATCACATATCAGAGATTTGCGCTTAAACCAAACTCTATGAAAAACACCTCGATAGATATCGAACCCAAACATGCGTACAAATGTTTCCACAAAATTAAACAAAATAGTATAACCTATATCTAAAATTACATTTATTTCATCGCATTTCATTCTTGGTAGCCGTTGCACCCATTCTAAATCTTGATAATAAGCATTGAAAAACATTTTAGCTGCAAATCCCTCCAAACCCATCAAATCTCTTAGAGATTTAACTTCAGTTAGAATATCTAATGCTTGCTCGCAACTCTCTATGGACTTCGTAGTGAGTTCATCTTTTCGGCGAGTGGATTTAAGCAGCTTGACTTGATTAGTTATTTTATTCTGAACAAGTTTCTTGCCAATGCTGATATCATCTTTGTCAAATTTATATTGACGCTCTCGTAATAAATAGTTGGCTTCGGCATTATTGCTAAAGCAAAATACAGGTCGCAAGTTTGGTTTCATCACGGCAATGAAAACATTGTGTCTTCTGCATTTTTCAATCAAAGGAGTGGTTATTGTTGCGTGTCCTATTATGAAAAGAGCCAATATTTTTTGAAATGGGAATTTTGTCAATGTGGCTCCCGTTTTTGTGTCCTTGAGTAGCAATTCACCTTGATGAACTTTAAAGCTTCGCTCTTCAAGACAATTTATCACAAATATGCTTCTAAATTCTATGTCTTTATGTGAAAACATTTTCTTTATCAAACTTGTCGCATAAATTAGAATAAATGCAGTGAAAACATTTGTTGAAATTAACAATGATTGTATCTCGAGGATTATAATTCCTATATGATTCAATGAATTGAATTAATTCCAATTTATCATTTTCGGTTGGGATATCCAAGTTCATCGTCTTTCGAGTAGAAATCTCATAGAATGAAATGCTCTTAACTAAGTATCCCATCTCAATTAAACAATAGTATTGAGCCCAAAGTTGATAGATTTGTCCTCTATAGATTTTCTTGAGTTGAAATTTCCTCTCTACAAGGCTACATGTCTGTTGATTGTAGATGTCAATTTTACCATAAAGTCCTAGCTCTTGAGAAATTACTGACAAAGATTCTATGACATCTTTGCTGTTTGATGATTGCTTATTGTCAATCTTTTGATGAGCATTGCGTCCGCGTGTTTGAGGTTTCGCATGATAATTACCTTCGTCCGTATCCATATATACATTGTGTAGATATATGGAATACGGACAGAAGATAAAATCATTAAGAGTGGAGATAGGAATCAACTCATTCATTGCTGAACAAACTTAAGCCATTCCTTGTTGCTTACATCATATTTAATGCTAGTGATATCATAGGCTGTCTGTATTTGCTCAACAACCATTAAACCCTTTCGAGCTATGTTGAAAGCTCCATTGGCATCGGCATTCACAGGCAAAGTCTTACTGCCTTTTCTGGAATCGAAGTTGTTACCCTTATTATCTATTGCTGGTGATAGCAAGTAGTCAACATCGGTGCAAGTAATGCTATTGCGCATTTGCATCACTAGCTTAAAGGCGTGTAGCAACTGCTTTAATAGTTCAAGGCTGTCGATTAAGGCAATGCCTTCTTTTAGATTGCCGTTAATGTCGAAGCCGGCATTGCTGAACACTTCCTTAAAAAGTTGTGTTGGGTAAACTTTTTCAGAGACAAACTGATTATTCTGCTCCTTGCTGCGATGGGTAAAAATGCGTTCTCCCTGAGAACTAATTGTCCAGCAAGAGCGAGTGCCTTCAGCTCTTGATGTGAAGTTGTTGTAATCGAACGAAAACTCGAATGTATCATTCTTAGCATTGTATTTGATACGGTCAAACTTGCTGAAGAAAGCCTTTATTTCACCTATTGTCGATAGGCGTGTGTCAAAGAGATTCACAAAGCCTGTAACTGGGTCGGTTTTGCTTGTGTTCCATGCTGGGATGTAGAATACAAAACCACATTGACGCACATTGCCTTTTTGATATTTGTTGAAATTCTCGTAAGTATCAGTAAGCTGTAATGCTTTTAACGCACCACAAGGTTCATTAATGCCTGCTGTTTTATCAACCACATAATTGAGCTTGTCGATAAGCATTTTCTCAAACTTTTGGTAAACGGATTTTTCAACCTTTTGACGACCACGCATAAAGCCTGTGTTGAGATTTTCGAGCACAATGATTGCATCGTTCTCAATCATCATCTTAGATAAAAGGTGAACAATCTGGCTAAGATAACCAGCTTTTAGCTCCTTGATATTCTCTATAGTTGACCAGTTGCGACGAGCGTTCAGGCGGTCACCTTCCTTGCTTGCTAGCAATTCATTATAGTCCTGTATGTAATCAGGATTATTAGGATTGCTAACCACACTGTTTAGAGAAAATTGCTCAACAATCTCACCCTTCATGTTAATCATTGTCAGGTAGAGAAGATGACGCTCGCCTCGGTCAATGCCAATGATATGCCTGATGCCATTCTGTTTGATGAATGTCAACACATCTTGATTGAAATGTCCACTGCCTTCAGGCCTGAAATTCATTGTGATAGGAACGTGAAACTCATATTGGTTGCGAGTGAATCGACGATCCTTGATGATGTCGTATTCAAACTTGCTTAACGCTTTATGCTGTTTGTTATATGCACTCTTATTCTCAATTGCTTGATTGGCAGGATGGATTACTGGTTTGGAGATTGACTTCTTGCGGAAGAACAATTCGGCTTTGCCATTTAGTTTATATACAATATTGCTAAGATTGTTCTCATCAAAGAGCATCTTCCAATAGATGGTGTGCAGATTTGGATGTCCTTTTGAATAAGGAGAGAAGTCTTTGCTGGTTATTCTGAATACAAAGAGCAGTCCTTCTTCATTGAGTTTGTCAATCAAATTGATAGGCACCTTCTTGAAATCTATCTTATAACCTTGATGTTCAATGTCACTATAGAACTCATTTATTGAGGTGTAGGAACTAGATGGCTTAAAGTCGAAGTCAAAGACTTGCCAGCTTTCATATTGAGATAGTGATGTTTTGAAGAAGTCAATCAACTTTGAAAGTGCTTTCTTGTCAAAATTTTGGCCTAATTGAAATTTCCTATTTCTATAAATGTCAAGGATATCTGGAGTTGGATTAAATGTCTCTAATCCTTTTCGAGAGAAGAACACTTTAGGTAGCATTCTGAATGGTGATGGCAACAGTTTGTAGTTTAGTTTCTCATAAAATTCGTTGCCTTCATCAACTTGTGCTTGATTGATTTCGGTAATTGCACGTTTGTCGTTTTTGTTTGCTATAGCCAAATAATAATAGCCATTTTTGCGCAGTAAAATAGACAAATAGTCATTTTCCTTGTTGATGTCCCAACCGTCAAGTAATTGTGAATTATCAAAATTCAGTTTAAATTTGTCAAGAGAGTAAGTCTTTTTGGTAAGATAACTCCTCACTCTATTATATAAAGGCGTGATTGTATCATCAAGTGTTTCATATAGGGCAGAAAACTCGCTATAGAACATTTCGTCTTTCACAGCTTCATCTCCAAAGCCACACAATGGTTTAACAAACCGTTGCAAGTCCTTTATTGCATCAAGTAAATCTTTGATTCCTACTATGTTCTTACGCAATAACTCATCGGATGGCGAAGGGCAATCAAGCACTTCTTTCACGGCATTGTAGCGATTTTGAATTAGAGCAAATAAATTCTCACGCTGAATGGTCTCGTTGTTAATTGCTCCAAGGTTGTTGAAATAATCGACTATTGACTTTTCGGTCACTTTGGCTAAAAGAGAGTCAATTTTTCCTAGTGACAAACTCTTAATGCCTTTGAAGTACTTCTTGACTTGTTCTTCACGTTTCTCTTGAGTCTGGTTCTTCTTACGAGGGACAAGTGCATCAAATTCAGCAATTAGCGCATTGTTAAATTTGTCCCACGCTCCATAATAACGTTGACTGATGTCTGTGAGAGACAAGTCGTTTGCGAGGTAAATACCATCAAGATTGAATGTGGATAGATTATTAATGATTTCTTTGAGTTTACCAAAGACGTTTAAATCAAGTTCGATATAAGCATCTTTTATTGCCGTTTGTACTTGGCTGGCATCGCTGAATTGATCTAATCTAAAAGAGACACCAACACGTTCGCTCAAAATTTGATTAAATAAAGGTTTGAGCTTAGGAATCCTTTGAGACTTTTCATGCGTTTGGTTGAATTCATTTATGTACTGGTTAAGACCTTTAATCTCCACTTTTTTGCCCTCATCTACTCGTCCACCTATAATGGCGTTATATAGCTCTATTTGCTTTTGTGTAAGCACCTCGTTGTAGTTTATAATCTTGAACAGTTCTAGAATTGATAACACATTGAGATAAGGCACAAATTCTTTGTCAAGTTGTGAGATGATGTCTTTTCCAAGCGCAGGAACAACTTTTTCAAGAATATTGCTGTTATCAATAAATTTCACAAGGTTCTGATTAATGAGCCGAAAAGCAATAGAAGTGGATTTTGCCTCGGCAGTGTACATGTTCATACGATTTTGGTGAAATCCAGTGAAATAGGTCGTGAACTCAGCAAAATGAGAGACGATTTCTTTCTCGCTTTTGTCAGATAGGAACTGAGGCAGATATTCTTTAATTAGTTCTTTTTTGTCGATTTTAGCAAAGGCAGGTAATTGGTTGAATCCCTTTACAATTTGTGTTCTCAATTTGTATTGAATCTTTTCGAGGTTCTCGCTGCGTTTTTCGCTGTTGTCATTGTTGTAGCAGTCGGCAAAATCTTCAAGGGAATCATGTCTTCCTTGTGATTCAACCTTAAGCAACGGTTTACTTAAAGCACTCTCAATGAATTTACGATGATAACGGTCGATATACTCTTTTACCTTGAGATATTCAGCCGCACGTCGCTCATCACACTCTAGGACCTGGTAGCGCTCAATGAACTCCTCTGTTTTTCCTATTGGATCCAGCTTGAAACGAAGAGTTTTATGTACTGGATAAAGGTTGTAAAAGTCTTTTAAATGTTTCATTATTATGAATATTATTGGGTTAATAGATATTCAGTATTCAGCATAAGCAGTCACAAAAATACTACCTTTTTTTGATTTTGCAAAGATAGACATAGAAGGTGTCAAAATAGAGCACATCAAAAATAAAAAATGTTAATTGCGTGAAAATATGACACTGATGCAAAGTTCTCTCAAAAAGTTGCACCTCTCGGTGTCGCAAAGCCTTGCGAGCTCGGAATATTTAAAAAATCCTGCGTAAGCAGGCTTTTCGACGAACTATGTTCGCAGCTTTTTGAGATTATCTTGATGGCTGTGTGGTTGCAAGCAAAAATTTTCAATCAAATTTTAATGTAATTTTAAGCGCAGCGCTCAATCATCGACGTGGCAAAACTGGCATCGAAAGGCATCAAAGTTCCCAAAAATGTGATTAAGCGAGCAAAGATCTGAGCTTGCTCTGGGTTATTTCGAGCGCGAGCATTTTATGTAAAAATGGCACTTGTTGAAAAAAAGATTGAAAAAGTTTTGTTTATATGGCCGAAAAGTTGTAAATTTGTTACGATTACTGAAAATTGAAAATTTTAAGAGATTAGAGATTAGAGCGCTTCGCGCAGGTTAGAGGTTAGAGTTTAGAGGTTAAAGAAGCCCCGATAAACTATCCCCGATCCCCAATCTTCGATAAACGAACAACGATAAACGAATTTCGATTTCCGATCCCCGATTACCGCATTGAACTTATTCACCATTACATAATATTTACTTAATGAGCTATTTAAAATTTGATAAAAACCTGATGATAAATCTTGAGCAGTCTCTTACCAAGGAGATACTCAGGACCAATCAGTCGGGGGCTTATCATTGCACCACGCTAGTTGGTTGCAACACCCGCAAGCAGCACGGCTTGCTGGTGATTCCCATTCCCGAGATTGACGACAACAGCCATGTGATGCTCTCGTCGCTCGACGAGACGGTGATACAGCATGGGGCGCCGTTCAACCTGGGCCTGCACCGCTACAAGGGCAATGTGTATAGTCCCAACGGCCACAAGTACATCCGCGAGTATGACTGCGAGCGTGTGCCTTCTCACCTCTTTAGGGTGGGTGGCGTGATTTTGAAGAGAGAGAAGATATTCATCACCAACGAGAACCGCATCCTCATCCGCTACACGCTGGTGGATGCCCATTCCAAGACCACGCTTCAGTTCCGCCCGTTCCTGGCGTTCCGCAACGCCAATGACCTGTGTGTGGAGAACTCGGTCGCCAGCAAGGAGTATCGCGAGGTTCACAACGGCATCGCCACCTGCATGTATGACGGCTATCCCACGCTCTACATGCAGTTCAACCACAAGCCCACCTTTGTCTATGACCCTCACTGGTACAAGGGCATAGAGTATATCAAAGACATGGAGCGTGGCATCCCTTACACCGAGGACCTCTTTGTGCCTGGCTACTTCGAGATAGAGATCAAGAAGGGCGAGCCGCTGATATTCTCGGCGGGCATCGATGAGGTGAACACCCGCAACCTGAGCCGCATGCATGAGGACGAGGTACAGTCGCGCACCCCACGCACCAGTTTCTACAACTGCCTCAAGAACAGCGCCAAGCAGTTCTACCTGACCAACGCCGACGGCAACTACATCCTTGCGGGCTACCCCTGGTTCAAGATTCGCGCGCGCGACGAGTTCATGGCACTGCCGGGCTGCACTATCTCCAACCACCACCGTCCCGACTTCGAGAAGATTATGGATACCGCAAAAAACGCTTTGCTGCGGTTTATCGCCGACGGCACTCTCGACAAGCACCTCAAAGGCATTGACCTGCCCGACGTGCCGTTGTGGGCGATGTGGTCGCTTCAGGAATATGCCAAGGACGCAGGTTTCCACGTTGCCCGTGAGCGCTATGGCGATCTCGTAAAAGCTATGCTCACCCACATCCTCGACGGCAAGCATCCTAACCTCAAACTAGAGGCTAACGGCTTGGTGAGCACCGACGGCACCAAGAAACCCATGTCGTGGATGGATTCTACCCATCCCGACGGTTCGCCCATGGTGCCTCGCACAGGCTACTTGGTGGAGTTTAACGCCTTGTGGTACAATGCGCTGATGTTTGCCCAGGACTTGTTTGAGGATGTAGATGGCGAGCAAGAATATATCGCCTCGCTCAAAGAGATAAGCGACAAGGTGAAACCCGCCTTCGTCGATATGTTCCTCAACGACTATGGCTATCTGTTTGACTATGTGGATGGCTCCTACGCCGACCCGAGCGTGCGACCCAATATGATTATCGCCGCCGGCCTCGACTACTCTCCGCTTGACCGCCGTCAGCGCAAACGCCTGCTCGACGTGGTAACGCGCGAGCTGCTCACGCCTAAGGGCCTGCGCACCCTCAGCCCTAAGAGCTGGGGCTACAAACCCTGGTACTTGGGCAATCCCGAGGAGCGCGAGGTGGCTTACTACGCCGGCTCGGCGCGTCCGTGGCTCATGGGCTTCTATACCGACGCCTATATCAAGGTGTTTGGCCTCAATGGCGCGTCGTTCATCGAGCGCATGATGATAGGCTTTGAGGACGAGATGTCGCAGGGCGGCATAGGCACGCTGTCGGAGCTATATGACGGCAACCCGCCGTTCATAGGCCGCGGAGCGGTGAGCTACGCGCCCAACGTGGGCGGCGTGCTGCGAGTGCTGCGCCTGTTTAAGAATATTGGAGTAATAAATTCTTAAGTCAAGTTTATAAAGCTTTATAAACTTGAAGGTTAGAGGTTAGAGTTTAGAGGTTAGAGGGGAGAGTGCTTCGCGCGATTAGAGATTAGTAGCGCTTCGCGCAGTTTAGAGGTTAGAGTTTAGTGTTTAGAGGAACACCGATCCACGATCCCCGATCCCCAATCCTCGATCCTCGATCCAAACAGCGCAAAGCGCATTAAACACAAAATATTAAACTTTAATAAACTAGATATGAAGGCTTTAATGTTTGGCTGGGAATTTCCTCCCCACATCTTGGGAGGACTGGGAACAGCAAGTTTTGGTCTCACCAAGGGAATGGCGCAGTGTGGCGACATGGACATCACCTTCGTCATCCCCAAGCCCTGGGGCGATGAGCCTAAGGACTTCGCACGAATCATCGGTGCCAACACCACGCCAGTGGCTTGGCGCGACGTGAATTGGGACTATGTAGAAGGGCGCATTGGCAAGGTGCTCGACCCGCAGACCTACTATGACTTGCGTGACCACATCTACAGCGACTTCAACTACATGAACACCAACGACCTGGGGTGCATAGAGTTCTCGGGCCGCTATCCCGACAACCTGCTCGAGGAAATCAACAACTACTCGATAGTGGCGGGCGTGATAGCGCGCACGGTAGATTGTGACGTGATACACTCTCACGACTGGCTCACCTATCCTGCCGGCATCCACGCCAAGCAGGTGACGGGCAAGCCGCTAGTGATTCATGTCCACGCCACCGACTTCGACCGCAGTCGCGGCAACGTGAACCCCACGGTGTTCAACATCGAGAAGGACGGCATGAACAACGCCGACCACATCATCACCGTGAGCAACCTCACTCGCAAGACGGTCATTGAGAAGTATGGCATCAGCCCCGACAAGGTGACCACCGTGCATAACGCCGTGGAGCCGCTGAGCCAGGAGCTGCTCGACCTGGAAGTGCCGCCCAAGCACGAGAAGGTTGTCACTTTCTTGGGGCGCATCACTATGCAGAAGGGACCGGAATACTTCGTCGATGCCGCTTGGCAAGTGCTGCAAAAGGTGCATAACGTGCAGTTTGTGATGGCAGGCAGCGGCGACATGATGGAGAAGATGATACGCTTGGCAGCGCGCCGACACATCGCCGGACGTTTCCACTTCACCGGCTTCCTGAAGGGCAAGCAGGTGTATGAGATGCTCAAGGCGAGCGATGTGTATATAATGCCGTCGGTAAGCGAGCCATTCGGCATCTCGCCGCTGGAGGCGATGCAGATGGGCGTGCCGTCAATCATCTCCAAGCAGAGCGGCTGCGCCGAAATCCTCAACAACGTGATAAAGGTAGATTATTGGGACACCAACGCCATTGCCGACGCCATCTACTCGATTATCAAATATCCCGCCATGTATAACCAGTTGCGGGAGCAGGGTCTTGAGGAGGTGAACCAAATCACTTGGGACAAGGCTGGCGCAAAGGTTATCGACATCTACAAGCGATTAATCAGCTGAGGTTTGGCCAATGCACAATGCACAATTCAGAATGCACAATGCAGAATTCAGAATGCGGAATGCAGAATTCAGAATGCAGAATCCCCGATCCCCGATTCTCAATCCCCGATCCTCAATCACAATTAACAGAAAAATAATAACAACCACAAAAATACTTCAAGAATCATGAAATCAATCTGTTTCTATTTTCAGATACATCAGCCGTTCCGCCTGAAGACTTATCGTTTCTTCGACATTGGTAACGACCATTACTACTATGATGACTTCGCCAACGATGAAATCATCACTCGCATAGCGCAGCGCTCTTACTTGCCAGCCAATGAGATGCTTCTCGACATGATCAAAGCCAATGGCAAGAAGTTCAAGGTGGCGTTCTCGATTAGTGGCACGGCTCTGGAGCAGCTCGAGCAGTATGTGCCCGAGTTTATCGACTCGATGAAGGACCTCGCCGACACTGGCTGCGTGGAGTTCCTGAGCGAGACCTACGCCCATTCGCTGTCGTCGCTCGTTGACCCCGAGGAGTTTATCGCTCAGGTGAAGGCTCACGACGAGAAGATTTATCAGCTCTTTGGCCAGAAGCCTAAGGTGTTTCGCAACACCGAGTTGATTTACAACGACGACATTGCCTCGATGGTGGCGTCGATGGGCTTCAAAGGCGCAATCACCGATGGCGCAAAGCACATCCTGGGCTGGAAGTCGCCTAACTATCTCTACAAATCGGCGTCGGCACCAAAGCTGAAACTGTTGCTGAAGAATTCTAAGCTCAGCGACGATATCTCGTTCCGCTTCAGCAATCCCGAGTGGGCGGCTTATCCATTGACAGCCGACAAATACATCAACTGGATTGCCACGCTGCCCGAGGAGGAGATGCTCATCAACCTCTTTATGAACTATGAGACCTTTGGCGAGCTGCAGCCACGCGAGAGTGGCATCTTCGAGTTTATGAAGGCTCTGCCACGATTTGCCGCCGAGCATGGTATAGAGTTTATGACTCCAAGCGAAGTGGTGTCGAAGATGAAGCCAGTGAGCGAACTCTCAGTGTTGCACCCAATCTCGTGGGCGGATGAGGCACGCGACACCAGCGCCTGGATGGGCAACATCTTGCAGGAAGAAGCTGTGAACAAGCTCTACTGCCTGGGTGAGCGCATCAGGTTGGTGACCGATAAGCGCATACGCCAAGACTGGAACTACTTGCAGGCTAGTGACCATTTCTACTACATGTGTACCAAGCACAGCAGCGACGGCTCGGTGCATTCGCACTACAGCCCCTACGACTCGCCCTACGCCGCGTTTACCAACTACATGAACGTGCTTAGCGATTTCTTGATAAGGGTGCGCGAGCAGTTTCCCGAGGAGATTGAGAATGAGGAGCTTAACGCTCTGTTGCTCACCATCCGCAACCAGGAGAAAGAGATTGAGGAGCTAAACCGTGAGGTAGAACTGCTGCGCAACAACATTGTGAAGGACACTACTGGCGACTTTGTGCCAAAGGTAGAGGAGCCTGAGCCCAAGGAAGAGCCAAAGCCCAAAAAGGCGCCAGCAAAGAAGTCTGCCGCCAAGAAGCCTGCCGAGAAGAAAGCGCCAGCCAAAAAGGCGAGCGCAAAGAAAACTGCCAAGAAATAATGAGCAAGAAGAAGCTTCTTTACATCCACGGTTTCAGGAGTTCGGCGCAAAGCAGCACAATTCTCACCATCAAGGCCAATTATCATGAGGTTGAGGTTCACGCTTTTGACGTGACGCATCATCCTGTGGAGTCTATCAAGAAGATTGAGGACTATGTCGCCGAGCATGGCATCGACATCCTGGCTGGCACTTCGCTAGGAGGGTATTATGCGCTGTGCGGCAGGGTTAATATTCCTAAGATTGCTGTCAATCCGGTGTTAAATCCTGAGAACAGCCTGAGTTTCTTGCCCGAGATAGGGCAGGTGGTGGAGTATTATAACCCGAGGGAAGATGGCGTGCAGACTTTTAAATGCACACTTGCCGACCTCGACGAGTTTCGTGGCATCGAGAAACATATCACTCCTGTCACGCACATTATTGGCAGCGATAAAGACGAACTGCTGGGCGACCTGCGCGAGCAATACAAGGCACTCGTGGGCGACCGCTTCCAAGAGTCGTCACAACTGGGCCACCGCATCACCCCAGAGTTCACCGCCATCCCCACTGGCGACTTCTACAAAGTGCTATCGATGTTTCTCTAGAAACAAAGATTGAGACACAAAAAGTGGGTGTGTCAAAATTTGATATTTGTTGCAACTGTGGGCTCCGCCCTAGGGGCACCTCCTCTATCTTAACGTGAGTTCGACGAAAATAACTATCTGTGTATCACTGCTCCCCTAAAGCTCCCTCCCCTCCGCCTACGGCACCTCCCCTCAGGCAGGGGAGGAATCCGCTGGCACGAAGTGACTGAGGGGTATGACAATTGCGAAATGGAGATTTCTTGAGTTTATCATACTCCCCCCCGCCCCCTCTATCTTAGAGGGGGAGCTGCTAACGCAATGATTATCAAGCAATAAATTCGTCGAACTCACGTTATAATAAAATCCACTCCCGCCAACAGTTTTGACGGGAGTGGCTATTTTCTGCCATCCGCTCAAGAACTCTCGCAAGCTATTACCGTACAATCTTCTCGCTCTGGCGCGAGCCGTCGCTGTAGGTCGTCACCTTGATGTTCACGCCCTGCTGCGGCTCGGCACTCTCCACGCCCGCGAGGGAGAAGTACTTGACACTGGCGATGGTCTTCGGCTTTTCCAATACTTCAACACCATCATAGTCGTCAAGAGGGAACCAAGGCACTATAGAAACCAAATCACCTTGTTTATATAAATAAAAGGTAAATACTTCACCAGGCATTGTGCCATCGCCCTCAGGACTATCTATATAGCTAAAAAAACAATTCGTTGTCGTACACAAATAATATTCACCGTCCTCACAGTCAGACATGTCAATAGCAAATTCACCAACTATGATACGTTCGCCACGTGGGAAGAAACGGCATTCAGGAGTGTTAAGTATCTCTG
>FLNZ01003228.1_pt1 | contig 40635 bp, 38 predicted proteins | sample 1140391 | NCBI WGS metagenome assembly FLNZ01 (sample SAMEA3878171, study PRJEB12797) | bioreactor metagenome | biome: Moose rumen | place: Sweden | collected 2011-10 | reverse complement strand
CACGGTGGACTATACTAAGGTCAGGGGGGTACTTATAGTATAGGTACCCTGGTGACTTATACGGAGTCCGCATGGGTACTTATAGTATAGTCCAAATAACCCTCTCCATATAGTCCCAATGGGGCTTCGGCGAAAATCCCGCGGTAGACTATAGTATAGGTACCCTCTGGACTTATAGTATAGGTAGCCTGACGCCCCCTTGCTTACCCCACCCCGCCCTTCGGCCACCTGCCCTCCGTCGCGAGTGGGGACTCGCTCCCCTTTGTGGGGCCGCAGCCACATTCAGTGGCTGCTCTAAAGACCCCAGTCGCCCCTTGGAAAAGGGAGGGGAGTCTTTCTGCTGGCGTGCTGTAGCCTGTGTAAGAGGATGTGGTAACTAAACTCCCCTCCCTTTTGAGGGGAGGGGTTAGGGGTGGGGTAGGCACAAGGATACCCGATACGGGCTGGCGCGCAGTTTACCCCACCCCGCCCTACGGCCAGTATGCTGGCGCATCGGAAATCCTCAAATAAAATTTGGTATTTCGCTCGGATTTCACTATCTTTAACCTACGGTTTTAGATACTCACGCTCGGATTTCCTCAAATAGATTTGGGAAATCGCTCGCTAATTCGTACCTTTGTACCCGCTATGGCAACATCCGACCTGACACAAATCAAACAACGCTACGGCATCATTGGCCGCGACCCGAAACTCGACCAAGTCCTGGACACCGCACTGCAAGTGGCCAAGACCAACCTCGCCGTCTTCATACAGGGCGAGAGCGGTACGGGCAAGGAGGTCATACCGCGCATCATCCACGACCACTCGCTGCGCAAGACCAAGCGATACATCGCCATCAACTGCGGCTCCATACCCGAAGGCACCATCGACAGCGAGCTCTTCGGCCACGTCAAAGGCTCCTTCACCGGAGCCATCAGCGACCATGAAGGCTACTTCGGCGCGGCCAACGGAGGCACACTCTTCCTCGACGAGGTGGGCGAACTGCCACTCTCCACACAAGTCCGCCTGCTCCGTGTCCTGGAGACGGGCGAATACATCCCCGTCGGAGGCAGCGAACCCCGCAAGACAGACGTGCGCATAGTCGCCGCCACCAATGTAAACATAGGCAAGGCCATACGCGAAGGCAAGTTCCGCGAAGACCTATACTACCGCCTGTGCACCATCAGCGTCAAGATGCCGCCACTCAGGGAACGAGGCGAGGATGTATTGCTGCTGTTCAAGAAATTTGCCATGGACACGGCTCAGCAATACAGCATACCCCAACCCATCAGGCTCACGCCAGAGGCAGGTCAGGTGGTCATGTCGTATAAATGGCCAGGCAACATACGCCAGTTCAAGAACGTAGTGGAGCAAATGAGCATACTCTCCGAGGAGCGCGTCATCACGCCCGAGATACTCGCACGCTACGAAATCACGCCCTCACAGGAGACCACGGACCTCGCCCTGCGCGATGCTTCCATTTCGACACAGGCCAGCGATGGCACTATGGAACACGCCATCAAGATGATGCAACTGATGATACACTCCCTGAAGATGGACGTGGAGATGCTCAAGCAACAAGCCGAGAGTCCCATACACAGCCAACCCATTGTACGGCAACTCCCCGCACCGCAGGACGCCCGCCCCGCAGTGGCCGAGAGCCGACCCTTCGGCGAAGCATCCGACTACTCAGAATATTCCGAATACTCCGAGCGCACCGAACATCCCGACCCCTCCGATGCCGACGACGAAGAAGACCTGAACCTGGAAAAGATGGAACGCCGCCTCATAGAGAAAGCCCTGCGCCGCAGCCGCAACCGCCGTAAAGTGGCAGCCGACGACCTCGGCATCTCCGAGCGCACGCTGTACAGAAAAATCAAGGACTATGGAATTGAGGAATAAACTCTGTGTGCTCAGTCTTCTCTGCGTGCTCTGCGTGACCTCATGCACCGTCAGTTACAAGTTCAACGGTGCCAGCATCGACTACACCAAGACCAAGACCATACAGATAGACAACTTCCCCATCCGTTCGGCATACGTCTGGGCTCCCATGCAGGCCATCTTCCAGAACAAACTGACCGACCTCTATGCCTCGCAAACCAAACTCCGGCAGGTGAAGAAAGGCGGCGACCTGCAACTGGCAGGCGAGATTACAGGCTTTGACCAGTACAACAAAGCCATCTCAGCCGAAGGCTACTCCAGTCAGGTACAGTTGAAGATGACCGTCAACGTCCGCTTCACCAACAATGCCAACCACGCCGAGGACTTCGAGCGCCAGTTCTCCGCCACCGCAGAATACGACTCCAGCCAGCAACTCATCAACGTGCAGGAAGAACTCGTCACACAGATGGTAAAGGACATCGCCGAACAAATCTTCAATGCCACTGTAGCCAATTGGTAAGACCTATGAAACGCATCACAGAATATATAGATGACTCTCACCCATCGAATGTAGCAACCGTAAAGCAGTTGCGGCAAATCATCGACCGCTATCCCTATTATCAGGTAGCACGTCTGTTATTGCTGCGTTCGATGCACGATACGCAAGACCCTGATTTCTCTAAGGAACTTCGTCGCACAGCCCTCTATCTTCCCTCGCGTGCAATGCTTTATCAATATATCGAAGCAGAGCGCCTTCGCAAAGAGTTCCAGAAGGTGGAAGACGACGACAAACACACTGTCACCTCCACACCTGCGGCTGACCAGACCGAGGAACTCATCGGCGAATTCCTGAACAAGCAGCCCGTAGAAGAAACGCCACGCCGCAACATGCGTCCTATGGTGGATGCCGCAAGCGACTATATGGAATATATGTGCCAGATAGAGGCCAATTCTTCTCAACAAGGCACACCCTCTACCCCATTCTTCGGACAATCCAACATCGACGAATTCCTGAAGCAAGGGAAAATGACCATCCAGAACCATCCCGAGGAAGAATTGCAAAAGCCCAACTTGGAGAACGCATCTGTAGAAAATAAGGAGGTTATGACGGAGACATTAGCCCGAATTTACATCAAACAGGGCAAATATGACAGTGCAATTGAAATTATTCGGCGACTTTCCTTGAAATATCCAAAAAAAAATCGTTACTTTGCAGACCAAATCCGGTTTTTGGAGAAACTTATCGTTAATAACAACAATAAATAAACAATAAAAACATGTACAACACAATCGTAATTCTGATAGTAGCCGCATCCGTACTGATGTGTCTCATCGTACTGATTCAAGAGTCGAAAGGCGGTGGTCTGGCCAGTGGTTTTGCAGACAACAACGCCATGCTTGGCGTTCGCAAGACAACTGATGTCATCGAAAAGACGACCTGGGGCTTGGCCGCAGCAATGGTGATTTTGAGCATCATTAGTGTTGCATTCCTGACCACTCCCAATTCCACAGGCACCATTATGGAGCAAACCACCGAGGAACAGGCTGCTAATCCCAACAACATTCCTGGTATTCCCCAGGGTGAAACTCCTGCCACAGAGGCTCCCGTTGCCCCCGCAACTCCTGAGACACCTGCCCAGTAAGCATTGGGATAACATCTAAAAGTCAACCGCCCTTCTCGTAATGAGAAAGGCGGTTACTTTTTTTGAGGGTGCCTAGTCGGACTCGAACCGACGACATTCAGAACCACAATCTGACGCTCTAACCAACTGAACTATAGGCACCATCTATGGGTATAACCCTCAAATGCGACTGCAAAGGTACGAAAATAAATTGAAAGTTGAAAATTGAAAGTTGAAAAATTTATCTGTAATCGAAAAATTATTGCTTTTATTTATTGCCCCCTTCACTTTCTCACCCTTTCACCATAGAACTCCCCTTTGGCTGCCGACAGAGTGTTGAGCATAAGCATACAAATGGTCATGGGGCCGACACCGCCAGGCACGGGAGTAATGTAGCTGCACTTAGGAGCAACCTCATCGAACAAGACATCACCAGACAAACGATACCCACTCTTGCGAGTGGCATCGGGAACGCGTGTGGTGCCCACGTCAATTACGGCAGCACCCTCCTTTACCATATCGGCTGTAACAAATCCAGGTTGACCGATGGCTGCAATGATAATGTCTGCTTGGCGACATTCTTCTTTCAGCGTCTTGCTACGACTATGGCATACCGTAACCGTGGCATCCCCCCATTGCTTTTGCAACATCAGTTGCGCCATAGGCTTACCGACAATATTAGAACGACCAAGCACGACACACTTCTTACCGCTTGTCGGAATATTATAGCGGCGAAGCAGGGTCAGTATGCCAAGTGGCGTAGCGGAAACGAAACAAGGCAGCCCGATGGCCATGCGCCCCACGTTGATGGGATGGAAACCGTCCACATCCTTGCGATAATCGATGGCTTCTATGACTTTTTGTTCGTTGATATGACGCGGCAAAGGAAGCTGCACAATAAATCCGTCCACAGACTCGTCGTTGTTTAGGCGTGAGACACATGCCAACAAATCTTCCTCACGGATATCGTCTTCGAAGCGGATGAGTGTGGATTGGAAACCGCAGGCTTCACAGGCCAGAACCTTATTCTTTACATACGTTTCGCTACCTCCGTCGTGTCCGACAAGGATGGCAGCCAAGTGAGGGCGGCGGCCGCCCTGCGCAACGATACGTTCTACCTCATCCTTGATTTCGGCTTTAATGGTGGCAGCCGTGGTCTTTCCGTCAATCAGCGTCATTTTATTTGTTGTTATATCGTTATTGCGTTATTTCGAACCGAATTTGGGCATCGGGGGCATCCCCCTCATCATGCCAGTCATATTCTTGCTGGTGACCATTTTCATCATCTTGCGAGTCTGGTCGAATTGCTTAATCAACCGATTAACTTCCTGAATATCCGTACCACTACCCTTTGCGATACGCATACGGCGACTCGTGTTCAACAGTCCAGGGTTCTCACGTTCCTTAGGTGTCATACTTAGGATAATGGCTTCAATGCTCTTGAAGGCATCATCGTCAATGTCAATATCCTTGAGGGCCTTCCCCACTCCAGGTATCATGCTGGCAAGATCCTTCAGGTTACCCATCTTCTTGATTTGCTGTATCTGTGTGTAGAAATCGTTGAAGTCAAACTTATTCTTCTTGATGCGCTGCTCCAGTCGGCGTGCCTCCTTCTCGTCATACTGTTCCTGGGCTTTCTCCACAAGTGAGACGATATCGCCCATGCCCAATATGCGGTCAGCCATACGTGCGGGATGGAAGGGGCTTATGGCCTCCATCTTCTCACCCGTACCTACGAACTTGATGGGTTTATTGACGACCGAACGGATACTGAGAGCAGCACCGCCACGAGTGTCGCCATCCAGTTTAGTCAGCACAACGCCCGTGTAATCCAGTCGGTCATTAAATTCCTTGGCGGTGTTCACGGCATCCTGACCAGTCATGGCATCCACGACGAAGAGTATTTCATGCGGATGGATGGCATCTTTGATGTCAGAGATTTGTTGCATCAGTTCCTCATCGATAGCCAGACGACCTGCAGTATCGACGATGACCACATCATTAGCCTTCTGTCGGGCTTCGTTGATGGCATGACGGGCCACCTCCACGGGGTCGGTGGCTCCCAACTCCATATAGACAGGCACGTCTATCTGTTCACCCAAGACATGCAACTGCTCCATGGCAGCAGGGCGGAACGTGTCGCAGGCAGCCAACAGAGGTTTCTTGAAATGCTTTTCTTTCAGCATCTTTGCCAACTTTCCGCTGAACGTGGTCTTACCCGAACCGTTCAAACCTGCCATCAGAATGATGCTGGGGTCTCCAATGCGCCCGGGGAGGTTCAGTTCTGCGGTCTCTCCACCCATCAACAGCGCCAGTTCGTCGTGTACAATCTTCACCATCAACTGACCGGGCCTTACGGCTGTAAGCACGTTCTGCCCCAAGGCCTTCTGCTTAACGGTGTCGGTAAATGTCTTCGCTACCTTATAGTTAACGTCGGCATCCAACAAGGCGCGACGCACATCCTTCAGCGTCTCTGCTACATTGATTTCGGTGATGCGTCCCTCACCCTTCAATATTTTAAAAGACCGTTCCAGTCTTTCGCTTAGATTTTCAAACATGGAATATTTATATTTACGATTTAACGGGCGCAAAGATACGAAATTATTTGCATATATACAAAAAATGCCCCGAAGCAATGAGCCTCGGGGCAAATCATTATGTTCTGCAACAATTTTAGAAGCGATAGCCGAACGCCAGGGTAAAGTTGAAGTTCTTGGCCTTAGCCAACGTCAACTGACGATTGCTTGCTTCATAAAAAGCATCGCGGTATTTGTCGCGATACATATCCGTGATACCCCAGTCACAACCCAGCATAAGGTTATAGTGCTGGTTGTACTCAGCACCGATGCGGAAACCAAAACCAGCATCCCAGCGCTGGAAGTTCTCATGTGTCGTACTCTTTTTAAATGCCTTCCATGTGCCAGCGTCTTCTATGGCATCCCACTGGGCTCCATCTGCATTTATGTGATACTTGTGCTTGCCGCCCAAACCTACTGCGAAATAGGGTCCCAATTCACCATAGACACCAATTTCCTTAGTAACGTTGTAACGGAAACCTACGCGGATGGGGATTTCTACATAGTGCAACTTGTTCTTGACTGTAGCTTCGGCATGGATATTGTTGTCGTCATATACATCTTTCAACTTACCACCCTTCATGGTCCAATCCACACCAGCGGTGATGTACGTACCATGAGCCTTGGGCAGAACATAGTCCAGACGGAAACCCATCGTACCGCCAGGCTTGCCGTCATAGACGGTGTGCTTGATGTGCGTAGCGTTCAGACCCAGGAATGCCATTCCTGTGAAGCCCTGTTTGGGTTCATTCTCCAGTGCCATGGCATTGCCTGCGATGAGCATGCCGATAGCAAACATCAATAACTTTCTCATCATATATTATATAAATGTATGAGCGTTTACTTCTCGCACTTCTCGCACTTGCAGTCACAGCCAATCAGGCACCAGATGCAGGCAGCACAGATGGCACCAATGAACGGACCAACGATGAATACCCACAACTCCTGTAGAGCCTGGCCACCCTCGAACAGGGCGGGACCGATGGAACGGGCGGGATTGACGCTGGTGCCCGTGAAGTGGATGCCTACGAGGTGAATGAGAATCAGGGAGAGGCCGATGGCCAAACCTGCGAAAGCACCAGCACCCTTCTTTTCATCTGTTGCGCCCAACACTACGAGTACGAAAATGCAGGTAAGGACAGCCTCGACGAGCAGACCGTTGCACGTACCGAAGGCGCATGCGTTGGCACCCGTAGAAGTGGTGATGACAGCGTCAGCACCTGCTGTCTGAACAACAGCATACAGCAGGGCGGCAGCGATGATGGCACCGATAACCTGGAACACCATGTAGCCACAAGCGTCCTTCACGCTGATGCGCTTTGAGCAGAGACAGCCCAATGTGATGGCGGGGTTGATGTGGCAACCCGAAATGCCACCGATGGCGTATGCCATGGCCACAACGGCAAGACCAAAGGCACAGGCCGTGCCAACGATAGAAGCGGTGTCGCTTCCACAACCCAGAGCAACGGCAGTGCCGCAACCCAAGAATGTAAGTACGAACGTACCTACCATTTCTGCTAAATACTTTTTCATAGTCTTTAAGTTTTTAGGTTAGTATATTTTTTTGTTTTCGTTCCTCACTTCTTAGCCAGCAGGTCGCGAATCTCCGTGAGCAGTTCCTCCTGGGTAGGTCCGGCAGGAGCCTCGGGTTCGGGAGCGGGTTCTTCCTTCTTGGCTGTCAACTTGGTGATGCCCTTAATCATCAAGAAGATACACAGAGCGATGATGAGGAAGTCCACAACATCCTGAATGAACTGACCGTAGTTCAGCGTTACAGCCTCTGTTACATTCTCACCTTCGGTAACGGCTTCCTTCAGGGTTACCTTTAAGTCGGTAAAATCCACGCCGCCCAGCAACACGCCGATAGGAGGCATGATGATGTTGCTTACGATACTGGTCACAATCTTACCAAATGCACCGCCAATGATTACACCGACAGCCATGTCCACTACATTACCCTTTAGGGCAAATTCCTTGAAATCTTTAATGAAACCCATAATTGATAGTGTTTAATTAGATAAATAATGATAAATAATTAGTTATTGATGCCACAAATATAAAAAGAATTTTGTACATTTGCATCGCAAAACGCAAGAAAAGTTTAAAAAAAGTTTATCAATATTTATTTAACCTAATTAAAATTACAAGAAAATGGCAAACGTAAAAGTAGCTATTAACGGCTTTGGCCGTATCGGTCGCCTCGCTTTCCGTCAGATGTTCGAGGCTGAAGGTTATGAAGTTGTTGCTATCAACGACCTGACCAGCCCCAAGATGCTGGCTCACCTTCTGAAGTACGACACCGCTCAGGGCGGTTTCTGTGGCAAGTTTGGCGAGAATAAGCACACTGTTGAAGCTGGTGAAGACTACATCGTAGTTGATGGCAAGAAGATTACTATCTACGCTATCCCCAACGCTGCCGAGCTTCCTTGGGGCAAGTTGGACGTTGACGTAGTTCTGGAGTGCACAGGTTTCTATACCAGCAAGGAGAAGGCCAGTGCCCACCTGACCGCCGGTGCCAAGAAGGTTGTCATCTCTGCTCCTGCAGGCAACGACCTCCCCACCATCGTATTCAATGTGAACCACAAGACCCTGACGAAGGAAGACACCGTCATCAGCGCAGCCAGCTGCACCACCAACTGCCTCGCTCCCATGACCAAGGCTCTGAACGACTTCGCTCCCATCCAGAGCGGTATCATGACCACCGTTCATGCCTACACGGGCGACCAGATGATTCTGGACGGTCCTCAGCGCAAGGGTGACCTGCAGCGTGCTCGTGCCGGTGCCCAGAACATCGTTCCCAACTCCACGGGTGCTGCCAAGGCCATTGGTCTCGTTATCCCCGAACTGAACGGTAAGCTCATCGGTGCTGCTCAGCGCGTTCCGACTCCCACTGGCTCCACCACCATCCTGCACGCTGTTGTCAAGGGTGAGGTTGCAGTTGAGGACATCAACGCTGCCATGAAGGCTGCCCAGAACGAAAGCTTCGGCTACACCGAGGAGAAGCTCGTCTCGAGCGACATCATCGGCATGAAGTTTGGTTCTCTCTTCGATGCCAACCAGACCATGGTCAGCAAGATTGGCGACGGCAACTCTCTCGTACAGGTTGTTGCTTGGTACGACAACGAGAACTCGTACACAAGCCAGATGGTTCGCACCATCAAGTACTTCGCAGAGCTCTAATCGCTAACGTTTGTACATTATTTATATTAAGGCCACTCGGGGAAATCCTCGGGTGGCCTTATTTTCTTATTTATCGGTAGCAGGTGGTATCAATACCATCTGACTCGTCCTAAAGCGCTATGCACTGCTAACGTCAACCTTTAACGAAAACGAAATGCTTCGCTATGAAAACGAGGACTAAAACGAAAACAATTCTGATTTTGCGAGGTGTAATCATATTTTTTTTATAATTTTGTCATACGAACATAAACTAAACACATAAGACCATGAAGAAACTCATCATGCTTGCCCTGGTGTTCTTTGCTGCCTGGCAAGTGCAAGCCAAGACTGAAGTCAGTCACGTTCACCCCACATGCTGGTGGGCTGATATGCAGTCCCCCACCCTGCAGATACTGCTGCACGGCAAGAACATTGCCAAAGAGACGGTAAGCATTGAAGGGAGCAATAGTATTGTTCTGCACGAAACCATACGTCCTTCCAACCCGAACTATATTATTCTTTACCTCGGAACAAAGGGGGCTCCTGCCCAGAAGTTCAATATTGTTTTGGGTAAGACGCGTATTCCCTACGAACTGAAGGAACGCAAGGCGGTGAATCGCAAGTCGTATGATGCCTCGGATGTCGTGTATCTGCTCATGCCAGACCGCTTTGCCAATGGCAACCCCAAGAATGACACTTTCCCTGGAATGCTTGAACAGGAGGGATGCGACCGCAATATTCCCCTGGCTCGGCACGGAGGCGACATCGCAGGCATTGAGCAACATCTCGATTACCTTGCCGACCTTGGCATCACTGCCATTTGGCCCACGCCTACCTTCATCAACGACATGCCCCTGGAATCGTATCATGGCTATGCCATCACCAACTTTTATGAGACCGACCCCCGCCTTGGCACCAATGAGGAATACCGACACTTTGTGGAGCAGGCCCATAAGCAGGGCATCAAGGTTATCCAGGACATCGTCTTTAACCACTGCGGCCGTGAGAATTTCCTCTTCCGCGATATGCCGGACAAGGACTGGTTCAACTTCGATGGTAAATATGTACAGACGAGTTACAAGACGGGAGCCGTGGGCGACGACAACGCATCGCGCTACGACAAACAGCGGACAGTGGACGGATGGTTCGTGGAGAGTATGCCCGACTTCAACCAGCGCAACCGCCTTGTGCGCGACTATCTTATTCAGTGTTCCCTGTGGTGGATAGAATGGGCTGGTATCGACGGCATCCGCCAGGACACATATCCCTATAATGATTTCGAGGCAATGGTTGAGTGGTGCAACCGAGTGGAAAGGGAATACCCAGGGATGAACATCGTGGGCGAAGCCTGGATTAACAACAATGTAGGCGTTGCCTACTGGCAAAAGGACAGCAAACTCTGTGCCCCTCGCAATTCAATGCTTCCCACAGTCATGGACTTCCCCTTGATGTCGCTGCTTAATTGGACCGTAGATCAGGAGACGGACGACTGGGATCATGGCTATGCCAAACTACACGACTATCTCACACAGGACATTGTCTATGCCGATGTCAACCACTTGCTCACCTTCCTTGACAACCACGACACCGACCGGTTCCAGAAGAATCCCGAGATGGCACAGGACACCACTCGCTACAAGCATGCCCTCACCCTACTACTCACCCTGCGCGGCATACCCCAACTCTACTATGGCGACGAGATAGGCATGGCTGCCAACAAAGCCATCAACGACGGTGTGCTGCGCCAGGACTTCCCCGGCGGCTGGCAGGAAGATGTCCACAACGCCTTTACGCGCGACGGGCGAAATGACTTGCAGGAATGGTATCACCAGTTCACACGCAACCTGCTCCGCTGGCGCAAGACGTGTCCTGCTGCCCACTTTGGCAAACTCACCCACTATTGCATACAGAATGGTGTCTATGCATACGCCCGCAGTCATCAGGGTAGCCACATCGTGGTATTCCTGAATGGCACTGGAAAGTCACAGACAATCTCCCTGACACCTTATGCCGAGAGCCTGCCCAAGCACACCGCCACGGACATACTCACACATAAGTCTGTCACCCTTGACGCTGAACTTCAAATGGCTCCGCGCCAAGTTATGGTGCTCGATTTTCAACCTTAACCTATACCTTTACCAAAACGAAGACTAAAACGAAGACCAAAACGAAGACTAAAACGAAGACCAAACGAAAACTAAAACGAAAACCAAAACGAAGACTATAACCCTATAACCTCAAAAAGATATGAAACGGATTTCCTTCGCCTTTCTATATACCTTATTATATATATATACGGTATCTGCACAAGACCTCCTTTCCCCCGACGGACGCTTTGCGATGCACTTCTCCCTCACGGAAGACGGGCGTCCCACATACCAACTTTCCTTCGAAGGTCACGAGGTTATCAAGCCCAGCACTATGGGTTTTGAACTGAAACGCGAGCAAGCGGGTCGCCAGGAGACCTTTGACAATACGCAGCACACCGAAGCAGCCACCATCGACATGAAGGCAGACCTAATGACCGGCTTCACGCTGGCCGACACGGAGACCCGTACATTCGACGAGACATGGCAACCCGTTTGGGGCGAAGAAAGCGAGATACGTAACCACTACAACGAACTGGCTGTGCGACTGCATCAAACTAAGAACGACCGCGACATCGTGGTTCGCTTTCGCCTCTTCAACGATGGCCTGGGCTTTCGCTACGAGTTTCCCGACCAAAAGAACCTCACCTACTTCGTCATCAAGGAGGAACATACGCAGTTTGCCCTTACTGACAACCACCAGGCTTGGTGGATTCCAGGCGACTACGACACACAGGAGTACGCCTTCACCCACTCGCGCCTCTCTGAGATACGCAGCAAACTGCCCGCAGCCATCACGCCAAATGCCTCACAGACACCGGCTGGTCCCTCCTGTGTGCAGACGGCTCTCATGCTGAAAACAGACGATGGTCTCTACATCAATCTGCACGAAGCCGCCTGCATCGATTATGCTACCATGCATCTCAATTTAATTAGTGGGAAGGAGGAAGTTGGAAATGGGAAGAGTTTTGTATTTGAATCATGGCTCACGCCCGATGCCCGTAGTGACAAAGGTTTCCTGCAGACGCCATGCACCTCGCCATGGCGCACCATCATTGTGGGCAAGCAGGGAGCCGACATCCTTGCCTCACGCATGACGCTCAACCTTAACGAACCCTGCAAGATAGAGGATACGTCGTGGATTCGTCCAATTAAGTACATCGGTGTCTGGTGGGACATGATTACGGGCAAGACACATTGGTCGTACACCAACGACGTGACTTCCGTCAAACTCGGCGTTACCGACTATTCCAAGGTAAAGCCCAGCGGACGACATTCCGCCAACACGGAGAATGTGAAACGCTACATCGACTTTGCCGCCAAACATGGCTTCGATGCAGTCCTCGTGGAGGGTTGGAACCAAGGATGGGAAGATTGGTTCGGCCACCAGAAGGACTTCGTCTTTGACTTCGTGACCCCCTACCCCGACTTCGATGTAGAAGCCATCCACCAATATGCTGCAGAACGTGGGGTGAAAATGATTATGCACCACGAAACCTCGTCGTCCGTTCGTAACTACGAGCGTCATCTTGACGAGGCATACCAGTTTATGGTGGATCATGGCTATCCAGCAGTTAAGAGCGGCTACGTGGGCGACATTGTCCCACGCGGTGAACATCACTACGGGCAGTGGCTCAACAATCACTATCTCTATTGCGTACAAAAGGCTGCAAACTACCACATTATGGTCAATGGCCACGAGGCAGTGCGCCCCACTGGGTGGTGTCGCACCTACCCCAACCTGATAGGTAATGAGAGTGCCCGTGGCACAGAGTACGAAGCCTTTGGCGGTAACACCGTAGAGCACACTACCATTCTGCCCTTTACCCGTCTTGTGGGCGGGCCAATGGACTATACTCCAGGCATATTTGAAATGGATCTCTCGACCTTTGCCCCCAACGACAGCCATGTACGCAGCACGCTGGCACGCCAACTTGCCCTCTATGTCACGCTCTATAGCCCCCTGCAAATGGCTGCCGACCTGCCCGAGCACTATGAGCGTCACATGGATGCCTTCCAGTTTATCAAGGATGTACCCGTCGATTGGCAGCAGTCTGTTTACCTTGAAGCGGAGCCGGGCGAAGTGGTAACCATCGCCCGTCAGGACAAGAACTCTGCCAATTGGTTCGTGGGAAGCAGCGTGGGTGCCGCAGGTCACACCACCAACTTGTCCCTTTCCTTCCTGACACCTGGCAAGAAATACGAAGCCACCATCTATGCCGACGGTGTGGATGCCTCGTGGGACAAGAATCCACAGAGTTATACCATCACGAAGAAGATGGTTACCTCGAAGTCAAAACTCACACTACGCAGTGCCTCTGGCGGTGGTTTTGCCATCAGCATTGTGGAAAGTCCGAGACGTTGAGTACATAAAGCATGAACCTTTTCCTGTATTCCTCATGGAGTGCCGCTTCTTTCTTAGCGGCACTCTCTTTGTAGCCAAGCGGCACGCCGCATGCGACTTAGCGGCCGTCCGTACCCGTCTTAGCGGCACGCCGTATGCGACTTAGCGGCTGGACGTATGCGACTTAGCGGCACGCCGTACATACGACAGCGGCCAGCCCCTAAGGCGGGAGCGGCAGGCGGCTAAGGTGCGTGCGGCGGGCGGCTAAGGTGCACGCGGCGGTATGTTTGAGCATGAAGTGAACTTAGTACAGAAAAAAGAGGAGCCATCGACGAACGATGGCTCCTCTAAACATTTAGGCAAGTGTTTGCCAATTATTTCTTGGTCTTTGCTTTCTCCTTGTCTTTATCGTACTTTTCCCAGAGTTTCTTGTCGGCGGTGGTTTTCTTCAACTGCTCGGTAAACGCCTTTGCCTTTGCCTCGGCATCGGCTTCTACCTCAGGAGTAGCGTAGGCATGTTGGAAACCATTCTGCACATCCCAGAAACCACGTGTGAAGTCAGGGAAACTGACGGCACAGCAATTGTGGTCCATCGATAGGGCACCAAGTTCTGCCAGGCAGCACCACTCGGCCAGGTCATAGACATCCATGTCGAGGGGCAAGCCGTTTTGCAGGCAATACACCAGACGGGCATCCATGAAGAAGTCCATACCTCCGTGGCCGCCTACCTCGGCAGCCATCTTGCCATACTTCTTAATGATGGGGTGTTCGTACTTCTCTTCGAGTGCCTGACGCTCATCGTCGGGCAGGAAGGAATGGCTTGTCAGGTTGTCCACCTTGGGTTGCTGTCCGGAGGCCTTCAGTTGTGAGGCATCCAAAGCATAGCCCGAAACGGGATATTTGTTGGCAAATCCCTTGGTTCCCGTCAACTGATAGAGGCGGTTGTAGGGCTGGGGATTCATGACATCGTGCTGTATCTCCACGACTTTTCCCTCCTGGGTGCGCATCAGCGTGGTGGTGTGGTCACCATTACGGAATTCATGGCAGGGCTTGCCCGTAACCGTCTCCACATATTCCTTGCCGTGAGCACTCTTGGTGTCCATGGCCACAAGTGTGGTGAAGCGGTCACCGCGATGGATGTTCAGAGCCTGAGCCACGGGGCCGAGTCCGTGGGTGGCATACACATCGCCACGGTTCTCTTTGTTATACTTCATGCGCCAGTGCAGTCCCTGCGGGTCGCTACCGTCGGGATTCTTCCAGTAGTAGGGCCAGAAGTCGTCAAGATTGTGGATGTATGCGCCCTGGGCACGCAGCACCTCACCAAAGACACCGTGCTGTGCCATGTTGAGGGCACGCAGTTCGAACCAGTCGTAGCAGCAGTTTTCCAGTATCATGCAGTGCTTGCGTGTCTTTTCAGACAAGTTGATAAGTTCCCAGCACTGCTCCAGATTCATGGCGGAGGGCACCTCAATGGCAGTGTGCTTGCCGTTCTCCAGAGCACACTTTGCCACGGGGAAATGATGATCCCAGTCAGTCGCTACATACACAAGGTCAATGTCGGAACGCTTGCACAACTCTTCGTAACCCTTCTCGCCATAGTAAATGTCTGCAGGGGGAAGTCCGGCATCACGCAGATACTTCTGGCACTTTTCGGCACGTGCCTCTTCATAGTCGCACAATGCCATAATCTGCACACCAGGGATATAGGTAAAACGCTCTACAGCACCAGGACCACGCATGCCAAGTCCGACAAATGCCACGCGCACGGTTTCCATCTTGGGCACCGTGAGACCCAGCACATTTTGCTGACCTGCAGGACGGGCAGGAGTATCAACCACCAGCGTACCTTCCTCCCAATGCCACTTGGTTGTGGGCGAGAGACTTTGCGCAGAAGCCGTTGAACACTGAAGGCTAACAAGTGATAGGGCAACAAGAATACATCGCTTTACGTTCATAATAAATTAGATATTAAGGTTAATAATTATAATCATGTTGCGAAGATACAAAATAATTACGAATTACAAATGACAAAAACGAAATATTTGCTAACTTTGCACCATGATACATCTTTATATCGCCCGACATGGGCAGACGGAGGAAAATGTGCAGCGCATACTGCAAGGTCAGATGCCGGGGCACCTGACACAAGAAGGCGTTCTTCAAGCCGAGACTCTGCGAGACAAGTTGCGCGATGTGTACTTCCACGAGATATACACCAGCGACCTGTTGCGTGCCGAGGTTACCACACGCATCATCAGTGAGCCGCATGGAGGGCGATATGTATTGGAACCTTTGTTGCGCGAGCGTGACTTCGGTATTCACACGGGTGGTCCCTACATCAAAATTGCACGCGCATTGGACCCCAGTGCCGAAACTATGGAGGACTTGGCACAACGTGCTGCGGATTTTCTGACAAAGATGGTCTGCAACCATGAAACATCGGCGGCTCAGGATGTCCACATCCTGGCGGTCAGCCACGGCTTATTCTTGAGAGTGTTGCAAGCCGTGTATCATCAGTGTCCCGTGAGGGAAATAGAGAAAATGGAAAATGCCGAGGTACGCACGCTGACTCTTTGCCAGGATATGCACTTCGACATTTCGCCCCTTGAAGAAACGGGCGGTACGGCCAACTAAAGCCTTCCTTACTTTACCTTTGAATAACGCTTAATCAGATTGTACGCGCCGTACAATCCATACTCACCTGCCTGCGAAAGGTCGCTGAGTCCCTCTTGCGTGCGCCCCTGCATCAGGTGGACAATGCCACGGTTGTAGTAGGCATCGGGGAAGCGCGAATCCATCTCTATGGCTCGCGTGTATGCCTCTATGGCTTTATCCAACTCGCCCAACTGCACATATATATATCCTATATTATATTGGGCAAATATCATGTCTGGCTCCAAATCCACGACTTTTTTCATGTCGTCCAGTGCCAAGCCGTATGCAATTTTAGCCTCAGGTGTGAGGGATTGGGCTGTGGTCTGTGACTTGTTGATGGCCTGTTGTGCACAACGTACCTGAGCACGAAGGAAGTAAGAAATGGAGACAAGCGGCTGAAGCACTATTGCCCGGTCAAGGTCCTGAAGGCAAGCCTCGAAGTCGCGCACATGGTAGTAGTCCATCGCACGGCGCAGATACAGGCCTGTCGTCTCGGGAGTATCGCCCAAAACCTCCGTCACAGCCTTGATGTCCTCGAAGTGTTGCTGCGTGCGCTCCTCGCTGGCATTTGTCTCTACATTACTTATATATAAAGGCAAAGGCAGTTGACCGCTGCGGTTGAAACTTTCGACCGTGTGATGGAAGGGTATGTAAGACGAAAGGCCATGCTTGCGCTTGTAATAAGTCATCACATAAATCGGCTCGACAGAAAGGTCTGTTTGCTTGTCTTGCACACGTCCCCGATATTCGCTGGCGTACTCTTCGCGCTGAGGTTGCTGCGTATCTTCCTCCACCAACTTGTTGTAGTCCTCGGGATTACGGTCGCTCTTCTTGCGTGTCTTGGTCTTGCTCTTATAGGTTCCCGTACGTTTCTCCATCTCGGCTTTGAGGACACGGAACTCGTCGCGTTCCGCTCCATAGGTGTCACCTATCTTACGCCGTATCTGGGCTCGCGTTTGATAGCCCGCCCAGAACTCGGGATATTCGGAGATAACTGCCGATATATCACGTATGGCTCCCTTGTAATCCCCCGTCTGGTCGAGCAGGAGAGCACGGTTGTAAAGGGCAATCATATTGTCGGGCTCCTGTTCAAGCACGAAGTTGAAATCCTCGATGGCGCGGTTGTCCTCGCCAACTTGGGCGCGCAGCAGTCCACGATTGAAGTGTCCGATGTAGTTTCCCGGTTCTATCTCCAAGGATGTATCGTAGTCTGTCATGGCTCCTCTCAGATTGTCCTGATGGTAGCGTGCCAATGCCCTGTTCACATATAGGTCGGCATTGCGTGGCAATTGCAGTATGGCTTTATCCAGACACTCCTCCCCCTCCTTGTATTGGCCACGATTTAGCACAAGCATAGCCTTCATGCTCCAGGCATTACCTTCATAAGCATTCACTTCCAATGCTTTGTCTATCCATTGTTCAGCCTGCACAGTGTCCTTTAGGGCAAAGTGTACTTGAGCCTTCATGGTGTAGCCCTCTGCCTCTTTTGGCCACTGGCGAATCAAGACATCTATGGTGCTGTCGGCACGTTCATACGCTTCTTGCTCCATTTGGCAGAGCACCATATTGTGCCACGAACCTTGATTGAGTGGATTGATGCGTGTGGATTCTACATAATCCTGCTCGGCATGAGCATAGTCTTTCTGGTTGACACGGCATAGTCCGCGCAACACATAGTTGTTCTCAGCATAGGGATTGCGCTCAATGGCATTCGTGCAGTCAGCCTCTGCACCTTTGTAATCCTCGAGATAGAACTTGGCAAGCCCACGAAAGAAATAGGGTTCGGAAAGGAAGGGCTTGGCGGCAATGACCATGTTAAAGCGCTGTATAGACAAGACGTAGTCCTCGTAGTACAGCGCATTGCGCCCCATCAGCATTACACGGTCGGTGTTGATTTGAGAATGAGAAAATGACAGTATGAGGAAATGAGAAAGCAGCAAACACCACATTCTCTTACAGGAAAAGATATAACGCACCTTCCTCATTTTCTCATTCTCTCATTCTCTCATTTTCTCATTCTCTCATTCTCTCATTTTCTCAACGTCTCATTTTCTCAACTTAACTTTGTAGGAGCAAGAGAAACGCCCTTTGACAAGGTCGTTGAGACTTGACTTAACCATCTGGCGGCGCAGCCCCTTGAGATGATCCGTAAATACTTCACCCTCCAGATGATCCACCTCGTGCTGAAGGACACGAGCCAAATAGCCGTCTATCCATTCGTCGTGTTCCTGCCACTGCTCGTCTTGCCATGTCAGGCGAATACGAGTCGGGCGGCGCACCTTTTCGTGTATGCCCGGCAGGGAAAGGCAACCTTCTTCGCAGACATCGGTGTCCGTCTCATCGTATTCCTCTATAAAGGGATTGATGAATACCCTTCTGAAGCCTTTGTATTCAGGCATGTCTTCGCTGATGACATCCAGGTCTATGACCACCAGGCGAATGGACAGCCCCACCTGTGGCGCGGCCAGACCTATACCTTCGCTTCGTGCCAGCGTGTCCCACATGTTCTGAATCAGTTGCGGAAGTTCGGGGTATGTCTCATCTATTTCTTCGGCCACCTTGCGTAACACGGGCTGGCCATAAGTATATATCGGCAATATCATCTTCTGTTCTTTTTTGAGTTGTTTTTTTAGGGTCGTTATCTCCTCCTTTCCATCCATCCCTGCAAAATGATGCAGGCAGAAATTTCATCCACAAGTGCCTTGTTGCGGCGTGCCATCTTGCCTATACCGCTTTCCAGCATCGTTTGATGGGCCAACACACTGGTGTAACGCTCGTCCCACCACTCCACCGGAATTGTGGGGAGTGCCTTTTGCAGTTGCTCTACAAACTTCCTCACATGTGGCAGGTTCTCGCTTTCTTGCCCGTTGGTCTGCATGGGTTTGCCTACTACGAAGCGTTCGACCTGTTCTTTCGCCACATATTCCGTCAGGAACTTCAGCAACTGGCGTGTATCGACGGTGGTCAGTCCGTTGGCGATAATCTGTATGGGGTCCGTCACAGCAATACCTGTACGACGGACCCCATAGTCTATGGCTAATACTCTACCCACAAATTACTTCTGAATGAGCAACCAAGCATCGGGATAGGCAGACTGCAACGTGGCCTTGCTCTGCTCTGCCTGCTCGCGAGTGTCGTGTGTAGATGCGATAACGCGGTACGTAGTGCGGCCATTAACCACAGCCGAAACAATCTGTGCGGCATAGCCCTTCTGTGCAAGTGTCGTCTGCAGATACTGGGCATTGCTGAGCAAACTTGGAGAAGCGACCACAACACTGAATGCCTTCAGGCCTGTGCCATTAACCAAAGTAGGAGCCGTGGTCGTGGCGACTACAGGAGTGGTAGAAACCACGGGAGTGGTAGAAACCACGGGAGTCGTGGTGGTAACTGTAGTGGTTGTGGTGGTCGGTGTCACGGGAGTTACGGCCACGGGAGTGGTCTGCTGAACAGGTGTTACTACCGTCGTGGCAGCGAGGTCGCCATTAGCCTGTTGTGCAGCCTGGGCTTTCTCGTAAGCCTTCTTGTAGGCACTTTCACTGCTTTTGCAACTTGTCATGACAAAAACCATACAAAGGGCTGAGCCCAATAAAAGAAGTTTCTTCATAGTTTTGAATAGATATTAAATTTGTTTATGTTTCTCTACACACATTAACACGCTACAAAAATACCTATTATTATGGACATAGACAAGACTTGTGGCCTAAAAAAAGTTAAAAAGGAGAAAAATAATTTACAAATGCAATAGGTAACTTATAAATAATTTGTACATTTGCCCAGGAAACAATGAATGTTTAATACTTAAAACCTACAACAATGAGAGCTTTTAGTTATTTTATGACCTTCTTGGGTGGTGCAGCCGTAGGTGCTGCTGCAGGTTTGTTGCTGGCTCCCGAAAAGGGAAGTCAACTGCGTGAGCGCATTGCCGAGGTGCTGCGCAAGCGTGGCATTCGTCTTAGTTCGGAGGAAATGAGCAACTTAGTGGACGAGATTGCAGAAGAACTTCAACCCGACGAGCAGTAAAAGTTGAATGTTGAACATCATTCACTATTGACTTTTCCCTTAGCCTTTAGTCCTGATTATTTCTCCATCCATGTTAGGCTTTAGCGAGACGAAACAACAAATGCAAGACTTACTTTTGGAGACCCGCTCCTATGTGGGTCTCCAAAAGAAGATGGTCTTGTTGGAAACCCGTAATAAGTTGTCCTTCATACTCTCACGCCTGGCCATCGCTGCGGTGTGTCTGGTGTTGGGCGGCATGGTGTTGCTGTTCTTCTCCTTTTTCCTTGCCTACATTATCGGACAGGCTTTAAACAACATTGCACTCGGATTTGCTATTGTTGCGGCCATTGTTCTTCTGTTGCTTGCCATCTTCTGGCTGATGCGTGGTCAGTGGGTTGTACGTCCCATTTCGACAATGATGTACAACCTGTTTACCGTTGACGATGCCCCCATCGAAGCGGAAGACGTAAGACAAGAACTTAAGGAAAGCCGGAATCGCATGTCCATGAGCTTTGCCCAGATTACCAACAACCGAGGTAATAAGACGGCAAGCAAGGCAGAGACCATCAGCAACTTTGTCGGTCGCGGATTTGCCTTATACGAGGGCGCAAGAATTGTATTTACCGTTATTCGCACCTTCGGCAACATCTTTGGCAGAAAAAAGCGCAGGCGCAGATGAGTGACGGCAATTTCAACAGATCGCTCCTACCCCACGCCCCATTTCAAAGCGGATTGAATGCCGGTAAGTCAATGGGGCGAATGAATGCGCTTGCTGCATTTAAGGATTACCTTACTAAATATTGCCCTGAATTGACCGATAATCAGTTGGCAGAACACATCGACCAATTCAGGCGCATACTTTCTTCTAAATTCAAGTAAACCCTTCCCCCCATCATGCAGGAAAAAATCATTATCCTCGACTTCGGCAGCCAAACGACCCAACTGATTGCACGCCGACTGCGCGAGTTGGACACCTTTTGTGAAATACTTCCGTATAACAAGTACCCGGAACAGGACGATGACGTAATTGGCGTCATACTTTCGGGCTCGCCATACAGTGTGTATGACCCCAAAGCCTTCAAGGTTGACCTGAACCAATTCGTGGGCAGAAAGCCTGTGCTGGGTATATGTTACGGTGCCCAATACATCAGTTACACGTTAGGAGGTAAAGTGGAATCGGCCGACAGTCGCGAATACGGGCGTGCCAACCTGACTACGATTGAAGATTCCCCACTGTTCCGGGGCTTCGACAAGGGCAGTCAGATATGGATGAGCCACGGCGACACCATCACCCAACTGCCACAAGGATTCCGTGTCATTGCCAGCACCGAGAATGTAAAGTTCGCTGCATTCGAGCACGAAGAGGCAAACAACGAGAAGAAGATATACGGAGTACAGTTTCATCCCGAGGTGGCCCATAGCCTGCAAGGAACCTTATTACTGCGCAACTTCGTCGTAGATATCTGCGGGGGTCATCAGGACTGGAGCCCCCGGAACTTCATCGAAACCACCATTGCCGAACTGCGTCAGCAAATTGGTCACGACCATGTGATACTGGGACTCTCCGGCGGCGTGGACAGCAGCGTGGTGGCAGTCCTCCTCCACAAGGCCATAGGCAACCAGTTGAATTGCATATTCGTGGACCATGGAATGCTTCGCAAAAACGAGTTTCATGATGTCATGCACGACTACGAAGGTTTAGGGCTGAACGTGCGCGGAGTGGACGCGTCCGACAAGTTCTTCCGCGACCTCGACGGCGTGACCGACCCCGAACAGAAGCGCAAGATTATAGGCAGAGACTTTATTGAGGTATTCGACACAGAGGCGAAGCGCATTATAAAGGAAGGGGCAGACCGGCACATCCGCGTGCGCTTCCTGGCACAGGGTACCATCTATCCCGACCGCATAGAGAGCCTGAACATCACGGGGAAAGTCATCAAGAGCCACCACAACGTGGGCGGACTGCCCAAGGAGATGAACCTGCAACTCTGCGAGCCCCTTCGCTGGCTCTTTAAGGACGAAGTCCGACGTGTCGGTCGTCAGTTGGGTATGCCCGAGCACCTCATCGAGCGCCACCCCTTCCCCGGCCCGGGTCTGGCCGTGCGCATACTGGGAGCCGTCACCCCCGAACGCGTCGGCATCCTGCAGGAGGCCGACGACATCTTCATCCGCGCCCTGCGAGCCAACAACCTATACTCCCACGTTTGGCAGGCTGGAGCCATCCTGCTCTCCGAAGTGCGCAGCGTCGGGGTCATGGGCGACGAGCGCACCTACGAGAACCCCGTCGCCCTGCGTGCCGTCACCAGCAGCGATGCCATGACCGCCGACTGGGCGCGCCTCCCCTACGACTTTCTGGCACAGGTTTCCAACGACATCATCAACAAGGTGCGAGGCGTGAACCGCGTTTGCTACGACATCTCCTCCAAGCCACCCGCAACGATAGAGTGGGAATAGCCACATACCTTGTAACTCCGCTACTGCCTACCCCACCCCTGCCCCTCCCCTCAAAAGGGAGGGGAGTTTTAGATACCGTCGCAAACCATCGTTACCATCACCAACCACAAAAGCAAAGAGACATGCACTACAACACGGCCGAAGCGAACGACAAGGCCCACCGCGAAATGCGCAAGAGCCTGCGCAGCAACGCCACGCCAGCCGAGGCGGCACTGTGGCGGGCACTGAAAGGGCGCGGGGCGGGCGGCTACAAGTTCCGTCGGCAGCAGGGCATCGGGCCGTATGTCCTCGACTTCTACTGTCCCGAACTCCGTCTGTGCGTGGAACTGGACGGAGCGTCGCACGACTACAAGTACGAGTACGACGAACAGCGCACGGCGTACCTCCGACGGCAGGGCATACGGGTCGTGCGCTTCGAGAACGAGCAGGTGTGGAAGTCCGTCGACCGCATCGTGGAGGAGATAGTACGGATTGGGGAGGAAATGAAAGGACAGCACTGACGGGCTGACAGAAGGATTCCCCGCCCCTATGAGGGGAGGGGAGTTTAGTTGCCACAGCCTCTTGTATAGACCGCCACGCGCCAGCCAGATGGAAGACGTGCTGCGCGCCTGCCAGATAGGGGAATGCGACGCGCCAGCAGAAAGACTCCCCGCCCCTATGAGGGGAGGGGTGGCCGAAGGCCGGGGTGGGGTAAGCAAGAGGAAAGCAAAAGGATATAGTAACTCCGCTACTGCCTACCCCACCCCTGAAGTGATTGCCTACCCCACCCCTGCCCCTCCCCTCAAAAGGGAGGGGAGTTTAGTTACCGTCGCCCCACTATCAGTCCGTCCGATTCCCCACTATTAGTAGAGACATTTCCCGACTATTAGTCGAGCCAAATGTGCACTATTAGTAGAGACATTTCCCGACTATTAGTCGAGCCAAATGCGCACTATTAGTCGAGCGGAATCTCTACTATTAGTCGAGCGAAATCTCTACTATTAGTCGAGCGAAAACTCTACTATTAGTCGAGCGAAATCTCTACCGATAGTCGGCATGAGGCTGGACTACGGTCGCAAAAAAACGCCATCGGCGCGGAGCCGATGGCGCTATATGTAAGTGACTGGCGGAGAGTATGTTCTACTCATTCACATCCCCGCCGCCGTCGTCGTTACCGCCCTGGCCTCCCTGACCGCCGTCCTGACCGCCGTTCGTGGCCGGCCGCGTCTTCTTCTCCATCGTCTCCACGCTCTGGAACGTGGCCTGCTGCAGCGAGGCGAGGAATTCCTTGGAGAACTTCACGTGCGGCACCACCTTCGTGATGTTCTTCGGCCCGCAATCCTCCTCCGTGTCGGCGCCCTTGGCAGAGACCGTCACCGAGATGCTGCCCCAGTCGCCCAGGCGCACCGAGCGGCCCGACTTCAGCAAGTTGAGCGCCACCTTCGACATCTGCGCCAGCGCCATCTCGGCCTCCTTCGGGTTCAGGGTGGTCTCGTCCGAAATCAGGCGCGCCACCTCCTTCTCCGTGGCCAGGCTCAGGGTTTTCACTCGTGGATACCACTTTTTCGCACTCTCCGCGTCGCCCGGATTCACGGGGCGCTGCGTCTTGTTATAGAAGATAGCCATAACAATTAGGTTTTAAATGGTTAATAAATTAGGTTAACTATATGTCGGGCCGTCGGGCCCGTAAATGGTAAATGATTAAATGATTAAATGATTAAATGGTAAATGGCGTTACTCATCGGAATAATCGGGATACACATGCACCCTACAGGTGGCCGACACGCCGCTGCCGTCCATGGCGGTGCAGGTGATGGTGCACCAGCCGCCGCCTGCTACGCCGGTCACGAGGCCATCGGCACTCACCGTGGCCACGGCGGGGTTGCTGCTCTCCCACTTCACGCTCTTGTTAGTGGCATTGGCGGGAAGGACGGTGGCCGTAAGCGTCTCTTGCTCGGCCTCGTAAAAGATCGCATGCAGACTGAGAAAATCCTGGCTGAGCTCGATGCTCGTCACCGGTATCGGACCCGGAGTTTGCACGGGGCGGACTGGCATACCGCAACGGCGGGCGTTGCCGCTCGTGATGATGACGGACGAATTGAACATCAGGATGTAGGCGCTACTCGTGCTGCTCGAACTGAGCGTACGCGACCAGTAGTAGCCGAACGAACCACCGTAGTCGAGCGAACTTCCGCTGTAATACCCCGCGGCGGGCAGGAAGATGCTGTTGCCGTTCGACTTGCTCGTTATCAGGCGGCCATTCACGCCGTTCTGCGTGGTCCACGAGGTCGTGGTGTAACTGCTGTTGATGAGTTCCTCGAACTGCTCCTTGCTGGGCATCGTCCACATGTGGCCCCAGCAGACGTAGGCGGCATCGTCCGAGAGTTCCAGTTCCGTCAGGTTGTCCACCGTGCCGTAACTGCTGTCGGTGCAGTACTTCGTCAGGGTAGTCGATGAGCCGCCGCAGTGGGCGTAGGTGCTCCAGTCGTAGTTGCTCTTCGTCTCGGTCTCGCCCCAGGCGAAGTAGTCGCCGTACTCCTCGGGACTCTCGGCTCCCACGTTGCACGTGGCCCACAGCGTCCCGCTGGGCAGGTCGAGGTCAACATACTCGTACGGGGTGACCTTCCCCAGCAGATAGTCCACCAGGTAAGTGACATCGGAAAGGCTCACTTTGCCGTCGCGGTCCGTGTCGAACCGCTGGTTGTAGGTCTGCGCCCATGCGCTGCCTGCCGTCATCGCCAGCATTGCGATGGAAAGAATAAATCTCCTCATAGTTCTTGGTTATTAGTTATACATTATTTTATATATGCACACGCGAGGAAGGCCGCCACGCGCCCATGCGCCGACGGCCTCCAATGTCGTAGAGCCCAGTGTTTACAGAGAGAGAGTACGCCGTGGCAGCCAACTCCCCGCCCCTTTGAGGGGAGGGGTGGCCGCAGGCCGGGGTGGGGTGAACTGCGCGCCAGCCTATATCGGGTATCCTCGTGCCTACCCCACCCCTGCCCCTCCCCTCAGATGGGAGGGGAGTTTGGTTACTTCTTCCCCATACCTTATTATATATATGGCGCTCTCTCATGGCGACAAAGATAGGCATTTTCCCCCGAACAGCCAAGCCGAGGGCACGAAAATCGGGACACGGGGGCACAAATCGCACGGAAAAGAAGCGCAGAATGGCAGGAAATGCGTATCTTTGCAGCCGAAAAGGAAACGAGACAATGGACACAATATGACAGGCGAATCGATAGCCCTGCTCGTGGCGGTGATGTGGACCACGGGCGCCCTCTTCGGCGAAGTGGCCGGCAAGCGGCTGGGCGCACTGCCGCTCAACGTCATACGCATGGTGCTCACCCTGCTCCTATTAGGGACAGCCCTGTGGGCGATGGCAGGCCGCCCCTACCCTTACGGCGCCGACGCAGAAACGTGGCTGTGGATGAGCCTGAGCGGTCTGACGGGCTTCGGCTTCGGCGACTACTGCCTCTTCACCAGCTACATGCTCATCGGCAGCCGCTTCAGCCAACTGCTCATGACGCTCGCCGCCCCCTTCGCCGCCCTCACGGCCTGGGTGATGCTGGGCGAAAGGATGACGTGGCTCGGCCTCCTCGGCATGGCAGTCACCCTGACGGGCATCGGCATGAGCATCATGGGGAAAGTTGAAAGTTCAACTTTCAACTTTCAACTTTCAACTTTCAACTTTCAACTTTCAACTTCAAACTTTCAACTTTCAACTTTCAACTTCAAGCTCCCCCTCCGCGGCATCGTCCTCGGCATCGGAGCCGCACTGGGGCAGGGCGTCGGCCTGGTGCTGAGCAAGGTGGGGCTGGAGCACTACACCGCCACCGCCCCACTCCCCCACGGCACGACCGAGTTCGTGTACCCCGTCGGCGGCACCATGATACGCGCCCTGACGGGCTTGGCGTGCTTCCTGCTCCTGCTCGTCCTGAAGGGCAAGACCCACCGCCTCGCCACCGCCGTACGCGACCGCCGAGGCATGACCTACGCCTTCTGGGCCACCCTGCTCGGCCCCGCCGTCGGCGTCTCGCTCAGCCTCCTGGCCGTGCAGTACACCCAGGCCGGCGTGGCACAGACCCTCATGTCGCTCACCCCCGTCCTCATCATCTGGCCCTCGTGCGTGCTCTTCAAGACAAAAGTCACCGCGCAGGAGGTCGCCGGTGCCGTCATCGCCGTCCTCGGTGCCGCCCTGTTCTTCGTATAATAAGTAATTGTTCAAATTTAATTGTATATAAGACAATGAGCCGCAGACGCAACTTAACTCCCCTCCCTTTTCGAGGGGCGACTGGGGTCTATAGAGCAGCCACTGAATGTGGCTGCGGCCCCACAAAGGAGAGCGAGTCCCCACTCGCGACGGAGGGCGAGGTGGGGTAAACTGCGCGCCAGCCTAACTCCCCTCCCTTTTGAGGGGAGGGGTGGCCGAAGGTCGGGGTGGGGTAAGCAAGAGGAAAGGCTAATTTAAGTAAGCAGGAGGAAGGTAGGAGGTAATAGTAACTCCGATACTGCCTACCCCACCCCTGCCCCTCCCCTCAAAAGGGAGGGGAGTGTTAGTTACATAACGCCGATTGTATAAACTAATTATGTTCATCTACTTATATATAATATGAATATACCATGAGCAAAGGAAAATTAGCTAAGTTCGCCGACATGGCCGCCAATCCATTGGTAGTTGAATGCCCGACAGACCCCTCCCGGCCTCCCCTTAAAGGGGAGGAGAAAGCCTCGCCCTTTAAGGGAGAGGTTGGAGAGCTTCTTTCCCCCCTCCCTTTAAGGGAGGGATGGGGTAGGTCCTTCTTTCATAACTCGAACCCCATCGTCCTGGAACTCGGCTGCGGTCGCGGCGAATACACCGTGGGCTTGGCGCGCCGCTATCCCGACAAGAACTTCATCGGCGTGGACATCAAGGGTGCCCGCATGTGGACGGGAGCACAGGATGCCCTGCACAGCGGCCTGAAGAACGTCGCCTTCCTGCGCACCCACATCGAGTTCATCGACCGCTTCTTCGCCCCCGACGAGGTGTCGGAGATATGGCTCACCTTCTCCGACCCGCAGATGAAGAAGGCCACGAAGCGACTCACCAGCACATACTTCCTTGAGCGCTACCGCCGCTTCTTGAGTTCCCCCTCTAATGTAGAGGGGGTGGCCGAAGGCCGGGGGCGTATAGACGGCGGACTCATCCACCTGAAGACCGACAGCAACTTCCTCTTCACCTACACCGAAGAACTGCTGAAAGTGAACGGCATCGTCCCAGAATACGCCACGCGCGACCTATATAAGCCCCTCTCTGACTCCCCCCAAAGGGAGGAGGAGCCTGATGGCGGCGAAGAGGCACGCAGCATCCAGACCTACTACGAACAGATGTGGCGCTCGCGCGGCATCCCCATCAAGTACCTCCGCTTCCGCCTGCCGCATAATGGGAACCTTATCGAGCCCGACGTGGAGATTCCCCTCGATGAATATCGCTCCTACAACCGCTCGAAGCGCAGCGGAAACGAGACGGGGCGATAAATATTGCTCCCATTTCTTGCCGATAACGGCAAAAAGTTATATATTTGCAGGCGAATAACGTATGGTTTCTTGCCGATAGATGAAGTATATGGCTTATATCTCAGTAACCACATTTGCCCGGCGATATGGAATTTCGGAGCGCACCGCCCGAAACTATTGTGCAGCAGGCAAAATCGAAGGGGCATTCTTGACGGGTAAGACATGGAACATTCCCGAAGATGCGAAGTTGCCCGGCCGAAAGAATGCGCGTAAGGACAAGGTAATGCCACTATTATCCATCCTTCGTGAACAGAAAGCAATGAAGATGAAGGGCGGCATCTACCACAAGGTACAGATTGACCTGACCTACAACTCAAATCACATCGAGGGCAGCAGGCTTACACACGAACAGACACGATACATCTATGAGACCAATACAATCGGCATGACCAAAGAGAATGTGAATGTAGATGACATCGTGGAAACGGTAAATCACTTCCGCTGTATTGACCTGATACTTGACCGTACAGAGGAGAGGCTTACGGAACACCTCATCAAGGAACTTCATGGCATACTGAAAACCGGCACATCCGACAGCCGCAAGGACTGGTTTGCCGTAGGCGATTATAAGCGCGTGCCCAACGAAGTCGGCGGTCAAGAGACGTGTTTGCCGGAGAATGTCCATCCGCAAATGAAGGAACTGTTGGCCACATACAATGCCAAGAAGTCAAAGGCCATTGAAGACATTCTCGACTTTCATGTGCGTTTCGAGCGGATACATCCCTTCCAGGACGGCAACGGACGCGTGGGACGACTCATTATGTTCAAGGAATGCTTGGCCAACGGCATCGTGCCCTTCATCATTACGGACGAATTAAAGATGTTCTATTACCGAGGACTCCGCGAATGGGGGCACACCAACGGCTACCTTGCCGACACTTGCCTCACGGCACAAGACCAGTTCAAGGCCATACTCGACTATTATAGAATCAGACTCAATTGATACATCAACACAAGGCTGTACGAGATTTGTCCGTTAAAAAACATGGACTTGGCGTGTAATAATCCGTCACCATGGCGGTCTTTAGGGCGTATGGAAGACCGAGAACTCGTAAGAGAAATCATAGACAAGGGCCGCACCGGACTGTTTGCCGAGTTCGTGAAGCGCTATTCGGGCATCGTATATTCGAAGGCTTTGGGCATTGTGCGACAGGATGACTGGGCCGCCGAGGTGACGCAATCCACCTTCGTCAAGGCATACGAGCAGTTGAGATGCTGGCGCGGCCGGCAAATGGCTCCCTGGCTCGTGACCATTGCCATGCACACGGCCCTGCATCTGCTGGAGAAGGAACGTGTCAGACGCGCGCAACCCGTGGACGACATTGCCGATGACATCCCTGACCGCTTCGACAACGAACGGGAAGAAATGATACAGCGCATGGAATCCGCCATCAGGCAACTGCCCGACGAAGAACAGGAACTGATAAACCTCCACTATTACCAGCACCAGAAGACGGCAGACATCGCACGAAAGACCGGACTTAGCCAGCAGAACGTGCTGGTGAAACTGCACCGCATAAGAGAGAAACTGAGAAAGGAACTTAATACTGAGCATTATGGTTCGTGAACTGAACGATAAGGAGTTGGATGACCTCATTATGGCATCCTTGGAAAGGAAAGTGACACTCGATGCACTGAACGGTGCCGTCGTAAAGGAAGTGCGCCACAGGGCACGCCGCGAATGGCTGCGACGCTGGGCACGCATCGCGGTATTCTCCTTCGGAATGCCCTTGCTGCTGCTCATCTTTGCCGCAGGCATCTATGTGGCAAGTCGCCTCCAGAGTTTCCAGACGTTCCGCTACGTCCTGCTCATCCCCATCATCACGATGAGTTACGTGGCATGGCGCGGAATGAAAAACTTTTCCATCGCCGACGTGTAATAATCCGCAGTCATCGCGGTCTTATAGACGAACGACGTTCAATCAAACCAAGTATATTAACAACTAAAATAGTTTATTATGGCAGATTTCATGGATAAATTGACAGGTGTACTGGCCGTAACGTTAAGTTTGGGTATCCCCATCGTGACCATCATCACCGTTTTCGTCAGCATTGTAAAGAAGAACAACAACGAACGCGAAATCCGTAGGCTCATCATCGAGAACCACACCGACCTGGAAACAGCCAAGCAACTCATTGATGAGCCGAAGAAGAATCAAGGAAACAACCCCTACCCCGCCCTGCGCTGGGGATGCGTGCTCATCGGCATGAGCCTCGGCGCACTGCTCTGCTACATCCTGCAACTGGAACCCAAGCACAACATCTACTTCTGGATTCTGATAGCCTTCGGCTGCGGCCTTGGCCTGCTCTGCTCCTTCGTCATCGAGTACAAGTTGCAACGGCATAACGCCCCCTCCGCCGACGAGACAAGTCTCACAGATTAGCACTCTTTCTCAACACCGATAGTCAATGCGCCACCGCCAGTAGCACTTCTACGACGGTGGCGCATTGCTTTCAGAGATGATTTATCGCTTACTGCGATAACCTTTTTTTTATTTTTTTTGGTTATCCCAATAAGTTTATCTACCTTTGCGCTAACAAAAAGGTCAAGGTATGGAAACGCTATTCAAGAAACACAAGGCACTGGTTTCACAAGTCAGCATGAACATTATACGCGAGAGCATGAACGCTATCGACTGGGACAAACAGTTGGTGGCCATACGAGGCTCACGAGGCGTAGGAAAGACAACACTCATGCGCCAGTACATCAATCAGAAGTATGGGACAAATGCCGGAGAAGCCCTATATTGTGTGATGGACAGCATGTACTTCACCAACCATTCCCTGCTTGACCTTGCCGAGCGTTTCCACATGATGGGAGGCAAGCATCTGTTCTTAGACGAAGTTCACAAATACCCTTCGTGGAGCAAGGAGGTGAAGGAAATCATCGACCTCTATCCCGACATACGCGTTGCTTTCTCGGGGTCATCACTCATCCAGATTTTGAATGCCGATGCCGACCTCTCCCGTCGTGTCCTCAGTTACGATATGTCGGGACTTTCGTTTCGCGAGTTTCTCCACTTCTACAAGAATATAACCCTCCCCGCCTACACGTTGGAGGACATACTTGGCAGTGCGGACGAAATATGCGAGGCCGTGAATGCTGTGTGCCACCCCCAGAAGATGTTTGAGGAGTATCTTCGTGTTGGCTACTACCCTTTCTTTGATGGTAACGAGGCAGAATATTACAGCCGCATAGAGAATGTCGTAAGTTTCATCATTGACCAAGAAATGACACAATTCTGCGGTGTTGAGCCAGCATATACACGGAAACTGAAGGCCATGCTGCTGTTCTTGGCAGACAATCTGCCATATGAGGTGAACATCTCTAAACTCTCTTCATATCTGGAGATAAACAAGACCACCGTACTGAGTTATCTCTCGAGTATGCAGAAAGCCGAACTTTTGCATCTCCTATACAGCGACAACAAGTCAGTAACGAAGATGCAAAAGCCCGATAAGATATACATCCACAACCCAAACGTACTATGTGCCCTGGCTACACAGAAGAACATCGGCACCCTGCGCGAGTGTTTTGCCGTCAATCAACTATCCGTTGCGCATACTGTAGAATATGTTCGGACACAAGGCGATTTCAGGGTTGACGGTAAATACACACTGGAAGTCGGAGGCCACGACAAGACATTTGACCAAATAGCAGACATCCCCAATTCCTACATCCTTGCCGATGTCATGGAACGCCCCATTGGCAAGAAAATACCTCTATGGCTCACGGGCTTTCTATATTAATAAAACCTTACAACCTTTACAATGGAACTATACCCCAAACTGATAATGGACGCACTCGCCACGGTGCGCTACCCGGGCACGGGACGGAATGTGGTGGAGATGAAGATGGTGGAGGACGACTTGCGCATCAGCGGGATGCACGTCGAATTCTCGCTCATCTTCGACAAGCCTACCGACCCCTTCATGAAGAGCATGGTGAAAGCATGCGAGGCCGCCATACATGCCTACGTATCGAAGGACGTGACCGTCGAGATTAAAACAAAATCATTGCAGGCTCCACGTCCCGAACTGCCTGACCTGTTACCAGGCGTGCGGAACATCATTGCCGTCAGTTCGGGCAAGGGCGGCGTGGGCAAGAGCACCGTGGCCGCCAACCTGGCCGTGGCTTTGGCAAGGCTTGGTCACAGAGTCGGCCTGCTCGACTGCGACATCTTCGGTCCCTCGGTGCCCAAGATGTTTCAGATAGAAGATGCACGCCCCTACTCGGAGCACATCGACGGACGCGACCTCATCGTGCCTATCGAGCAATACGGCGTGAAGATTCTCTCGATTGGCTTCTTCGTCTCACCTGAACAGGCCACACTCTGGCGCGGCGGCATGGCATCGAATGCCCTAAAACAACTCATCGGCGATGCCGCATGGGGCGAACTCGACTACTTCATCCTCGACACACCGCCGGGCACCTCTGACATCCACCTCACCCTCGTGCAGACGCTGCCCATCACGGGAGCCGTCATCGTCTCCACACCACAGCAGGTAGCCTTGGCCGACGCGCGCAAGGGCATCCACATGTACCAGAACGAGAAGGTGGGCGTGCCCATCCTCGGCCTTGTGGAGAACATGGCTTGGTTCTCCCCTGCCCCGCATCCCGACGAGCGATACTACCTGTTTGGCCGCGAGGGCGTAAAGCAATTGGCCGTGGAGATGAACGTCCCCCTGCTCGGTCAGATACCCGTCGTCGAGGACATCTGCGAACAGGGCGACCAAGGCACTCCCGTTGCCCTCGACCCAAGCACGCCACAGGGACAAGCCTTCCTGCAACTGGCCGCGCGCGTGGTCACGCAGACCGACCGACGAAATCAGGAACTTCCCAAGACCATGATTGTGGAAGTGAAGAATTAAGATAATAAATAAAGCCGAGCGATATGCCCTGCTTTATTTTTTTTATCATCTTTCAACTTCTAAACTTCGCTCCTACCCAACATCTGGCACTTCGCACGGGGCCGCGGAAAGCGGTTAAGCACCTCAAACAACGGGGAGTTCTGCGTGGTACAAAGGCAGAAAACGCCCCGAATAATACGACGAATCGTTCAAAATATCAGGTTAAATTACCTACAAGACGCGCGTCTTATCGATGTAAGACGCGCATCTTATCGCAACAAGACGCGCGTCTTGTTGCAGTAAGACGCGCGTCTTGCAATTAGAATAACATGTCGTTTAGTGGAAAACGCCGTGGAATTTTGGGTCATATACCGTATTAATCAGAGCAAAAGGGCACGTTGAATGAGCAAGCCTTACCCGCTCCTGATTGGAGAGGATAAGGCTTGTGATATATTCGAGGGGGGGGGATTGACGTGCGCTATTACTCAGGCAAGAGCCCGAGAACCGAGCAGGGCAGGTCGGGAAAGCCTACCCTATCACCACGCGCGTCCAGCCGTGGAGGTCGGGCTCCTGGCCGTACTGGATGGCTATGAGCTTGTTGTAAAGGCGTGTGCTTACGGGGCCTGGCTTGCCGTCCTTGCTGAAGACGTAACTGTGACCCGTATCGGGGTCGTCGATGCGCTCTATGGGGGAGATGACGGCTGCCGTACCGCAGGCACCGGCCTCCTCGAAGGTGGACAGTTCCTCCAGGGGAATCTGCCTGCGCTCCACCTTCATGCCCAGGTCTTCTGCCAGTTGCATCAGGCTTTTGTTCGTGACGGAGGGCAGTATGCTGGTGCTCTTCGGGGTGATGTATGTGTTGTCCTTGATGCCGAAGAAGTTGGCAGCACCGCATTCGTCGATATATTTCTTTTCCTTGGCATCGAGATAGAACTCACAGGAGTAGCCTTGTTCGTGCGCCCACTGGTTGGCACGCAGAGATGCGGCATAGTTTCCGCCCACCTTGTAGCAGCCCGTGCCGAGGGGAGCCGAGCGGTCGAACTCACGCGTAATGACGTAGGGATTGGTGGCAAAGCCGCCCTTGAAGTAAGGGCCTACGGGGGTCACGAAAATCATAAAGAGGTATTCGTCCGAGGGATGTACGCCCACCTGGGCGCTTGTGCCGATGAGCAGGGGACGGATGTAGAGCGTGGCACCGCTCTCGTAGGGAGGAACCCAGCGTTCGTTGAGCCGCACGACGCGGTCTATCATGCTGTTGAACATCTCCGTCGATACCTCGGGCATGACCAATCCGCGGCATGTGGCCTGCATTCGGGCGGCATTCTCCTCGGTACGGAACACGCGCACCTTGCCGTCGGGGCAACGGTATGCCTTCATGCCCTCGAAGGCTTCCTGGCCATAGTGCAGGCAGACGGAAGCCATGTGCAGGGGGATGGTCTCCTCGCTGCATACTTCCACCTCGCCCCACTTGCCTTCGCGGTAGTAGCAGCGCACGTTATAGTCAGTCTTGATGTAACCAAACGAAAGGTTTTTCCAGTCAATCTTTTCCATAATACCTATTATATATAAGGGTTTAAACGTTTAACGGTTTAACGGTTTAACGGGGACAAAGATACATATAATAATTGAAAATTGAAAATTGAAAATTGAAAATCGTTCGTAACAGGGCTACATCACGAGAATCAGATGACAGAAAGACAGAAAGACGTTCGTTATGCACCACTTTACTTGAAAGAATTGTTATTACTACGATAACACATCGGCACCACATCTCATAATGAATGCGGTGCCGATGAACCATATTTGCAAAGTTTTAGTGAGTCCGAACCATGTTCACTAATGCTGTAACATCAGCGACAGAGATTCTGCCATCCATGTTTACATCTGCATTGCTCGTGTCATAACCGTCAGCATTGCCGAGAACTATATCTACAAGAATGGTTACATCATCATTTGTAATTTGACCGTCTTTGTCAAAGTCACCCAGAACAACTTGAATCTCATCCATGAAGAAGAAGTCCCTCCATTGGTCAGCGGCCTGATAGTCAGGAATAGTTCCTTGGGGCACGTTCAGCGTACACGACCACTTATTGATATCGTCCAACGCCTGCGACTCACATGTAGGAGGTGTGGCAGCCAAACTTATGATGTTGGTCACCGAAGTACAGTCGGAAAATGCTTCCTGCCCGATGCTCTGCACATTTCTTCCGAATGCAAAGTATTCCAGACCTGCGCATCCCGAGAATGCCCACTTCCCAATACTTGTTATACCATCACCAACTCTAACGTTCTTCAGATTGGTGCAACCATAGAACTCATAATCTGATATTTCAGTTTCCTTATTTGTAAAGTATACGCTGCGAAGCGATGTGTTGCGGTAGAATGGTGAGTACCCATAACTGCTGCTTGTTGAGTATGTAATGTTCCTGCCAATGTAGATGCTGTCAAGCGGGCACGAAGCGAACAGAGGAGAAGAACCATTCCTGCCAAGTGACAATTCACTTTCCGAGTCCTCCATGATAACGGTTCTGAGACTGGAACATCCAGAGAATGCATAGTTATTGATAGAGATTACCTTCTTGGGTATGACAACCTGGGGAAGCGAGTAACAGTTGTTAAAGGCGTATGTGCCGATGGTTTGTTCACTTTCCGAGTCCTCCATGATAACGGTTCTGAGACTGGAACATCCAGAGAATGCATAGTTATTGATAGAGGTTACCTTCTTGGGTATGACAACCTGGGGAAGCGAGTAACAGTTGTTAAAGGCGTATGTGCCGATGGTTTGTATGCTATTGCCAATATGTACTTCTGTCAACTGCGAACAGCCCGAGAATGTATAGGTATTGAGTGCGGTTACTCTCTCTCCTATTTCTGCTGATGCCAGCAGGGAGCAGTTTCTGAAGGCGTATGCTCCTAATGAGGTCACTGAATCAGGAATAACAATGGCCTGTAACATATTACATCCGTCGAAGGCGTATGTGCCAATGGATGTGACAGCATTTCCTACCTCCATGCTTTGCAGTGCCGTGCAATTTTGGAAGATATTATTTCCCCATGTTCCGTTGTTCTGTACGTTTGCCGCACGAAGTCCATAACAACCATAGAAAGCCTGTTCACCGATATTCGTTACAGAAGAACCAAGTTCCAAAGATTGTAGGCCTGTACTTTCGCTGAATGCGTATGCACTTATTCTTCCAACATTGTTTATGTTTGCCGCAAATGAACCAGTAATTCCGCTGAACGCTGATTCCCCGATAGCACCTTGATTTGCCACAGACAGGATATCCGTTATCTTAGAGTATGCAAATGCATACGCGCCCACACTGCCCTGATTAGCAATTTGAATATCGTTAATGTATAGATTCTTGTAAAAAGCGTATGGCTTTATCTCTTTCACGGTCATTGCGATGTTGCGATAGGTAACAGTTTCCCCGATGTTTACATACGCCATCGTCTCATCATATCTGCAATCTATAACATCGCAGGTGCGTTCCGAGGGACTTACAGGCACATATTTCACACCATCCACCTCAAATATGGAACTGAGGAACGAATAGATAGAAACACCACTAAGCGAATTGTATTGACTATTGGGAACATAGTTCACCGTTCCACCTGCATAAGTATAGTTCGTTGGTGGCGTATTAACCATCCATATTGTTTTAATGGGCTTATAAGCCGTAGCACTTGACGACTTTCTGAAGGCATACTGTGATATACTTTGTACTTTAGAACCTATGGTCAGGGACTTTAGGTTCGCACCCGTACCAAATACATAATCAGGCAGTGCAGTAACGCCATTACCTACAACTACGGCCTGCAAGCCCGAGCAGCCATAAAAAGCAGATGACCCGATTGTGGTTACATTGTTGGGTATAATCATTTCCTCTAGGCTTGTGCAACCATAGAATGCTGATGCTCCGACGGAGGTTACATTATTGGGGATAACCACACCCTTCAAACCTGTACAGTTATAGAAAGCCGAACCTCCAATGCTCGTAATGGACTCTGGCAGTTCGATTGACTTCAACCCCGTGCAGCCATAGAAGGCGGACGATGGAATACTAGTAATACTGGTGAAGTATCTCAATTCATCGAATGAAGTGATACCTGTATTCTGCTTAAATACAGTTCCTATACTGGTTACAGCGGCAGCTTCTTCCACACTCAGTCCCCCATCGCCGTTCGTGTCCCAATTCGTAACGCAAATCGTTTTGACCGTGTTATCTGCAAACTTAACGAGATTCGCAATGGTTAACGTACCATTGACATAACTTATATCATAGTTTTGTGCTATGGCTCCCGAGGGGATAATGTCGTATGTGCCCACCCCACTACTTAGCGTTGCGCTGCAGGTAATGGTCGGAGCTTGGGCGAACACACTGTCATTCTCCCCGTTCTTGAATCCACTATAGATTACTTCAAACTCAGGATTTCCCTCACCAATGGAACGCAAATAAGACTTTGCCGTGATAGTTAATGGTGCAGGTGTTACGGTCAATGTTCCATTAACATATCTAACATATGGATTGGATACACTTCCCGGAGTAGCAACGATGGGATATGTTCCGACGGGCGACAGGGAAGTTGCCGTTGTAGATAATAGAGGATTTCCTCCCAGCTCATTACTTGATGTGTCATAAGTTAATTCTGGAATGGCATCGCCATATACCATCGTTGCATTTGCAGCAGAAACAATAATTGGTTCAACGACCGTAAGCGCGCCGTTTTCATACGAGATGTCGTAATTCGTTGCTAATGCATTGTCTGGAATAATGTCATATAACCCAGCAGGACTGCTTGTATTTGCCGCGCAGAAAAAAGATGGCATTTGCGTAAGGACACTCACATCCTCTCCGTTCTTGAATCCACTATATGTTGCTTCGAAATTTGGATTCTCATCCCCTGTCATACGTGTATATGAGTTTGCTGTAATCGTCAAGGGCGCAGGTGTTATGGTCAATGTTCCGTTGATGCAGACTATACTATCGTTTGTCAGACTTCCTTTGCCGACCACAATGGGATATTCCCCTACTGGTGACAAGGCCGTTGCATCACAGGTGATGGTAGGATTACCTGAAAGCATGATGCCCTCCACATTACATTCAAGTGTTGGGTTAGGTTCGCCGTATGTGCGTGAATAATTCCCTGCCGACAGCGTAACCACATTATTCACGGGCAAAACGGACTCTGTGATGACAATGGGGCTGTAGACGTCGAACTGTGCAGCCTTACTTGCGCCGTCGCTTCCATAGGTGGCCTTCGCTCCGACAGTGATAGTCAGTTCACTGGTGGGGTTGCCTTCCCATGTTACAGTCTCGACAGGTGCTTTGTCAGGACTGAACGTGATTTCGCCGCTGCTTGGAGTCAGATCGCCCAGACGCTTTTTCCCTAGATCGGAGACTGTGAACACGATCTTTGTGAACACCTTACCGTCAGCGGTGATGGTAAACACATTGGAGGCATAGGAGCGTAGGTCAAGCGCAGTTCCATTGATAGTGGGCTTAGATGAGCCGTCTGCCTTTGCCACCGAAATGGTGTAGCTACCTACAGTCCTTGTAATGTTGTCTCCGTCTTGAGTCCAATCATCTGTTGCAGACCAACCGAACTCAACTTGATTTTGAGCGCAAACACCTACAAAGGCAAAGATAGCCATCAGAGAAATAAAGATTCTTTTCATAGTATTCCGTTGTTTATGTTGTTAGTATGTTTAAGAAAGGTACAAAAAGAAAACGTGGACAATTACTTTCGTCTACGCTTTCAGATGGTATTGGGGATAACCTATAGCCGCATTTACGAGTAAAAGCCCACGTCCTACGACGTGAGCGCTAAACTTTTACTCTCGCGGCTTTCATCTAAATTCCCCAATTTGTCTGAAAGCAAGAATCTAAGTTAACGCTTCTTCTATAATATGTCTAATCTAAATCTTTCCTTTTTACTAATGATTAAGAGATAATGATTAATAGTTAATATTTGTGTTATGTATCAAAAGGTTGCTGTTCCCACTGTTCCCAGTTGGTATCAGAAAGATAATGAGCTATTTGCTCACGAAGAGGGCGAAGGTTATCTTCTATAACATAAAGTACCTCGCTGTCGCTAATCTGATAATAATCATGCACTAAGACATGGCGCATGGCAATAATCTTCTTCCACGGTGTTTCGGGGTGGGCTTCTCGAAATGCAAGCGAAAGTTTATAGGCCGCCTCACCAACTATCTCTATGTGTTTCACGACACCGTAATAGAAAATGGCATCACGGCGAAGGTCCTCTAATGTCAGTCCTTCCGTTCGGTTAAGCAAGCGGTCAATGGTCTCAAGAATATGTTCTAATCGCCCGCGATCTCTAAGTGGTTCTCTCATAAACAAGTTGTTTATCACGATTTACGCTGTTTACGGCAAACGGGAGCAGGGTGCCTTCCTCAGCTATGTCAACAGGTCTTTGTAATATTTCCTCTAATTCAACAATCATTCCAGCATGGGTAAGCAGGCTTACCCGTGCCTTATCATCGTACTCAACCAAAAGGTCAACATCGCTGTCTTTCGTTTCCTCCCCACGAGCGTATGAGCCAAAGAGCCATGCCTTCACGACGGGCTGCGTCTTGAAGTATTCGGCTATCTTCTTTGTCATTGCTTGTGTGCTCATAACTATATAAGTATTGGGTTGTCGCGAACAAAGATACAAAACAATTGACGAAAAGCAAAACGAAAACGAAAAAAATTGCGTATGAGCAAGAAGTTGGTTTCAGCAGCTGAGATGTTTGTCATACTTGATTGCATTATATTTGCAAGTGTTATATAAAAAAAGCGAAATTTCCAGTATGTTATTGCACAATTCAATATTAATTACTAAATTTGCAAATCAATAATAGGAATTATTCATATTATGAGTTTGCAAAAGAATGTATTGGAAGTGATTCTGAATAGTTCTCAATCTGTGTTCAACATACAATCGCTAAGAATGTTGACGGAATGTGAAAATAGTCAGAAACTTACCCAATCACTTCATTATTATATTAAGGAGGGCAAGATAAGTAATCCTCGTCGTGGTATCTATACCAAAGCATCCTACAATGAGCAGGAGATGGCTTGTAGTATCTTCCGTCCTGCCTATATCTCACTAGAGTATGTGCTTCAGCGAGCAGGTGTAGTGTTTCAGTATGACGACTCCATAACATGCGTAAGTTACCTGAATCGTGTCGTTGAAATAGATGAGAAAACCTATCAGTTTCGAATCATCAATCCTGAATTATGGATTGGAATGGAGGGTATAGAGCAGCATGACAACATATTGATAGCAACTCCTGAACGGGCATTCCTCGACATGGTTTATCTAAGCGCAGGAAACTGCTATTTCGACAACCTACATCCATTGAACAAAACAAAAGTTAAACAATTGCTTCCACTATATCAGTCGAAGGTGCTAACAGAGAGAGCCACCAAATTGCTAAATCTAAAATAATCATGGACAAAAATAAGCATAAACTCTATATGGCG
>FLNZ01000007.1_pt1 | contig 40760 bp, 24 predicted proteins | sample 1140391 | NCBI WGS metagenome assembly FLNZ01 (sample SAMEA3878171, study PRJEB12797) | bioreactor metagenome | biome: Moose rumen | place: Sweden | collected 2011-10 | reverse complement strand
AAAACTAGACACTTTCACGAACAGAAAGAATAAGACAATAACTCGCCATCGCCCGTGGATTGCATGGGCGTAGTGTACCCTGGGCGTACTGTATCCGCTCGGGTTTTTGCGGGTGTATTGTATTCTTTTGAAAATGTCGCGCTTTTAGGCGAGGAGTGAGTCGGCTCCCCGCCGTTTCTTTTTGTCCGCACCCCGGCCAAGCGAATCGGCCAGAACCGCTCCCGCGAGAGTGAACTCGTTCACTTTCAACACGGAGCGAAAAGTGCCGAGTAAAAAGGTTGTCAAGGACGACAAAAGCAAACCGAAGTTCAAGTTCATCGATTTGTTTGCTGGTATCGGAGGGTTCCACACGGCAATGCATTCCGTTGGTGGAAAATGCGTTTTTGCAAGTGAATGGGACAAGAACGCTCGCATAACTTATGAAGAAAATTACAAGGCCATTGAGCCATCTCTTTTTGTAAAAGATAACGAAGGTAATTACAAGTTTTTCAATGCTGACATAAACGACGTTCAATTGGATAAGGTTCCAGACTTTGATGTTCTGTGCGGCGGCTTCCCGTGCCAAGCTTTTTCGATTGCGGGGAAACGCAAAGGTTTTGAAGACACTCGTGGAACTCTCTTTTTTAACATCGCCGCTATAGTTGACCATAAAATAAAGACTGGAAAGAAGCCGAAAGTTCTCTTCCTTGAAAATGTCAAAGGTCTGAAAAATCATGATCACGGGAAGACTCTTGAAACATTGTTACGAGTGTTAAAAGAGGACTTGGAATATGAAGTCAGAACGATGGTTTTAAATGCCAAGTATTTTGGTGTGCCGCAAAATAGAGAAAGGCTCTTTTTTGTTTGTTGGGACAAAAAGCAATGCCCTGTAGATGACTTTAAATTTCCGATTGGTTTAGATTCGAACTTGAAATCCATCTTTGATAAAGATTCTTTAGATAAATCCATACCGACAAAAGTTGGTGATATTTTGGAACCTGACGCTTCTCTTCCAGAGAAGATGACCATCAGCGATAAAATGTGGATAGGACATCAGCTCAGGAAAGAACGAAATCGTGCAAACGGGAAAGGCTTCGGTTATTCGCTGTTTAAGGAAAACGCGACCTATTGCAGCACCATTTCAGCACGCTACTGGAAAGACGGTAGTGAAATTCTTATAGATCAATCTGATAAAAATAAAAATCCTCGAAAACTTACTCCCGTTGAAGCCGGACGTTTGCAGGGCTATAAGATAGTCGGTAATGGCTGGAAGTACGCAGAAGCAGCAGAGAATCAAAACAACAAGAATAGGCTGCCGACGATGAGAATTGTTGTATCAGATAAAGAGGCTTACCATCAATTTGGCAACAGCGTCGCCGTGCCTGTGATTAGAACGCTGGCGAAAGAAATTAAAAGACAATTATTGGAGGTGTAAGATGAAGAAACTTACAAACTATCTAAATGAATTGGAAAGTCTGTTTCCTCTCAATATAGCAACAACCTCTTTTTGTCTAAGCATGTCTAATAGCGGAAGACGTGGCTCCGCAAAAGAATTTTATCTTACATCGGGAAGTCTTGAAGCATCATTGAAAGATATTAGTGATAATCTTGAATCATTTCCTGCGAATTATAATGAATCTATATGGCGCGATTCCGCCGAAAAATTTTTTTCGGACAATCATGCAAAATCATTATGCGGTGTTCAAACAAGACCTTTTTTTGAAACCATCAATAAGGTTATTTCTTGGGCAAACGACTTCCAATATCGTGAAGGCGTAATCCAATTATCGAATGAATCCATTGACAAAGCTTTGTTGGAAATAAAAGTTTGTTGTAATCAAAAAATTCTCAAGTATCCTTTGGTTGACGATTCTTTTCTTAATGGATTGAATGAAGATCAGATTATTGATAGCCTTGCAGAAAAGTTAAAAGAGGCAAGAGAAACTCCTCGTGGGACTCAATATTATGGTTTTAAATATTCGCAGATTTTAGATCGATTTGAAAAAAGAGTAATAGATAGGATAATCGCTAAAACGGGAATATCCGGTAAATTATATTCAGAAATAGACAAAGGTCGAGGTGTATTTAAAAGGGCTGTTCAAGAAGGGGAACTGGCGGAGTCTTTTTATCAAAATAATGGAATTGTTTATCCTGACATTCAAGAGCAGTATGCTGATTTTGATGAAGATGATGACATTGAAAATGATATGTCGACATATCAAAAAATTTTCACCCCCACCCAAATCATCTACTACGGTGTTCCGGGGTGCGGCAAGAGCTACGAAGTGAACAAGGTCATCAACACCGAATTGGATAAGTACGGTGTCGCGGACAAGGAATACCATAAAGTTCGCTGCGTGTTCCATCCAGAATATTGCAATGCGGATTTCGTGGGGCAGATTTACCCTTACGTGAAGCCGGACAACGGCGGTGTCGAATATCGCTTTAAACCGGGTCCGTTTGCGGAAATCGTGCGCAGGGCCTACCGCAATCCCGCAGAGCCGTTCTTCTTGATCATAGAGGAAATCAATCGTGGCAATGCGGCCGCCATTTTTGGGGAGATGTTCCAGTTGCTGGACCGCATTCGCCCGGAGGACGGCCCTGAAGAACTTTCCGGTAACATTTACAATACGGGTTGGAGTTCCTATGGCGTCACAAATATTGATGTGAACGCGTATGTTCGCCAGAAAAGTACGGATAATCCGGAAAAAATTGAATACGACGATTCCGTCCCGTACGGTAACGAAATAAAGTTTATCAACAATACTGCTGTGCGCTTGCCGCCGAATCTTTCTATTTACGCAACGATGAACACAAATGACCAAAACGTGTTCACGATGGACAATGCGTTCCAACGCCGCTTCAAGTCAAAGATGATTCGGAATGTATTGGACGAAAATTCAGCTCAATACAAGACCGAAATTGACGATACAGGCGTTTACTGGGGTGATTTCCGTAAATGGATAAACGAAAAGATTCTCTTGCCACAGACGGCCATTTTGAAGGCTGACGACAAGTGTTTGGGCGGTTGGTTCATCATAGGCGAAAAAATCGGCGGCATGGACAAAATCAAGAAAGAAGACTTTGCGGAAAAGGTTCTCAAGTACCTATGGGACGATGTTTTCAAGCGCAATAAGTCTGGCGAGATTTTCGTCAAGGACGACAAAGTCAACTCCCTTTCGGATTTGATAGACGCTTTTGAAACGTCCGTCGGATTTGAGTCCTTTGAAAAGATTTTCAAGATGAATGACGTGGATAAGGCAAAGTTGCAAAAGCAGGCAAATTCTTAAATGAACGCGTTTGCACAACATATCGCAGAACCCACACAAAAGGCTTTCACGTCTTTTGCGGATTTTTGCGTGTATGATGCTTGGCGTTCAAGTGACGAAAAGAAGGACAAATCGTTTGTCGGGATAAGGATTGAAGACAATCAACCTAAGATCTATTTCCCGATGGGGTATCGTGCGTCTAAGCCTCCTGAAGATATTTGCAAGCGGGATTTCTACCAGCTTATTGCTGTATTGAACGATAAATCCCTGCAAAGCTATTTCTCCGAAGAAGACTTGAAAAAATCCCGACTGGATTTCCCGTTCTACGCGTATCTTTCGGTATTGCAGTACTATCTCGATTTCGGCTACTTTGTGGAATCCGATACGATTTACAAGAAAGGTTTCTCCGGCAAAATCAGCTGGCCGCGAACCATCAAAAGAATTAAGCCACAAGTCGTCAAAGACGAATATGGTCACGATCAGGTTGTATATCTAAACTTGATTACACGCAAGACGAGTTACCGCGAAGACAACCTGATTACGCTCGTCCACAAGTTTTGTGTCAAAGAGGCCGCTCAACTGATTGGTCCGCTTTACGGAATTTCAGAAGACGAAGTCGAAGAACCGGAACTTTTGTTCGATTACGAATTGTTTGCAGAAGTGATTCAGGATAAAATTGCGGCAACATTCAATGACAAACATTTGGAACTTTTCCATGCCATGCTAAAGATGGTCTCTTATTTGGGAAACAAGGAAAATCGTGGCGAAGATGGTAGTGAAAATGAGCCGTTGTTTGGCGTAAATACCTTCGCCCCTGTGTGGGAAGCGATGGTGGATAAGATTTTCGGGAAGTTGCCGCAGGGAGTTACCAAGGATAAATTTAATCCGCATTTGCGGTGGAATGACGGATGCCGCGATGAAAAACTTGATGAATCCGAAGAGGAAATAGTTCTGAACGACCCGAAACGTTCCACACTCCGACCAGATACCATTATGATAAAGGAGTACCCCGATCAAGTCGGGGACGACAATGCAGAGGTGTATATTCTCGACTCCAAGTACTACAAATACGGTTTGACCAAGAGTCCCGCGCATTTGCCGGGGGCCGAATCCGTGTGTAAGCAGATGGCTTATGCGGAATATGTGGAAACGAAATGGGAAGAAATTTTAGGCCAGGATTCTTCGAATGCTACGCATTTTCAGAATGACGCTCTGCCAAAACCTATCTACAACGCATTCATTATGCCGTGTTGTGCGGAAAATGTGAAGGAAAAATTTCCCAACGCGGTGTTCTCTGAAAGTGGTTTGTTTAGCATGTGCCGCGTCGGCTATATCTATGGTGACTGGAAAAACGTGAAGGACGAAAACCGACCTTTTCACAAAATCCACTGCATTCTCCTCGACATGAAATCCGTCATGCGTAACTACGCAAACAACCCCGCAGCGCAAAGTGAACTGGCAGGGGTAATCGGCGATTAAATTCCTCATCAGTGTGTTGAGATTTTCTCTAGGTCCTTGATGTCGTGGCTGTGGCTGTGCTTTGCATCGGAAAAGACATGGTTGTGCAAATGGGAATGCGTAACAACGTGTGTATGGGTTATGCCGCCATGCGTGTGCGTGAAAATATGCTGATGCATGTGCGAATGTGAGCGGACAAGCGTATCGTAAACCACAAAAATGGTTCCGGCGATCATGACCAGTAACGCCACGATATATTGCAGCGTGATTTTTTCGTTCAGGAGCACGACAGAAAAAAGAACGCCGATAAAGGGCGCGAAGGCGTAAAAGGCGCTGGTCTTTGCTGCCCCCAGGTATTTTTGCGCGCGGATGTAGGTGAAAATGCTCAGGCCGTAAGCCACAAAGCCGAGCAGTAGGGCGAGCGGGATGTATTTTACGGCAAAGTTCATTTCGCTTGTGGTAAGCGAAACGACGATGGAACCTATTCCGGAACAGAGGCCTTTTATGGTCACAATCTGGTATGTGCTTTTGTCCGAAATTTTGCGGGTGCAGTTGTTTTCTAGCCCCCAGCAGATGGTCGCTCCGAGAACGAAGATGGAACCGATTGAGAAGTTAAATCCGTCAACATTTTCAAACGAGAGAATGAAACTGGATGTCGTTATAAATAGAATGGCAATCCACAAACGCTTAGACACCTTTTCTCTGAAGATGAATAGCGCAATCAACGTTGTCGCGACGATTTCGAAGTTCCCGAGCAGCGATGCGTTGCTGGACGTTCCGTACTTGACGCCGAACATGAGCAATATGGGCGCTGCGATGTCGAGCAGGACCATGCCTAGCGTGTAGGGGAAATCTTTTTTGCAGAGCCGTTCCGATTGAGGCTCGCGCCTGACATGGAACAGGTAGAGAATGCCGATGCCGAGCCCCGCGCCAATATAGAGTAGCCCAGCCATGAATACAGGCGAAATGTGGGCCAGCAGCATTTTGGAGCAGGGAACATTCAGTGCATAAAATGCGGCAGCCGCTATAGCATAACCAATCGCAATGACATTCTTGTCCATGATTTAAATGTAGAATTTTGCATGAATATTAAATCAGCAGTAGCCATATTTTTTACGGAAGGCCACGATGCAGATTGCAGTAACCGCAAACGAGGCGATTTCAGCGACAGCGCACGAACTCCAGATGCCGTCAAGCCCGAAGAAAATGGGGAGCGCAAGCACGGCGATGATTTCGAACACGAATGTCCGCAAGAACGAAATGAGAGCCGAAACCAGGCCGTTGTTCAGGGCCGTAAAGAAAGAGGAACCTGCATAGTTCGCGCCCATCAGCAAGTAAGCGAATGAATAGATGACGATGCCGTGTCGAATCATTTCGAATAAATTTGGATCGTAGCCGCCGAAAATTTTTGCCAAAGGTAAAGCCAACGCTTCTGACGAGGCCGTAAGCACGATACCTGCAACCGCGACAATCACGCAATCCATACGGAATAGATTTTTGAGTTCGCTTATATTGCGGGCTCCGTAATGGTAGCTTATGATGGGAGCGCGTCCAAACGAATAGCCCATAAAGAATGTCGAAAAAATGTAGCTTACATACATGATTGCCCCGTATGCGGCAACGCCCGTATCTCCAGCGATTTTGATGAGCTGGAAATTGTATAGCATGCTTACGATGGACATGGCGATATTTGTGACCAGCTCGGAGACACCGTTCGACATGGCTTTCGACAACGCTCGGCCATCGAAAACGGGTTTCACGATCCGGAGAGGAGTCTTGTTTCGCAATAGGAAAAATACGAACGGGGTGAATCCTCCGACGGACTGCCCGATAACGGTCGCCAAGGCCGCTCCGGAAATGCCCCATTCCAAAACGACAATGAACAACAGGTCCAGTACAATGTTTGTGATGCCCGCTAAAACCGTAAGCGCAAAACCCAGCTTAGGTTTTTCTGCTACAATCATGAAACAGTAAAAGAGATGCTGCAACACGAAGGCGATTCCACCAAGGGCAGCAATGCGCCCGTAACGAGTCGCCTGCGAAAGGAACTCGCCGTCGGCACCCAGAAATGCGGCTAATCCTTCCATAAAATAGGATGCCGTGATACTTGCGGTAATTCCGTAAGCGATTGTCGCGTACACGATTGTTGAAAACGCCTTGTTCGCTTTTTCGTTATCGCCCTCGCCGAGGAATTTTGCGACGAGCGCGCTGCCGCCGGCCCCCATCATCACGCCGGGAGCGGCAATAAGCATAAGGACCGGCATGACGAGGTTTACGGCAGCAAAAGAAGTCTTTCCAACAAAGTTCGAGACAAATGCGGCATCGACAATGCTGTAGATGGTGGAAAAAAACATTGTCAGGATAGACGGAAAGACGAAGCGAAGAAGCCTCCCGTAAGTGAAGTGGTCCGAAAGCTGAATCTGCATTACAGTTTCCAGCTAACAGCTTCACGGCGGGAATCGATGAAGCGGGCGTAGATTCCACCGTTCTTCACGAGTTCTTCGTGCTTGCCCTGTTCCACGATGCGCCCCTTGTCCAAGACGACAATCTGGTCGGCGTGGCGCACGGTCTTTAAGCGGTGCGCGATCATGATGACCGTCTTTTCGCGGGTCAGTTCCTGAATGGCTAGCATCAAGTCGCGTTCATTTTCCGGGTCCACGTTCGCGGTCGCTTCGTCCAGAATGATGACCGGGGAATCCTTCATGATGGCGCGTGCAATCGAGATGCGCTGGCGTTCACCGCCGCTGAGGCTTGCGCCGCCTTCGCCGATGACCGTATTGTAACCGTCGGGGAGTTTTTCAATGAAGTCGTGGCAGCAGGCTTTCTTGGCGGCTTCTACGACTTGCTCGTGCGTGGCGCTCGGATTTCCGAACTTGATGTTGTTTTCAATTGTATCGCGGAACAGATACACGTTCTGGAACACGAAACTGAAATTTTTCATGAGGCTGTCCATGCTGTAATCTTGCACGCGGCGGCCACCCAATGTCACCGAGCCTGCGTTTACGTCCCAGAAGCGAGAGAGCAAATGGCAAAGCGTCGTCTTGCCCGAACCGCTCGGGCCTACGATGGCCGTAGTCGTCTTTTCGGGAATGGAAAGCGTCACGTTGTCAATGATTTTGCGCTTGTCGTAGGCGAAATCGATGGTGTCGGCCTTGATATCGTGATTGGCGGGGGCAATGTCTTCGCCGTCGATGTCCATGGTGGGTTTGTTCAAGATATCATTTGCGCGGTTCACGGCGATATCTACGGTGCGGAGGAGGGCCGCGTAATTGCCGCCCACTTCAAGTGCCGAGAAAAGGATGAAGGCGCACACCAGCATCACGGCGCAGTTGGCAAGTTCCATGGTGCCCGCAAGGTAGAAATGCAGGGATGCCAGCATGATGGCGATACCCGTCAACTTTGTCACGAGTCCCTGGAGGCCCATGAGGGGTACCGTTTTCAGTTCCATGGTAATGTTTGCGCCGGTACACTTGTCGATAACCTCGTTCAGTTCCTTGGAACGCGGGCCAGTCATGTTATAGGCCTTGACTTCGGCGATTCCCTGGATGTATTCAAGGACTTTTTCTACCACTTTGCTGTCCCAGAGAGTCTTTTCGTGGGAAATGCCGCGGACATTCAGCCGCATCAGGGTATTCACGAACTGGAAAAGGGCGAATCCCGCTGCAGAGATAAGGCCGATACGCCAGTCAAAAACACCAATCAGGAGGATGATGAGCAGCGTGTCGAGAATTCCCTGCGTAACCATCATAACGACGCGGGTCGCCACGTCGCCCAGCTGTTCCATGGTGTTGGTGGTGACGGAGGTGATGTAGCCAAGGCTGTTCTTGTTGAAGTAGCCCATGGGAAGGTAACGCAGGTGTTCGGCGATTTCGATGCGCTTCGAGGCGCAAGTGCGGTAGCCGCCTTCGGTCTGCAGCATGCTCATGAACCGCTTGGTGATGGTCGCTCCCGTAAGGCTTGCCACCATGACTGCAAGCGAAAGCCATACGATTTCCATGGTAAAGGGAGCGGTTCCCTGAACATGGCGGATGACGCCCTGGAGCATGATGGCGATGGCCGCGATGCGGAGCGCCATGAAGAAGGAGTTGAATACGCCCAGGACAACGGAGGTGTAGAACTTGTGACGGTTTTCGGCGTTGCAGAACTTGAAGAACTTGAAAAGAATCTCGAACATTTATGCCTCCTCGTCAGAATCTTTTGCGCTGATGTGCGCTTGCCACATGGACTTGTAAAGGCCGCCCTGGTCCAGGAGTTCCTGGTGCGTGCCGCTGCTATCGATGTTGCCGTCCTTGATGACGTAGAGTCTGTCGGCATCCTTGACGGTCGAGAGGCGGTGAGCAATCACGATGAGCGTCTTGCCCTTAACAAGTTTTGCCACGGATTTCTGGATGATGGCTTCGTTTTCGGGGTCGGTATAGGCGGTTGCCTCGTCCAGAATTACGATGGGAGAATTTTTCATCATCGCGCGGGCGATGGCGATGCGCTGGCGCTCGCCACCGGAGAGGTGGGCGCCCGAGCCGCCGACAATCGTGTCGAAGCCGTTCTCGAGACTCATGATAAATTCGTAACAGCCGCTTTGGCGCGCCACCTCTTCGACTTCCGCATCCGATGCGGAAGGTCGCCCGAGCCGGATGTTTTCGCGGACGGACATGTCAAAGAGGAAATTATCCTGCGAAACGTAAGCAACGCGGCGGTTATATTCTTCGAGCGAAAGATCTTTGACATTGACGCCACCGATTTCGATATCGCCGCTGTCAACATCCCACAGCGAGGCGATAAGGCGTGCAATCGTCGACTTGCCCGAACCGCTCGGACCCACGAATGCGGTAAAACTCCCTTCGGGGAGAACCATGTTGATGCCGTGAAGAATCTCCTTCTTTTCTTCGCCTTCGATTCCCTTATGGTAGCTAAAGCGCACATTTTTCAATGTAATGGAATTGTCGGCGGGTTTGCGCTTGTCGGCCGCGGGGCGCGCAAGTTCCTTCATTTCGAGCACCGAGCCGACTTCGCCAAAAATGACTCCCGCCTTGCTGATGTCGTCGCTGAAGCTCATGACCGTAATGAGCGGCATCAGAATGCCCATCGAAAGAATAATCACCGTAATAAAATCTACGGCCGTAATGCTCCCGTTATAGAAGAAGTATCCGCCAATGGGAAGCACGGCAAGAAGCGTAGACGGTGCCACCGTGATGGCAAGGGAATGCGGCCAAATGCAGCGACGCATCCATTCGACAAAACAGTCGCTCCCTTCTTTTGCGGCTACTACAAACTTGTCGTAAGAAGATTTTGACTTGCCGAATGCCTTGATGACTTCGATGCCGTTGATGTATTCGACCGCAGTATCGTTCAGGATTTTTGTCTTCTGGATGGCATTGTCGAACCACTTCTGTGAACCCGCGAACATGACTGCCATGGCCGCGATGCCTACGGGAAGCGTTGCCAGCGAAGCGAGCCCCATCCGCCAATCGATATGGAACAGGTAGACGAACATGACGACGGGGAGAACCAGGTTCGATGTGAATTCGGGGACCACGTGCGCAAGCGTCGTTTCCATGCTGTCGATGCGTTCTACCAAGATGTTCTTGAGCGCACCCGAGGGCATGTCCAGCACGGAACCTAGCGGCACACGCGAGAGTTTGTCGCAAAGGTCCTTGCGGATGTTCCCGATGACATTGAAGGTAGCCACGTGCGAAAGCGAAGTCGAAATGGCATGGAACAGGGCGCTTCCTATCCAGAACGCCGCCGCGACCAAGCATTCTGTAAGGTAAGTGTCCCAGTCACGCACTCCGCTCAGGAGCTCCCGCACGATGCTTGCGATGATGATATAGGGCGCAATTCCGCAAGCAACTTTCAGCAGCGCGAAGAAAATGCTTGCGAAGTAATACTTCTTCTTGCTTTTGGCAAACAGAAAAATCCAAGTGAACAGTGATTTCTTTTGCATGTTTTCCTCTTATTTTTTTTCGACGGGAAAGATAGATTCCCCATACAGAAAAAACGGCTCTAATTTGTCTATGAAAAATCCATTTGGTTTTTTGAAGAAATCCAAATGGGTGGGGAATAATCCATTAGATTGTTCGTGAGAAAAAAAAAGTTTTTTTTCGATATTTCAACTCTTGAAAATCAGAAAAACTTTAATAATTTTCGTTGCAAATTATAAGAATCTAACTTTTATAAATTTGTATGGAGAGTAAAAGTCTAGAACAACGATGGTTCCCGTTCTGCACATACGCATTGAACGACTGCGAACATAAAAAAATATTTTGCTTTCATCATGCCGGTGGCAGCGCAAGCGTATATAGGAAATGGACCCTTGAAAAAAGAAATGTAAACTTTGTTTGCGTTGAACTTCCCGGAAAAGGAACGCGACGCCGTGAACCATTCGTGAGTAACTTTATGGACCTTCTTCCGAGTTTGGGCGAATGCATTATCAAGGTGTGTGCGGGAAAGCCCTTTTCGCTATTTGGGCATAGTATGGGCGCTGCCATGGCCTTTTACACGGCAAATTACTTGCAAAAGCGTTACGGTGTTGTGCCTGAAAAAATTGTTGCCGCAGGGCGCCAGGCCCCCCAAGACGAAGATCCTTCCGAATTCAAGAGTTATATGGATGACGATCGCTTAATTCAGGAACTTGAAAAATACAAGGCTACTCCCAAGGAAATCCTTGAAAACAAGGAACTCTTGCATTTCGTGCTTCCTGAAGTGCGCAAGGATTATAAGCTGAACGAAAGTCTTGTCTATCATGGAGAACAAGTAAGCGCACCCATTTATATAAACTGCGGAACCGAAGATATTGGTGCAACGCAAGAAATTATGGAAAATTGGCAAGCTGTCACAACGCAGAAAATTAAAGAAAAAATCTTTACAGGCGATCATTTTTTTGTACTGAATTCTACTCACTATCCCGAATACTTGGCATCAGTTATTTAAGCGGGTTTTAAACAAATGAACTCTATTGAATGTATCCATTCGGCCGTCCTTACTCAGGCCGCAAAGTTACCAAAAGCGGTAGCCCTTGTCTCCAGAAATGCAGACGGAAGCTATCTTGAAATTTCTTACGATGCTCTTGCAGAAAGTGTGCTCAGGGTTGCATCCGCTCTTGATAATTACGGAATCAAGGAAAATTCACTTGTCGCCGTCGTGCTGCCCAAAGGCGTAAATCAGGTCTTTGCCACCATGGGTATCCAGTGTGTAGGCGGAGCCTATGTTCCGGTGGGTGTGCACCAGCCTCTGGATCGCATGAACACGATTTTTGAATCGGCAAAAATTGACGCTATTCTGACCGACAGCGAACACGCTCCCTTATTTTTGGGTAGCCACCGGAAAGTAATTACTGTGGAGAAAGCCCTGACTTTTTCCGCTATGGATAGAAAGAAAATTGTAGAAAATCCAGACCTTTTAGCCTATATCATTTTCACTTCGGGAACGACTGGGGTGCCTAAGGGAGTAATGATTACTCATCGCGCGGCAAGCAATACCATTCGCGATATCAACAGTCGCTTCAATGTGGGGGCGGGCGATACGGCTATAGCCCTTTCGCAACTAGATTTCGACCTTTCCGTTTACGATATTTTCGGCGTGTTGAGCGCCGGTGGTAAACTGGCTGTACTTTCAGAAGAAACGAAGAAAGAAGCCAATGTCTGGAAAGCTATAGCCAGGGAGCAGAAGGTAACTCTCTGGAACTCGGTTCCCGCCTTGTTTGAAATGTTCACAATTGTGGCGGAGGATGCTTGCGGAGATATTCCGCTTAAAACAGTCATGCTTTCGGGCGACTGGATTCCGCTAGCCTTGTATGATACCACAAAAAAATTTTGGCCCCGTTGCCATTTTATTTCACTCGGCGGAGCTACCGAAGTTTCTATTTGGTCTGTCTATTACGAAGTTACCGAAATGAACCCGGAATGGAAATCGATTCCTTACGGCAAGGCGTTATTGAACCAAAAAATCAAGGTGATGGACGAAAACGGCAAGGAATGCCCTGTTGACGAACCCGGCGAATTGTGGATTGGCGGCGTCGGCGTTGCTAGCGGCTACCTGAATCAGCCCGAACTAACCCAAGAGCGCTTTCCTATGGACCATGGTGAACGTTGGTACCGTACCGGCGACAAGGTCCGCATGAAAAGCGATGGAAATACGGAGTTTTTGGGTCGCTTGGACACTCAAATAAAGCTAGGTGGATACCGTATCGAACTGGGTGAAATTGAAAATGTCATCAAGAAGAATCCTGACGTCGTAAATGCGGCTGCGGTTGTCGTTGAAAACGGCAACAAGCGAGAAATTGCGGCGGCCATCGTACCACAGCTCAAAAACGGTATTAAGCCACAATGGAATTATCGGCAGTCGTCCGATAGATCTTTGACCGCCGCGGCATTAGAGATTGCGCAAAGGGCCGAAGTCGTGGGTGCCTTTATCAAGGCGGTTCTCGAAGCAACGCCGAAAATATCGAAAGAAATGGAACCGGTATTGGCGCTTTGGAAACAGTGGCTTTCCGACAACGGATTTGACAACAAAACATTAGTTTGTAATCCCCATTCGGAAATTCTGAAGACGCTTCTCGACGAATCAACGGTTGAGACTATGCGGCAAGTGCTTTCCGGAGAACGCGATGTCGCTGACCTGCTTCAAATTGAACTTTTTGCACCCGAAAAAATCCTTTTTGAAAGTGACGACTTCAAAAAATTTATCGCCGAAGTATCCCGCAGGGTGCAACAAGAGAATGTTACAAGAATCGCCTTCCTGAACGCACGTTCAGGCCTTGCTGCAAAGGAGTTCCTCAAAAGCTGTAATTCCGGGAATCTTGAAATTACCTTGTTCGATGAATCGAGCGGCATGCTCGACATGGCACGAAATAATCTGCGAGAAGAAACTGCTCGGATTCAGTACCGGACTCTGAAATTGGTTGAAAATGTCAAGGATATAGAATCCTTTGATATTGTTGTCGATGCCGGTTTCCTGCATACTTACAGGAATCCTGTAGAGGCAATTACCTTTGCATACCTTATTCTCAAGAAGGGTGGGAAACTAATGGCTCTCGATTTCGAAAATTTCGATGCAATTTCAGTCATTAGTTCAGCAGTACTTGAAAAAGGCTTTGTGACTTACACGCGACTCAGACGCTATACTTCGTTGTTGACGGATTGCGAATGGGAAAGCGTATTGAACGAGTTCCCTTTCGAGAAAATTGAATTTGCGAATGATTCTCATTTTTCGCAAGTTTTCCTTGCTCAAAAATCGACTTGGGCCAAAAGCGTTCCTGATGATAAATTCGAAAGCTATCTCAAGGATCATCTGGTGCCTTACATGATTCCCGCAAGATCTGAAATCTTTGTCAAGTTCCCACTGACAAATAATGCGAAGGTAGATCGCAAGAGAATAGCTCAAATATTGGAAAATGACGTCCCCCTTAAATTCGCCGACGAAAATTACGAAGGCAGAGAAGGTGATGTCGCAAAAATTTGGAAAGAACTGCTTTCTGTTGAACATGTCGATCGTAAGGCGAACTTCTTTGAGATAGGCGGCGACAGCCTGCTCGCTACCCGTTTCCTAGAAAAAATCCGCACCCAGTTCGGTGTGGAAATTACGCTCCGTGAAATTTTTGAAAATGCGGAACTTGACAAATTGGCCAAGATTCTAGATGAACGCACGGCGGAACTCGGCGACATGGAAGAAGGTGAAATATGATTGGAATTCTTGGCGGCTATGGATATGTGGGTATCTACAGTACTCGCTTTCTCTCCAAATATTCCTGTCAAAAATTACGCATCGGTGGCAGAAATATTGATGCTGTATCTTCCGAAATCCGTCAGGAATTCGGTGATGCGGAATGGTGTACCGTTGAAACTAATTATAGGGAAAGTCTTGAAAAATTTGCGGAAAATTGTTGCTGTCTTTTAGATTGTGCAAAACTTACTGAAAGGGAATCAGCCTTGATGGACCAAATTGCCGAAACAAAAGGTATTCCGGTCCTACACCTGGGAATCAAGGGCTTTGTTAGGCGAAATGCGAATATTCCTGTTCTTTATGGTGCGGGCTGCCTTCCTGGTATTTCGGGGCTTCTTCCTCAATACTTGGCTAAGGACTTTGACCGTGTACACACGCTGGATTTTTATTATGGAGGCATTGGGGCGTTTTCCTATACTGCGGCGAAGGATTATATTGAAGGTCTTTATGATAATGGTAACCGCACTATGGTTTGCTGGAAAGATGGTGCGGTAGTACCTTTTAGCCCGTCAGGAAACGATGTGACGGCTGCAATTGATGCGCCAATTGCAGAATATAAATTGTTTCCTTACTTCGACGAAGAAGCATCCGCCATAACCCGTATACTTGGGCTGAACGAAGGTCGGTTTCAGATGTGTCTTGCTGGCAAGCGAACTTTAGAAGCCTTGAATTCTGCAAGGCACCAGTACAGACAGAATCCAGAAGAAACCGTGAAAAAACTCTGTACGGCAAGCAGACTGGATATGTTCGGCCTTAAAGAAAATTCCTTTTACCTGTGCATTATGGAAGGCGAAAAATCGGGTAAATCAATTAAGCGTTTTTTGAAAGTGTCTGGGCTATCCCCGGCGAAAATGACCGGCTATGTTGCGGGGGCATCCGCTTTGTGTGTCGCCCAGGGCGGCGCTTCAAATGGATGTATGCTTCTTGGCGAAAGTGGTCTTTTCGAACGAGTTGTAAACAGTCTAATAGAAAAGGAAAAAGATTTTGTGTGTAATGTACGAAACTGGGATGATACCGAAATCGAGGGTGAAATTTAAATGAAAAAGAAAGTCATTGTTTGTGGAAGTGCATTCGGACAATTTTATATCAGGGCTCTGCAGGCTATGCCCGAAAAATTTGAACTGGTCGGACTTTTTGCCAAAGGAAGTGCCCGCTCCCAAAAATGTGCCGAAACTTACGGCATACCCCTTTACACCGAATTCGAGAAAATTCCCCCCGTCGATTTGGCTTGCGTCATTTTGAGTTCGCGGAGCATCGGCGGCCTTGGAACCGAATACGCGGTCCGCTTTATGGAGAAGGGCGTAAACGTCATTCATGAACAGCCGAACCATCCCAAGGATTTGGCGACCTGCCTACGCGTGGCAAAAAAGACCGGCACTTATTTCAAGACCAGCGACCTATACTTGAAACTTCCCGAAGTCGCCCGTTTTATACGGATTGCCAGGGAACTGAATAGAAAAAATCCTCCCCTTTATGTCAAGGCGGCATTTAGCCCCCAGGTGGCGTTTCCTGCCATGGACATATTGACGAGCGCCCTTCCCGCCGTCCATTCAGTCATTTTCGAAAATACGATAAAGAAGGTCGGACCATTTGATATCATGACCGGTAAACTAGGTGGGATTCCCGCAGTGATGGAATACCATAACCAGGTTAATCCCGAAGACCGTGACAATTACGCTCACCTATTTCACAATTTTGCTTTCGTGTATGAATCGGGTCGCCTTACCTTGGAAGACACCTTCGGACCGGTACTGTGGAAACCCCGGATGCATGCTCCCAAAAGTCTATATAATCCGGAGGAACGCGATAACCTGCCCGACTACATTCAAGAAAATTCCATTGAGATTCTGGGCGACTTCAAGCCTAGGCATTTTGACAGGATATTGCTTGGCGACTGGGAAAAATCCATCGCCGAGACCTTGCTTGAATTTATCGGGATGGTAGAACGCAAGGATGACCAAACTGCAAAAGTTCAAAGGGAACTGATTTATTCGAAGTTATGGGCAGACTTGACGAATGCCTTTGGGTTTGCTGAAGTCATTCATCCTGACGGTCACCATTACATTCCTTCTAGGAAAATCAAGAACTTCAGCGGAGAATTTTAAGAATGTGCACTATCGAGGAAACTCTTAAAAAACTTGAGGTCAAGGGCGTTCACCTTTTTCTGGAAGGAGAAAAACTCCGCTATAAGGCCGCCAAGGAACTCATGACTACTGATGTCATGGCTGAACTCAAGGCTCGTAAAGACGAAATTGTAGATTATCTTAAGTCATGTAAGCAGGAATCCGCTTTTGTCATTGACCGCACCAATCGTTACGAACCATTTCCATTGACCGATGTGCAGTCGGCCTACCTAATGGGGCGCAGTAATCTCTTTGAATATGGGGGAGTCGCGTGTCATGTGTATTTGGAAATAAAATATGACAATCTTGATGCTTCAAAGGTTTCGTCTATTTGGAATAAGCTCACGACAAAATACGATATGCTTCACGCCGTTATAGATGAAGCAGGCTTTCAGCAGGTCCTTAAGGAAGTGCCGACCTTGGAGGTTCCTGAATGGAATCTGGAAACTCATCCGGAACAAGAGAGCCAATATGCGGAATTTACGCGTGAAATGGGATCTAGAGCTTATACCATCGGTAAGTGGCCTATGTTTGGCATAGCGGTATCTAGGCATTCAGGCTATTCCCTTTTGCATTTTTCCATTGAATTCCTTATTGCCGATTGGACTAGCATCTGGAAGTTGATTGCGGAATTTGAAGGGGCGTATTTTGACGGCAAGGATATCCAGGATGACGAGGAAATTTCATTCCGCGATTATCTTGTTGCCGAAAAGAAAATTAAGGCTTCGATCCAGTACGAAAAGGAAAAAAAATACTGGATGGATCGAATAGCAAGTCTTCCGGAGGCGCCTGAACTTCCTAAAATGCCTGTAAGCGCCGATAGGGGCGTATTCGGCCGAAAATTTCTGCGTCTTTCTCAAGAAGAATGGACAAAAATCAAGGAGCGGGCTAAATATTACGGCATCACCCCTACGGTTCCCATACTTTCGTCCTATGCGGATGTACTTGGTAAATGGAGTACCAGCAAAAAGTTTTGCATCAACATGACTGTGCTGAACAGGCTTCCACTCCACGAAAAAGTCATGGAAATCGTGGGTGATTTTACCTCCTTGAGTTTGCTTGCCGTAGATTCGAGGGCGGAGGGCGATTTTCTTTCGCGTACCCGTAAGATTAACGGGCAACTTTTTGCCGATTTGGACAATCGCCTTTTTAGCGGGGTGGAAGTCATGCGCGAAATCGCAAGGCAAGGCAAAAAGTCCGGAATTTCGATGCCTATCGTGTATACAAGTGCCATCGGTCTTGCCGATTCTGGGACGCCTCTCCGAGGTGAATTCTGCGGCGGTATTTCGCAAACGCCCCAGACCTTTATTGATTGTCAGGTGATGGATGGTGCATTCGGACTGCAGATAAACTGGGATTTTCGCGAAGGGGTATTCCCAGCCGGTGTACTGGATGCAATGTTTGAAATTTTTGAAAAAAGGCTGCACGAACTTGCCTGCAAAAGCGATTGGACCAATATCGACGCTATAGTCATTCCGCAAAAAGATGCGGAAGAAAGGAAAGTCGCCAACACTACCAGCCGTCCGTGGAATGTGCGTCTGTTACAAGCGGATTTTAGGCAGCGCGCCAAGGAAATCCCGGAAAAAATCGCAGTAGACGACGGCGTGACCAGACTCACTTATGGCGAGGTGGACCGCCGCGCCCGTGCGTTGGCCAATTTGTTGGTCGAAGCGGGAGTCAAGGCGCAGGAATGCGTCCCCGTGCTCATGGAGAAAAGTGTCTGGCAGGTGGTCTCCGTATTGGGAATTCTTTATGCACGCGCAATTTACGTACCCATTGCTTCGTCACATGCTCAGGGGCGCGCTCGCAAGATAATCGAAAAAACTGGTTGCACGGTGTTGCTTGCCGTTTCGGGCGAAGTTCACGAGGAAGCCGAAGGCTACAAGCTTATCAATGTAGACGAAATTGTCCCCGAAAAGAAAATCTTACGGGATATGCCGCAAGGCATTCCCGAAGATATCGCCTATATCATTTACACTTCGGGTAGCACTGGCGAGCCCAAAGGAGTCGTAATTTCGCATAGGGGTGCCATGAACACCATCGACGACATGAACCGACGCTTTTGTGTTACAGGCGAAGACGGGGTCTTGGGGCTTTCCCAGCTGAACTTCGACCTTTCCGTTTATGACATATTCGGCATATTGGGTGTGGGAGGAACGCTCTATTACCCACCGAAAGAACAGCGCATGAACCCGGAATACTGGGAATGCCTCATCCGGGAAAAAAATATAACGGTATGGAACAGCGTGCCCGCCCTGATGAAAATGCTCTTGAACTTCGTAGAAAATTCGACCTCCAAGGTGCTCCCCCTCAAGAACGCGTTTCTTTCGGGAGACTGGATTCCGCTGGATATGCCGGAGCAGATTCAAAAGTATGCGCCGGATTGCGAGGTGATTTGTCTTGGGGGCGCAACCGAGGCCTCGATTTGGTCCAACTACCACCGCTACAACAAGAATGACAACCTCAAGATTTTACCTTATGGAGTCCCTCTTTCGAACCAGACCATGCACATACTGGATGAAAATCTGGACGATTGTCCCATTATGGTGTCTGGACAAATTGCCTTGGGTGGCGAAGGGGTTGCTCTGGGATATTACGGTGACAAGGAACGTACCGAAGCACAGTTCGTGAATTTGCCAAGGACCGGAGAAAGGGTTTACCTCACCGGCGATATCGGACGCTACTTGCCTGGCGGCGAAATTGAATTTCTGGGCCGCAAGGATAATCAAGTCAAGATTCGCGGGCACCGTATTGAACTGGGCGAAATAGAAAATGTTTTCAAGGAACATCCCCAGATTCGCGAAGCGGTTGCCGTTGTGAATTCTGAAAAGAGCGAAATCAACGTAATGCTACAGGCGGAACAGTATAATGCCGAAAAGCGAAAGGAAATCGATGGACGCAACAAAGTCCTTTTCGAGAGTGTAAATACAAAAATCTCTCAAAAAATGAACGAGGTTGATTGGCCACAGGTGGAAGGCACAGTGAAAAGGATGGAAATGGCATCCGCTTATTCCATTCTGTATGCGTTGATGGGCATGGGTGCGATGGCGCAGCTGGAAACGCCGGAGGAAATAGCGGGGAAAATTCCGGAACAGTTTCGCTGGCATACGGGTGAATGGCTTAGGCTGCTTGAGGCGAATGGTCTTGTTAAGCGAGAAGACGGTCGGCTTGTTTCAGTTGAAAAGGCCGTGGAAACAAAGCGGTCTGCTCTTTGGAATGATTTGCTGGCCAATTGGAATGAATTGATTGGAGATACGTATTTTGCCCGTGCGCTGCGGCTGTATGGCGAACACTTCAAGAACTTCCTGGACATGAGTGAAGACCCGCAGCTCATACTTGCGCGAATGAGCGACGGCGACAAGGACGATAACAGGAGTAGTTTCGAGAATTGGACGAAAATTGTTCAAAGTTGGAATGCAGGTCGGAAACTTGCGGAGTGCATCAAGATAATCCTTGAAGAACTTTGGAACTCCCCGAGTACCCAGAAATCGTGGCGGATTTTGGAATTGGGGGCGGGTGCCGGTCAAGTTTCCAAACAAATTATACCGTTCCTTCGCTGTATCGGCTGTCAGTTCGAATACCTGTACACCGACTATCAAACCAAGTTTTTCCCTCCGGCGAAGGAATACTTTGCCGAGTATTCTAACATATGTTTTAAACGGCTGGACATCAATAGCGATTTCGAGGCGCAGGGGGTAGAGGCGCAGTCCGTAGATATCGTCATCGCCGCGGAAGTCCTTGACAATGCCTTCGATATCAAAATGGTTTTAGAGCGGATCACAAGGGTTGTAAAGCCGTCGGGATATGCCTTTGTCCTGGAACCTTATGGTGAATCCGCGTGGCTGTCCATTTCGCAGACATTGATGATGGACCGTCCCGAGGATTCGCTGCGTGAACAAGGCACATTCCTACCTGCGTCGCAGTGGAAAAAACTTTTGGACGGTACCGACGGTCATGAAAATACGGTTGTTTATCCCATGGACGAAAACCATGGAAAAACTCTTGGCGTGAACCTTTTTGTAAAGCAGATCAAGAGTTACGGAGTCTCCATTGATCGAGAAGGGCTTCCGGGTTTTATGGACAAGTATCTGCTCAACTACATGCATCCCTCTCATATAGAAATTGTGGAGAAATTCCCCCTGTCCGCCAACGGGAAAATTGATCGCAAGGCCATAAAGGAGTTCTTTGATGAAAGAAAGATGGCTGCGAAATCTTGTCAGTCGTCGTCGGAGGCTTCCCCTCTGGAAAAGCAAATTATCGAAGTGTGGAGCAAGACCCTGAACGCTCCGGACTTGGGCCTCGATTCCAATTTTTACGACTTCGGCGCAGATTCCCTAATGATGGCACAAGTCACGACGGCGTTGCGTAACCAGCTGAATCTCAAGGAACCCTTTGACGTACTGTTAAAGCAGATGCTTGACAATCCTACCGCTCGCGAAACGGCCGCTTTCCTGACAGCGAGTAAGGTTGATGCCGATGTCCCGCAAGAAAGGGGGGGGATCCTTAAAATACATCGTTTCGGCAAGCCCCGCGGTAAAAAATTGCGAGTGTTGCTTCCGTCCATTTTTTGGAATCTCGACAAGTTCAAATACCTGATTCCCTTGCTCGAAGCCCAAGACGAAGGTGAAATTATCGCCTTTACCATGAACGACGCCGAAGCCTTTGAAAACTTGCATCCGTCCGAAGTCGGCACGCGGCTTGCAGAACTATTCCTAGAGCCAGTCCTCGAAGGCAAGGCGACAGAAATACAAATCATTACCTACTGTTACATTAGCCCCATCGGCCTCGAAATGGCCGAAAGGCTCTTGGCTGAAGGCATAAAGGTCCGCGACATCGCAATTATCGACGGAAGTCGCCTTGGGGTAAAAGTGGAAACATCCTTTATCCGCAGGATTTTCTTTGCCCAACTCCTCTATGTGGACTTGATGTCATGGGGGCTCGATGCTGAAGAACTGGTCATCCGATTCCAGAAATTGCTGAATCAGAAGAAAATAGCGGTCCTCAAGGATAGCGATATCCTAGCCATAGCTGGGCAGATGGAAAACGGTGAAAAAGTCAAAAAACTTTTAAGTATGGATGACACCGAACTTCTGGAGGTATATCGGCAATATAGCCAGGGATTCGGGAATAATGTTGAGAGTGCGACCGTTGAAAGGCTATACAGGCTGTTCGACCAAAGCATGAATGTTATGCTGAACTACACGCCCGCTCCGTATTTCGGAAACATCCGCTATCTCAAGGCCCATAACGAAGACGGAATTTTCCGCTATTTCGACGTGATGTACCATGAGTGGGATGAATTGTGTCTAGGCGACATGGAAATCATGCCTATACCCGGCAACCACTTCTCCTGCCTTACGGACCCGGAACTTGTAAAGTCCGTTGCCGAAAGATTGAAGTTTCCCTCCAAGGAATAGCAAGATGGACTGTATCGCACTCATTCATGATTTCGCTGGCCGCGGTATAACGCTTTGGCTCGAAGGGGAAAAGCTGAAGTTCAGAGCTGCAAGTGGATCGCTTTCTACATATGACAAGGATGTACTCAAGGCAAATAAAGAGGGAATTGTCGCATACCTCAAGCAGGTCGCCGAAGAAGAAAAGTCGTCATTCCCACTCTCGTCCATTCAAAAGTCCTATTTGGTGGGCCGAGATTCGACTTACGACTTGGGTGGCATTAACACTCATTATTACATGGAGTTAGAGTTAGATTCAACTCTAGATATAAAAAAACTGCAACACGCCTGGAATCAGGTTATTGCCCATGACGATGCGCTGCGTCTGGTGATTTCATCCAAGGGAAGCCAGAGGGTCCTGAATAGCGTGCCGGAATACTTTATTGAGGAGGTTTTTCTGAATAACCAGGAGGAACGGTTGGTGAAGCGTTCGGAGTGGAGTCACCACATTTATCCTCTGGACCATTGGCCTTTCTTTACCTTGCGGGTATCCCGGGTGCCTTGCGAAAAGGATATCCTTCATTTTGATTTTGACTGCATGATTATGGACGCTTGGAGCGCAAAAATCGCCCTGACGCAGTTGTTCAAGTTGTACCGCGACGAACCGGTGCGTTGGATTGAATACGGCTTCAGCGATTACTGCAGGGATTATGTCGCCTATGAAAGCAAGCAGGACTATTCCTTGGCGGAAGCCTTTTGGAAATCGAAAGCTGGAGAACTAGTGTGCGAACCGCAACTGCCTTATGCGAAGCCGCTTTCCGAAATTCGTAACCACCGTTTTTCGAGGATGGTTGGAGAGCTTTCGAGTGAAGAATACGCGATACTCCAAGCAAAATGTCGCGAAAACCGCACCACTCCGGCAGCGGTTATCTGTACTGCTTACCTAAAATCTCTGCTGGGTTTCAGCGAGGACGATGCCCTTACAGTCAATTCCACTGTTTTTAACAGGATTCCTCTCCATAAGGATATCAACTCGGTTGTCGGCGACTTTACCAACATTGCATTTGTTACGTTACCCAAAGGACTTGATTCCTTTGCGCAGTGCGTGCAGCATGTGCAAAAGGACTTGTGGCAACTAGTGCGATTCCATACCTACGACGGTACCAAGATTCTCAAGTTTAAAGAAAACCTTGCCCCCATGCGAGCCCAGATGCCAGTTGTCATAACATGTGTTCTAGAAGGGGGACGAAATGGCGACATGCCCAAGGGACTGCATCAGGTTTACGCATTGAGTAAGACACCTCAAGTGGTCCTCGATTATCAGGTGACTGATTTTGACGGAAAACTTTCTGTCAACTGGGATTATGCGGAAGGGGCTTTTGATTTTGACACTCTGTCAAAGATGTTCAATGCAAACCTGAACCTTCTCAAGCGGCTGTTGTGCGAAAATTGGAACGAGGTAAGGGATTAGTGATATACGCATTTACGCAAATAGATTCCTTATCTATGGCTGATCTTGCCGGACTTTGGCCCCTGCTGAGCGAACAACGCAAGGCGCTGGTGGATCGCTTCAAGTTTTTCAGGCACCGCAGACAATCGGCCATGGCCTATATCTTGCTGCGGTATGCCTTGATTCACGAAGTGGGGATTCGCAATAAGGTGGAATTCGAGTTCGGACCGCACGGAAAGCCCTTCCTCAAGGATTATCCGGGAATCCACTTCAATTTGTCCCACTGTCCGGTTGGGGTTATATGTTCTATTTCCGATTCGCCGGTGGGTGTTGATATCGCTCAGGTGACAACAGAAAATCTGGAATGCGCCGAAACGGCTATGCACATAAACGAGCGGCGGGAAATTGTTAAATCAGCGGATGACGCGAGAACTTTCGCCAGGTTTTGGAGCCTTAAGGAAAGTTACCTCAAGTTTTTAGGAAGGGGAATCGGCAATGATATTGCCTCACTGGATTTTTCGGGTAGTATGGAAGACCGGTTTGTTTTTGATGGATGCTGTATGCAGGTCTGGAATAGCCCGGATTCCGTTATCTCTTATTGCGGGAAAAGGCCGCAGCACATGCATTACTTGACGAAAGGAAATTTATTCGACATACTATTGGGAGAAACGAAACATGAGTATTTTGCCTACGCTTAACCAAAGACTCAAAGAGTACCTTGAATGTGATACTCGCATTATCCTGATGAAAGACGGTGTTGCCACGCCTTTGTCCAAGGCAGAACTTAAGCAACGCATTATTTTTGCACGGGAAGTGTTTAAAAAGGCAGGGCTTCGCCAAGGCGATCTTGTCATTTTTCAGATTAACGGTGCTTCCAAAAAGACTTTCATGGGTAACTTCTTTGCCATGATTTCCATGGGGATTACTCCGGTATTCTTGACTGCCGCCCGCAGCAAGGACCATGTGACACGCCTTGTCCGTGTCGCAAACGACAATCCCAAGGCAGCCATTATCGCCGATCCTGAAACCGCCGAATTCATCAAGTTTTTCTGGAAAGAATGCGACAGCAAGCGTATGATAGTCGTTCCTGAGGAACTTCCGGACAATTTACAGGGGCTGCCTTTCGAAATTGAATACACGGAGGTCGATCCCGATGCACTCGCACTTGTTCTTTATTCTTCGGGAAGTACATCCGATCCTAAGGGAGTCATGATGACAAATAGGCGATTCCTGCTCATGCTCAAGAACCTGGGGATAGCCCTCAAGACAAGTTCCAAGGACACCTGGCTCCAATGGCTTCCGCTCGAACACGCTTTTGGAATCGTGACGCTGATTACCATTCCTATGTATTTTAAAACCGGTGCAGTCCACATGGATGCAGCTGAATTCATCCAGAATCCGAAATCCTGGTTTGATGCCGTTTCGAAGACTCGCGCAACCAAGACTGCGGCGCCGAACTTTGCTTACCCGTTGCTTTTAAAGGCTTTAGATGGTAGTGAAAACTGGGACTTGAGCTGTATTGATTTTATTTTGAACGGAGGCGAGCCTCTTTCACAAAAAGTCCTTGGCGAATTCACCCAGGCGATGGCCAAATTCGGCATGCATTCGAATGCCATCGTTCCCCTTTATGGCCTTACCGAAGCACTGGGGGCAGTCACATTCAATATGGAACATGAATACCCCGAACTCAACATCGACAAGGTGATAAGTGGAATCGATTTCGACATGAAGGGCCTTCGCGAAAACGCAAAGGACCTGGTTTGCCAGGGCCGCGCCATTCCAGAAATGTCCATACGGATTTGCGACGAAAACAACAGCGTCCTGCCAGACAATACCGTGGGCTGCATCCAGGTGACAAGCGATTACATTTGTACGGGGTATCTCAACAAGGATTCCTCTGATTTGTTTGTAGACGGCTGGTTGGATACCGGCGACCTTGGATTTTTAAGCGAAGGATTGCTTTATGTGGTGGGCCGCAAGAAAGATATGTTCTTCATTCACGGCAAGAATATCTACCTGCGCGATATTGAACAAGTGGTTACTTCCAAATTCGGCTACCGCTGTGCCGCATGCGGCGTTAACGATTCCGCTGCCGCAACCAATTACATTTATCTGTTCGTCGAATGCGGCGACCCAGAAAAAGTCCCTGTCAAGGCTTTGAAAGACCTTGTCTTTTCCGAAATGGGATTCGGTCTAAAGGAAGTCATTCCCTTACGTTCGCTGGTCCTTACGGGTACAGGTAAAATTGCCAAGGAAAAGTTGCTTGCTGCCTACAAGGAAGGAAAAATTTAAGGAGTTGATATGTTCCAGTTTTCAAATGAAAAAATTCTTGAAATTGTGAAATCAATCTTGAATCAAGATGTAACTTTAGAAACATCCCTTTACGAGATTTTTGAAGATTCTATACAAATGTTCCGCTTTTTGGGCGAAAGTAAGAAACACTTCGATATCGAAATAGGCATGCTCGACCTGGTCAAGGCCGAAACAGTTGCAGACCTTGTTGAAAAAATACAGGAAAAGCTCGGTAACGGCGCCGATGTGGAAAAACGCATTCCCCTGACGCCCATGCAGCAGTCCTACCGCCTGGGTCGCGAACAAGAATTCCACGGGGCGTTCAATTCGACTCACATCTACTTCGAGGTGGAACACGAGTTTGACATTGACAAGGCGGAGGAATGCTTCCGCAGGCTTATTGAACAGCATGAGGCGCTCCGTGCCTATGTGGATGGCGAAGAACAATGTGTTTTGTCAAAGGACATTTCAAGGAATTTCCACATTGCTCGTGAAAATGTAGAAGAAAAGAATCTTGAAACTTACTTGGAAAATAAAAGACTTCAGGCGCAGACAGAAATGCGCAACCTGGGAAAATGGCCGCTTTTTGATGTCACTGGTATTTCTACCGAAAAACGAAAAATTGCTGCAATTGACTTGGAACTAATGTTTGTCGATGGCCTAAGTGCTCAAGGACTCGCATCGGAATTCCTATCACTTTATTACGAAAACGACTTGCCTACATTCGACTTCGAAAATAATCCCCAATATATCGAATGGCTTAAGGCTCGCAAGGACACGGCAAAGCACGATCTCGATGGAGATTTTTGGCACAAACTAGAAGAATCAATTCCTGCAGCTCCAAAACTCCCTACGGTAAGCGGTCGCGATGGGGTGCCCAATATCTGCAAACGCATGCAGCGAAGTTTTGATAAATCTACCACGAAGGCTCTTGAAATCGCTTCCCGAAAAAGTGGCGTTACGGCAAGTGTCGTGCTATTCTACTTTTACCTCAAGACGCTTTCTCGCTTCAGCGAACACTCGAATCTTTCGGTCAATATTACCATGCTCAACCGTCCTTATGGTATTGAAGGCATGGACCATATTATTGGTGACTACACTAGCAACGTTATATATGATTTTGACGAAAAGGATTATGAAGGCTATTCGCTCCGTGATATATTGCAAAAGACGCGCGACCGTATGTACGAGCGCATCGATCACAGCGCCTACGAAGGGGTTGAAGTCATACGGGACCTAATCCGTCAGAAAAAAATTGACAATGCCGACCCAATGCCCATCGTGTTTACCAGCATGCTTTTTGGCCGTCTCCCCGAAGCCAAGGGGTTCAAAGTCCTTTACAAGCAATCTCAAACATCCCAGGTGAGTATCGATAACCAAATCTGTAAGACTCACGACGGTGAGCTTTTGGTGATGTGGGATTACTTGGAAAAGATTTTCCCGGCTGACACCATCGAAGACATGTTCCGTTATTATACGGCAAATATCGAATCCTTTGCCCAAAGCGGGGTAGAATTTGCAGAAAATCCACTATTCGCAAAACGCATAGTGGAATATAATCGAACGGCAAAGACATTTGATTTGGAAAATCCCATATCCTGCATTGAACATTCCTTCGACAAATTTAAGGATCGCATTGCCCTGCGGAACAGCGTCATGACCACCATGACCTATGGGGAACTCAAGGATGCTGTGCGCAAGGCCATGTATGTACTCAAGATGCAAGGCGTTTGCCTGGGTGACAATGTGGCGGTCCTTTCGCAGAAGAATTTCTCTACGGTTATCGCTATCCTTGCTGTCATGGGGCTGGGCGCTACCTATATTCCTATAGATGCCCAGTGGCCCGAGGACCGAAAAAAATATATCTTCGATAATTCCTCGTGCAAGGTGTTGGTCGAACCCCAAAAACTGATGGATTTTTCTACCCGCGAACGCGCTGACTTTAACCCCAATGAAAATCTGGACGCTACGGCTTACGTTATCTATACATCCGGCAGCACCGGTGTCCCTAAGGGTGTGCTGATTACCTACCGTGGCATGATGAATACCATTTTGGACATCAACCAGCGTATGGGCGTAAATGATGAATCGACGATCCTTGGCCTATCCTCTTACTGTTTCGACCTTTCCGTCTACGATCTCTTCGGGGCCCTTATGGCGGGGGCGCAACTGGATATCGCAAAGGATATTCGCGAAACGGATGAAATTCGCAAATTTGCAGATTCCTCAAAGAATATTTTGTGGAATTCCGTGCCCGCCGGCATGGAACTGTTCATCGACAGTCTGGAAGATTCGTATGTCAACAGGGAAATGAAGTCGATTCTCTTGAGTGGCGATTGGATTCCTGTCTCGCTACCGGACCGCATTCAGAGGCATTTCCCGGAAGCGAAGGTATACAGCTTGGGTGGTGCTACCGAAGCTTCTATCTGGTCCATTATTTTCCCAATCGAGCAGGTGAATTCGAGTTGGCAAAGCATTCCTTACGGCTATCCTCTTGCAAATCAAAGCATTTATGTGTTGAACGAATCACGGTCACTGTGCCCACCCGAAGTTCAGGGCGAAATATACATCGGTGGTGTGGGTGTGGCTCAAGGGTATGCAAACAGTGAGGAAAAAACAAGAGCGGCCTTTATCAACCATCCGGAATTTGGGCGCATCTACAAGACTGGTGATTTCGGCAGATTTTCTACTGAAGGCTATGTGGTGTTCTTGGGACGCAAGGATAGTCAGGTCAAGGTGGGTGGCTACCGCATCGAACTCGGTGAAATCGAGCAACGAATGAATTCTCTTGAATTTGTAGATAATGCTATCGTATTGTTGGATTCGAACAAGCAGATTGTCGGCTTTTATACGGGAACCATAACTTCTAAGGAACAATTTAAGGATTCTCTTGCGCAGTTCCTTCCGGCCTATATGATTCCCCATCGTTTTGTCCACCTGGATTCCATGCCTCTTTCAGGCAATGGAAAATTGGATCGTAAGGCTCTCTTAGATGGCCTCAAGGACAAAGCCGAAAATGAAATTGCTCACAAGATTGAGGCGCTTACTGAAATCCAGTCCCAAATTTTAGACATTTGGAAACAGGTGCTGGATCTTAAGGAAATCGACTGCAGCCTTGACTTCTTTGAACTGGGTGGCGATTCCATCAAGGCGCAACGCATTGCGCAACGCATCGAACAGAAGTTCGATATTCGCGTGCCTTTCGTTTCGGTGCTGAATGCACGGGATGCAAGGGAATTTGCGGAATCTGTCGAAGACAAGATACAGCCAAAAGAAAAACAAGTAAAGCTGGATGTAGGTGAATCCGGTGACTGGGGGCAGGGTCACGAGTTCCCCATGACCGGAGTTCAGCTTGCTTATCTGAATGGCCGTAATGAACATTTTGAATTGGGAAAATACAACGCACACTATTACTTTGAAATCGAATCCCCGTACAGCGTCGCCGAAATAGAGAATGCCATCAACATGGTCGTTAAGAAACACGATGCATTTAGGGCGGTTTTCTTGCCTAACGGAATGCAGAAGGTGTTGACGGACGTTCCCGAATACAAGATGGAAGTTGTTCACTGCGAAGCCACGGAACGTGAATCCGAAGCGCTCAAAATCAGAAGTGAACTTTCGCACCACATATACCAGCACGACCATTGGCCCCTCTTTACGTTCAAGGCTGTAGAAAGCGGTAGTGCAAATCGAATCGTATTTGTCAGTTTTGATTTGATGGTCTGTGATGGCGACAGCATGCAGATTTTCTTTTCGGACTTGGGACGTATTTTGCGCAAACAGCCTTTTGAGGAACGCCTCAATTATTCCTACGAACGCTATGTACGCGATTTGTCGCATTCGCGCGACAAAAAACGGTACGAAGAAGATAAGGACTACTGGGCTCAACGCATCGAAAATTTCCCCGAATATCCCCATGTGCCTTTGTCGCAAAAAGTGTCGGACTGTACCAATTATACAATCGTACGCAAGCAGGATGTTATCTGTAAGCGTACGTGGGCTAAGTTCAAGGAGGTTGCCAAGGCCCACCGGATTTCACCTTCGTCGCTGCTTTGTACTATATATGCGAAGGTGCTTTCCCGCTGGAGTAACCAGCAAGATATGGCGCTGAACCTGACCGCATTCGAACGTAAGCCGTTCCATAAGGATGTGGAAAAAATCATCGGCGACTTCACCAAACTTCTGCCGCTGTCGCTTTCTATGAACGAAAGCAATTTATGGAAGCAGGCCGAAGATGTTCAAAATCGCATTATGGATGGACTCGAACACCTTTCTTACGACGGCACCGAAATCATGCGGGATTTGGCAAAATCCAGGGGGCAGTTCGGTAAGGCGATTTTGCCTGTGGTTTTCACTTGTGTTCTTTTTGATGCTCCCGAAAACTACTACGAGACCTTGGGCAGCTTGCGCTATTCCATTTCGCAGACGCCGCAGATTTTTATCGACAACCAAATTGCCGAAATGGGTAAGCGGCTTTATGTGACTTGGGATGTAGTCAAGGAAATGTTTGAGCCCGAAATCATTGACCGTATCTTCCGTGATTTCGTTGAAAATATCCGCTACATCGCAAACGGACAGCAAGACACTCTGCTCCCAGAAGTGGATGAAACCTGGCTCCGTTACAACTCGGAAATTAAGCCTGCTCCTAGGAACACCTTGCATGGACTCGTTGCGCATTCCATGGAAAAATTTGGCAATCGAATCGCCGTTGTCGGAAAGGATTCATCGCTCACTTACGATGCCCTCGATACACTTTCGAACCGTGTCGCAAATTTCTTGCGCGACAAAGGTATTGACCGGGGCAATCGTGTGGCTGTTCTCGGCGAACGCAAAGTAGAGACAATCGCCTGCATCTTGGGAATTCTCAAGGCGGGAGCCGCCTATGTGCCGGTGGATGTATCGTACCCTAAGGAACGTATTGATTTTATCGTGCAAGACGGTAACTGCAAAATGCTCTTGAGCCAAAAACTCCTGAACGACGAAAATGTCTACCGTTATAGCGACAAGCCGTTGATTCCTGTAAACAGCGACAAAGATGAAGCGTATATCATCTACACTTCGGGTAGTACCGGTAAGCCCAAGGGAGTCATTATGGCCCATGGTGCGACCGCCAATACAATCGTTGATATCAACGAGCGCATCGCCCTCAAGGAAACGGATGCCCTTATCGGAATATCCTCTATTTGCTTCGATCTTTCTGTATACGATATTTTCGGTGCGCTCAGTTGCGGCGCGAAGCTTGCCCTAGTGAGCGATGCCCGCGACATGAACGAAATCTGTTCCACCTTGATCAAGGAAAATATCTCGGTGTGGAACTCTGTTCCGGTCCTTTTCGATATGGCCATGAAGCACCGTATTTCTACCGGCGAATCTAGACCACTGTCGTTACGGAAGGTTCTGCTCTCCGGAGACCGCATTCCTTTGGACATCTGTAAAACAACGCAGAATGCCGGTTGTAGCGCAGACCTTATTAGCCTGGGCGGTGCCACCGAAGCGGCCATTTGGTCCATCATTTACCCCTTTAGCGAAGTCCGGCCCGAATGGGACTGCATTCCCTACGGGTATCCGCTCAAGAACCAGACTTTCTTTGTACTGAATCGAAATTTGGAACTGTGCCCCGTGGGAGTGCAAGGCGACCTCTACATTGGCGGCGTGGGGCTTGCGAACGGCTACAACAACGATTCCGAAAAGACGAACCAGTCGTTCATCCGTCATCCGAAATTTGGCCGCATCTACCGTACAGGTGACCTAGGTAGACTCAACCCCGAAGGGTATATCGAGTTCATGGGGCGCTCCGATACGCAGGTCAAGCTGAACGGATTCCGCATCGAACTGGGAGAAATTGAATCTGCTATCATGCATACGGGTAAGGTAACCCGTGCCGTGGCGGCCCTTAAGGATGTTCCCGGCGTCGGAAAACAGATTGTCGCTTATGTCTTGGGGTTGACAACGGACGAAGCAGGCATCAAGAGCGAAATAGCAAGGACACTCACCGGCTACATGATTCCTTCCAGGATTATTGCCATGGAAAGTTTCCCGCTCAGTGCAAATGGCAAGGTCGACAAGAAGCAGCTTCCGCTCCCCGAAGCGCCTGCTACCGAAATCCCGACCGCTCCAAATGCCGAAATCGAGAATCTCACCGAGAGCGAATCTGCAATGCTTGCCGTATGGCGGCGTATCTTTGAAAATCCGCAAATTACGCTGGACGATGATTTCTATGCACTGGGAGGCGATTCCATCACTCTGATGAAATTGGTAGACGGGATTGCCACCGACCTGAAGAAAACGGCTACTATTGACCAGATTCTCCAGGCCAGGAATATTCGCGAACTGATGCAGATTCTCGGTTAAGGACGTGCTAAGCAGTTTGTCGCTCTTTGCTCCAGAAGCGGAGAACTGCTTATTGTAAAGGGACTTGGCAAATTTTGCCAGGTCCTTTTATTTAGTTGTGAAAAATTTTAAAATATCAATAATCCGATATGGTAGCCGATAAAGGCGAGCGTGAGCGAAATCAGCAGGTAGTAACCTGCAATGGTACATAACCACTTGACGCTGCTTGCCTCGCGGTATGTTGTTCCCATAGCAAATACGCAGGGAACATTGAACATGGATGCAAACAGAAACGCGAGTGTTTCGGGCTTGCTGATTGTGTTTGGCTGAAAAGCGTACTCATGATACCTAGCACGACGGCCACCTTGCTGCCGCAGGGGATTGCCCATAATAGCGCCAAGGCGAATAGACGCTGGCTGCGGGTATCCAATACGCGTGTACCACAGACAGCCCCAGCCGTGCAGGCAAGTCCCGTAAACAGGGGCATGAAGATGTTCCTGGCGTAAGGCCGATAGATACAATTCTTGAAATGAAGCGGGAGTCTCCATGAATACTGGTGATGATACCCCGTGAATTTTCGCCCATATCGCTAAGGGCAAGGGATTGATGAGTTTTATTTGGCATGGGCCAAAGTTAGAACGTCTTGTACAACATTTTCTCTCCAAAGAGTCGCTTTGCGTCCCGAACGGATAGAACGAAAAAAGAAATTTTTTTTGTCCGTTCTAGACAAAAATAAACTATTTGGAGTAGATATTTTTCGTCCGGATTTCTCAATTTGGACGCGATGAAACACATTTTTGCATACAAATTGACGACTCTCGTGTTGGTGATAGTCGCGATTGCCTCTGTGGCCGCGCGTGCACAGGAATCGTCGAGCGGAGAAAACGACGAATCTGCCGAAGAAATCACGAATTTTGACGATGTTTTTGCCGAGGAAAATTCCACGAACGAAAGCGCTCCCGCGAGTGTGCCTGTAAATAAAAATGCGAATGATTCGCAAATTGGAGTGACGGTCCTCGACGAGATGGGCATCGAAGGCGAAGGAATCAACGAGGCTGCACCTGTCGACAAGAAAACCAAGGCCGAATCGGTCAAGGTCATGGATGCCACGGAACTGCAAGGCTCTAGCGCCACTATCGCAGACGCTACGAACCGTTCTTCGGGAGTCAAGGTGCGGCAATCGGGGAGCCTCGGGGGTGAAACTAAAATCAATATCCGAGGCATGGAAGGCAAGAACGTGAAGGTGCTTGTTGATGGCGTCCCCGTCGATAACGGCAATGGGAACCTTTCGGTAAATGACATTCCTATCGACAAAATCGACCGCATCGAAGTTTACAAGAGCTACGTGCCCGAACGCTTTTCCACCGACGGCATGGGGGGAGTCATCAACATCGTGACTCGCAACCTGCCCAAAAGTTCTGTCAACGCGTCTTACAGTTTCGGAAGTTTCAATACCCACAAGGCCTCGCTCGATGCAAAATATGTTTGGGTTACCGATTCGCTCAAGAGCCGCACCGCTGAAACGGGAATTTCGGGCTATTACAACTATTCCGACAACGATTACGAATTCACCACGCCTTACATGGATACGGTAGTTACCCGGGAACATGACCGCTATTACAGCTACAATGTATCGCCCTTCGTGAATTTTAACCGTTACTATTTCGACAAGATATCGCTCAGTGCAAGCTACGGCGCATTCGACCAGGAAATCCAATCCAAGGCCCACCGCATCGAAGACGCGACCATGGATGGTTGGTCTTCCGGTGTTTCTCTGGGACTTCAAAAAACGGACTTGTTCGTGAAAGGCCTTTCGTTCGGTCTGTCGGCAAATTTCAGTTACGGCAAGGAATACGTTACCGATACTACCCACATTTATTACATCGGTTGGTCTAAGGATAATTATCGTGAAAGTAAAGTCATTAGCGGTGAAATCAGTTCGGGCGGAGCCTCCCTTTACGAACGCGTCAACTATGGCCTTGTAGTCCCGTGGAACCTGGATTACGCTTTTACCCAGAGCCATGTGTTGACCTGGAGCGGGCTCTACCGTTACGATTCCCAGGAACCTACAGATAAACTTGCGCTCGAAGGCAAGAAGATGATGAATGCTGCCGGATTTCCGGGACATAGTCACTCCCTGGTGACAGGGCTTTCGCTAGAAAACAACCTCTGGAGCGAGCGTATCCAGAATGTGGCGGGAGCAAAGTTCTATTACTATACGCTGGATGCCGATGACGACGGTTCCCGCGTGCAGCGACTTGGCGGAGAAAGCATTGACTATGACGGGTTTGGATTCAGCGAAAACTTGCGCATCTCCCCGTTCAAGCCTGTAGCCGTCAAGGCAGGGTATCAGCATAGCCTGCGATTCCCGACCCACGAAGAGGTCTTTGGCGACGGCATGTACAAGACCAGCACGCCGAACCTGGATCCCGAAAAATCTGACAATTTTACTGCGGGCGTCGAATTTACGGCGGACAATATCCCGCTCTTGTTGAAGCTGCACTTAGAACTTAACGGCTTTTACCTGCTCATGGAGGATCGAATCTATTGGAGCCCGCTTTCGACCGCGCCGCAGCCCTACTACAACAGTGTGGGAACCAAGACAAAGGGATTTGAAATCGATGTGAACCTCGATGTGAACGAATACCTTTCGCTGTCGTACAACTTGACGAAACAGGATATTCGAAGCCGTGAAAGGGACAATACATACGGAATCGACAAGGGACTTACCGTACCCAATATTCCATTATTTTATATGAATATTGGCGCAGAATTCCATATTGGCGACGTATTTTTCAAGGATGATTTTTTCAAGCTCTACTGGCTAGCCAATTACACCGACGAATATTATTACTCCTGGAAAATATCGAAGCGTCAGGACCGCACCATACCTTCGTCGTTCTCGCAGAACCTGGGCGTTGAATACTCCATCTTGGCAAACAGGCTTTCCTGGAGCTTTGAGGCGAACAACTTTACGGATGCCCGTGTGTACGACAAGTACGGTGAATCGAGACCCGGCCGCGCCTTCGCTACCAAGATAAGATTTTCAATATAAGCATTTTCAAATTAAAAAAAAGGAAACAACATGAACCTCTTCAAAAAAAATAATACAAGGTCCCTGAGCCTGTCGAAGGGCCTCGTTGCTGTGACAATGTCTTCCGCATTGATGCTTGCTGCCTGTGGCGACGATTCCTCCAGTTCCAGCACCGCCCCGGAAAGCAATTCCGACAATGCCAAAAAATATGGCCTCGCCTTCATGACGGACAAGTCCATGCTGGTGGGTACAGGAAGCCTCAGCGAAAAGCAGGGCGACCTGGTGAAGGACTTTATCGAAGCGTCTAATTCCGGTGGCATCACCTATTCCGACGGTTCGCTGTACCTTATCTCTGTCGACGAGGCCATGACGAGCACCCTCAGCCGCTACGAACTCGACGAAGAAGGAAACCTCCCCGAAAAGCCCGCCGCCACGACCAAGTTCGAAGGTACCGGCGCCATGATGGTCAAGTTTGCCGACAAGAACAAACTCTACGTGAACCAGACCTTCGCGAACTCCATTGTCGCCGTAGATGCCAAGACACTCAAGACGACCGCAACTATCGACCTCAGCGAGTATCTCGAAGATGGCGCACAGATGATTGGCCCGGGTTCTTCCGTAATCCGTGACGGGAAACTGTTCCTGAGCATGGGTCAACTGGTTGATGCGCAATCCATGATTGGTGGCCCCCAGGCAAGCGTCGCCGTGATTGACGTCAAGACCGACAAGGTCGAGAAGGTCATCAATTCTTCGCTGGTCTCTGCCGTGGGCGTGTTCGACGACATGAACAACACGATGTCCTTCGTGGACGAGGACGGAGACATCTACTTCTACGCACCTGCCGCCATGGGCTGGATGGAAGGTTACGAAGAAGGCTGGATTCGCATCAAGAAGGGCGAAACCGAGTTTGACAAGGATTGGGTTTTCCACCTGCACGACGCCGCCTACGATGGTGAAAAGAGCAACGAAAACTACTTGATGACCGGCGGCACCTACCTAGGCAAGGGCAAATTCCTCGGTTTCTTCGGTCACTTTGCCGACCCCAGCAACTACTATGCGTATGAATGGAGCTTCGTCGTCATTGACCTCAAGAAAAAGACGGTCGAAAAGATTCCGGGGCTTGCTCCCACCATCCCCTGGTTTGCCCCGAGCATCCATCTGGATACTGACGGTACGGCATTCATCGGCCACGCTGACGAAAAGAGCGGCGCTATCTACCGCTACGATGTCGAAAGCGACAAACTGACCAAGGAAATGGACGTGAGCACCGGCACCGCCTACTATATCATTCCGCTAGAAGACTAGTTTAAACTCTTTTTATCCTAAAACAGCTCGGCCACCCTGCTTAACCGCGGGGTGGCTTTTTGGCGTTCTTTCCGTAGTTTAGCCTTTACTAATTAGCCTTGGCTTTCTAAATTTAGCGTTGACTAATATATAAGGTGTGTTTTTTTTGTCTAATCGGAGCCGTCCTATGGAACAAGTAAAGTTAAGCCAGAGCCTTGAAGACTACTTGGAAATGGTGCACATGCTGCGCCTTGCGAACGGGATTGCCCGTGTCCGCGACATTGCGGCGGCGCTCAAGGTGAAGATGCCGTCGGTGGCCAAGGCGGTAATTGAACTCAAGAAGCTGGGCCTTGTGACGCAGGAGCCTTACAGTGGCATCGAACTCACCTCGGAAGGTGCGCTGGTGGCGTCCCAGATTCTGAATCGTCACATTCTGCTGAAGCGTTTTTTGATCAAACTCGGCGTGTCCGAGGCGATTGCCGACAAGGACGCCTGCTGCATGGAACACATTCTTTCGGCGGAGACTCTCGAGAAAATCGAGGAGTTCGTGAACTCCCCCAATACGGGTATGACGGCGAAAAAGTCGAACGCTGCTAAATCTAAGAAAAAGTAAATCGTTGGTGTATGAATAACGAACCGAAGTTTTCGGAACTTAAAAAAGGCGACAAGGCCGAAATTATTGGATACAACACGGGTGATTCGCATTACAAGTCCAAACTTTTGTCGATGGGGCTTGTGCGTGGCGTGGTGCTGCAGGTTTTGCAGGTGGCCCCGCTCGGCGACCCGGTCGAGGTGAGCGTGCTTTCGTACAGGCTTTCGCTCCGCAAACAAGAAGCCAACGTGCTCAAGTTGAGGAAAGTCTAGTGCCTATCGAGAAAGAAGTTTTCACGATTGCGATTGCGGGCAACCCGAACTGCGGAAAGACGGCGCTGTTCAACTCGCTCACCGGCTCGAACCAGATTGTGGGCAACTGGCCGGGCGTGACTGTCGAAAAGAAAGAAGGCCAGTTCAAGCTTGACAACCACACGATTCGCGTGGTGGACTTGCCGGGTATCTACGTGCTGTTTGCAAACTCCGAAGGAATCGACGTTTATCATGGAACTGCCGCCTTACCATTTGCCCAAGGTGCGCAACCTTTTCCGCCACGCGTGGCTCCGCCTCAAGGAATTCGTTTTCCGTGCGGGCAAGGTCGTGCTCATTATGGTGACGGTGCTCGGCTTTATGGGCTCTGTCGGTACTGACGGAAGTTTCGGTAACGACAATAACGAAAAGTCGGTGCTGAGTGCCGTGGGGACGGTGATTACGCCGGTGTTCGAGCCCTACGGCGGGCTCAGGGACCTTATCAGCAACCGATGAAACTGGAAATGAAGGTGCGTACAAGACGATGCAGGCGCATTTCAACCTTGGGCGTTTCCAGGTGCTGGCCTACCTGCTGTTCATCTTGCTCTATGTGCCGTGCCTTGCCGCCATGGGAACCGCCTTCCGCGAACTCGGACGCTTCTACGGGACACTCATGATGGTGTTCCAGACGGTTATCGGCTGGAGCCTCTCGGTGCTGTTCTTCCAGGTGACCTGCGGACATTCTACCGCATGGATTTTCACCTCGGTGGCACTCCTTGCCTGCGTGGTCGTGAGCCTCGTGTTAATCGGTCGCGACCAGCGAAAGAAAAAAGTGTTCGACTAATTTCTTTCTGCATATTGAAAAAGTCTCGGCGGCGTGCCGGGACTTTTCTATTTGGTTGTTCTGCGCTTACTTTTTCTTTGCCGGCGCAGTTTTAGCCGATGCGGTCCCTTTTTTCTTTTGTTCTTGCACATGCGAAACATTTTTCTTGTTTAGCGCTGCCTTCACGAGTCCGCTGAACAGCGGGTGCGGCGCGGTGGGCCTGCTCTTGAATTCCGGGTGGAACTGGCAGGCTTCAAAGTAGGGGTGGTTCTTGATTTCCACCATTTCCACGAGCTTGCCATCGGGCGATGTACCGGCAATCTTGAGACCCGCTTTTTCCAAGGCGACGCGGAATTCGCTATTGTAGTTGAATTCGTAGCGGTGACGGTGACGTTCGCTGATCTTTTCGCTCTTGTAGAGCTTTGCCGCGTTGGAATCCTTCATGAGCTTGCACGGGTAAGCGCCGAGGCGCATGGTGCCGCCCTTTTCGGTGACATTCTTCTGTTCGTCCATCAGGTCGATGACCGGGTGGGCGGTATTCTCGTCGAATTCCGTGGAGTTGGCGTCTTTCCAGCCGAGAACGTTGCGTGCAAATTCAATCACGCAGCATTGCATGCCGAGGCAGATGCCGAGCAGCGGAATCTTGTGCTCGCGGGCATAGCGAATGGCCACGCATTTGCCGTTCACGCCGCGGCTTCCAAAGCCGCCCGGAATCAGAATGCCGTCGGCGTTCTTGATGAGGTTCGGATTCTTTTCGAGTTCTTCGGCCTCGATACATTCCACCTTCACCTTGGCATTGTGTTCCATGCCGGCGTGTTGCAGGGCTTCGTGTATGGACTTGTAGGCATCACGGATGGCGATATACTTGCCCACGAGCGCGATGGTGCATTCGTACTTGGGCTGGGTGGCCTTCTTTACGAGCTTGTCCCATTCTGAGTGGACAATCGGATGCACGCTCAGGCGGAGCTGTTCAAGCACGCGGAGATCAAGTTCCTGCTTGGAAAGTTCGCGAGGCACGGCGTACACAGAATCCGTCACGTCCTTTTCTTCGATGACGCATTCGGGTTTTACGTTGCAGAAGAGCGCGAGCTTGTCCAAGTGATCTTGCGGGATCGTCATTTCGGTGCGGCACACGAGAATGTCCGGGAAAATACCGATGTTGCGGAGCTCTGCCACGGAGTGCTGCGAAGGCTTTGTCTTGAGTTCGCCTGCGGCTTTCAGGTAAGGCACCAAAACCAGGTGGACAAAGCAGGTGTTTTCCACACCGACTTCAAAACGGAACTGCCTTGCGGCTTCGAGGAACGGGAGGGATTCAATGTCGCCAGCGACACCGCCGATTTCACAGAGCACGATGTCTGCGCCGCTTTCGGCAGCGGAACGGAAGGCGTCCTTGATTTCGTTCGTGATGTGCGGAATCACCTGCACCGTACCGCCGAGGTACTTGCCTGCGCGTTCCTTGGAAAGCACGGAAGAATAGATGCGGCCCGAAGTGTAGCTTGATGCCTTGGAGCACTGCACGCCAGCGAAGCGTTCGTAGTGGCCGAGGTCCAGGTCGGTTTCGTAGCCGTCGTCGGTCACAAAGACTTCACCGTGCTGGTAAGGGCTCATTGTGCCCGGGTCTACGTTCAGGTACGGGTCAAGTTTCTGCATGAACACCTTGTAGCCGCGGCTCTTGAGCAGCAGCGCGAGCGATGCGGAGGTGATGCCTTTACCGAGGGAACTGACCACGCCGCCGGTAATGAAGATGTACTTGGTCTGTTTCTTTGCAGTTGCCTTAGCCATTTTTCACCTCCCCGGCGCATTCCTTACCCGCGCCATTCATACAAGCACAATCCTTGCCCGCACCGTTCTTTTCAGATTTAAAGTCCAAAATCATTTGTCTGAATTCACCGAACAGGTAGTAGGAATCGTTCGGGCCCGGAGCGGATTCCGGGTGGTACTGCACGCTGAACGCGGGGAGTTCCTTGTGACGAATACCCTCGACGGTGTTGTCGTTCAGGTTGATGTGGCTGACTTCTACATTCGCAGGGAGGCTGGATTCTTCGATGGCGTAGTTGTGGTTCTGGCTCGTGATTTCCACGGCGCCGGTCTTCAGGTTTTTCACCGGATGGTTGCAACCATGATGGCCGAACTTGAGTTTGGAAACTTTCGCGCCGAGCGCGAGACCGAGCAGCTGGTTGCCGAGGCAGATGCCCATCAGCGGGACCTTGCCCAGAAGTTGCTTTACGACTGCTGCCACTTGTGGGAGTGAGTTCGGATCGGCAGGCCCGTTCGAGAGGAACACGCCGTCCGGATTCTTCGCCATAATTTGTTCGTAGGTGGCGTTGATCGGAAGCACCGTTACCTTCATGTTCTGCGCGGCGAGATTTCTCAAGATGTTCGTCTTGATACCGAAATCAAGCGCGACAACGTTCAGGTCGCCTTCGGTGCTGAATTCGTAGCCGTTCGGGTCGCTGACCTTGCTGGCGTAATCCTGGCCGTCGAGGCCTTCCCATTCTTGTGCCTTCTTAATCGCGTCGGCTTCATTCATGTCGGAGCCGTCCACGTGGAGGTAGGCCTTCTGTGCGCCGTGTTCACGCAGGTGGATGGTGAGAGCGCGCGTATCCACACCCGCGATTCCCGGCTTCTTGTGGGCGAGCAAGTAGTCGTGCAGGCTCTCTTCGCCGATTTCCTTGCTTACATCATCCAGCGAGTTCACGACAATCCCGTTCAGGAACACGTCGCGGGATTCGGACTTTTCGAGATTTGCAGCGTATGCGCCGACTTCT
>FLNZ01004419.1_pt1 | contig 40957 bp, 37 predicted proteins | sample 1140391 | NCBI WGS metagenome assembly FLNZ01 (sample SAMEA3878171, study PRJEB12797) | bioreactor metagenome | biome: Moose rumen | place: Sweden | collected 2011-10 | reverse complement strand
AATCGAGAGCATGGCATTGCCATTTTATGATAATCTTATCCCGAACTCGCGTACATACCAACAGGAGACGTGTTTAACGCTTACCACAACCTGTGGAACGTAGAACGGGCGTTCCGCATTGCAAAGTCGAAAATCGAGATACGCCCCATGTTCCACTTCACACGCAAGCGCATCGAGGCGCACGTCTGCATCTGCTTCGTGGCCTTGAAGTGCTACAAAGAACTTGAACGCAGGCTCAGAGCCGCCAACATTGGCATGAGCGTAGACAAGGTGCTGAACATGGCAAAGACTGTCACCACCATCGTATTCCGACTGCCTAAAAGCGGCAAGACTTTCACAAAGACAATGCCCATGAAACGACATCAGCGAATAGCAAAACTATTCACTGATGAATTTTGGGTGACGCAATGACGAAGTCAGGAAAAATCCAAGAGACCCATAGTGACGATACCATAATCATTTACTTTCCGCATGATGTTTACTCCCACTATAATGATTTTCTGAAAGCTATCATTAATGTTAAGTAAAGACCGTTGCTCTTGATCCTCTTTTTCAGGTGTGGGTATTCTAAAAGCTGATTGTACATATACTCTTTCAGCACCACGATTTACAACAAAATCAACTTCAAGGTTATTTCGTTGTAATTTGTTGTCCTCATCTCGTCGCCATGTTTCTACCAGCCCCACATCCACTCTATAACCTCGCTGTCGCAATTCGTTGTAGATTATGTTTTCCATGATATGGGGCTCTTCTTGTTGCCTGAAATTTAGTGCGGCAGCACGCAAACCCAAATCAGAGAAATAGTATTTTGTTTCGGTGCCAATATATTTACGCCCTTTAACGTCATATCTCAGCGCTTCTTCTATCAAAAAAGCATCTTGCATATATCCTATGTATTCCTTAAGTGTCTTGTCTGAAATAGCTATCCCTGCGGTTGACTTAAATGTGTTACTTATGCGCTTGGGGTTAGTTGGTGACCCGATTGCCGATGCCAATATTTGAACTAATTGCTTAAGTCCGTCGGTGTTCCGAATGTGGTTTCGTTCGATTATGTCGCTAAGGTAAGTTAACTCAAAGAGATTAATCAGGTATTCTTCTTTTTGTTGTGCCGACGATAGTTGTGCAACCTGAGGCAAGCCACCATAAGTATAATAATTATTCCAAGCCTCCTGTCGGTCACCGCCTATCACATCATAGAATTCCTTGAAAGTGAGCGGCCACACTCTAATCTCGGTACCTCGCCCACGAAACTCCGTTACTACATCTTTAGACAAAAACTTAGAATTTGAACCGGAAACGTAAACATCTACATTTGGTGTGTGTGTCAAACTCAACAGGAGCTCCACAAAGTCTTCAACGAGTTGGACCTCGTCTAATATGACATAGTAGCGTTTACCGTCATTAGAAATCAGATTGTCGATATAATCAATCAATAGTTCAGGATTTTTAAACTTCCTGTTTCTAATATCATCAAGTGGTATCTCAATGATGTGATTCTCATCGACTCCTTTATTAATCAAATAGTTGTGAAAAATGTTGAACAACAAAAATGATTTGCCACAGCGGCGACCTCCAGTAATAATCTTTACTAGCCCGTTACCTTCGCTTTCAATAAGCTGCTCTAAATTTTTAGTCCTTGGGAATATCATTGCGCCGATTTTTTGTAGAATGACACATATTTTCGTTGCAAAAATACACTTTTTCTTAGAAATACAAAAGTAATAATCAATTATTATTTCAAAATTTCATCAATTATATGCCATATCATACTTGGTTCTATTTCTTTTTAATTGTCCAGCAGAAATGTAGTGCTCAATGCACTGCCACAGTAATCCTCGCCATGGGCGACGGCCGCCGCGCCGCCCAAAACATGGCCCGTCAACTCCTGAGCGTGTAATCATTCGATACAATAAACACAATGCGCCCGTTCTTTACACTGCTTATCCATCTATGGAAGAAAATTTTGCCGATTTTCGTTGGGAAGGATAACGCAAAAACGCTCTCAAATATGTCTTCAATCAAGAGCTTGTCTCCACAAGATTGCTTGAATTGGCGCAAAGTTAGCTTACATTTTATTTTTGTGCAAGTTTTTTTGAGAAAAAGTTGGATATGTGAAACTATTGGAGTAATTTTGCGGTTCAGAAATGGCTGTTTCGGAACTGGCGATTTCGGAACCGTATATTTCGGTTTTTCAACCACAAAACTTTGTGAGTACAAATATAACTATACAATCATGAGATTTTTTGATAGAGAAAAAGATATTAAGCGATTACAGGATATTAAAGAAAAGTCTAAACGCATCGCACAGTTCACCGTCATCACTGGTCGTCGTCGCATCGGTAAGACATCACTTGTGCTTGAGGCTTTTAGAGGAGATGTGATACTTTATTTTTTCGTTTCACGCAAAGATGAGACCGAGTTGTGTGCCGGATACATCGAGGAAATATCACAAAAGCTGGATGTTCCCATAATGGGTGTTAGTAATAGTTTTGCAAAAGTTTTTGATTTTGTGATGCAACTGTCTAAGACACGCAATATCACACTCGTGATAGATGAGTTTCAGGAATTCATGCGCGTCAATAGTTCGATATACAGCGATATGCAGCGCATTTGGGATCTTAACAAGCAGGAATCACACATCAACTTGATAGTGTGTGGCTCGGTGAATTCGTTGATGAACAGGTTGTTTCGTGATAACAAAGAATCATTGTTTGGTCGCAACACGGGCATGATTAATGTGAAACCCTTTGCTCCCAGTGTGCTGAAGGAGATAATGAATGAATATAACCCTAATGCAGCCAACGAAGATTTGTTGGCGTTATATCTGTTCACAGGCGGTATAGCAAAATATGTAGAAATGATGATGGATAGCGGAGCTACTTGTCGAGACGAAATGTTGGCACTAGCAACTCAAGACGGTTCACAGTTTATAGATGAGGGCAAATTGATGCTTATTGATGAGTTTGGCAAGGATTATGGAACATATTTCAGTATTTTGAGTTTTATCTCTCAGGGATATAATACCCGAAATCAGTTGGAAGATATGCTCAAGAAAGAGATTGGTGGCTACTTGACAAGACTTGATACGGAATATAATCTGGTTACTAAAAAGCAGCCTATACTTGAACCTACTGCTAATAAACGTTCCCGCTACACTTTGGAAGATAATTTCTTGAGCTTCTGGTTCCGCTTCATGTATAAATACAATTATATGACTGAAATTGGTGCCTTTGACAAATTGAGAGAAGTTATTGAACGTGACTATAATACATACAGTGGTTTTGTGCTTGAGAAATACTACCGTGAGAAGCTTATTGAAGAAGGTAAATATACAAAACTCGGTTATTGGCATGATAATCATGGAGAGAATGAGATAGATATCGTTGGCATTGATGAACTAGGCAAGAGTGTTGATTTCTATGAAGTGAAACGGAATGCTCGCTCCATAAATATTGGAATCTTGCGAAGCAAAGCAGAAGTGTTCCTCGCAAAGCACAAACAGTTGAAAGATTATACATTAAGTTACAAAGGCCTCAGCATTGATGATATGTAGTCAAATGCTTTTGTTCTAAAAAAGTTGAGGATGCATCCGTATGGGCGCATCCTCTGTTTATATAATCATGTGAATTCTCTCTAAATGATGTTGGTCAGTCATTATGCTGACAATCTCTCATTTTCTCGGGCCAAGCGATGTAGCCCTTTGGTTGCTGGCTTCGTAATGCCACGTTGGGGTGAAAAGCGTGATTTGGTAATGTGAAGCCATGATTGAGACCCCTTTTTGTTGTTTTGTTTTCCATACTAAATAAGATTTTTATCGTAATTATTCACAAGAGTGTTGCAAAAAAACTACGGATTAATCTGATTTCTCTGATTTTAGTCACCTGCAACAGCCTCCCTACAATTCTCTCATCAATGACGGTGCAAAGGTACACATTTTCCTTGACATGACCAAGAAAAATATGTTTTATAACATATTTTTGGCGATTTTTTTACCAATTAAGCGATTTTGAGAGGCTTTTCATGAGTTTTTCGAGGTAAGTCTTGTCGGTCTCATCAAAGGTGTTGAGTTCACGGCTGTCGATGTCGAGAACGGCTACCACGCTGCCTTCTGAGTTGTGGACTGGCACAACTATCTCGCTGCGAGAGAGGCTGCTGCACGCTATGTGACCAGGAAACTGCTCCACGTCGGGGACTATCACCGTTTCGTCACGTTCCCATGCCGTGCCGCACACACCCCGTCCGCGCTTGATGCGATAGCACGCCACTGGACCTTGGAACGGGGCAAGCTCTAATTGGTTGTCATTTACAGTATAAAATCCTGTCCACCACCAGCCAAATGCTTCGTGCAAAGCCGCCGTCACATTTGCCATCACGCTCACGGCGTTGATCTCTCCCTCAATCATCGCCACCACCTGCGGCAGCAGTTCTTCATATTTCTCTTGCTTTGTCATAGTATCCACCTATGGAAATTTTCTGCAAAAATAATTATTCTTTGTAAAAGTTCGGCATTTTAAACCAAAATATTGTACCTTTGTCAAAATTTGAAACCTCTTGCAATTATGAAGAAAGTTTTATCTATTATAATAATGTGTGTCGCTGCCGTCGCTTGTGTCGTGGCTGACGATACTCAAGTACATATTTTCGACCCTAATGTGAAGTCGCTCAAAATCGCGCCCATCAGCAACATGTATCTACCACCAATCTATGTGTTGGGCAGTGATGACGTGCTGAATGTGAACTTCGACTATCTCGACCTCGATGCCCAGTACCTGCGCTATAGCGTGACGCACTGCAATGCCAACTGGCAGCCGTCGCAGCTGGTGGAGAGCGAGTATGTTGAAGGCTTTAACCAGGCGGATATAGAGGACTTTAAGCCCAGCGAGGCGACTTTTGTGCATTATTTCAACTACGATTTCTGCATCCCCAATAACGACTTCATAATCACCAAGAGCGGCAACTATCTGTTGAAGGTCTATCGCCAGGACGACCCCGACGATGTGCTGTTCCAGACGCGTTTCTCGGTGTGTGAGAACACGATGGGGGTATATGCCGAGGTGCTCACCAACACCGACGTTGATTACAACGCCCACAACCAACAGGTGAATTTTGTCGTCACCACCAAGGGCGGCGAGCGCATCAGCGACCCATATAACGAGCTTGCGGCAATTGTGACTCAGAATTCACGTCCCGACAATGAGGTGATGGTGACTAAACCGCTGATGGTGAGTGGCAACAAGGTGACGTTTGAGCACAACCGCGACCTGATTTTCCCTGCCGGCAACGAGTATAGGCGCATTGAGATGGTGAACATCAACTCGATGAATATGGGGGTGGAGAAGATTCAGTATTTCGAGCCTTACTACCATGCCACACTCTACCGTAATGAGCCTCGAGTCGATGGGCAGTACCTTTATGACAAGACACAGTATGGGCATTTCACCATAAGGACTTCCGGGGCTTATGATTCGATGGTGGAGAGCGACTACATCGTTACGCATTTCGCGCTTTACACCGGCGAGCGATTAGAAGGCGGAAACCTCTTTGTGCAGGGCGAGTTCACGCTGGGAATGCCTCCCGAGCAATGCCTCATGCGCTACGACCCCAACTATGGCACCTATAACTGCGACATTCTGCTAAAGCAGGGCGCTTACAACTACCAGTTCCTGTGGGTGCCAAACGGCAGCGGAGTGGGGCAGACCGCTATGATTGAAGGCGACAAATATCAGACCAGCAACGAGTATCTTATAAAGGTTTATGACCGCCCCTTCGGCGAGCGCTACGACCACTTCGTGGGATTTGGGATTGTCTATTCGGGACGATGATTTTTTGACATAAGAACATAGGTTTTCATAAGAACAGAATTATAATTGTAATCCACTATGGAAGAGACCGGGACATTAGGAGATTTGATAGCATTTGAAATGGATGTCTATGATCAGCTTAAAGATTACTGTGATAATCATGAGGATTATCCGCTGAACTGCGTGTTAGCGATAGATCCAGAATTTCTAATAGTATCAATTGACATACTTGAGAATGTGGAAGATTGTGACATATATCCAGTTGGTTTTTTTCTTGATGGAGATGAACCTGACACGGAGGAAATAGAAAAATTAGCAAACGAATATTTCGATAGAGATTACAATATCTAATAAAGAGTCCACTTTAAAAAATAAAAGCACACGAATTAAACTAATTTCAACGAATTTTATTTAATTGATATTCAATTAGTTTTTAATCGTCTTTAATCGTTTGAATATTTGAATCAGCACAAAATGCCACTTTTTAAAGTGGACTCATTCGTGTTGTTTCTAATTTATCTCATCAAAAGATAAACAGTGTAGCCAATGTAGATGGCGATGAAGATGATGCCCTCGATGCGGTCGAATTTTTGCTTCTTGAAGGTGTAGATAGTGATAAAGACGCAGATTGCCGCCACGAGTGCCATCAGGTAGTCAACCACGTTGATTGTGGTCAGAGTGTAAGGATGAATTGTTGATGACACTCCCAGAATCATTAGCAGGTTGAACACGTTGGAGCCAATGACGTTGCCCAGCGCCAACTGTGGATTTTTCTTGCAAGCAGCGATAATGGCGGTGATGAGTTCGGGCAACGAGGTGCCCACAGCCACGATGGTGATAGAAATCACGGCATCGCTCATGCCCCATGTCTTTGCGAGGGTCTTGGCGGCGTCGAGGAACATGTTGCCTCCCCATAGCAGCGCACCTAACGACACGGCGGCAATCGCCCACAGCAGCATCACATTCTTTCCTGTGAGGATCGATGATGCCTCTTCGTCGGCCTCGGCGAGCGCCTGCTCCGGGTTCTTGCCCTTGCGCAGTATCACAAAAGCCATATAGACTATGAAAACCAACAGCAGAAATGCGCCATCGAGCCTGGTGAGTGTGTTTTCGCCTAAACCAGGGATCCAGGAGTCGTTGGCAAGCAACATCACTAAGATTGTCGCCCCAATAGCTACCGGGATGTCGCGGCGTTGCTGCGTCTTATCGATGGCAAATGGCAGGATAGTCGCCGTCACGCCGAGGATGAGGAACACGTTGGCGATGTTAGAGCCAAGCACGTTACCCATAGCGATGTCGCCGTTTCCTGTGAGCGCACTTGAAATCGATACAAAAAGCTCAGGTGCCGAGGTGCCTATGCCCACAATCGTGAGACCGATGATGAAATTAGAAATCTTGGCCCGCTGAGCAATAGCCACCGATGCCTCCACAAGATAGTTGGCTCCCACAAGCAGCAGTGCCAGTCCCAAGAAAAGAAATAGATAGTCCATTATTATAGGTGGGTTCTATAAATTAATAAAATGTTGAGATGGGTTCTTGGCTGTTTTTGTTTCTTTTCGGCATCTGCTTCGTTAAACCCTTGCAACATAGCCCGCTATGCCGCTGCTGCTTTAACTTCGCATCTGCTCGAAAATAAATCAAAAACATCGCAAGTTAATTTATAGAACCCATCTATAGTTTATTTCAACTGCAAAAATAATAATAATTTCCAATTAATTATAGTCGAAGAAAAAGAATTATATTATTTTTCTTGTGCTTAATAATTTTTATGCGTAACTTTGCAGTGATTCAAGCAATCTGGTAGAGTCCAGCTCTTGCTTGAAGACATAAAGAAAGCGTTTTTGCGTTATCCTTGTTCTGAAATTCGGCAAAATTTTATAATCCAAGGATAAGCAGTTACAAAACGCCTTCCGTGTGCCAATACTTCATCCCCATTGGCGGGGAACAGTATATGGTATCGCGTGGGGGATGACTGTTTATTTGGATTAGGGCGTTTGGCGATGCCTCAAGTTAGATAAACCAGACAAGTCTCCACGCTATCTTTTTACACTAACCATTAACGAATCAACCTCAATTCGGGAGACTAAAGAGGAGAGAAAAAATTTTAAAAATGAGAAAAACAGTTCTTTATTCAGTCTTAATGTCGCTTCTTGTGCTTCTCTCGGCATGTGGCGGTGATGACGAGCCTTCAGGAGGTGAAAACGGTTCTTCGGGTGGCAGCTCGAGCGGTAAGACCGATGGTCATGAGTATGTCGACTTGGGTTTGACGAGCGGCACGCTGTGGGCGACGTGTAATGTTGGCGCCGGCAGCCCCTATGAGGCTGGTGACTATTTCGCCTGGGGCGAGACCTCTCCCAAGCAGGACTATAGCCTTAACAGCTACAAGTGGTATAACTCAGCGACCGGTAAATACACCAAATACTGTGATAATAGCAGTTATGGTGTTATTGACAACAAGTCCGAGCTGGAGCTTGCCGACGATGCTGCTTACGTGAACTGGGGCAAGAACTGGCGCATGCCCTCAAAGGCGCAGTTTGACGAGTTGCGTGCCGAGTGCACTTGGCAGTGGAATGGCAGCGGCTATTTGGTGACCAGCAAGAAGAATAATAAGACCCTTATCTTGCCCGCCGCCGGCTGCCGTAATGGATCTTCGTTGTATGATTCTGGTAGTAACGGCTACTATTGGTCTCGCTCGGTCTACCCTGGCTATCCGAGCGACGCTTGCCGCCTGTACTTCAATTCGGGCAATGTGGACGCGGACTACTACCACCGCTACTACGGTCGAGGCGTGCGTGCTGTTCGTGTGCCATAGAATTAGCACCCTTCCCCTTCACACGAAACCCCTAAATCTGTCAAAGCACGCGCGCAGCCTCAGGCTTGGGGGCAAGAACAGGCGGCCCGTGGCCGCCGCCCCCAAGTCGAGCAAGTGCGTGCTTTGACATAACTATTCAGTCCCCACTTAGGTCAAGCCTAAGTGGGGACTGAATAGTTACAAAAAACTCGGTCAATGTCCTTTATAATATGCAATTATTTCAGGCGTAGCCTAATTGTGCATTATGCATTGTTCATTATGCATTGTTCATTATGCATTATGCATTATGCATTGTGCATTGTGCATTATGCATTGATTAAGCGTTGATTTACTGCATTCCGCTCACGGCAACGTCCTTGCAGGTGCGGCCTATCAAGCCTTGAAGTACCTTTCCGGGACCAAGCTCTACCGCCTCGGTCATGCCGTCGGCAGCCATGTTCTGTGCAATGTGGCTCCAGCGCACGGGAGCCGTGAGCTGCTTTATGAGGTTCTCTTTGATTTCCTCGGGATTGGTGTGAGGCTTAGCGTCAACATCTTGGTAGATAGGACAGATGGGCTCGCTGAAGCGTGCCTCGTAGATAGCCTTTGCCAGCTCCTCGCGAGCAGGCTCCATCAGGGGAGAGTGGAACGCTCCGCCCACCTTCAGTGGCAGGGCGCGGCGGGCACCCGCCTCCTTGAACTTAGCGCAAGCAGCTTCGATAGCCTCAAATGAGCCGCTAATTACCACCTGGCCTGGGCTGTTGTAGTTGGCGGGAACGCACACGCCATCGATGCTGGCGCATATCTCCTCCACCTTGTCGTCGTCCATGCCGATGATAGCCGCCATAGTCGAGGGAGTGGCCTCGCACGCCTTTTGCATAGCGAGCGCGCGTGTCTCCACGAGCTTTAGGCCCTGCTCAAAAGGCAGCACTCCGGCAGCAACAAGAGCCGAGAACTCACCGAGCGAGTGTCCGGCTACCATGTCGGGCTTGAAATCATCGCCAAGGGTCTTGGCAAGTATAACACTGTGCAGGAACACAGCGGGTTGAGTAACTTTAGTCTGTTTCAGGTCATCCTCGGTGCCATTAAACATCAGGTCGGTGATGCGGAAACCGAGCACTTCATTGGCTTTCTCAAACATTTCACGGGCCTCGGTGTTGTTGTCATACAGGTCTTTGCCCATACCCACAAACTGTGCGCCCTGGCCAGGAAAAACAAATGCTTTCATACTAAATATAGAATATTAATTGTTGAAAAAATTCTTTAATCTTAAAATCGCCGCAAAAGTACTCATTTTTTCATTTATAGCAAACTTAAAACAGATAAATAATGTTTTATTTGCAAATGTTGTGCATTTTCCAATTTTTCTGTGTAAATTTGCAGGTTAAACTAAATACTTTACTGATATGTTGAATTCGATATTATTGCTTTTTGGTAATTTAGGCACTACAGAGTTGGTAATTATTGTCATTATCATCTTGTTGCTCTTTGGTGGAAAGAAGATTCCCGAGCTCATGAAAGGCCTGGGCAAGGGTGTGCGCAGCTTCAAGGAAGGCATGGATGAGGTGAAAGACGAGGTTGAAAAACCAATTAAAGAAGCTTCTCAACTCGACGAGGCGAATAAAGACGCAGGCAAAAAGTAATATTTGTAAGGTGGGTTCTATAAATTAACTTGAGGTGTTTTTGATTTATTTTCGAGCAGATGCGAAGTTAAAGCAGCAGCGGCATAGCGGGCTATGTTGCAAGGATTTAACGAAGCAGATGCCGAAAAGAAACAAAAACAGCCAAGAACCCATCTCAACATTTTATTAATTTATAGAACCCACCATAATATCATTACTTCCAGATGGAAGAGGAGATTAAGGAACAGTTGCAGGAGATGTCGTTTTGGGACCACCTCGACGTGCTGAGAGGGGTCCTAATCAAGATAGCTGTGGTTGTTGTGGCTATGGCGATAGTCTTTTTTGCACTCATGCCCAGCATCTTCGACAACGTGATACTTGCTCCCTGTCGTGGCGACTTTGTACTTTACCGTCTCTTTGAGAAGATGACTACAGGTATTCCTGGCTTGCCACAGTTCTCTACCGAGGGATTTCATGTGGAGCTTATCAACATCCAGCTGGCATCTCAGTTCTTCATTCACATGAGCACATCGTTTTGGCTGGCGTTAGTTATATCGTTCCCTATAGTGATTTATCTCATGTGGACCTTCGTTGCTCCAGCTCTCTACGAGCATGAGAAACGTGGCATAAAGCGGGCTTTCGCCTTTGGCAACCTGATGTTTTTCCTTGGAGTGGCAGTAGGATATTTTGTGGTGTTTCCCGTGACATTGCGCTTCCTTGCCGACTATCACGTGAGTGCTATGGTGCCCAACCAAATCTCGCTCGACAGTTACATGGACACTTTCTTGATGCTTATCTTCATCATGGGTGTCATCTTTGAGTTGCCGTTGTTGGCATGGCTGTTGGGGAATATGGGAGTGCTGAAGCGCAGCTACTTTAAGAAATATCGTCGTCATGCCATCGTGGTGCTGCTCATCCTTGCGGCGTTCATTACACCCACAGGCGACCCGTTCACGCTGACTATAGTGTTCCTGCCCATTTATCTGCTCTACGAGATGAGCGCTTGGCTGGTAAAGAAATAATTCATAATGCACAATTCAAAACTTTTAAAAAAAGTAGAATTTCTAGAAAATCTAGAATGTCTAGAAAGTCTATAAATTTTTACAATAATGAAAGAGAAGAGAACAGGTTTTGCCACTCGCTTGGGGGCTATTGCCGCCACAGTGGGTAGCGCTGTGGGATTGGGAAACATCTGGCGTTTCCCTTATCAGGCTGGCGAGAATGGCGGCGGTGCATATATCCTGGTATATTTGATATGTGTCATTTTGCTCGGCATCCCCATTATGATGTCGGAGTTCATCATAGGCCGTTCCACCCACAAGAACATGAAAGGTGCAGTGCAACAACTGACTCCAGGTTCGCCGTTCAAGTTTTTTGCTTATATAGGAGTTTTGGGTGCGTTGCTCATCTGCGGCTACTACAGCGTGGTGTGCGGATGGGTGATAGAGTACCTGTGGAACTCAGCCGATGGCTCTTTGTTAGGACACACGCCAGAGCAGTATAGTGATATGTTCGGGTCTCTAGTAGGAACACCACAGCGTTGTGTGCTTTGGACTTTGTTGTTTCTGTTGCTCAACTTCCTTGTATTGAGTCGTGGTATCCAGAAGGGCGTGGAGCGAATAGCAAACATCATGATGCCTTTACTCTTTGTGCTGCTCATTGTGTTCTGCGTGAACTCACTCTTACTGCCAGGCTCAATGAAGGGTATGGATTTCCTGTTTAACCCTAAGTTTGAGAACTTGGGTTGGAAAGGCGTAGTCGATGCTATGGGTCAGGCGTTCATGTCGTTGTCGCTGGGTGTGACTTGCCTTATCACTTACTCCTCTTATTTCAATGATGACAGCCGCTTGATGAAAGATGCCGTGACCATCTCGGCACTCGACACGCTTGTCGCTCTCCTTGCTGGTATTGTTATTTTTCCTGCCGTGTTCTCATTTGGCATGGATCCCAAAGCCGGTCCCGACCTGATCTTCAATACTCTTCCCACTATCTTCCAGCAGATGCCTGGAGGCACTATTTGGGCGGTGTTGTTTTTTGTGCTGCTGTTTTTTGCCTCAATCACTTCTACTATCTCATTGAGTGAGATTCCCATCACATTCTTGATTGACGAGTACAAGCTGTCACGCACAAAGGCGTTGATTATCACCGCTGTGCTGATGGCAGTCGTTGCAGTGCTTAGCGCGTTGTCGTTCAGTACACTCAGCGATGTGACACTTTTTGGCAAGAACATTTTCGACTTCCTCGATTATGTGGGACCAAACATCTTCATGCTGCTTGGAGGACTCGTTACTGCCATTTATGTGGGTTGGTTTCTTAAAAAAGAGATTATTCACAACCAGCTCACCAATGGCGGTAAATACCGCTCCAGCTTCGTACAGCCATATATCATCTTCTGCCTGCGGTTTATCGCTCCTGTGGCTATAATAATCATCTTCATGTATTATACAGGAATATTCTGATATGAATAATTGTTCATTCAAGAAATATAGTCTTAACCTGCATGGTCGGTTAGTGGAGATTGACCGTCCGTGGGTGATGGGTATCATCAATGCCACTCCTGACTCGTTCTTCTCAGGAAGCCGCACGATGGACAGCGAGAGTGTCGCCGAGCGTGCGAAGGCAATGGTGTTAGAAGGCGCTGACATTCTTGACATCGGTGCTTGCTCCACACGGCCAGGTGCCGAGGTTGTTACTCCCGAAGAAGAGATAAACCGGCTTAATGTGGCAGTGAAGGCTATTAAAACCGCCGTTGGCAACGATGTGATACTCTCGGTAGATACCTTCCGTGCTGGCGTGGCTCGTCATTGCGTGGAGGAACTGGGTGTGGATATCATCAACGATATCTCTGGTGGCGACCTTGACCCAGAGATGAATAGCGTAGTGGCTCAGCTGCAGGTGCCTTACATCGTGATGCATACCCGTGGCACTCCAGCTACTATGCAGCAGTTTACCGACTATGATGGCGACGTGGCAGCGATAGTGCTTGAGGAACTGGCGCGCAAAATCGACACCTTACACCAATTGGGAGTCAATGACGTGATTGCCGACCCTGGTTTTGGCTTTGCTAAGACTGTGGAGCAGAACTACCGCCTGCTGGCGTGTCTTGAGTCGTTCCATGCCCTTGAAGTTCCATTGCTGGTGGGGGTGTCGCGCAAGTCGATGATACAAAAGGTGCTTAACTGCACTGCTCAGGAGGCTCTTAACGGCACTACTGTGCTCAACACCATCGCGATGATGAAAGGCGCTCACATTCTGCGTGTCCATGACGTGAAAGCCGCAGTAGAGGCCCGAGATTTAGTTGTAAGATGCAAAAAATCAGGACAACTATCACGACAAAACTATGAACTATGAACTAACAACTATGAACTGATATGATCTCATTTGGCATAAAAGATATTATAGATATACTGCTTGTTGCGGTATTGCTATATTACATTTACCGCACGATGAAAGAGAGTGGGGCGTTGAATATCTTTTTTGGCGTGTTTGCTTTTATCATAGTGTGGGTAGTGGTTGATAAGATTCTCGACATGAGGCTGCTGGGAACCATTATGGACCGCATTATCGACAGTGGTATTTTCATCCTTATTATCATCTTCCAGGACCAGATAAAACGCTTTCTCACTGGCTTGGGCTCCAAGCGAGGGTGGAAGTCGATCTCAAAGCTGTGGCACAGCGGACAGCCAAAGGATGCTCGCAAGAAGTGGGTGATGCCCATCGTCTATGCCTGTATGAGCTTGTCGAAGTCGAAGACTGGTGCCTTGATAGTCATAAAGCAGAATTTCTCACTTGAGGACTATGAACATTCAGGCGATATCATCAATGCCGAGGTCAACAACCGCTTGCTCGAGAATATCTTCTTTAAGAACAGTCCTTTACACGATGGTGCGGTTATTATTGACGAAGGCAAGATAAAAGCTGCTGGCTGCATCCTTCCCGTGTCGCACGACACATCGCTACCCAAGTATTTGGGTCTTCGCCACCGCTCTGCTCTTGGAATCTCACAGGCAACCGATGCCATCGCGATTGTGGTGAGTGAGGAGACGGGCAACATTTCCTACGCACATCGTGGCGAGATGCATCTCAAACTCTCGAGTACCGACTTGGACCGCGCACTTTCTAATTTGATAGAATAGGCTATGTTTCTAATCAACGAGAATACACTGGTGACGCTCGATGTGGTGGAGCGGTTCTTCTGCTGCGACATCGACGCATGCTTGGGGCAATGTTGCATCGATGGTGACGCCGGAGCTCCGATTACTGCCGAGGAGGAAGAAAAAATCAGGGAATTATTGCCTGAGATTTGGGACGACTTGTTGCCACGTGCACAGCAGGAGATTGAGCAGAATGGTATCTCATATCATGACCCTGAAGGCGAACTGGTAACACAGATCCTTGACAACAGCAACTGTGTGTTCTCGTGCTATGCTGCAGGTGGCAAGTGCATCTGTGCCATTGAGAAGGCCTATCGTGAAGGGCGCATCGGCTTTATGAAACCTATCTCGTGCGCACTCTATCCGCTGCGCCTCAAGACGCTGAGCAACGGCAGCGTGGCGGTAAACTACCACCGCTGGAAAATATGCAAAAGCGCCGAAGTGCTGGGTAGAAGCAAGAAAATGCGCGTCTATGAGTTCTTGAAAGAGCCGTTGATTAGACGGTTTGGACAGGAATGGTACGATGAGCTAGTTGCTAATTGTGAGTTATACATCAAGCAATACCTTTCTTCTTAATGCAGAATGCACACACAATGCACAATGGGCTGCGCCTAATCACCAGGTAAAACACTCGCTTGCTCGAATGCTCGAACACTCGAAAAATCGAATGCTCGAACACTCGAATAGTCGAGCACTCGATTGATCGAGACTTGAAGCTTGAAACTTATTTCGCTTTGAAATATTCTGACTGCTGCCGAATCAACTCTTTGTCGTCAAAATAGTTGATTTTCATTGCGTTGCGCACCTCGTTCATAGTCTGAGCCGCTGTTTCGCGGGCTTTCTCGGTGCCGCGGCGCAAGATGTTATATATCTCGGGAATATCCTGCTCCAGTTCGTGACGTCGCTGGCGTATGGGCTCCAGCATCTCGTTGAGGATGCTGTTCAAGAGCTTCTTGCATTTCATGTCGCCCAAGCCACCACGGCGGTAGTGGTCTTTCATCTCATCGAGGTTCTGATAGTCGGGCAGATATTTAGCAAAGTGCTCGTCGCAAGAGAACGCGTCAAGATAGGTGAACACGGCGTTGCCTTCTACCGTGCCCGGGTCGCTCACGTTCAGGTGGTTGGGGTCGGTGAACATAGAGCGCACCTTCTGCCAAACGGTATCGGCATCGTCGCTCAGGTATATGCAGTTGCCTAGGCTCTTGCTCATCTTCTCCTTGCCGTCGGTGCCTGGCAGGCGGCGTGCTGTCTCATTCTCGGGCAGCATGATGTCGGGTTCTACAAGCACCTCTCCGTAAGTGCTGTTGAAGCGGCGCACGAGTTCGCGGGTAATTTCAAGCATCGGTTTCTGGTCCTCGCCGGCAGGCACTATGTCGGCCTTAAACAAGGTGATGTCGGCAGCCTGGCTCACGGGGTAGCAGAAGAAGCCAAGAGGAATATTTGCCTCGAAGTTGCGCATCTTAATCTCGGTCTTTACCGTGGGGTTGCGCTCCACGCGGCTCACCGTGATGAGGTTCATCAGGTAGGTGGTGAGCTCAGCGAGTTCGGGGATATGGCTCTGAATGAAGATGATGCACTTCTCGGGGTCTAGCCCTGCCGAGAGGTAGTCGAGAGCCACCTCAATGATGTTTTGGCGTATCTTCTCGGGGTTGTCGGCATTGTCGGTCAGAGCCTGGACATCGGCCATAAAGACAAACATTTTCTCATAATCACCTGCATTTTGCAGTTCCACGCGTCGGCGCAGTGAACCCACATAGTGCCCCAGGTGGAGCTTGCCAGTAGGGCGGTCGCCAGTAAGTATTACTTTCTTCATAATTATAATTTTATAAAATGCTCACGCTCGACACTCTTTTTTCAAACAAAGTAAACAAATAAAAACAAAGACAATAATTTTTTTATTCTTGTCATGTTTTGTTGATTTTGTTTGATTGTCTTTCTCGCTTAATCGCATTGTTGATGTTTTATACAAATAAGTTGCAAAATTACACTTTTTTGTCTAAACACACAAAAATATTGGTCCAAAGTCGAGAAAAGGATAAAATAAGGAGATTTTTGTTGCATATTTTGTTGATTGTTGTTACTTTTGCTAGATTTTTGAAAGAAAGATTATACATTTAATTATTAATTTAATACGTATTAATATGAAGAAATCAATTACTCTTTTTGGATTGTTTTCCCTGCTTTTGATAGGGACTAACAAAGTAATGGCTCAGCCAGCATCGTTTGCTGCCGATTTCACGCAGGAAGACTATCGTGGTGGTGAGGTTGTAAGAATCAATACCGTCACTGTGGTATGGGACAACGCGACAGGCGTGTTGTCATTAAACAATTTCTATTCCAATGAACTTGTCAATGACCAAGTTGTGAACCTTGTGTTTCCCGCTTATGCCACCGATAGCTCCAGTCCCACCACTTTGACTTGGGAGAGCGATACTAAGGCCAATTTCACTTGGCGTGCCAGCTACATGGGTCAAAGTGATATTCTTGCCAACCTGCCATTCTCTTACAGCTCTTTCCGCAACTATAAGAACGCTGTAGTAAGCAGGTTCCAGCATGTGAGCAGCCCTGTGAGAATTTTCGACCCTGTTGCCAACACTATCGATCCCGCAAGCTATTATGCCTATTATGGTGGTCAGGACTGCCACGGCACACTCGACTTAGCGGCAGGAACTATTGACATCACTGACCCTTGGGGCTGCGTGGTGGGCAATAACAACTGGAACACCATGAGCGCAACTGTTGTAGTTGAGTATTTTGAGAGTTCGCACATGTCTCGTGTGAATACTGGCATTGAGAGTGTTGATGCCAATGCTCAGGTTGTGAATACTCGTTACTACAACACCCTTGGTGTGGAGAGCGCACAGCCTTTCAATGGCGTGAACATCGTAGTTAAAGAACTTAGCAACGGCAAGAAGACAACCACTAAACAATTATTTAAATAAGATTTAATGATGGCATGACGAGGGTGTATCAAAATTTCGCGATTTCGCGTTTTGGCACACCCTCTTAATGATGCCGTTTTTTATTAGTAAATTTATCATGAAAAAGATCGTTGCCTTATCAATCTTATTTGCCGCAATGTTACTAGCGGCGTGAACATCGAGGTAAAGACCCTCGACAACGGCACACGCATCACAACTAAGAAACTTTGTAAATAACCAAACCATAAATACATCAAAATAATGAAAAAACATTTATTTGCAGTCTTATTGCTTGCATTTGCCACGACAAATATGTCGTGGGCGGCTTCGGCATTTACCGCCGAGAAGCTCGCAAGCATCAACATTGAAATGGACCGCGACATCTCAACGGGAGCCACCGTAGGTTCCAATCGCGTGGCTATGGCTTACTCTGGCGGTACCAGTCGCGTTACGGTGTCAAACTATTTCGCTCAGGGCAGCGATGTCACTTTCAGCGTGAACTGGAGTGCAAATACCATCACGTTCCTGCCACAGTGCATTTACACCTATCAGTATCAAACCTACACTTGCTATCTCTATGTGGTTGCACAGTCGGTGGTGAACAATAGCGATGTGAGCACCGTTCTAAATACCAGTCTTTCGGGACGTGTTAATTCCAGCGGTTTCACTATCTCCACCACATGGAACCTGGCACTTATTTATTATGACCCCGACAGCGATAGCTATGTTAACGCTGGTGCGATGTACGATAACGGCATGTTTACCCAGTTCATCGCCAGCAACGCCACTATGTACTACGACGAGGTGGATTTCGACAGTGATGACCATGTTTATAACACTGGCGAGGTGGCATCGTTCCCTGTTTATTTGTACTACTATAATAATAAGGTGACGATTTACAACTTCCTTGACTATGGTTTTGTACCCGAATATACTGCCAGCGACGAGAAGAACACGTGGACCAACCCCAATCAGGTGCTTACAAGCTATAAAGACAGCCAGACCGGCATCACCTACGACTTCGGACTCTACAACTGGGTTCAGAGCGAGGACGGATACTGCGACGTGCTCACCAATCAGGACGCAAAGGCCGTGGTGACCTCCGAGACCGTGTTCGACTTGGGCAACATTACTCTCGCCGACCCCGTGAAAGACGGAATGGGCTTCGTGGGCGGCAATGCGCGAGTGGTTCTCAGCTCCAGCACTCTGCCCTTTGAGGAGCCTGTCATTCCCGGCGACGTGAACGGCGACAAGAAGGTGAACGTCACCGACGTGATGTGCGTGGCTAACTATATAGTGGGTATCACCCCCGAAGTGTTTGTGGAGGAGGCAGCCGATGTGAACGCTAGCGGCTCTATCAATATTACCGACCTTATCGCTATCGCCAATATTGCTGTGGGCAACACTGCCGCTCCAGTACTGACAACGCCAAAAGCTGCCACCACCGACGTGATCACCCTAGGCGACTATGACCCTGTAACAGGCACTATCGCTATAAATCTTGACAATGCTACAGCCTATGCTGGCTTCCAGATGGATGTGACTTTGCCACAAGGTCTCATCTTAGAGAGTGCAGAGCTTACTGGCCGCGCAGCTTCTCACACCTTGATGACTGGTGTTAATCCTGATGGCTCTATACGCCTGCTCGGCTTCTCGCTCAACAACAACGAGATAGCTGCCGGAAGCGATGCCATTATCATTCTGAAGGTTAACACCACATCAGCACTCGACGCTAACGACGGCATTATCGTCAGCGACATCTTCTTCACCCAGAGCAACGAGGTGGAGAGCGTGCTGCCTAATGTGACCACCAATGCTGTCGTTACTGCTATCAGTGATATCCGCACCGACGGCGAGGGCGTTGACGTTTATGATATGCGCGGTGTGCTCGTGCGTCAAGGCGTGAAAGCCGCCGAGGCAACTCAAGGACTGCCAACTGGCGTATATGTAATCAATGGCAAGAAGGTGCTTGTAAAATAATCGATACACATATGTTAGCGAACAAGCAAACAAGCAAACAAGGCAAAGGTAGCTTACAAGCTTACAAGGAACAAGCAGACAAGGCAATGGTAGTTGTCACAGCATTACATTTGTCTCGTCGGCTCGTTGGCTCGTCGGCTCGTCAGCTCCAAAGGCTATTTCATATTTTAATACTATTGTTGGTGGCTGGAGCATTACATGCTCAGGCGGCTAATGAGTTGCGCATCGACGATTTCTCGATCCAGGCAGGTGACACGATTACTGTGCCAGTATTACTTGAGAATCCCGATACCGACTTCGCCGCTTTACAGTTTGACCTCTATATGCCGTCGGGGCTTAGCGTTGCCGACGGCGGGTTCAAGCTGGGTGAGCGTGCCTCGAGCTCGCACCAACTGATGACAAATGTCAACGGCGATCACATCACGGTGATGGCGTTCAGCTTCCCCGCCACCAATTTCACAGGGCAGAGCGGGGCGGTGCTCACCATCGACGTGGTGGCAGCTGAGGACTTCGACGGTCAGGCGGTTATCAACGTGAAGAATATCGCGCTCACTACTGCCGATGCCAATGAGCACAGTCATCCCGACTTGGCGGTGACTGTGACGGCGCAAGGCTTTATCGTGCTGGGCAACGAGTTCTACATGAACGATTTTGAGATTGCCCCGGGCACCACCATGACAGTGCCTGTTGTTCTCGATAACTATGCGAGTGCTGTCGCTGGCTTCCAGTTCGACATGTATCTGCCCGAGGGAATTGCCACAACCGCCAGTTCGTTCACCCTTAGCGACCGCAAGGGCGAGACGCACCAACTGGTAGCCAACAAGAACGGCGATCATTGGAGCGTGGTGGCATTCGGCTTCCCCACTGCCGATTTCAGCGGCGACAGCGGCGACATCATGTATATCGACTTCACGGCGAGCAAGTCGTTTGTCGATAGCGCGACAATCGAGTTCCGCAACGTGATGCTCGCCACCAGCGACGCTCACGAGAGTCCTGTTGAGGACTTTGATGTGGTGGTGACGGCTGTCGAAGACAGCGTGTATGGCGATGTGAACTGCGACGGCTATGTGACTACTGCCGATATTACTGCACTCTACAACTATCTGCTCAACGGCGACGAGACCTATCTTGCCACCAGCGATGTTGATGGCGACGGAGCAATCACCAGTGCCGATGTGACAGCGGTTTACAACATTCTTTTGGGGAATTAATTTAACGTGAGTTCGACGAAAATAACTGTCTGTGTATCAGCTGCTCCCCTAAGATAGGGGAGCTGGCACGAAGTGACTGAGGAGTATGACAATTGCGAAATGGAGATTTCTTGAGTTTATCATACTCCCCCCTACCCCCTCTATCTTAGAGGGGGGAGCTGCTAACACAATGATTATCAAGCAACAAATTCGTCGAACTCACGTTAATTTAATGCAAACAAGCTGACGAGCAAATAAGCTAACGAGCAAACGAGCAAACGAGACAAGTGTCATGCTACTAAACTACCATTGCCTTGAGGCTTATGGGGCGCTTCGCTTAAAAATTGATTAAAATTTTTTTTAAAATTTCATATTCGCTGGTAATAAAATTTTTATTTAAATTTTTATTTATTTTTAGCGCGTAGTGCGCCCCATGAAGCGTGAGGGCAATTGCCTTGTCAGCTTGTTCCTTGTTAGCTTGTCAGCTAAAAAACTTCTTTCTCAACTTATAAGAGTGACATTGTCTCCCAGTGTCACTCTGTGTTGTTTATAGAGGAGTCCTAGGGCTTTTTTGAAGTCTTTTTTGCTGCAGTTGAAGGTGCGTAGGATTTCTTCGGGCGAGGATTTGTCGTTGAGGGTCATCGTGCCGTCATTTCCTTGCAGGTATTGCAGGATGTCGCTGGCGACGTCGTCGATGCGCATCTTCTCGATTTTGGCGAGAGTGACATCGATTTTGCCGTCGTCGCGCACCTGTTTTATAAATCCAGTGTGATGCTCGCCTATGTTCACTGGCTGATACAGCTCGTTGTTATAGATCATCCCCCAGTGCTTGCTATTGACAATCACACGGTAGCCAATCTCTTGTTGCTGCGTGATTAGCACATCAACCTTCTGGCGGTGGTAGTAGTCGGGGAGGGTAGTGCTCACGAACTTGTCGAGCTTGGCGCTCGCCACGATGCGCTGGCTGCTTGGGTCGATATGGACATAGACGATGTAGCTTCGTCCCGCCTGCATGCGCACGCGCTGCTCACGGAACGGCACCAGCAGGTCTTTTGCCGACAACCCCCAGTCGAGGAAAGCGCCGATGGCGTTCACCGCTTTCACTCGCAAGAGGCAGAATTGCCCCACGGTGGCAAACGGTTGCTCGGTAGTCGCCACTGGGCGGTTCTCGGAGTCGTTATAGACGAAGACCTCAATGTCATCGTCAAGTTCCTCCTCGCCGGTGAGATACCGCTTAGGAAGCAGCACCTCATTGTCTTCGTCGTCAATAAGATAAGCCCCAAAATCGACAAAGCGATTTATCATTAACTTGTTGTATTCTCCAATTTTCATTTAGTGTTCTTGTTTTATTTTTTAAATAAGCTGACTAGTAAACAAGCTGACGAGCTAACGAGACAAGTGATATTAAGTTTTAAGTTTCAAGTGTTAAGTTGCTGCGCACTCTAACCTCTAATCTCAAAACTGCGCGAAGCGCATTGCCTTGATGACTTATTTAACACGCTTCGCGTGGAAATTCAACAAAATTGAAACAAAAAATCTATCAAAAATGCGATTAAGCGAGTCAAAGTTTGTGCTTGCACAAAGCCTTGCGAGCGTGAGCATTTTATCTAAAATTTTGGATAATTTTAATTTAAAATTTTGTATAATTTGAGTCAAGCATGATGGCTTCGCCACCGCCAACCGCACTTCGTGCGACTAAGGCTTCATGCTCTCCTCGAGCTAAAGGTTCTCGGCGAAGCCGATCCTTGCTTGGAAGACTACCATTGCCTTGTTTGCTTGTTCCTTGTCAGCTAGTCAGCTCAAAATCTTATGTTCTTTTGTCTAAATGTTGCGGCGTTGTGATTGATTGATGCAAAGTAACAAAAAAATGCGGGAAGAAATTGTTAAAGAGGGTTAATGTTGTGGCTTGCGATGCAGTATTTAGCAATATGCTGTGTTTAGCAGATGAAAATAGGTTGGAAAAATGGCAATTTTCAGTGCTTTTTCTGTATTTTGGCATGAACTTTGTTTCTATTTTGAAAAACTTTTAGTAGTTTTAGATAAATTAGGCTGCGCCTCGGAAAAAAAAATAAAAAACTTCGTTTTTCATTTTGTTTTTCACTCGGCTTGCACTAATTTTGCAGTTTAACTAAGTAGAATTTAAACTTTTACTGTGTTTTGTAGTCTAATGAACAATCGAGATATCATTGAGTATTAATAATTTAAAAAGAAAAAGAATATTAATAATTTAAAGCATAAAACGTTATGAACTACAAATTAATGTCTCTAATGGGTGCCTTGATAGTGGGCTGCGGCTGCGCTATGGCACAAGATTATGAGGACGACATCTACTATGATGGCAGCAAGGACACTAAAACAGTTAAGGTTGTCACCAAGCAGATGCCGGTGTCTTCGGGCTATTATGGGGAGCTCACGACTCAGGTTTCTCCTATCAGTGGCGTTGTGAACGGACGTGATGTAGATGAGTATAACCGTCGCATCGAATATTATGACGAGAACGACACTGTTTATCTTGATGACGAGGAATTTGCCAACACTCGCCGCATCGAGCGTTTCCACAATCCCGACATCGTGATTCGTAGCAACGACCCCGACCTTATCGAGTATTACTTTGACAGCACTCCAACAGTCAACCTCATCGTTGGTTCTGACTGGAGTTGGGGACCATACTGGGGCTGGGGATATCGCTATTATGACCCTTGGTACAGCTGGTCGTGGGGATGGCACAGCCCTTGGTACTACAGCAGCTGGTATGACTGGGGGTGGTATGGCGGCTATCGCTATCATCCATGGTCTTACTGGGGACGTCCCTGGGGTGGCTACTGGGGTGGTCACTGGGGTGGCGGCTGGGGCCGACCACATCATGACTGGTATGGACACAATGGCCATCACTACAACAGCGGTTACAACGGTCGTCGTCCTGGCTTGAACTATCATGGCAACCGTGGCAACGGCGGATATAATGGCTACGCTGGTGCTCCTGGACGCAATGGTGTTTCGGGACGCTCGGGTATGAACCGTGGCAATATCAGCAGTACTCGACCAAACAATGGATATGCCAGTGGACATGGTAGTACTATGCGGCCAGGAAACCGCTCCTATAACGGTGGCGGACGATCGACAGGTGGTTACAGCAGCGGCTCGACAAGCGGACGCAGCTACACTCCATCAACAAGTGGACGCAGTGGCGGACGCAGCTACACACCTTCGGGCAGTAGTGGTCGCAGCTACACTCCATCTAGTGGCAGCTCATCAAGAAGCAGCAGTGGCTACTCAGGCGGCAGCCGCAGCAGTGGCGGCTACTCGGGTGGTGGCGGTCGCAGTAGCGGCGGATTCTCAGGCGGCAGCCACGGCGGAGGCGGTAGTCACGGCGGTGGTGGTGGCAGCCACGGTGGCGGCGGCGGTCACGGCGGACGTCGATAATATTATTCCACGAGAAAGCATATAAAAATATAACAAACACGAAACTGTTTTTTTACAATGAAAAAAATATTTATTGCATTTTTGCTTGGTGGCGCAGCGCTCATGGCAAATGCTCAAGCAACATTTGATGTCCTTAAAATGTCGGAGACCGAGCTGAGTGGTACATCTCGCTATATGTCGATGGCTGGCGCCTTTGGTGCCCTCGGTGGCGATGTGTCGGCGATTTCTCAGAACCCTGGTGGCATAGGCGTGTATCGCAGCAGCGACATCTCGGCTACTATGAACCTAAATTTCCTATCTACCAAGACTGCCGACGATAAGCTGAGCGACACCAAATTCTGGTTCAACAATGTGGGTTATGTTGGTTCGATGAAGATTGACAACGACTTTTTCAGATATTTCAACTGGGGATTCTCGTTCAACCGCATCAACTCCTACCAGCGTCGCTATCAAGGAGGATATAACACTGGTCACTCTATCACCAATAAGATTGCCGACAATCTAAATGCCGGCAACTGGTTGGGCCAAGATCTTTCGGCAAACATGTATGGTGACAATATCTTCTACGAGAGCAACGCTCCCTGGCTTGGAATTCTCGCCTATCAGTCATTTTTGCTTAACTGCAATAGTGATGGTTCGTTCAAGGGACTCGCTAATCAAGCCAATTATTATACTTCGGGTGTTGCCAATTTCTACGTTGACGAGAGGGGCCACACCGATGAGTATAACATCACCCTTGGTGGTAACTTTAAGAACACCGTGTTCTGGGGCTTGAACTTCGGTATCACCGACCTGCGTTTCGACAGCTATCAATACTATGGTGAGGATCTTGACAATGCCGAGATTTATGACTACAATGTTAATGATGGCAATAGCACTACCAAGGGTTATGCCGGTTTTGACTTCCAGTCCTATCAGGAGACCCGAGGCACTGGCTATAACTTCAAGTTTGGTGTGATTGTTAAACCAATCAACCAGTTGCGCATTGGTGCCGCTTTCCACACACCTACCTACTACGATATGAAAGACCTCTACAAGGTGCAGAGCGGCTTTGACCTGCAAGCCAATGGTGATGACCAGATGTATCAAGGAACCTATGAGACAGGTGTTGAAGGTTACTACGATGAGTACCGCTACACCATCAAGACTCCTTGGAAGTTTATGGGTAGCCTCGCCGTGGTTCCAACAAGCAAGGGCTTAATCAGCTTCGATTATGAGTATGTGGGAGCCAACACTATGCGTTGCGGTGATGAGGGTGGCTACAACTACGCCGATACCGAGTACAAAATTAAAGACCAGTTGCAAGCTCAGCACACCGTGCGAGTGGGTGCAGAGTACCGAGTAACCCCCAATGTAAGTCTCCGTGCCGGTTATGCTTACCAAACATCACCAGTGAAGGATGAGGTGAAAGGTGTTGCCAACGATGATGTAGATGTAGTTACAAGCAACTATATGTATCAGTATGACAAGAACAACCAGTACATTACCTGTGGTCTTGGCTACCGCTACAAGAAGTTCTATCTCGACGCTGCTTATGTGCATCAAAACCGTACCAGCCAGTATCACGCTTATCCTGGCGAGCAGGGCGAAGAGGTGAAGGACAACAACAACAAGATTTCGTTGACTTTAGGTTTCAGATTCTGATTTTCGCGCCATTGAGCGTAAATTAATAGTGAAAATTAGGAGGCATTGTTAATAAAATGCCTCCTTTTTTGTTGCGTTTATCAATCATTTTCACTATCTTTGAAAACTTTTTTGCAATCGTCCCATGAACACAGTTAATCTTGATAATATCGACCTTGACAACGTGGAGTTCCAGAACGCCTGGAACCTGATACGCAACACGCATCGCTCGGTGTTCCTTACGGGAAAGGCTGGTACAGGAAAGAGTACTTTCCTCAAGTATATCTGTGCCAACACCAGTAAGGAGCATGTGGTGCTGGCGCCCACCGGCATCGCCGCCGTGAATGTGGGCGGGCAGACGTTGCACTCGTTTTTCAAGATTCCGTTCAAGCCGCTGCTTCCCGATGACCCCGATTTCTCTCCGCGCCGCATCCGCAAGACGTTGCGCTACTCGGCACAGAAGGTGAAACTAATCAAGAAGCTGCAACTAATTATCATCGACGAGATTTCGATGGTGCGCTGCGACATTATCGACTTCATCGACAAGGTGCTGCGCACTTTCTCGGGCAATATGCGTGAGCCCTTCGGCGGCAAGCAACTGCTCTTTGTGGGCGACATCTTCCAGCTTGAGCCAGTAATCACCCGTGACATGCGCGACATCCTCAGGCGATACTATCAGCAGTTCTTCTTCTTCAACGCTCGGGTGTTCAACAGTTTGGGGCTTATCCCCATTGAACTGCGCAAGATTTACCGCCAGACCGACAGCAATTTCATCGCGATGCTCGACCGCGTGCGGGTGAGCCATGCCAGTAATAGCGACCTGCAACTGCTCAACAGCCGTTGCAACCTCGACTACAAGGAGCCCGACAACGGTCTTGTGATGACTCTTGCCACTCGCCGCGACACTGTGGATTCCATCAACGATGCTCACATGCAGGCTCTCGACACGCCTGAGTATGTGTTTGTGGGAGAGATTACCGATGTCTTCCCCGATAACGATCTTCCCACCAACAAGGAGCTTACGCTGAAGAAGGGTGCGCAGGTGATATTCATCCGCAACGATAGGGAAGGCCGCTGGGTGAACGGCACTTTGGGAATTGTCTCTAAGGTTGACAGCGACGGCATTGAGGTTGAGCTGGAGAACGGCGACGGCTATGTGCTTGACCCGGAGATTTGGGAGAATGTGCAGTATTCCTACGACGAGAAAGAGAAGAAGGTGATAGAGAACGTGGTGGGTACGTTCAAGCAATATCCCATCAAGCCAGCGTGGGCTCTCACCGTGCATAAGAGTCAGGGACTCACATTCAACAATATCGTCATCGACTTCGCCGGCGGAGCATTCTCAAGCGGGCAGACCTACGTGGCACTCTCCCGATGCACCTCACTTGAGGGTATCACGTTGCTCAAACCGCTGTCGCAGCGCGACATCATTGTGAACACCGCAATCGTTGACTTCAGTCGCCAGTTCAACAATCAGGCTACCATCAACGATGCCATCTTGGTAGAGAAAGCCAATGGGTTGTACACGATGGCATCTATCGCCTTCGATGGCAATGACTTCGCCCGCGCTGTTGACTGTTTTGCTCAGGCGATGGAGATTCATAATGTGATACAAGATCCAGTTGTTAAGCGATACATTAAGCTAAAATTTAACAAGTTCCACAGGCTCAACAAAAAAATTAAAGAATTGGAGGATGTTATTGACTCTCAAAACAAGCAGTTGGTGGAACTTGCCGAAGAGTTTACTGCTATGGGCGATCAGTCGATGGGGTTAGGCACGCTGGCGCAAGAGGATGAGGTGCCTTATGGAGGCCGTAAGCAGCGCCTCGACGAGATTTCAATCAAGTCGGCCCTCGCCAACTATAACAAAGCACTGCGCTTGTGCGAAGACTATGTGCCGGCGATGCTCGGCAAGGCAAGATTGCTTGATGCGATAGGGGAGACCGACCAGGCTCTGGAGCAGCTCAATAAAATCTTAGCCAAGAACAAAAACTGCTTCGACGCTCTTATTGCGGTGGCGGCAATCTGCGAGAAACAGAAGGACCTGCCGTCTGCCATCAAAGCCCTCAAACGCGCCACAAAAGCGTCACGCACAGCCATTGAGCCACATGTCAGACTCGCCGAAATCTATGAGAAAATCGGTCTCGACGACCTTGCCGATGAGCATCAAGAAATCGCCAATCAGCTAAAGAAACAACAAAAGAAACCCCGCCGCAAGAAGAGATGAAGTAAGAAGAAAAGAAGTAAGAAGAAAAGAAGTAAGAAGAAAAGAAGTAAGAAGAAATAAGTAATAAGTAATAAGTAATAAGTATGAAGTAAAAAGTATGAAGTAAGAAGAACAAGTGAACAAGAACAAGTGAACAAGAACAAGTGAACAAGAACTCTCACCTCTTAACTGACAACTGACAACTGATAAAAGTGATAACCGACAACTGATAAATTTATAGTAATGAAACGCAAGACATTAAACCGACGTGAATTTCTCAAGAGAGCAGGCATTGTGACTGGTGGAGCAATGGCGATGATGGCGTTTGAGCCATTTTCAAGTTATGCTCGCAGTAAAGACAATGGAGTCACAGGAGAGAACCTGATGACCTACCGCACTCAGCAGGGTACAGGCGAGAAAATCTCGCTGCTGGGCTTCGGCATGATGCGCCTGCCACGCGACAATCAAGAGCTGGTAAATGAACTCGTGGATTATGCCATTGCCCACGGCGTGAACTATTTCGACACCGCACCAATGTATGGCGGTGGACTCAACGAGGGCATCGTAGGGGCAGCACTGAGTCGCCATCCCCGCGACAAATATTATGTCGCCACCAAGATGTCGAACTATAAAGAGGACTATTGGGACTTGGAAAATGCCAAGAAGATGTATGCTAATTCGTTTGAAAAACTGCGCGTTGACTACATCGACTACTACCTGCTGCACGGCGTGGGGCAAGGCGGTATGGAAGCTTTAGAGAACAGATTTCTCAAAAACGGATTGCTCGACTTCCTCGTTAAGGAGCGTGAGGCGGGGCGCATACGCCACTTGGGATTCTCCTATCATGGCGATGTGAGGGTGTTTGACTGGCTTGTAGATCATAATGACACTTATCATTGGGATTTCGTGCAGATTCAGATGAATTTCCTCGACTGGCGACACGCCTCGCTTGAGAAAGGTGGCTGGAAGGTTGACGCCGACGCCGAGTACCTCTACAACAAACTCGCAAAAGCGGGAATTCAAGCAGTTGTCATGGAGCCGTTCCGCGGTGGTGCCCTCTCCAAGATGTCGCAAGAGCAGGTTGACCAACTCAAAGCCGTGCGCCCCAACGACACCGTGGCTCAATGGGCTTTTAGATGGGTGAGTTCGCATCCCAATATTCTCACCACCCTCAGTGGCATGAACGTGATGGAGCACCTAGTTGAGAACGTGGCAACCCACTCACCACTAGAGCCATGCACCGCTGCCGAGAACGAACTGCTCGAGAGGATTGCCGATGCCATGTCGGGCATCCCCACCGTGCCTTGTACCACATGCGCTTACTGTATGCCATGCCCCTATGGCGTGGATATCCCCGGCAACTTTGCCTTCTACAACGAGGCGATGAACAACAAGTTGCTGCCACTGCCCGAGAAGTCAAGTCCCGACTACAGCGTTAAGCAGAAGCAGTTTGCCGAGCAATATCTCGCCCATTTCCCTGCCGAGTCGCGCGCCAATCAGTGCATGGATTGCGAAGAATGTCTCAAGAAATGCCCGCAACAAATACGCATCCCCAACCAGTTAAGCCGCATAAACGACATATTGAGAGGGAGATAGGTTTTATAAGTGTTAAGTGTTAAGTTTTAAGTTTTAAGTGTCGTGTGTCGAGTGTTAAGTGTCCTAGTCACTCCTAGTCATTCCTATCCACTCCTATCCACATTAATAATGCCAGCAAGAGAATGCCCAGCAGGCTAAGCCACATGCCAGTCTTTAGTCCTGCTGGGAAATAGTCGAGCACTATAGTGTGGTCGCCCTGTGGCACATTGAGCGCCATCATGCACAGATTGGCTTTGTAGATAGGAGCCACTTTTCCATCGATAGTGGCAGTAAAGCTTTTAGAATAAGGCACGCTGAAGAACATCACCTTCTTGGCGTGCAACGTCACCCTCGCTTCACAGCCGCGACTGTTGCCTTTGAAATCAGTCGCTACACATTGCCGTCGATTGGCGACAACTGTATCCAAATCGCTCAAGCCCTGAGCATCGCCATGAGTGAGCAGGTCGCCAAGCTTCTCCACCTCGTCATCTTCAAGCACTACATTGTTGAGCATCACGAGCGGCAGATTGACTGTGGTGTCACCCATGAGCTTGTCAAACTCGCTGCGAGTAATATAGCTGTCGTAGGCAAAACCTATAGGGATAAAATGTTCGGCATCATGTTTTTCAACATTTCCTGCCGAGTCGATGTCATAAATCGTCTTTACCGAGAGCAGGGCGTCAAACTCATCTTGATGCACATTTGCTCGCAGCTTGTTCTTTGCCCAGAAATTATGTGCCGCAGTCTTGAATAGGCTATCAACGCCGGTGGTAATCACCGAGTGGTAACCCTCCACGCTTGGCTGATTGCGCAGCAGTCCAGCATTAAAGGTCAAGAAGCTTTCCCCTCCCTTGAAATCGGAACGCGCAGTCACTATTCCATCGCCTTTTTCTACATTGTTTTTTATGCTGTTATACCACAACGAGTCGGTGCCCAGATTCAACAGGAACAGCCACATCTGCACAATCGTGCACGCCACTACCGCCACCTTGAGCCACCGCAGCGACAGTTTGTCCTTAGCCCATAGTACCAAAGCGGCTATGCCTGCAAAGAATAGCGCAATAAGAGCCAGGAAACGCAAACCAGGGAGATGCAGCCCATTGGCTATCATCACCTTTGCGACAAATGCCAGCACCACAATCGTTGCCAGCACAGCATATCCCATCACTCCCTTGCGCACATCTCTCTCCTCGTCGAGTTGGCGAACAGTGCAGAGCACTATAATCAACGTGAGAGCGTATGCCCATCGGGTGTATAATGGATTGGTAAACAGCGTGAAGATGCTATTTAGCGGGGAAAGATACAGCACCAGCAGCGTCAAAAGCAGCCACGATAGCCAGTCGCGATGCCGCCACGCATAAATCAATGACAACGACAGTCCAAACACTGCGATGCACGCCTCATTGCTATAGGATGCAGAGCCGCTAGCCACAAATATCGTGGTGCCCTCTACCACCTTGGGCATAAACACCGTGCGCAGGCGCTCAAGAAGGTTGAGTATAGCCGTCGCGTCGAACGCGCTTTGAGCCTCAGCACGAGTTGTGATCAACATCTGGTTATAGACTGGCAACAGCAGAAATGAACACATCAAAATGCCCACCAGCACTGCGCCAATGCCTTCCAAGACAAGTGTCATTCGTTTTTCGGGGATCGGAGATCGGGGATCGGGGATCGCCCTGAAAATCACATATATAAAGGCGGCAATAAACGAGCCTATCGCAAAGTAGAAGTTCACGAATGTCACGACAAACGATGCCAGAGCCAAGCACGTCAATCCCCATTTTTCATGCCTCAACAACCGTTCTATGGCTATGAGCAATAGCACAAACGCCATGATGGGCTCATAAAAATGATAGTAATAAAGCGAGGCGATGCTGAAAGAGGAAAAGGAGAAAAGATAAGCGCCAAATGCCGAATTCTGACGGCTCACACCCATCTTGCGCAGGTAACGCCATGCTAGCCAACCCATGCACAGAAACTTGAGCACAAAGGTGATGACGAGTCCCACTTCAAGCATCGACTCAGGAAACAGGCAGTTGATCCACACAAAGGGACTCGTGATCGTGTAGAAGGCGTAAGAGCCAATGAAGTCGCTTCCTAGATAGGTGTTCCACGACCACCATGGCGCACCAGTGGCGAGCATGCGCTTAGTCTCAAGGATAAATGCCAGCTGCTGATGCAGGAAATCGCTCGACAGCCACAAGTCACCTCTTATCGCCATCACTGGCAACAAAGCCATTGCAAGCGTGAGCAGTATAAGAATCAGCAACTTTCGCATTGGTTTTCGTTTCTGGTTTTTCGTTTTGTTGCTTCTAGAAGTTCTAGAAAATCTAGATAATCTAGACAATCTAGAAGGGGTCATCTCTAATCACTAATCTCTCAACTCTTCACTGATTCAAGCCCTACTGTGGTGTCGATATTATACCGGGGGCGATTCTTTACCTCAGTATAGATTTTGCCCACATATTCGCCAATGATGCCAAGTCCTATTAACACAAAAGCTCCGACCAACCAGATGGACAAAATGATTGATGGCCAGCCCGATACGGCTCTGCCCATAAAGTAGGCGCAAAGCACATAAATCAGCATTATCAGGGCAATAAAGAGGAAAAGCAATCCCACCTGCATCACCAGGCGAACAGGTTTCATACTGAACGAGGTGATGCCGTCGATGGCAAAGTTCACCATCTTCTTAAATGGGTACTTGCTCTCTCCAGCGATGCGTGCCGAGCGGTTGTAATATACACAGTCGGTCTTGTAGCCAAGCTTGGTGACGATGCCACGGATGAACAAGTTTCGCTCCTTGTAGTCGAGCAGAGCCAGCACGGCACGGCGACTCATCAAGCGATAGTCGGCATGGTTCTCTATAGTCGAAACGCCAAGCCATTTCATTAGGCGATAGAACATGTTGGCTGTGGTGCGCTTGAACCAAGTGTCGGTCTTACGCTCTTTACGCACCCCAAACACAATGTCGCAGCCGTCCTTATATCGTTCCACCATCTTCGGAATTACGGTGATATCGTCTTGCAGGTCGGCATCGATGCTCACGGTGATGTCGCAATGCTCCACAGCGGCGGCAAGCCCAGCCATCAGCGCATTCTGGTGACCGCTGTTGCACGCCAGTTTCACACCTGCCACCCTGCCGTTTTCAGCAGCCAGCCTCTCGATGATTTCCCAGGTGTCGTCGCGAGAGCCGTCATCAACATATAGCAGTTTGCTCTCTTGGGCGATGATATCCTGTGATATCATCTCATCCATCAACTTGGCAAGCTTAGCGTGCGACTGCGGCAATGCCTCACGTTCATTGAAGCAGGGCACCACAATATAGAGAACAGGATTATTTTTCATGAGCATAGTTTGTCGTTTATCGTTTTTCGGGGATCGGATATCGGAGATCGAAGATCGGGAACTTCTCCACTCTCCACTCTGTACTTGCCACTCTCACCGTCAGCATCAAGCTCGATGTCTTTATCGGCGAGATCACCCTTGATGGGACCTGCAAGTCTCAAGTTGTTCCCCTTCTTCTTGCGCTTCTTTGCACTCGGCGACGAGAACAAAACTATAAGACAAAACACTATTATTATAGTAAATATAAACTTTGACATTTATATATTATATTTATTTTCACATTATCGCTGCAAAGTTACAATCAATTGATTAATCTTCCAAATAAAACATGATTTTCAAACAAAGATGTGTTTATTTTTTTGTCAAACAATTGCAAACAATTAAAAACAAAAAACTAGTTGACAAGTTAACAAGTTGACGAGCAGATAGAAGTTGTGCTTGTTTACTCGTTAACTTGATTGCTCGAAGCTTTTTTCTCGCTCAATCGCATTTTAATTAGTTTTAATTCGTTTAATTAGTTGTACTAAAAAATCCGTGCTGCGTAAGTGTTTTTATGGGTTTGCGCTAATTATGATAAATAAGGCTGTGCCTCGGAAAAACTCAAATAAATTTGGTTTTTCTCTCGACTTGCACTAATTTTATTTAAAAACAAGGTGAAAACTACCTTATTTCGCATTTTATTAGTACCTTTGCAGTCGTTTTTGGGAAACTATTTTTTTGACACGGAATTTTTTTACGTTACTATATAAAAATCACTTTTAAAAGTTATGGCAGAAAAATTTGAAAAATTGTTCGACCAATTCGCGCCTGTCACTCCCGAGGAGTGGCGCGCTAAGGCTGAAGTCGATCTCAAGGGTGCAGACTACAGCAAGAAGATGATTTGGCGGACAAACGAAGGTTTCAACGTTGAGCCCATCTACCGTGGCGTAGACATTGAGAACCTCAAGACCACCGAGTCGCTTCCTGGCGAATATCCTTTCGTGAGAGGTACTCGTGTGAACAATGACTGGTATGTGCGTCAAGACATTGACGTTACCGATGTGAAAGCCGCCAATGCCAAGGCTCTTGAAATCTTGAACAAAGGAATCAACGATGTGTGCTTCAAGCTTCCTCACGGACAGAGCGTTGACATCGCTGCTCTTCTTGACAAGGTTGACGTGAACCTCGTGGCTATCGACATCAACTGCTGCCCCAAAGTGGCTGCCGATGTTGCCAAGCAGCTCGTGGCTGTTATCGAGAAGCAGGGCGCTCAAGAGACATTTGTTGGCTCAGTCAACTTCGACCCCTTCCGTCGCTATTTCAAGCATGGCGAGCCCTTCCCTGGCGACATGGTTGCCATGGCAAAAGAGATGCTCGACATCGCGAAACCCGTCAAGAACCTGCGCGTGCTCAGTGTTGACGCTATCCTGCTCAACAACGCTGGCGCTTTCATCTACCAAGAGCTTGGCTACGCCCTGGCTTGGGGTAATGAGTGGATGGCGATGCTCACCGAGGCTGGCGTTCCAGCACAAGAGGTGGCTCGCCGCATCAAGTTCAACATGGGAGTCTCTACAGTCTATTTCATGGAGATTGCCAAGTTCCGTGCCGCCCGCATGCTGTGGGCACAAATCGTGAAGCAGTACAACCCCGAGTGCGACTGCGCTTGCAAGATGGTTGTCAATGCCGCCACTACCGAGTTCACGCAGACCGTGTTTGACTCTTACGTTAACCTTCTCCGCAGCCAGACACAAGCCATGTCGGCAGCCCTGGCAGGCGTTGACTCTATCGTTGTCGCTCCATTTGACAAGGCATATCAGGCTCCCGACGACTTCAGCGAGCGCATCGCCCGCAACCAGCAGATTCTTCTCAAAGAAGAGAGTCACCTCGACAAGGTTACTGACCCCGCCGGAGGTTCCTACTATGTAGAGATGCTCACCATGTCGATAGCACAGGAAGGTTGGAAACTCTTCCTCGACGTGGAAGACAAGGGTGGCTTCAAGGCTGTGCAAGAGACTGGAGAGATTACCGCCACTGTCAATGCAAGCGCTAAAGCCCGCTTCGACAAGGTGGCCAAGCGCCGTGAACAGCTGCTCGGCACGAACCAGTTCCCCAACTTCACCGAGAAGAGCGACGGCAAAGCCGCTAATATCAACTACGAGGCACAACCCGAGAACGTTTTGAACCGTCAGCGCCTCGCCACTCACTTTGAGCAGTTGCGTCTCGCTACCGAGAATGCCGCTCACACCCCCAAAGTGTTTATGCTAACCATCGGTAACCTTACCATGCGTCTGGCTCGTGCTCAGTTCAGCAGCAACTTCTTTGCTTGCGCTGGTTACGAGATCATCGACAACAACGGTTTCAAAACCGTTGAGGAAGGTATCGACGCCGCTCTCGAGAAGAAGGCCGACGTTATCGTGCTTTGCTCGAGCGACCCTGAATATGATGAGTATGCTCCTGCTGCTTTCAAGTATCTTGACGGGCGCGCCGAGTTTGTGATTGCCGGTCCCGAGAACGACTCGTTCAAGGAGCTTGGTATCAAGTACTTTATCAACGTGAAGAGCAATGTGCAAGCCACATTGACCGAATTTAATGCTAAACTTTTAAAATAATCGAGCAACATGAGACCAAATTTCAAAAACATAGACATAGCTAACGAGGCGTTCAACCAAGAACACAAGCCTCTGCATCTTGCCGAACCCTGGCGCAACGCCGAGTTGCTCGACATCAAGCAAGTATATACTAAGGAAGACATTGAGGGTCTTGAGCACCTCAACTTCGTGGCAGGTATCCCTCCTTTCCTGGGAGGTCCTTACAGCCTCATGTACCCCTTCCGCCCCTGGACAGTGCGCCAGTATGCCGGCTTCTCGACAGCTGCCGAGAGTAATGCTTTCTACCGCCGCAACCTGGCTTCGGGTCAGAAGGGTCTGTCTGTAGCATTCGACCTTCCTACACACCGTGGCTACAACGCCGACAATCAGCGTGTAGTTGGTGACGTGGGTAAAGCAGGTGTTTCTATCTGCTCGGTCGAGGACATGAAGGTTCTCTTCGACGGAATTCCTCTTGAGACCATGTCTGTTTCTATGACCATGAACGGTGCCGTGCTGCCCATTATGGCGTTCTACATCGTTTCAGGTCTTGAGCAAGGTGCTCAGCTTGAGCACATGGCTGGTACAATACAGAACGATATCCTCAAGGAGTTCATGGTGCGCAACACCTATATCTATCCTCCTAAGTTCTCGATGCAAATCATTGCCAGCATCTTTGAGTACACCTCAAAGTATATGCCTAAGTTCAACTCTATCTCAATTTCTGGTTACCACATGCAGGAGGCTGGTGCAACAGCCGACATCGAGCTCGCCTACACTCTTGCCGACGGTATGGACTACATCCGCACCGGTGTGAACGCAGGTCTTAGCGTTGACGCCTTTGCGCCACGTCTGTCGTTCTTCTGGGGCATCTCGATGAACTTCTTCACCGAAATCGCCAAGATGCGTGCAGGTCGCTTGCTGTGGGCGAAGATTGTGAAGAGCTTTGGCGCTGAGAATCCCAAGTCGATGTCGCTGCGTACTCACAGCCAGACTTCGGGTTGGTCGCTTACCGCACAAGACCCATTCAACAATGTGGGCCGCACCTGCATCGAGGCGATGGCTGCCGCTCTGGGTCACACCCAGTCGCTGCACACCAATGCGCTCGACGAGGCAATTGCTCTACCTACCGACTTCTCGGCACGTATCGCACGTAACACCCAGATTTACATCCAACAAGAGACTTATGTTACCAAGGCTATCGATCCTTGGGCAGGTTCTTACTATGTGGAGCGACTCACCCACGAACTCGCACACAAGGCTTGGGAGCACATCCAGGAGATTGAGAAACTTGGCGGTATGGCAAAGGCGATTGAGACTGGCGTGCCCAAGATGCGCATCGAGGAGGCAGCAGCTCGCACTCAGGCTCGTATCGACAGTGGCTCTCAGACCATCGTGGGCATCAACAAGTATGCCCTCGAGAAAGAGGCACCTATCGACATCCTTGAAATTGACAACACCGAGGTTCGCAACGAGCAGGTAGCACGCCTCGAGGAGTTGCGCAAGAACCGCGACGAGGCCAAGGTGCAGGCCGACCTCAAAGCCATCACCGAGTGCGTTCGCACTGGAGAAGGCAATCTGCTGGCACTAGCAGTAGAGGCTGCCAAAGACCGCGCTTCGCTCGGTGAGATTAGTGATGCCTGCGAGGAAGTCGTAGGCCGTTATAAAGCAGTTGTTAAAACCATTTCAGGCGTGTATTCGGCAGAAGCAATTTCAGATCCCGACCTCAAGCGCGCACGTGAGCTCACTGCTCAGTTTGCCAAGAAAGAAGGTCGCCAACCTCGTATCATGATTGCCAAGATGGGACAGGACGGTCACGACCGTGGTGCCAAGGTGGTTGCCACTGGTTATGCCGACTGCGGCTTTGACGTAGATATGGGACCATTGTTCCAGACTCCCGAGGAGAGTGCTCGTCAAGCAGTGGAGAACGACGTAAACGTGATGGGCGTTTCTTCTCTCGCCGCTGGTCACAAGACCCTTATCCCCGCCGTTATCGAGGAGCTCAAGAAGCTTGGCCGTGAGGACATCATCGTCACCGCTGGTGGTGTGATTCCTATGCAAGACTACGACTTCCTTTACAAGGCTGGCGTAGCTGCCATCTTCGGTCCTGGTACTTCGGTGATGAAGAGTGCCATCAAGGTGATGGAAATCTTGCTCGACGAGGAGTGATTCCTCTCTTAAGAGCAATACATCATATAAAAATCGCTCAACAACTTAACGTTGGGCGATTTTTGTGACATCTTTTACCGCTTTTTCCAAAAAATGTTGTAATTTTGCAAGTTGTAATAAAACAAATATGGGAATACTAAAAAATTTTGAAAGCTGGGCAAACAGCGAAAGCGACAACAACTCTTCAAATAAGAGAAGAGGATTTGAGCCTTGGGCTCATCCAAAACGTGAAGACTTCACTCGTCCAAGCACAAATCCTGCACAAGACGTTGACGATGCGGCACTCTACAACCCGCACAGTGAGTATCACAACTATCACGAAGACATTGACGATGTGGTAGATGATGATTAAAATGATTAATATTTTTAAAACTATATCGAAATGAAAAAATTAATGTTACTGGCTGTTGCCGTAATCACAGCGCTAAGCATGTCGGCACAGTCGTTTGAAGACTTCTTCTCTTCGGAGAAATCTAAAGAAAAAGTCACTTTTGGATTCCGCGTGGGACTCAACATCAATGGTATGAGAAATAATATCCACGACAATGACATCTCAAAGATTTTCAGTGACCAACCCTACAAGCTCGACGTGCGCAAGAAAGCAGGCATCAATTTTGGTGTGAGTATCGACATACCTGTGCTCAAAAGTTTGTGGGTAAACACTGGTGTCTATTACAGTGCTGGCGGTGCCAAGTTCAGCTTCAGGCAGGATAACAGCAAGGTGGTTGAAGGTACCTATCTTGATGACTATACTGCCAATATTACAATGCACAACATTCGCATCCCTGTGCAGGCATCTTATCGTTATAACATCAACAACAACTACCAGCTTCAAGTGAATCTGGGTCCTTATTTCGCCTACGGCATAGGAGGCAAGGCCTATATACATAACGATGTGAAGAAAGAGAAACTCGGCTCGCTTGTGCTCACTGGCAATCCTAAGTTTATCTACATCACTCCAATGGATGACAATGATGGAACTTCAATGCTTGACCCTGGTCAAGCCGACCGCGACGAGGTGAAAATTCTTGGTGTGGCTAATATCAACGACAACAACAGCAACTATGTGAACCCATTTGATGTGGGCATAGCATTTGGAGCAGGCGTGACCTTCAACAAAAAGTATTTTGCTGGCTTCAACTACGATGGCGGTCTTGTCAATGTCAACGGCAAGCGCACACGCGCACTCAACCACAACACCGTCAAGAATCACACGTTCTCTATTAACGTGGGTTACAACTTCTAACATGCTCAGTCATATCACGCAAAGCACCGCTCGGACACATTGCGAGCGGTGCTTTGTGGGCAATAAAACTAAAAAACATTAAAATGACTTGCTATGTGGCGAATTATGTGTAACTTTGCACGCTAATTAAATAATGTAATGACACGTCGCTTAATATTAATATTGTCGCTGGTTGCTGTGCTTTCTTCTTGTGGCGAGTACAGCAAAGTAATGAAAAGCAGCGATTATAATTATAAATACACTTACGCCAAGCAGGCTTTTGAGAACAAAAAATATACTCAGGCCTATACTATTCTCACCGATCTTGTGCCCATTTTCAAAGGTACAGAGAAGGGTGAGGAATGTCTTTATCTGCTTGGGCTGAGCTACTACGAGAACCACGATTACTTGAATTCGGGCTCATTCTTCAGGCAATACTATACTCAGTATCCAAAGGGACAGTTCGCCGAGTTGGCTCGTTTTTATGCTGGTTATGGCTACTACCTCGACTCTCCCGAGCCTCAACTGGACCAGAGCGAGACAGTAAAGGCTATTGAGGAGTTGCAGGCGTTCCTCGATTACTTCCCTAAGAGCGACAAGGTGGCGATAGCACAAAACGCCATCTTCGAGCTGCAAGACAAGCTAGTGCTCAAAGAGCTGGAGAATGCCCAACTCTACTACAATCTGGGCAGCTACTTGGGCAACAATTATGAGAGTGCTGTGATTACAGCTAAGAATGCCATCAAAGCTTACCCTTACAGCAAGTATAAGGAGAAACTTGAGATGCTCATCCTCAAGTCACGGTTTAAAGAGGCACAGATGAGTGTTGACGAGAAGAAGGAGGAGCGCTTCCGCACTGTGGTTGACGAATACTACGCTTACATCAACGACTTCCCCAGCAGCGAGAACCGCAAAGAAGCCGACAACATCTTCAAGATTGCCGACAAATTCTTAAACCGCAAGTAGCGCTGCGCGCTGATTAAGGATTAGAGATTTAAAGATTAGAGAATAATAACACCCATAATAAAATTATAGATACAATGGCTATCGATTACAAGAAATCAAATGCTCCACAAAACACAACTGTTCACGACTTGATTGATCTCGCGGAGCAAACGGGCAACATCTATGAGACAGTGGCTATAATTGGCAAACGCGCCAATCAAATCTCGGCCGACATGAAGAACGACCTGGAGAAAAAACTCCAAGAGTTCACCGAGAAGACCGACAACCTCGAGGAAATCTCAGAGAACCGCGAACAAATTGAGATCTCGAAATATTATGAGAAACTGCCAAAATCAACACTCATCGCCACTAAAGAGTATGAGGACGGCAAGTTGTACTTCCGCAACGTGAGCAAGGAGAAAGACGGTCTTGACTTCTAAGGCTTGACCACAACACAATGCAAAGAGCCGCGACACCCTGAAATGTCGCGGCCCTGTTTTTTCTGTTGTTGCGGTTAGAATTTGTACTTCAGCCCTAGGCAGGTGACGCTTTGGTTCATGTCTTTGAGAATCTGGAAACGCTGCTCTACATAGAAAGCAAAGTGATCGTTCAAAGAATACTCTGAGCCGAGACCTATGTTGGCGCCAAAGCGGTTCACGCCATCAAAACCTTCGAGGGTAACCCGGGCAAAAGAGAAACCTGCTAGAGGATAGATGGCAAACTTGCTGCTGGTGCGGATAAGGTAGTTGAAATTGAGGTTGACGTTAAACGCATCGATTCCCTCATTCTTGAAGTAGTAGATAAACTCGGGCTCGATGCGAACGTTGTTGATGAACTCATACTGGAAATTCAAACCGAGACCCACCATTGAGTGCTTTGACGCGTAGTCGAACTGTACTCCTAACGCCTTCTCGCCTTTCTCGGCATTCATTGAGAAAATGCCTAACAGAGCAATAATGCTCACAAATAAAAATTTCTTCATAATACTTGATTTTATGATTTTCGCTGCAAAAGTAATTCTTTTCCAATAATTATGCAAATGCCCACCTCAAAATTGAGATGGGCATTTTAAGTATTTATCTATACTGTTATATCAATTGTTGATATCCTTATTAGATAACACCTTGCTCGAGCATAGCCTGAGCTACCTTCATGAAGCCGGCGATGTTAGCGCCCTTCACATAGTCGATAGTGCCGTCGGGTTGAGTGCCGAACTTCACGCACTGCTCGTGGATGTTCTCCATAATCCAGTGCAGCTTGTCGTCAACTTCCTTAGCCGACCAGCTCAGGTGAGCAGCGTTCTGAGTCATCTCGAGACCAGAGGTAGCTACGCCACCAGCGTTAACGGCCTTGCCAGGAGCGAAGAGAACGCCGTTCTTCTGGAAGAAGTGGATAGCGCCAGGTTGGCAACCCATGTTAG
>FLNZ01000006.1_pt1 | contig 41251 bp, 36 predicted proteins | sample 1140391 | NCBI WGS metagenome assembly FLNZ01 (sample SAMEA3878171, study PRJEB12797) | bioreactor metagenome | biome: Moose rumen | place: Sweden | collected 2011-10 | reverse complement strand
GGATGGTTTCGATATGAAGTGGGACGGCAAGAACCCGTTAGTTTATCCGGAAGCCAACAAGCTGGAAATACACGATTATGGCACGAAGTGTACCGTCACGATGTCCTTTGTAAAGCCTGCTGCGGTATTTATCGGGGCAATTTTCGGTGCTTCTTCTTCGGCTGCGCCCGAGTTGTTCCAGGGCGTGAGGGTGTACCCGTTCTGGCGTACGGCGCTTTCCGTTGCCGACGAGATGAACTTCAAAATTACTGTTTCGGTATCGAAGGGGTAACACGTGCGCGCGGACTTGATTGACATACAGGTCGAGGACCACGGCGACGATGTGGAGATTACGCTCTCCGGTTCGCTCGGGTCGTACCAGCTTGCCGCCGTGCGCGAGAAGATAGAAATGCTTGCTGATGGCCCCGGTTGCTTTATCTTTGTGAACCTGGAGCACGCACATTTCAAGGTGGGCGACTACCTTGACTTGTTCCTGGAACTTTTGAACAAGCTGCAGGCGAAGGATTCTAAGCTGATTCTCATTTTCAAGAACGAGGAACAGGAAGCATACTTCGCGAAGTACAGGAATATCTTCGAGATATACGAGAGCCGCGAGGCCTACAAGGATTCCGGACTTTCTAAGCAGTTGCTGCAGATTGGCGTGCATTACGGTTCCAAGACGGGCATACGCCTGAGCCCGAGCGTGGCTATCGCGCTTTCGCTATTGATTGTCGGCTGGGCGATTACTTTGTTCTTGATAATCGCTGCGCAGGGGCGCGACATTGCCGATAAGCAGGCCCAGATTGTAGCGTTGCAGAGCCAGAAAGACCGCTACGTGCACGAAATCGAGCGCTTGGAAACTTCCATTGGCCCGCTCCGTAAGCTGGGCGTTATTGAAGACACCACGATGCTTACGTCGTTCGGTGTAATTCAGGACTGGGTGTCGTATCTCGAATTCCTGGAGAATAGCCGCCGTGAAAAGTAGCGTGCGGATTCCCGGCCCGCTCGTGATCGCGCTGTTCGCGGTCGCCTTCCTGACGATACTCGTGTTTGCCGATATCTGGCTTGTGAGGCAGCGCCACATGGCGGACCTGGGCAAGCAGGAAATGAGCCTGCGGAGCGACTTGCAGAGGCTCGATACCTGGGGCCGCTGGACCATGGAGTACGTGAAGATAGACAAGGCGCTTGCCTACCTTTCGAAAGGCCGCCTTACCGAGGATACCCGCCGGGAACTTACGGAACAGATTTGGCAGATTTCGCATTCCTATACAACTGACCCGCTCATGATTTTGGCGGTGGTGGCGCAGGAGAGCCACGGGAACCCGAATGCCCGCGGTCGCTTGCAGTCGGGGGCCTTTTCCGGTGCGTTGGGGCTCATGCAGATTAAGCTCGAGACGGCGCAGAAGATGGCGGCCCGCTTCGGGATGCGCATTGAATCTACGGAAGACCTGCTGAAGCCCGAGGTGAACGTGACCGTGGGTACAGCCTACCTGATCCGCCTCATAGGCAAGTACGGCAACTGGAAGGAGGCGCTTATCGCCTACAATATCGGGCATTCCGCCGTCGACAGAATGCTAGAACAGGGCCAGCCGCTGCCTACGGGCTATTACGAGAAGGTGCTCGCGAAGTACAGGAACCTCGCGAACAAGTCGTTCCTTTAATCCGATATTTTTTTAGTTTCGTCGGGTGGGGGCAGAAAGTGCGCCTGCATTTTAGTAAATTTAGGTTGATGAATTTTAGGCTTCTTTTTCCACTCGTTTTTGCGGGGCTCGCCCTGGCCGGAGAAATCCGGTACGACTGCCTGCATTTTGTGGAAGAGGGGCTTGCGAAGGACCCGCGCCTTGTGGAGGCCAAGTTCGCGACCGAGGCGAAGAAAAACAGCCTCAATGCGCTTACCTCGGAGGTAATCCTCCCGACGCTCAACATCGCGATGATGGTGGGCCCCGCCCCTGGCTTGAAGGAATCCGTGGACAACTGGGGCGATACCGTGGACGTTTACGACTTTACCAAGATGGGCCCGTTCTGGGGTATCGAGGGCAAGTTTATCCAGCCGCTCAACTTTGGGCAGTACCGTACGGGCAAGAAGGCCTTGGAGGCCGACCTGAAGCAGAAAACGTACGCCATCGAGCAGGAAATCCACAAGAAGGATGTGGAACTGCAGTCGTATTACTACAACTACCTGCTGGCACGTGAAATGCAGAAACTGGCAAGCGATGCACAGAAGCGGGTGGACGAGGCCTACGAGAAACTCGAGGAGGCGCTCGACGACGATGACCCGAACGTTTCGCAGATGGACCTTTTGAACCTGAAGGCTAAACTCCATACGGTGAAGGAAGGCGTCACCGAGGCGAACCTGGGCATGAAGCGGGTGCAGCTTGCCATAAGGTTCTCGCTCGGGCTTGGCGAAGATGACGTGTTTACCGCCGAGGATACCTGCCTCACGGAGCGTCCTGAACGCCTGCCGAGCCTGGAAGAGGTAGAACAGTTTACCATGCGCTACCACCCGGAACTCAAGCAACTTGCCGCAGGGCTCGATGCCCGCAAGCTCCAGATGGACCTTGCCGAGGCAAAACTTGCGCCCGAGTTCTTTATCATGGGCGAAATCGAGTACGTGAAGAGCTGGGCCGGCAACCGCAAGGTAATGGTGAAGGACGCCTTTGCAGAAGATGCCGTGAATAAACTTTCGGGCCTTATCGGGGTGGGGCTGCGTTACCGCCTGAACTTCTGGAAGAGCTGGTCGGATTTCCGTGCCGCGCGTACGGAATACCGCGGACTTCAGCTCAAGGAGAACTATGCCGCCTCGGGCCTCGTGGCGCAGGCGGTGGAACAGTATTACCAGGTGGAAGCCGCCAAGGAGAAGATGGACGCGCTCAAGGAGAGCCTGCGTGCATCGGAAGCCATATTGAAGGGTGCTGCAATGCAGTACGACCTGGACAAGTCCAAGACAGGCGACCTGGTGAATGCATACACGCAGAACGTGACGATGCAGAAGGACTATTACTTTGCCGTGTGCAAGTATAACGTGGAATTCGCGGAACTGATTTCCCGCATGGGCATGTCGCTCAGGGAATTCCGCGGGGAATTTAACAAATAGGAGAAGTGTATGATTAGGAAGATGTTTGCCCTGCTTACGGTGTTTGCCGTAATGGCGTTTGCAGCCGAAGACCCCGTTGCTGCCGTTAAGAAGAAGGATGCAGAACTGCAGGCCTTGCTCAAGAAGTCGAGCCGCAACGCGAAGGAGATTGAACGCGTGAAGTCGCTGCTGAACGACTCGTTCGATTTTGCGCTCCTGGCGAAGAAGTCGCTTGCGAAGGGTGACTGGGAAAAGCAGGATGCCGCCTCGCAGGAAAAGTTTGTCGCGGAATTCCAGCGCATGGTCCGCAATTCCAGCGCGAAGAGGCTTGAACTCTACCGCGCCGATTCCACGATTTACGAACCCGCGAAGATGAAGGGCAGCGACGAGGCCCGCGTGGTGGCGCACCTGTGGAACAAGGGCAAGGAATCCGTGCTCGAGTACAAGATGAGCCTCGTGAACGGCAACTGGAAGGCATGGGACCTGGTAATCGACGACCTTTCGACCGCTCGCAACTACAAGGAACAGTTCGGCCAGATCTTGAAGAACAAGAGTTTTGCCGAACTCATCGACATTATCAGCAAGAAGGCTGACGAAGCCGAAAAGTAATGGGCGGTGTTCTTCTTGGCTTGCTGATTTTCGCCTGCGCTGTCGCGCTGGTCGTGCTGCTTTTCCCGATACGGTTCCGGATAGACTTCGGTGCGGACGAGAATGGCGGCGGGGCGAAGTTCTACATATACAAGAAGAATTTTTACACATGGGAAAAGTTCCGCAAGGGGAAGAGCCACGGCTCGGATGAGTCGCTGGACGACGATGAATTTGCGGGCAAGTCGCATGACGATTCCACGGATAAGTCGCGCGAAGATTCTTCGAGTGAATCGCATGACGAAGACAGCGCCGTGCCGGAGTTTGTCGCGACGGCCCCTGCAAAGCCTGTGGAGAAGAAGGCTGCCCCTTCGGCTAGTTCGGCAGGCTCGCTAACCGGCTCAGGGACCTCATCGCCAATCGAAGTGAAGGCCGATGCGCAGGAAAAAACTGCGCCGGTTGAAACGGCAAAGGAGGCTGTGCAGGAGAAAACTGCCACGGTTGAAACTTCGCCGAAAGCGGACGACGCGCAGCCTGCGGAAGTTAAACAGCCTGCGAAGGTCGAAATGCCTGCTGCGTCTGTTGAATCCGCGCAGCCTGCCGGTAACAAGAAGCCCGAAAAACGCGACCTTACGGATTTTGAATTCTGGACGCTCGTGCTCACTCCGGATTTGGACGAGCGCGGGTTCCGTTACGTGAAGCGCCTTCTGGTGGACCTTGTCCGCCTGTTCAATGTGAAGTTCGAGAACTGCTTTGTGGAAGGCATCCGTGCCGACTACAAGACCATGGGCTACGGTGCGGCACTCAATGGCGTTATCAAGGGCTTCCCGTTCCTTAGGGATTGGGACTTACGCATGGACTGGTGCAACGAGAAGGATTTGCGGGTGCAGGGGAATATCCTTGCCCGCACGAACCTGTGCCGCGTATTGTTCTACCTGCTTGAATTGGCGCTGCTTGCGGGTATCGTGTTCCTGATTTTCTGGCGTCGTCGTGCCCGCGTGCTCAAGACCGGCGAACTGCCGGAGCTCGGGTTTGTCCGCCAGAAGATTCGCGCCTTTTTCGTGGAGGATTGATGCCCGCTTTGACCCTGGATCGCCTGTTGGCAAGTATCGGTTTTGGTTCCCGCAAGGAAGCCCGCGCGCTTGTGCGTATGGGGCTTGTCGAACTGGATGGCAACGTGCTTGACGACCCGTTTATGGAACTCAAGGAGCGCCCCGAAAACATCACGGTGAACGGGGAAGAGGTTCCGACCGTCGAGAAGTTGTACGTAATGCTCCACAAGCCGGTGGATTTCGAGTGCAGCCACCACCCGCGTGACCACAGGTCGGTGTACGAGCTGTTGCCCGACCGCTTTTCGGCGATGGGCATACAGTCGGCGGGCCGCCTGGATGCGGATTCTTCGGGAATCATCCTGTTCTCGAACCAGGGCGACTTTATCCACAAGGTGGAAAGCCCCAAGAAGGGTTGCCTCAAGCGCTACCGTGTGACGCTGGCCCGCGAGTTCACCGAAGCGCAGGAGAAGGAACTCCTTGCGGGCGTGATGCTCAAGGACGAGCGCAGGCCCGTACTGGCCCGCGAGATCATGCGCGAGGAAGGCTCGGTGGTGATTACCATAGGCGAGGGGCTGTACCACCAGGTCCGCCGCATGTTTGCCGCCGTAGGGAACCACGTGGAGACGCTGGAACGCATTTCCATCGGACCGCTCGTGCTGGATGAAACGCTAGGAGAAGGTGGCTGGCGCTTTTTGACCGACGAAGAAATAGCCTTGCTATAAGCTTTGCATAGCTGCGTTCTCGGGAAAAAATAAAACCGGCGCAATGCGTCGGTTTTGCATATCCGGGCGGGCTCTGCGGAACCCGGCTCGGGTTAAATCTCGGATTGGACAGTATCTTCTTCGGGCTCTTCGACGGTTTCGCCGACAACGCCCTCGAGGCTGTTTATCTTGTTCTTGATGTCGTTGCTGAACTTGAAGGTGGGGACCATGCGTTCTTCGATCTGAACGGTCTCGCCGGTGCGCGGGTTGCGTGCGGGGCGGGCCTTGCGCGGCTTGCAAGCGAACGTGCCGAATCCGCGGATCTCGATGGTGTTGCCTTCGATGAGCTTTTCTCCGAGGAGGTCGAGGAACTGCTCAATGACTGTCTTGATGTCGTTACGCACAAATCCGGTGGACTTGGCGATATCTTGAATCAGGGATTGTTTTGTTATGTTGGACACGACTAGAATCTTGGTTGATAGATTAGTTGATGCCTTAAATATAAGTTTAACAAAGAGTTAGCGGAAGGCCTAACCGAAAATTAAATATTTTTTTGGGGTTCTCGTTGCGGACAATGTGTGGATAATTGTTGTTAATATGTTGAAAAATGTTGAAAGTTTGAAAAACGCCGAAAAGCCGCCACGGACAACGTTCCGTCTGCGGGGGCTAGAGGTGTTCCCGAACACGATTCTATCCCCGATGGACGGGGTGACGGACGCGCCCTTCCGCAGGCTCTGCCGCGTGCTTTCGGGTGACCGCATGGGGCTCCTGGTGTCGGAGTTCGTGCCCACGGACGGCGATGCGGTGTTCAACCTGGAAGGCCACAAGCAGCTCCGGTTTTTCCCCGAGGAGCGTCCCTTCGGGGTGCAGATTTTCGGGCGTTTCCCCGACAAGATGGCGGATGCCGCACGGAAGATTGCGGTGGCGCTCAAGCCCGACTACATCGAGGTGAATGCGGGGTGTCCGGCGCCGAAGGTGGCGGGCAAGGGCAGCGGCTCGGGCCTGTTGCGTGACCTGCCCCGCCTGCAGGAGATATTGCACGACGTGCGTGCCGCGCTGGACGGCTGCGGGGTGGATATGCCCCTCACGCTCAAGTGCCGCATCGGCTGGGACTCTGAGAGCATCAACGTGCTGGAGACGCTCCGGATAGCCGAGGGCGAGGGCGTTGAAATGCTTACGGTGCACGGCCGCACCCGCCTGCAGGGCTATAACGGCCTCGCCGATTGGGACTGGATAGGGAAGGTCGCCGCTGCCGCGAAGATTCCCGTTATCGGGAACGGCGACGTGAACAGCGTGGAAGTCGCCCGCGAGCGAATTGAAAATTATGGCGTGTCCGGCGTGGCCATCGGGCGCGGCGCCATGCACAACCCGTGGATTTTCGGGCAGATTGCGGACGCCTGGGAAGGCAAGCCGAAGCGCGTGATAACCGCGGGCGAGGCGCTCGACGTGTTCAAGCTTTACTACGGTTTCAAGATTGAGGACGGCAGCACCGACAAGGGGGCCGAAGGCAGGCTCAAGCAACTCGCGGCAAGGCTTTGCAAAGGGTTCTGCTTAGACGAAAGACGAAAAGCCTGCCCTGAGCTTGCCGAAGGGACGAAAGACGAAAGAGGTGGCGAAGCGGATGGTGTGGACACTCTTGCCCCTGCGGGGCTGCGGTGTGACGATGGCGCGGAGGATGTCGCGATGCAGGTGCGCCAGGCGCTTCTTTCGAGCAGTTGCGCAGCCGAACTCCTGGACCGTGCGCAGTCCCTCAAGGAAGGCGTTGCGAAGGACTTGATGTTCGACCCCGGCCGTCTTGTGAACCTGAACGGCGCCAAGGAAACTGAACTCAAGTTCGGTGACCAGTTCAAGGGCCGCTGACTTTTTGTTGTGTGGAAAGCTCTTAAAAGCTCTTTTTTGCCCCCGGGGCATATAAAAGACTGTTTTGAAGCTCGCTTATATGCCCCTTTTAGTAAAATCACAAACAAATTAATCTCACATAAGGCGCTTGGGCGAGTTTGCGGGCGTATAAATTAGAGTGAAGCGCCCTGCTTATATGCCTTTTGGAAATAAAAAATATTCACGCGGGCGAATTTCTTGCGTGAGGGGCGTATAAAACAGGCAAGATAAGTTTTTTTATATGCCCCTTGCAAAAAAAAGGTGCTGTTTTGTGCGTGTTTTTGCCCAAAGATGATTATATTGTATTGTAGAGGACTGAATTATGGAAAAAATGTTTGGTTTTGCTGTCTTGACCGTTTTGGCTATTCCCGCCCTTGCCGCCCAGAACGCGGTGATTGTCGATGACCTGCATCCGGGCGTCGTTATCGACAAGCAGAACATGATGGCGGCGGACCTTGCGATTTGGAACCCGCCCAGCCGTTACTTCGATATGACCAGTGCGCTCGTGGACGGCGGCTACACGCTGTTCCGCTTCCCGAACGGGAGCCTCTCGAACGATTACCACTGGAACGGAATCGGCAGTTACGATAGCACCGGGCTCTGGACCGCGGATACCACGAAGTGGGCGCGCGGATTCTTGGGCGAGACGATTTACCGCGGTACGACGAAGGACAACTACGGCTTTGTTCGCAGGAGCCACCTTGCCGACGGCAAGAAGGAAACGATGTGGTGGGGCGAAATCCTCGACCCGGTGGACCCGCCCTGGATAGTGGTGGAATTTCCGGAGAAGATGAATCTCGATTCGCTGCAGATTGACTGGGGTGAATTGCGCCCGAAGGCGTTCGAGTTTGCGTACTGGACCGAGGACTATGCCGAATATCCGGGTGTGCACCAGGCGCTCGAGAACAAGCTGAAGACGGAATCTGTGGTGCGCGTGAACTCTGAGACGACCAAGTACAAGTTCGCACAGATCAGGACCCGCTATGTGGCCATCCGCTTCAAGACTCCCGACCTGCCGAGCAAGGGCGTGCAGATTCGCGAGATGAAACTCTATAGCGGCGAGAGTGACTTGCTCGAGGGCAACAACTACAAGTTCTACGCGATGTCTACGCGCAATGGCGACAAGGCCCGCACGGACTGGACCGACATCAAGTGGGATTTCGAGGAGTTCATGAAGTACATCAAGACGCTCCCGAACGCGCAGGCCGTGATTTGCGTGAACGCGGGCACGGGAACTTCGAAGGAAGCTGCCGCCTGGGTGCGCTATGCAAATAAAGTAAAAGGCTACAACATCAGGCAGTGGCAAATCGGTAACGAACTCGACGGCGAGTGGGAAGAATCGGGCCCGATTTCGGCAAGGCATTATGCGGCACGTTACCTGGAATACGCCCGCGCGATGAAGGCCGTGGATTCTACGATTATCTTGCACGGGCCGCTTTTCAGCACGCACAAGATGCAGCAGAAGGGCGCGGGCCTGCTCGATGGCAAGTACTGGATGGAAGAATTCCTGCGCATTGTGGGTGAGGCCGAAAAGAAGGATGGCAAGCGCTACCTCGACGTGGTGGACCTGCACAATTACCCGTACTGGACTCCCAACGAGCCGAAGCCCGCCGAGATGCTCAAGGCAATGCTCGACGTGGGCCCGAACATGGACACTCTTGATGTGTGGATGAAGCGCCACCTCGAGGGCGAACGCCGCGTGTTCCTCTCGGAATTCAGCACGTGCGTGCAGGGATTTAGTTTGCTTATGGATTACCCGCAGGCGACTGCGGTGGCGAGCATCTTTGCCCAGCACGCGATGCGCTTTGGTAACCGCCTGCAGGTGCTCCCGTGGGATGCGTTCGGCAACCTGTTCAAGGGCCCGGACGATACCTGGGGTACCATCAGTATGACGGCGCTATTGAAGGAAGGTTCCTGGAACTACTGGAAATCGCTGGAACCGACCGCGGAATATTACGGTATGTACATGACGTACAAGCAGTTCTTGGAAGACGGCTTTGCCGTGCTGCCCGTTTCGAGCACGAGCCCCGACGTGGAGGCGTATGCGATTGGCAAGGGCGATTCCGTGCGTGTGATGCTTGTGAACTTGTCCGAAGTCCCGCAGGTGGTGCAGGTGGACCGCGCGAGCGTTGCCGCCACCGGGAGTACCGAGGTGGGCAAGGGCGACCTGGTGCGTACCGAAGTGGACATCTTTGGCGCCGAGCAGTTCAAGTGGGTGGGGACCCGGCAGGATGCCTTCCCGTACCCGAAAATGGGCCCGAGCGGGCGCCGCATAAACCCGAGCAAGTCGAAGGACATCACGATTCCCGCGTTCGGGCTTGCCGTGGTGCGCATCAACCCGAAGGTTGTCGGGCTTGACAAGGCGACGAAGGCGGATGCCGCAATCCCGCAAATCATTTCCGCATCCCTCGAGAAGAAGGTGCTCCTTGCGGGCGATACGATAGACCTGTTCGTGACGGCGGTGCAGGAAAACGGCCAGCTTACGAACGGCTCCGTGAGCGTGGGCAACTGGGGCAAGCGCGGCATGATCGAGGTAGCCGCCGTTCCCGATGACGGCAAGTGGAATGCTTCCATCGAGAGCTTCCACGTGAAAATCCCGATTCCGCCCGAAATGTATTCCGCCCCGCGGGAACTCCGCGTTGTTGTACGGGGGCTCGGGGGCAAGGTGACTGCCCTCAACATCCCGTTCCGCGTGCGTGGCGCCTACCGCACGACGATGGCCATGCAGAACTTTGACAACGGGCTCGATGCGGTTGACTGGTACCCGGTCGCGAACGGAGACAACTCGACAACTATTGGTGCGAAGGTGTTCAACGGCGCGCCCCCGCATGGAGGCTTTATCCGCCATGACTTCCAGATTGAGCAGCCGCCTGCACAGGGCTGGCCGAACTTCGCGGGCGCCTACTACGTGATACCCGAAGAAGTCAAGAACTCCGTGGGCATCGTGTTCGACTACGCGACGAACCACAACAATCCCGACGGCTACTTCGAAGTGCAGATTGCGAGCAGTCAGGTGGAAGACTACGACGAGTTCATGGTCCGCCTCAAGAACACCCGCGGTTCTTGGGTGCGCGACACGCTCATCTGGGAAAACATGAAGCAGGAAGGCTGGGGCAAGACTATCCCGCAGCTCGACCCGAAAAAGATCAAGAACTTCGCCTTCCGCGCACGCCATAGCGGTATGGGCTACATCAGCCTTGACAACATCTACCTGCTTGGCGAAGACGGCGAGGAAATCCCGATGCCGCGCGGGCTGAGGAGACTGAGGTAAGATATGGATAAAGAACCCGAAGTTTTCGATGTGAAGGATATGAACGGCGCCTCGCCCCTGCAAAAGGGGCTCGCTGTGTTTTTCGTCATCATGTCGCTTTTGTACACGGCATCGCCCATCGACTTGGCGCCCGACGCCATCCCCGTAGTGGGCTGGATTGACGACATCGGATTCCTCGTGACTGCGACCATGAATGCGGTTCAGCAGTTCACAAAGGACCAGAATAGCGCCATGGTGAAAATCCTGAAATACGCCAAGTGGTTCATGGTTATCGCCGTCGTAATCGCTGCGCTGTTGCTTGGCGGTTTGATTGCTGCGATTGTGGCGCTGATTGTGAAATAAGAAATCTTTTCCAAAAGTGGGTTTTATCCCCTTACTAAGATAAGGCGAATGTTGGCACCAAAGTCGCTATTTGCCTCCAATGCGTCGAGCATGCCGAGAATTCTGTACCCTTTGAGTGCGCCAAAGTCTGCTTCCTGCAATTTTGAGAAGAGTTCTTTTGCGACGGGATGTGTCAATGGATTCCAGTTTGGGTCTATGTTGCCATTGGAGTCGTACTTGTCATCGAGAACGTCTTCGTATTCGTCATCGGTGTATTCTGGAAGCCCTAGTGCGGCCCAAATTGTCTTTTTGATGGCTGTACTTTTTTCTATAAGGGAACTTGCATAGGAATACATTTTGGCGGGAGTTGTCTTTTTGACTGAACAAAAGGCGAATAAATCGTCGGAATCTGATTCACTATATGCTGCTTTTAGTTCGCTAGACACGTTGTTGAATTCATTGGCAGGAAGGTCTTGCAGATTTTCAAAATAATCATAGTCAATTAACCATTTGAAGTTATCGTGTAGCGGCATGATGTAATTCCATGCTCCATTAATATGTTGTTCGGCATATACAGATATGTTCCAGGACATGCGTGACTCCTTGACTCGCGAGAGCGCTTGTAGTGTGTTTCTTAATCTATTTTATTCTGTGCGCGCGAACAAGAGCTCGGAGTGGAGTGCTGCTTTGATGGTGACGAGTAGGGGAAAAAAGCAAAAAAAGGGGCTTTCGGGCCATTTTTTTTGTTTTTGTTAGTTCCTTTACGTAAAAATTAGATTATATTGGTGAAAAAAGAGGCTTATATAAGGTAATCGCGTTTTAGACATAAGTTTGAGCTTTGCTCTTGGCTTTCAATCGAAATCGGCAAAATTTTGAATATGCGGAAGACTAAGGCACTGACTCGCGCCATATGGCGTGGGTTTTTGCGTTTATTCCGTATAGGTTTTGCCGAACCGCGATTGAGTAAACTGCACGAACTCCACGCTTTTTTTGTGGAAATCTTGTGTCCGAGAGCAAACGACATCTATTGTCGCCGGTTCGTTTTATATTAAGAAAGGTCGGCAAAACCTGTGGATAAATGCGAGAATCCGTAATGAGAGCAAGGAAACTGATGGGAATGGTGAATTATGGCATACTACTGTAAGAAGTGCGGACAGTCCTATGACGCTTGGACTATTGCAAATAGTGGCTGTAGCAAAGGCGGTAAGCATGACCCTTATCGCGGAATGCAAACTGGACCGAAATATGTTTGCGCCAAATGCGGACTAGAATACGATTTTTGGACGATTGCTAACGGTAATTGCAGCCGTGGCGGAAAACATGAAGTGATATGAACTTGAAAAACTGAATTATAAAAAATAGGGGTAAGCTTTATGAGTGAAACGGAAAATAGATCTATATCACCAAACTCAGATAATAAAGAAACAAAAGGAAAATCTGATACGACAAAGTTAAAAGACGCAAGTGAGGCAATTCATGATGTAAAAAATATCGTTGAAACGGCAAAATCCATTCATGAAACATTAGGGAGCCCATTAACAAAGGGGTTTGGCTTTTTGTCTTCTAAAATTGGTAAACGGACAAATAATACAACATGCGAGAAGAATTCTTTTGTCGGAAATGAGGATTCAAAATCGATTCAGGAAGATGTAGAAAGCCAATCTATTAAGGTTACCGAACAAAAAACTCTGATTGAGCCTACTACAAGAGACGCATCTACTGAAATTGTTGTTAATGACAAAGATGATCCTTTTACACAGTTAGAGAGTATTCTTAGCCCAACAAATATTGGTGAAACACATGAAAAAGCCTTGGCAAAAGCTATTGAAGCTCAACTTAAAGTGCTAAGTGTCGTAAAGACTCCGACATTATTAAGCTCTTGCTACAATACAATTCTTGCGGCACTAAATGATTCTGTAGCCCTTGCGCGAACAGAAGAAGAAAAAGAAAACCACAGAAGAAATGCTGGATTGATGTTACATTCGCTTGTATTCTTTCAAGAGGCTCAATTAAGTTATGAAGAAAAAAACCATGACAAAGAAAGCGAGGAACTTTTAAATATTGCAGCGAACGAACTGCAGGAATCTGTTACAAGTGTTGCTCTAGCTGCAATTCCTGTTGTAGGTCAAGGTGCCGTCGTGAAGAAGACTGTAATGAAGGTTGCTATTGAAAAAGCATGCTCAGGAATAAAAAACACCAATTTTATGGCAAGATTTTTGCAGTTCCTTTTCAAGAAAAAGAAATTAGAACAGCAACGTAAAGACTTCTATACGTTTTTAATTTCTGCTTTTGATAAACTAAATCGATATAAGAAAAATTTTGGAACAAATCAATTTATTCTCGCCGAGATGATTCGCGACTATAAAGATAAAATCATTCCCTATGCAGGAGATAAAACAAACGAGCTTAAATTTCTTGCCAAAGATGACGAAAAGATATGGTCTAATAGACCTCAATGTTCTGCTGAGCCTGGAAACGGGTTTACATTGAAGCTTTTAATCATTTTGTTAACAATAGGCGCAATTATCGGAATAGACGGATATCTTATCCAGAATTATTATGATCAATCTCCTGCGCTTATTACATTGATTGCATTAGCGATCTGTTTTGTTATGCTAGTATTCGATATTGTTGCCTCATGGAGGATAAATCGATCTGTAAAAAGAGCCAAAAGCAAGTACGCAGCTTATAAAAAAGAATTTCAAAAGGAATATGCTGATTATTATTATAGTAAACTCGCAGACCAATTTATCATAATTTAATGTAGGGAGTTTTTAATTATGGAAAATCAATCCAACGAAAACGCCCTCTTGAAACTACATCAAGAAAGTGATTTTACTATTAATGGTTTAGTTGCTAAGGATGAAAATCATCTAAAAAATAGGTTGTTTTATGTCTGACACATCTTTTGATAATCAGTTCGTGTCTTCTCAATACATTAATTTCTACCCGTACGTGGGTAAGGATTATGCGAGCGCTCATCACAAGATTCTTGTGCTTGGCGAATCGCATTATGGTCCACAATCTAACAACGGCTATCACGAGTGGACTCGTGAGGTGGTCGAGAAGGATTTCCTGGGAAACTACGATAAGGGAGCGACACTCCCCAAATGGGCGCAGTGCCACCGCAATACGGCAAATGTTCTTGCTTCGATCCGTGATGTAAATCCGCACGAAGTTTACGATAAAATTGCCTTCTATAATTTCTTCCAAAAAAGCATTGGCGAAGGCGACCATGCGGATAAACGTTATTTAACGGCAGAATTAAAGGATTTGTCTGCCAAAGCCCTTGCCGAGGTTATGGAAATTCTGCGTCCTGATTTGATTGTCGGTTGGGGGTGGGATAATCTTGAATGGAAATATCTCCCGCAGGCTCGTAATCAAATTGAGATTAGCAAGAATTGTGCTGGAATAAACCTACATTTGTTCACGCTGAACGGTTTCCCGCCCGTTCCCATTTGGTGCATACACCATCCGTCTATGGGTGTAAACATAGATGCCCATCGAACCTGTTTTGCGGAAATCAAGAAATTTTTTGGGTGGTAGAGAAATCCATACGGAGAAACTACCGCCGTTCGTACATCCCTACTAGTTCTTTCGCACTGTCAAGTATCATTTGGCGGAGCTTGGCGGGCTTCAGCACTTCGGCGATTGAACCGTAATACATGACCCATTGCTTGAGTAACGCGTTGACCGCGACCTTCATGGTTACGTGCAAGTCGCCGCATGACAGTTCCTTGATTTTCATGCTGGGGTGGTAGGGGCGTTCTTGCAGAAAGTTCTTGGCGTATCCCGGGAAATAGATGACGATTTTTTGTAGCGTTACTTAAGCAAACAGCTGATTTGCGGTGATTTCTCCGTCAACGACTCCAGAATTTTTGCCTTGCACAATGCCGAATGTCGTGATGAAGATATTGGCTAGTCCATACCGGGTCTTGCTTTTCATGCGGAACAATGCCGTCCTGTTCCGTATGCGTTCTGCGTAGCTTTTGTCTATAGAAAATTTTTCGGTGCAGAACTTGATTTCGCATAGGTCTATAATCCTGTCCGCCCGCTTTATCAAGAGGTCTATCTGCGCTTTGCCTTGCTCTGGGTCGTTGCAACGCCAAATCGATGCTTCGGTCGCCATCCCGGAGATGCCCAAAGCGGTTTTTATCTGGTCCAAATGTTGCAGGCAAACTATTTCAAACGTTAGACCTTGCCATGTCCGGAGTTTGGGTGATTGCAGATGGTGTGTCCAGAAATTTTCATCTTTGGAGAAATTTTCCGCAATAAAGTTGAAGTAAAATAGCGAATAGAAATCGCAAAGCCTATATACCGAGCCGTTTTTTTTCGTGTTGAATCTGGAATAACTGAGAATAAAGTCGCACCGTTCCAGGTTCGTGAGGATGGTCGTAAGCATTCCTCCGCTAATTCCGGTTGACTCCGAAATTTCTGTACGGTCGAGGCCTTCCTTCTTTTGTGAAAGTGCGGCCACGACGTCTATGTATTTGTTGGCGTTGGTGAATAGCGAATTGTAGAGTTCGTTGAATTCTTGTGACAACAGGGCGTTCTTGTTGAAGAACAGACGGTCAACATTCTGAGCCAAACTTTCTTTTGGGTCAAGTAGGCTCAAATAAAAAGGGACTCCGCCCAAAATCATATAGCATTCTACAATTTGGTAGCGGTCCCACGGACAACCGATGGAGTCAAGATATTGTTCGGATTCTTTTAGCGTAAAAGGATGAAGATAGATTTTATTCGTGATTCGGTTGTGCAAGCCGCCCTGGTTTTCCATCAGGTTATCAACCATCCAGGATGTCGCGCTGCCGCATGCGATAAAGACGATGTCATCGCGGAGGTTGGCCCAGGCGTTCCAGAAGTCTTCCAACGCCTTGACGAAGTCGCATTGCTTGCGGTCAATCCATGGCATTTCATCGATAAAGATTATCTTGCGTTTTTTTGCGTCTAAGGAACCAAGATATTTTTTTAGCGCGTCGAAAGCCTCAAACCAGTTTTTGAAATCGGGAACATTATCAAGTCCTGCGTAATTCTGCAGGGCGAGAGCAAAACGCTGAAGCTGGACAGCGTCGGTAACATCCCTTTGCCCTACGTACGAAAAATGGTAACGGTCTTCAAAAAACTTGCGGACGAGGAATGTCTTGCCGATGCGCCGTCTTCCGAAAATAACGACGAATTCGGAGCGGTTTGAATCGACGATATGCTTCAACTGGGCGATTTCTTTTTCGCGGCCGATAAGAGGGTTCTGGTTGGCTTTCATAACCCAAATATACAAAATCTTCCCCAAAAGTGAGTTGAAATTTTGACTTTTGGGGAAGATTTTTGAAAAATAGTGTCCAAAAGTCGGTTAAAATATCGAGTTTTGGAGAGAATTCTCAAATTTCGTCAAAAATGCCTATTCCCGTTCGTACATCCCTACCAGTTCCTTCGCGCTGTCGAGTACCATTTGGCGGAGCTTGGCTGGCTTTAGCACCTCGGCGATGGAACCGTAATACATGACCCATTGCTTGAGTAACGCGTTGACCGCAACATTCATTGTCACGTGCAAGTCGCCGCATGGCAGTTCCTTGATTTTCATGCTGGGGTGGTAGGGCCGCTCTTGCAGGAAGTTCTTGGCGTAGCCGGGAAAATAGATGACCACCTTTTCGCAAGGCTGGTCCTGGTCGCCGGAAAGCAGCGTGCCGGTGCGGATGCGCCTGCGGAGGATTTCGACAACCTTAGGGTCTTCGACGAATTGTTCGCGCAACAGTTTTACGGATTGTATGCGGCGGAGCTTAAGAGCGTAAGTTTTGTCGGGGTGATGCTGTGATACGCAACCGATGTAGATTTCGCCGTGGTTGATGGCAACCATCAGTGGAATGCGCGGCTTGTTGGTGAGAGCACCCCAGTTGTCGGTGTAGGCGATTTGGACTTTCTGTTTTTTGCGGATGGCATTAAGGATGACCGGCAGATTTTTGCCGACATTTTCGTCAACGCTTGGGGGCGTGCCCATGAACAGAATGCGCCCGTTCAGTTCCTTCGCGTAATGGGCCAAGGTGGACTGCTCACGTGCAGGCAAGTCCTGCGTAATTCTCTCGGTGAGGTTCTCGATGAGATTTGAAATCGCAGGGTAGATGTTCGCGATGCGCTGTAGGAACATGAAGTGTAACAGTGTATCGCCGAATTCCGGGAATACAAGCTTGTTTGCGCGTTCAAGTGCCACCTGGTAATAAGTCTTGCCGCTATCGACGATGCGCCGGATATAGCCGCCCTCGATGTCGATGAGGGCCTGCATGTCGCGCTGGACGCTCCGCAGGTCGCCTTCGGGAAAGTCCAGGTTCCCCATGATGTTGGCTACGCTGTAGCGGTTGTTGTAGTGCGCCATCAGGTAAATGAAAATGCGTATCATGCGCTCGCCGCGGGTTTGTTCTGCCATAGGGCCTCCTGCAATTGTCATCCCCGCGAAGGCGGGCGGACAGCACTTAACAACTTGTTGTTTAGTGCGCATGGCCACCAAGGTGGGGATCTTCCTCAATATACAAAAAGCGAGCGACAATAGTTGTCGTCCGCTCGTTTTGCTTTAAAGTGGTCTGCAGGGCTGGCGAGCCTATTGTTTATCGCTTGTCCCTATCAATCCAGGGACGTTCCGTGTAGCCGGTGTAAATCTGGCGTGGACGGTTGATCTTGGAATTCGGGTCGTCGTGCATTTCCTTCCAGTGGGCGATCCAGCCGGGGAGTCGCCCGATGGCGAACATCACGGTGAGCATGTTCGTCGGGATGCCCATGGCGCGGTAGAGAATGCCCGAGTAAAAGTCCACGTTCGGGTAGAGCTTGCGCGCGATGAAGTAGTCGTCCTTCAGGGCGGCTTCTTCGAGCTTGATGGCGATATCCAGGAGCGGGTCGTGCACGTGTTCGCGCTCGAACACCTGGTACATGAGTTTCTTGAGCACCTTGGCGCGCGGGTCATAGCTCTTGTACACGCGGTGGCCGAATCCGGAAAGGCGGAACGGGTCCTTCTTGTCCTTGGCCTTGTCCATCACCTGCTCGATGGTCATGCCGCTCTGCTGGATGCGCAGGAGCGTTTCGAGCACGGCCTGGTTTGCACCGCCGTGGAGCGGGCCCCACAGGGCGCAGATGCCGGCACAGATACTCGCGTAGAGGTTTGCCTGTGAACTGCCCACCATACGCACGGTCGACGTGGAGCAGTTCTGCTCGTGGTCGGCATGCACAATCAGGAGCGTGTTGAGCGCGCGTTCCATGATCGGGTCCGGGTGGTAGGGGCGGGCCTTGCTGCTGAACATCATGTTGAGGAAGTTGCTGCAGTAGCTGCGTTCAGCTTCCGGATAAACGAATGGTTCGCCGATGCTTGCCTTGTAGGCGAACGCGGCGATGGTGCGGATCTTGGAAATCAGGCCTGCGGTCGTGAGCTCGAAGGCGCTCGCGATGTTTTCGTCGTCGTAGAAGCGCGGGGTAAAGAGGCCCACGGCGTTCACGATGGAACTGAGGATGCCCATCGGGTGTGCACTCGGCGGCATTTCGCGGAAGAAGTGCAGCAGGTTCTCGTGCAGGAGCGCATTCTCGGTAAGGAGCGTGCGGAAGTGCCCGAGCTGTTCCTGCGTGGGGCGTTCTCCGTAAATCAGGAGCCACGCGGTCTCGGGGAAGGTCGCCTTTTCTGCAAGGTCTTCGATGGAGTAGCCTCGGTAGCGGAGGATGCCCTTTTCGCCGTCAACAAACGTAATGGCGCTCTTGGTGCTGCCCGTGTTCAGGTAGCCGTAATCCAGCGTGACAAGCCCGGAATCCTTGCGCAGCGTGCTGATGTCGAGGCCGTGTTCGCCCTCGGAACCTTCCACCACGCTTAGTTCGTAGCTTTTGCCATTATAGTTCAGTGTTGCCTTTTCGGACATTGATCCTCCGGAGGGGCGGTTTGCAACCGCCGATTACTTCATCTTCAAAACACAATTATAAATATTTTCGAACAGCTTGCCGAGCTTGTCGGTTGGGACGGCGCTGAAAGCGACGCGGATAAGGCCCGAGAGCATGATGGTTCCCGTGCTGTAGTCCTTGATGAGCTTCTGGCGCAGTTCCTCGGCATCCACGCCCTTCGGCTTGATGCACATGAAGTAGCCGCTGTTGCACGGCATGGCTTCGAAGGCGTCCTTGTATTCCGGGTGCGCGGCGAGTTCGTTCTTGATGATGTCGAAGCGCTTCTTGAGCGTGTTGTACTTTTCCTGTTTTTGCTGCAGGTATTCCGGGCTCTGGAAGGCGGCGAGCAATATCTTCTGGCTGATGCTCGGGGCGTTAGAGATGTTGCCGCGGACCGTACCGGCGGCCTTGTCCTCGAGGGCCTTGAGCTGGGCTTCGGTGGCGCCCTTGAAACCGAAGGTCATGAACCCGACGCGGAAGCCCCACACGTAGTCTTCCTTGGTGGGGCCGTCGAGCTTGACGGCGAGCAGGTTCTCGTTGGCCTCGAGCAGCTTCACGAACAGGGATTCCTTGGTCACGCCATCCTCGTACACGAGTCCGAAGTAGGCATCGTCGAGCAGGGCCACGACCTTGTTGCCCGCGGCGGCGCAGTCGGTGAGGATCTTCGCGATTTCGACTGCTTCCTTCTCGGTGGCGGTGTAGCCGGTCGGGTTGTTCGGGAAGTTCAGGAGCACGACCTTCTTCTGGCTCTTGCTTTCGGCGAGGGCGGCCTTGAGGGCTTCGGTATCGAACCCGCCGTCCTTGAAGGTGTTGAACGTCTTGATTTTCGCGCCGCAGCTGTTCACGAACACGAGTTCGTAGTTGTCCCAGTAGAGGTCGGGGATAATGACTTCGTCACCCGGGTCGAGGAAGAGGTAGCCCGCGCAGCTGATGGCGTGGGTGAGGGCGCAGGTCACGACCGGGTTGCTGAACTGCTTGCCGGCGAGGCTCGGGTTCTTGCGGACAATCTGTTCCTTCCAGGCCTTGCGGAGGTCGGGGTTGCCGAAACTCGGGGCGTACAGGAACGCCTGCTTGGGGAGGTTCAGGCTCTTGAGCACGCAGTCGAGCACGAGCGGGCTCCCGTCGTCTTCGAGGGCGGTGCCGATAGTCGCGTTGATTTCGGAGCCCTTGGCTTCGGCGCCCTGGCCCAGAATGCCCTTGCGCGGGAAGAAGATTGCCTTGCCCTTTTCGGAGAGCATGGAGAGAACGTTGCAGCCGTTTGCGGAGAGTTCCGCGTTTGCTTGTTCGGCGAGAGGATTGTAGCTCATGACCTTGGTCCTGTTAAAAATTCCGCGCGCAAAGATAGTTTTTTTAGGGGGAGTTTTCAAGTTTTCCATAGGTAAAAGGGGGAGGCCTCCCCCTCGCTGCAGCTGCATCGTCGTAGCGGCATCGAGGCCCATCTGCAGTAAGAACGTCATGGCGGCCTCGAGCCGCCATCTCCTCGCATCTTCCGCTACCCTCTCTCCTAGGGGTCCCCCCCTAAGACCCCGCTGTACATTTTTTGTAATAAAAATGCAGAAATCATGGCTTTGAATGTATATTTTAGGTGCTTGCTTGGAGGAGCGTTTATGGCTTTGATGCGTTTTTTGATGATTGGTTTTGTGGCGGCGGTGCTGGTTGCTTGCGGCGACGACGACAGCAGTTTTGCGACGCGCCCGAGCGGGGATTCTTCGTCTGCTTGCGAGGACTGCGACGATTCGAGCAGTTCGAAGGCGAAGTCGAGTAGTAGTTCTGCGAAGTCTTCTTCGAGTGTTGCGTATGTGGAGCCTTGTAGGACAGACAGTGTGGATACTTGCGAGTATGGAACATTTACTGACGAGCGTGACGGGCAGACTTACAAGACTGTGAAAATCGGTACGCAGACTTGGATGGCGGAGAACCTCAACTATGCTTACACGGGCGTTCCCTATAATTTTACCCTTAACAGTAGCAGCTACACCTCCGATTCCACTAGTTGGTGCTATCGCGATTCTGTAGAATACTGCACCAAGTACGGTCGTCTTTACACCTGGGCAGCCGCGATGGACAGCGTGGGAACATTGTCTACGAACGGCAAAGGTTGCGGCTGGGAAGCGGAGTGCATGCCGACATACCCGGTTCGCGGTGTTTGCCCTGATGGCTGGCACTTGCCGGATTCAACGGAATGGGATACGTTAATTACAGCTGTCGGGGGACGATCGGCTGTACCCGAGATACGCAATACAACAGGTAAGAAACTCAAGTCTACTAGCGGCTGGTATTATAGCGATGGCGAAAACGGAACGGATGATTATTCCTTCACTGCGCTGCCTGCTGGTTTCGGAGGCTTCATTGTCTCGTATGCCAATGGAGGCACCTATGCGTATTTCTGGAGCTCTACTGAGTACGGTGACCTCTATGCATATATCATGGAGCTGAGCCACGATAGCGATAAGGCGCGTCTGGCCAGCCGTGATAAGTTCTTCGGGCACTCTGTCCGTTGCGTAAAGGACGAGTGATACCGGCTTTGTTGGAGAGTTGTTTATGACTTTGAAGAAGTTTTTGATGGCTGGGATTGTGGCGGCGTTGTTTGTTGCTTGCGGCGACGATGGCAGTAGTAATCCTGTGAGTAATTTTAATGTGGGTTCAATGGTTGATGAACGTGATGGTCAGATTTACAAGACCGTAAAAATCGGCGACCAAGTGTGGATGGCGGAGAATTTGAACTACGAGACAGAAAACAGTTTTAGCCAGCCTAATCGCGCAAAATATGGTCGTTACTACTTATGGAGTACTGCGATGGATAGTGCGGGTATGTGGTCTATGAACGGCAAGGACTGCGGCAATGAAATAGAGTGCTCGCCGGCTTATCCGGTGCGTGGTGTTTGTCCCGAGGGTTGGCACCTGCCGGATACAACAGAATGGAAAACGTTGTTTACCGCAGTTGGCGGTTCCAGTACGGCGGGCAAGATGCTCAAGTCCACTAGCGGTTGGTGTAATAGCGGCTCCGGCAATGGTACGGATGATTATTCTTTTGCGGCACTGCCTGCTGGCGAATATTTCGGAGGCTACTACGGAAGTGAATGTGCTAATGCGTATTTCTGGAGTTCTACGGAGTTCACCAGTAGTCGTGCGTACTCCATAGGCTTGAGTTTTGAAACAGGTGGAGTGTACTTGTATAACGCCTTAAAGTACGAAGGATACTCTGTCCGTTGCCTCAAAGACTAGCAAAGCCTCCGCTCAAAAAAAGTATCAGAATGTCATCTTTTGACATCTGAAATAATTTATATTGCTCGCAAGGTCTTTAACCCCGCCTTTTTTGCCTTGTAGGCGGATGGAGGATTTATGAAAGATGTAGAAAGCAAAATAGTGACAATCCGTAATGAACGTGTAATTCTGGATTGCGATGTGGCGGCCCTATATGGTGTGCCAACCAAGGAAATAAACCAAGCTGTCCGAAATAATCCCGAGAAATTTCCTGCGGGATACACTTTCCAAACTACAAATGAAGAGAAAAAGGAGGTGGTAAAAAATTTTGACCACCTTGAAAAGCTAAAATTCAGCCCGGTCAATCCAACAGCGTTTACGGAACGTGGTTTGTATATGCTTGCTACCATTTTGAAGGGAAAAACAGCAACGCAGACGGCAATAAACATTATAGATACGTTTGTGGAAATTAGGGAATTGTCTAGGATGGTTGCGGACATTCCCAATACCACAGACGATGTGGAAAGAAAATCCTTGCTGAAACGAAGCGGAGAGATTATATCGAATGTCCTTACGAGCGATTTGGAACAAGCGGAATCCGAAACTGAAATTGAGCTGAATTTTGCAATGCTCAAGATAAAACATAAGGTCAAAAAGGAACGGAAAAAGTAGAGATTGCCAATATTTCTTTAATTTTTCACGACAAATCGTGCCAAAATCCCCGGCATAATTGTATTTTTTTCTGCGGTACCGAACGATACCTTTAAAAATGCACAAATTGCACAAAAAGGTGAATATATGCTTGATTTGAACACTGTCGATTGGAAGACGCTCCCCTTCGGTTATTACGATACCGATTACAATGTCCGCTGCTACTACCGCGATGGCAAGTGGGGCAAGGTCGAACTTTCTTCTTCCAAGGACATCAGCATCCACATGGCCGCTACTTGCTTGCACTACGGCCAGGAAGGTTTCGAAGGCCTCAAGGCTTACACGGGCAAGGACGGCAAGGTCCGTATCTTCCGCGTCGACGAGAATGCGAAGCGCATGCAGAACACGGCTAACCGCGTGCTCATGGCCGTACCGCCGGTCGAACTGTTCCGCGAGATGGTCCACACCGTGGTGAAGGCCAACGCCCGCTTTATTCCGCCGTACGGTCACGGTGCAACGCTCTACATCCGCCCGCTCCTCATCGGTACGAGCCCGGAGGTCGGCGTGAAGCCCTCCGACGAATACCTGCTGTTGATGTTCGTGACTCCGGTGGGTCCGTACTTCAAGGACGGTTTCAAGCCCGTGGATATGATGATTAGCCGCAATTTCGACCGCGCCGCTCCGCAGGGTACGGGTACGGTGAAGGTCGGCGGTAACTACGCTGCCAGCTTGCTCTCCCTCGCCGAAGCCAAGAAGCTCGGTTACTCCAGCACCATCTACCTGGACGCGAAGGAAAAGAAGTACATCGACGAATGCGGTCCGGCAAACTTCTTCGGCATCAAGGGCAAGACCTACGTGACCCCGAAGTCCGAATCCATCCTGCCGTCGATTACGAACAAGAGCCTGCAGCAGCTTGCTGAATACCTCGGCTACACCGTGGAACGCCGCCAGGTCCCGTTCGAAGAACTCGCTGAATTCTCCGAAACCGCCGAATGCGGTACCGCCGCCGTGATTACACCGATCAAGAAGATTGTGGATCCGGTTGCCGGCAAGGAATTCACCTACGGTGACGGCAAGAATCCGGGCCCGGTTTGCACGGAACTCTTCACGAAGTACACTGCCATTCAGTTCGGTGAAGCACCCGACCCGTTCGGTTGGACTGAAGTGGTCGACGTGTAATTAGATCCCCGCCTGCGCGGGGATGACGAATGTGAAAAATCCCGCGGAGAAATTCGCGGGATTTTTTATGGGAGATCCCCGGTCAAGCCGGGGATGACATGAGGGTTTATTGCATGCCGCGGATGATGTCGCGGAGGCGTGCCGCTTCTTCGAAGTCGAGACGCGCGGCGGCTTCCTTCATCTGGCGTTCCAGGTCGGCAAGTTTTGCCGATAGATCCTCGCCTGCGCGAGGATGACGTGTTGCGGTGGCGCCGACTGCAGCACTCAGTTTGGCGTTCTCCGCGCGCTTGGAGTAGCGGGAGGCTTTCTTCTTCGTCTTGCTGGAGGGCTGCAGCGGTTCCATCGGACGGATTCCGGGTTCGTTCCCTTCGGCAGGCTCAGGGAACTGGTCGTCGTCGACGGAATCGTCGCCGTCTATTCCCAGCGGGTCGTTAATCCTCAAATCCTCTTCAATCTTGCGGGTCACGGACTTCGGCGTGATGCCGTGTTCCTTGTTGAATTCTTCCTGCACGCTGCGACGGCGGGCGGTTTCGGTGATGGCCTTTTCCAGGCTGTCGGTCATGTTGTCTGCAAAGAGCAAGACTGTGCCGTTCACGTTACGGCTTGCGCGGCCCATCGTCTGGATGAGGCTCCGGTAGTTGCGCAGGAATCCTTCCTTGTCGGCATCGAGAATCGCGACCATACTCACTTCGGGCAGGTCGAGGCCTTCGCGCAGCAGGTTGATGCCCACCAGCACGTCGAATTCTCCGGTGCGTAAGCCCCGGATGAGCTCGTGGCGTTCCAGCGTCTTGATATCGCTGTGCAGGTAGCGCGCTCGGATGCCCGCTTCCACAAAGAAGTCGGTGAGGTCCTGCGCCATCTTCTTGGTGAGCGTCGTGACCAGCACGCGGTCACCGTTCTTGACGACTTCCTCGATGCGGTATAGGAGCACGTCCATCTGCCCCTTGATGGGGAACATCTCGATTTTCGGGTCCAGAAGTCCGGTGGGCCTGTTAATTTGTTCGGTGACAACGCCGCCTGTTTTGGTGAGTTCGTAATCGCCGGGCGTGGCGCTCACGAAAAGCACCTGCTTCGGGTACATGTACTCGAATTCGGCGAAGTTCATCGGGCGGTTGTCCAGCGCGCAGGGGAGACGGAACCCGTACTGCACAAGCGTTGTCTTGCGGCTCTTATCGCCTTCGGCCATGCCGCCCACCTGCGGAATGCTCACGTGGGATTCGTCCACCATCAGGAGCCAGTCGTCGCCGAAGTAGTCGATGAGCGTGAACGGGCGCGTACCCGGGGCGCGGTTTTCGATAATGCGGGAGTAGTTCTCGATGCCGCTGCACATGCCGGTCTCGCGAATCATTTCCATGTCATAGCGGGTGCGGCTGCTGAGGCGGGCCGATTCCAGCACCTTGCCTTCTTTGTCCAGCTCTGCGAGGCGCTCGGTCAGTTCCACTTGCATGCGCTGCAAAATGCCCGCGCGGCCTTCTTCCTTCGTGACGAAGTGCTTTGCCGGAGCGATGGTCATTTCGTCCATTTCCTGCGTGACTTCGCCGGTAATGATGTTGAAACGTACGAGGCGGTCCACCTCGTCGCCGAACAGTTCGATGCGGAGTCCTTCTTCGTCGTAGCTCGGGTGAATTTCAATTACGTCGCCGTGCACGCGGAAACTGCCGCGTTCTAGGCTGAAATCGTTTCTCGTGTATTGGATGCGCACCAGGTCATGCAGAATCTTGTCGCGGTCGTAAACGTCACCCTTTTTGATGCGAACCATCAAATCAAAATATTCGCTCGGGCTACCCAAACCGTAGATGCAGCTTACGGAGGCAACGATAATCACATCCCTGCGGGTCAATAAATTTGCGGTGGCGCGCAGGCGGAGCTTGTCAATCTCGTCGTTGATGCTTGCGTCCTTCTCGATGAAGGTGTCCGTGTGCGGGATGTATGCTTCGGGCTGGAAGTAGTCGTAGTAACTCACGAAGTATTCCACCGCATTGTGCGGGAAGAATGCCTTGAATTCCTGGTAGAGCTGCGCCGCGAGCGTCTTGTTGTGGGTGAGAATCAGCGTCGGCTTGCCCACGTTCTTTATGACGTTGGCCATCGTGAAAGTCTTGCCGGAACCCGTCACGCCGAGGAGCGTCTGGAACTGTTCACCGTGCTTGAAACCTTCCGTCAGTTCTTCGATGGCCTTCGGCTGGTCGCCCGCTGCACCATAGGGGCTCACGAGTTCAAATCCTGCACGCGTGGGTGACTGGAACTGCTTTAAATGCCCGGGCAGGCTCTGTTCGGGCGGTAGCGGTTTCGCTATCGGTTTCGCATACGGGTCGGGTGTGATTGTCTTGCGTGCGCGTGCCATATTTCTTTGCGAAAGATAGAAAAAGTCAAGCCAACAACTAATCGCGAATGGCCGATGACTAAAAATTCTATATTGCGCCGCATGCACTGTAACAGAATTCTCGGCACGACACATCACGGTACTTACAAGAAAGTCGTTGACGTTCCTCTTTTGCACGAGGAACTGACGGCGCGTTCTATCCGCTGCATTGCCCGCGATGGAGTCGAGGTGGAAATCGAACTGAACGAGGATTTACAGGAAGGCGATATCGTGGCGGAGACGGAGCAGAATGTTTACGCCATCAAGGTGTATGTGCCGAAAAAGAAGCCCGAAGAGGTCGAGCCCGTTCGCCAGTGCAAGAGCTACCTCTAGTTTTTTTATTGGCGCGGAATGCGCTGTTTGCAGTTAAAGGATGCGCGCGAAATTTGAGTATAAAATGCGCGGGCTAGAGTGGTGCAGTTTAATGTGCAGGCAAGAACTGCGCGGCCCTAGTCCTTGATGTTTAAGCTCTCGCGGACGCTGATTTTTTGTTTGCCGAGCAGGCGGTAGAGCTTGCAGCGGAACAGCGGGATGGCCACGATAACCACGGTTGCAACCACGGGAATGGCGAGGTAGGCAATGCCCGGCTTGTTGAACGTGTCGCGGAAGAGCAACCGCATGACGAGCAGGGTGTACCAGTGAACGGCGAGAATCACGAGAGCGTTGCGCGAGATGTTGCGGAGGATTCCCTTGATGATGCGGAATGGCGCAATGTTTGGTAGTTTGTCTGCAAACATGAATGTGGCGACAAGGCCAGTGATGCCGAAGAAGGAACTGGCGAGGAATACGGGGAGGGATTTTCCGAGATCGTTGTTCATGATGCTGAAGTTCGGGTCTGGAACTTCGAGGTAGGCGTAGGCGGCGAATGCGACGATGGTGGCGGCGACAAGAGCCAAGATGTTTTTGCCTTGAACGTCATCCCCGCGTAGGCGGGGATCTTTCAACGCGCCCTTGCACAGCCAGCCGTTCGCGAAGAAGAAAAGCACTGTCAAATCGCGCTCTATCCCGAGCGGCAAGCGGATGTGATTGACATACAGGAACCAGCCGCCTGCGAGACTTGCGATTGCGGCAAGTGCGGTCACCCCCGCTGTCATTCTGGAGCCCCGTAGGGGCGATAGAATCTCGGATATCTTCCTTGCGGCACATTGCACCCCGTAAAACAGCAAACTTACCGAGTACAGCGTGAACACGAACCACAGCGGCCCCGACCCGATGGAAGATTTTCCGGCCACAAATATTTTCGCGAGGTTCCAGTAGATATAATCCCACACGGTCGCGATTTCGGGCTTGATGTTTATGACCGTCATGCGCGGCGCCTTCGGGAACAAGTCGAAATTGTAAAGCACCGGGTCCAGCGCCAGAAACAGGAGCGAAAGCAGGATGTAGGGGACGAGCAAGACGCGCGTCTTGTGAACAAGGTAGCTTTTGAAATCAGGAAAGCGCCGCGTGCTAAAGAGCATTCCCGAAATGAAGAAGAAGGCCGACATGCGGAGCGCACTCAGGTGTAACATCCCCATTTGCGCCTGCGGGAACGATTGCTCCACGTGATAAAGGCACACGAGCAACAACACGAATCCCTTGAACTCGTCAATCCACCCAATTCTTGCCATCGCCTTGTCGCTCATGCTCTTGGCTTGTCATCCCCGCATTTGTCATCCCCGCGACCAGTGGTGAGCGTCGCCGAACCAAGGCGGGGATCTTTAATCAATACCACCTTCTCTCATCTGCAATTGTCGTCAAGGGCCCGTGTCCGGGGAAAACCACCGTCTCTTTCGGGAGCGTGAGAAGTTTGCTCTTAATTCCGCTTACAAGTGCGTCGTCGTCCCCGCCGAAGAGGTCGCTCCGGCCTCTGCACCCCGCAAACATGATATCGCCGGGGAACAGCAGGGGAGGAACGTCCTTCTGCCCGTTCACTTCGCCCGGGTTTTCGCAGTAAAACGCGATGCCGCCGGGGGAGTGCCCGGCCACATGAATCACCTGCAAGCGAATGCCGGGCACCTCGACGGCATCGCCCTCGGCAAGGTAGTTGCCGAGTCCGGGCGAATGTTCACGCAACGGGAGTCCGAACATCTGGCTCTGTTCTTCCTGCAGGTCAAGCAAGAAGGCGTCTTCCTCGTGAGCCTCGGGCTGCACGCCGTACTTGCGGGCGACAAATGCATTGCCCAGCACGTGGTCCAGGTGCAGGTGCGTATTCAGCAGGTGGCGCACGGTCAGGTTATTTGTGGCTATGTAGTTCGCCAACGTCGCTTCTTCGCGCTCGTTGCTGACACTCGGGTCAATCAGAATCGCATCGCCGGCATTGTTGCTCAAAACGAAACCGTTCACACCGAAGGGATTCACGACAAATTGCTTGATAACCATGTAAGACAATATAGAAATGTTCTCTTTTTTTAATGGACCCTTCCTTTAAGGCGAAAGGCTGGTGCAGGAAAGGCCTGTATTACATACTAAATTGTCCCTGTTGTGCAAATAGTATGTAATCTGCCGTTGCTGTTTTTCTTGCTTACATACTAAAAGCGTTTTTTCGGGGGTGTGGTATGTAATATTTGTCGCCATTGCTCCCTTTTTGATACTTTTTGAGGTGAATGTAAAAGAAAAAGCCTAAAACATGTCGTTTTAGGCTTCAAAAAGAATGTTTTTTACATACTAAAACCTGCGAAATTGAGGTTTGGTATGTAACCCTTTGGGACGGTAGCCTGTTGTTGTGGACAAAGTAACAAAAGGTGACTCCCCCCCCCTAGGCTTTCAATTCCCAGGTCGTGCCTTCCTTGCTGTCCTTGATGACCACGTTCATGGCGGCGAGTTCGTCGCGGATGCGGTCACTTTCGGCCCAGTTCTTGGCGGCGCGCGCTTCCTTACGGGCGGCAATCAGCGCTTCGATCTTTGCGACATCCACGCCGTCGTTTGCGCCCTTCTTGGCGTATTCTTCGCGGGGCTCGTCGAGCTTCAAACCGAAAATCTGGTCGAAGTCAGCCACCAGGGCGGCCTTTTCGCCGTCGTCAATATCGCTCTTGAGCATCGTGTTCATGATGCCCAGCGCACGCGGCATGTTCAGGTCGTCGCCGATAGCGTCCTTGAACTCGTTCTGGAACGCCTTGGCGGCTTCGCTTGTAATGGCGGTTGCCTTGCCAATCAGCGGGTCCGTCTTCTTGTGCAAGCTCTTGAGGCCTTCCTTGGCGCCTTCCAGGGCTTCCCACGTGAAGTTCAGGTAGTTGCGGTAGTGGCTGCCAATCGCGAAGAAGCGGTAGTCGAGCGGGTTGAAGCCGCGGTCCATCAACAGCGAGACCGTCAGGAATTCGCCGCTGGACTTGCTCATCTTGCCGAACTTCTGCTCGGTGGTGCCGTCTTCCAGCTTTTCTTCGCTGGCGGTGCGCAGGAATTCGCCGTGCATCCAGAAGCGTGCGAACGGCACGCCGTTGGCGCATTCGCTCTGGGCGATTTCGTTCGTGTGGTGCACGCGGATGTGGTCCGTACCGCCGCAGTGGATGTCGAGCGTCGGGCCGTTATACTTCATGGCCATCGCGGAGCATTCAATGTGCCAGCCGGGGAACCCGACGCCCCACGGGCTGTCCCATTCCATGGCGCGCTTCTTGTCCTTCGGGCTGAACTTCCACAGGGCAAAGTCGGTAGCGTTGTGCTTTTCGCCCATGTCGATGCGGCTACCCTTGCGCAGGTTTTCCACGTCGAGGCGGGCAAAGTCGGCATAGCGTGGGAACTTGAGGCTATCGAAGTAGATGCCGTCGCTGGTGCGGTAGGTGTAGCCCTTTTCTTCCAGGGTCTTCACCAGTTCAATCTGTTCCTGGATGTGCTGCGTGGCAGGAGTCCAGCGGGTCGGTTCCTGGATGTTTAAGCGGTGCCAGTCGGCCATGAAAGCGTCGGTGTAGAACTTCGCGATGTCCCACACGGACTTGCCTTCGCGGGCGGCGCCCTTTTCCATCTTGTCGTCGCCGGAGTCGGCGTCGCTGGTCAAGTGGCCCACGTCGGTAATGTTCACGATGTGGTTCACCTTGTAGCCGTAGTACTTCAGCGTGCGGACCAAAAAGTCTTCGAAAATGTAGGTGCGGAGGTTACCGATGTGGGCGAAATGGTACACCGTCGGGCCACAACAGTACATGCGCACGGCGGGAACGCCTTCCGGGAGAGTGAATACTTCTTTCTTGCGCGATGCGGTGTTGTAGAACTGTAGAGCCATTTTAGCCTCCGTTAAATGCGGCGCGACATGCGCCAAGCGGGGGCAAATATAGAAAAGTTAGGCGAACTAGTCTACTTTTGAAGTTCGTAGAAGGCCATGAGCCACGCCTGGAGGCGTGTCCAATCCTTTTCGCCGTCCTTGCGGATGTAACTTCCCAGGAGGAATGTGACGAAGTCCTCGAGCGTGTAGTCGCCGGTACGGATTCCGCGGATTCCTCCGTAGAATTCCGCTGCGGGTTTCAGGTCGGTGTCGTGGACCGTCTGCCCGTCGATGGCGATGGTAAGGTGCTTTTCGTAGATGACAAGAGAGAAGTGGTGCTTCTTTCCGTCGAAGAATTTTGTCTTTCCGTATATTTCGCTATTGGCCGAGTCTGCGCTTGCCTTGAGCATGGTGCACACAGATTGCGGGTCGCTTTCGCACTGGGCAATCTTGAAACCGAGCGTGTCGTTGCCCGCAGAGAAGAGGATGGACTTTGAGTCGGTGTCGATATCCTTGGTGTCGAGCCAGAAGCTGACTGCGAAACTGTTTTCTTGCCAGTCGTAAGAACCTGTTTCCCAGCAGTTGTCCGATGCAATTTCTGTGGATGCCGTATTTTGTTGCCGCTTGTACATGACGCATGTTCCGTAGGTAACATGGTGGGTATTGAACAGCGTGTCGTCGAACGAGGTTCCCGGTTTAATGGAGGCGTAGAGGTGCTGAATGTTGGGGTAGATTTCGTCACTGATATAGCCGCCCTGTAGCCAGCGGGCTGTTAGCGTATCCTTGCCAATCCTTCTGACGGACATCCAGTAGCGGGCTTCCTGCGTTTCGCCTTCGGCCTTCAGCGAGAAGATGCGGTTGCCGAACTCGTCGACGAGCGGATCGGGGGTGTTGCCGTAGTCGTCGTTTTCCGGGTAATCGTAGACCTTTGTCGAAAGCTTGTAGGGAATGAACAGGGAATCCAGAGTCGGTTCGAGCCCGAGGGAGTCGAGCATGTGGAGTGCGCGTTCGGGGATAGCGAGCCTGATGGAATCGACTGCATAGCCGCCGCCGCCCACGCCCCAGAAAAATGTGCTGCCGGGCTTGAGTTCCAGGGTGCCCCCCGCTTCTTGTGCCTCTCCTTCGTGCCAAATCCATTTGGCCCCGATTATTCCCGGGGGGACACCTTCGATGGTGAGGTAACCGTTTTCGATGTCCTCTTGCGTGATGGCCGCGCAGACGAAACTTCCTTCGAAGCAGATGGAATCGGCGTCAACATCGTGATAATCGCGCAATTCTGCCGTGGCTATGTTGAGTGTCGCCGGTTCGCCGATTTCGATATTTTGATGGACGATGCTCGAATCACGCGAGGAGAAATAATGGTAGTCGTAAATGAAGCCGACCAGCGTATCTTCCTTGACGGTGGCCTTTGCGAAAAGCCTTGCAGTGCATCCGTGACGCCGGGTGCAATCGGCGATGCTGTCGAACGCGAACGTTCCGTCGTCATCCGAAAGGGTGGAGTCGAGGATTGTGGTGTGGTGGGTGATGGAGTCGTCGCCCGTGTAGTACACGAGTGCCTGCGGGATGGGTTTGCCGTCCGTCCCGTTCACGATGCCGGTCACCTTTACGTATTCCGCCTGGGCCGTCTGTCCCGATTCCGTCTCGGAAATCACGCCCGCGGTGTCCGTGCCGTTGCTGCATGCGCTGAGGAGCGCGAAAACCGCCCCCGCGAACAGGATGACACTAGGACACATCTTTCGTCTATCGTCTATCGTCTTTCGTCCAAACATAAAACCTCTTTTGGATCCTTCGACTTCCCCTATCGCGCTTCGCGCTCCAGGGTTCGCTCAGGATGACGCAGGAACTTATCTTTCGTCTATCGTCTATCGTCTTTCGTCTAAAAGTGAGAACAGGTGGATGTTCATCTGGTAGACGCCGTCGGCCTTTTCCTTGTCTTCGCCGATGATGCGCCTTGCCTTCGCCTTGAATTCCTGCAGTTCGGCCTCGAGCTTCTTGTACGCCTCGCTCGAGATGCTGAACGTGAGCGTGCTCATGACGGTCGGCTTCTTGGGCGGCGTGATGAGCGCCTGCTTCGAGAGTTCGAAACACTGCAGTTGGTACTGCTTGATGAGTTCCGCGTTGTTGTACGGCCCGCTGCTGATGCTTTCCTTGGTGGGTTTCCAGAAGCCTTCCTCGTTCTTGCGGGCAAGCCCGAGGCGTTCCAGCAGGGCGAGCGAATCCTTCAGCTTGCCGAGAGGGACCTTCGGGAAAATCCTCTTCTGCACGGGCGCCATGTCGTCGCCCACGTCCATCGCGTCCAATATGGCGAAGAGCGCGCTGTGGTACCAGCGGCTATAATATTCGTAGGCGTCTTCATTTAATATATGCTGCGGGTTCGGGTGCAGTTTCAGCAGTTCCTGCATCGCGGCGTTGCGGGCGGCGTCGTTTTTCGCCTGGTCGAGTTCCACCATCGTCTCGAAGTACTTCGCCTCTTTCTTGTCGAGTTCGAGGATTTCGATGAACTTTGCCACCATGCGGGGGCTGACCTTCTTGCCCCTGAGGACATCGGCAAAGTAACTGCGGCTCTTCTCGAGCCCGAGCAGGTTGCAGATTTCGGTACGCGTAAAGCCGGGTTCCGCCTGTGCGCGGGCGGTTTGGTATTCTTCCAGGAACTTGCGGAAGTGCGTAAACTGGTATATGTCTAAAAAGCGATTCATGCGTTATTAGTTATTGGTCAATAGTCATTAGTCATTGGTCAATAGTCAATAGTCGGTGGTCAATAGTAAATAGTAAATGGGTGTTGGTTGTTGGCCAGTAATCTTGGGTCTTTAGTTATAAATATACATTTTTAAATCGGGGAGTGAGAAATATTTTGAGAACATTTTTGTAGTGGCATGGCCGAGGGCGCTCCCGGGGCGTTACAAAACGTGAAATATGTTGTAACGTGTTGATACTCTTAGGATTAACAGAAAATTATAAGCATTCCGTAATGGCAGACGGGGCTCCGTTTGGGCGGGAAATTCCGCCGATAATGGCGTTTTTTCTATCTTTTGGCGCGAATTTTATGAGGTAATCCTTATGGGTAATGAGGCAGAAAAGCCGAGTATCATTACGTCCTCGCTTGACTTCCTGGTCAACTGGGGCCGAACCAATTCCCTGTGGCCGTTCCCCTACGGTACGGCTTGTTGTGCAATCGAGTTCATGAGTACGGAAGTGGGCCGCTACGACCTCTCGCGTATCGGGTCTGAGTATGTGCGTTTTACGCCGCGTCAGTCCGATGTGCTTTTGGTCTCGGGTACGATCACCTACAAGCAGGCTCCGATTCTGAAGCGTATCTACGAGCAGATGGCCGAACCGCGCTGGGTTATCGCTATGGGCGCATGCGCCTGCTCGGGCGGTTTTTACGACTGCTACTGCACGGTTCCGGGCATTGACCACATTATCCCGGTAGACGTGTATATCGGTGGCTGCCCCAGCCGTCCGGAAGCGTTCTTCGATGCCATGTTCGACCTGCAGAAGAAGATCAAGGACGAATCTTACATGAAGCAGCGCGCCGAACAGGTGAAGGACCAGCTCGAGATGATCAAGGCGAAGACTGCCGAAGCCAAGGCCAATGCGAAGGCCTTTGCCCAGGAGAAGGTTACCGACATCAAGGACTTCGTCGTGGAAAAAGAACAGAACCTCGTAAAGAAAGCCCAATTCTGGAAGGAGTAGAAGATAATGACTGCTGAAGAAATCTTCGCTTGCCTAGAAGAAAAGTTCGGCGCGAAACGCGAAACTCTCGACAAGTGGAGCGTGACTGCCGTGCTGAGCGCCACCTACCTGCGCAATGCGGTGCAGTTCCTCAGGGACGAAGCCGCCGTGAAGTTCGACATGCTCATGGATATCGCGGGCATCGACTACCTGACCTACCCGAACCACGAGGGCCCGCGCTTTGCTGTGGCCTATGCGCTCAAGAGCATTTCGAACCCGGGACTCCGCATCCGTCTGAAGGTGCTGGTCGGGGAGGATTCCCTGAAGGTCCCGACGATTAGCGACCTGTATGCGAACGCCAACTGGTACGAACGTGAAGTCTACGACCTGTTCGGAATCGTGTTCGAGGGCCACCCGGACCTCCGCCGCCTGTTGAACCACGTTGAATTTGTCGGTCACCCGCTCCGCAAGGACTACCCGGCCCAGAAGCGCCAGTGGCTCTCCACCAACGACTACCTGCTCCCGGAACTTGAAAAGCGCCTGCAGGACCTTGGCTACAGGGTCATCCAGCGCAGCAAGGAAGTGGAGACAAACGATAACGAATTCTTGGAAGGGAGTATCAAGGAATGATTGTACTGGATAAGAATGGCGATAAGCTGAACCTGATGCCCCTGAACGTGGGCCCGAGCCACCCGGCCACTCACGGCTGCTTGCGCTTTTTGGCCGCGATGGACGGCGAGACGATTGTCGCGAGCGTAGAAGAAATCGGATACCTGCACCGCGGGTTCGAGAAGATGGTGGAACGCGGCACCTGGCAGCAGGTGGTCCCGTATACCGACCGCCTCAACTACTGCTCGGCCATCATGAACAACATCGCGTACTGCCGCGCTGTGGAAAACATGTTCGGCGTCGAGATTCCGGAACGCACGAAGGTGCTCCGCGTGATTGTGAACGAACTTAGCCGTATCAACGACCACTTCGTGTGCGTCGCTGCCGCATTCCAGGACCTGGGCGGCACGACCCCGTTCATGTACGCGTTCAACCCCCGCGAAGAAATCATGTGCATCTGGGAAAAGCTCACGGGTGCGCGCCTTACCAACAGCTTTGCTCGCATTGGCGGCCTCTACCGCGATAGCTACGAAGGCTTTGAACAGGATGTGCTCGCCGCCCTCGATTCTACCGAGAAGGCCCTGAAGGACCTGCACGCCTGCTTGGACCGTAACCGTATCTTCCTCGACCGTACGGTGGGAATCGGCAAGATTTCTGCAGAACGCGCCATCAGCTACGGCTGGACGGGCCCGTGCCTGCGCGCTTGCGGTGTTGCAAGTGACCTGCGCAAGGACGAACCCTACTACGATTACGAGACCTACGACTGGGAAGTCGTGGTCGGCACCCAGGGCGACTGCAACGACCGCCTGCAGGTGCGCCTTGCCGAAATCGAAGAGTCCATGAAGATTGTGCGCCAGGCCCTGAAGCGCCTTGCGCCAGGGCCCATCGACATTGTCGATCCACGCATCCGCGTGCCCTCGCACAAGCTTGCCTACCAGGATATGGAAGGCCTTATCGGGCGCTTCAAGAGCGTGTACGAAGGCATCCGCGTCCCCGAGGGAGAATACTACTGCGGGAGCGAGTGCGCGAACGGCGAACTCGGCTTCACGATTGTTTCTGACGGCAGTGGCCATCCGTACCGCATCAAGGTGCGCCCGCCCTGCCTCACGCAGTTTGCCGCATTCCACGAACTTGTGGAAGGTGGCCAGCTTGCCGACTCCATGGCCGTACTTTCGGGCCTCAACATCATTGCTGGAGAACTTGACCGATGAGAGAACATATTCAAGGTGCAGTCCAGTTCGTTTCGAACAACCATTTGAAGTTTGATGGTCCGAGCGAAGCTATTGCGGCTCTTCCGGATCCGGGTCAGACTTTTGGCTATGTGAACAAGCCTGTTCCGCAGCCTGCCCCGAAGGAAGTGCTTGCGAAACTCGATACTCCCGAAATCAAGGAACGCTGCGCGGACCTGCTCAGCCGTTACCCGGTGGGCCAGGGTGCACTCCTCGAAGTGCTGTGGCTCGTGCAGGGCGTGTTTGGCTGGGTGCCTACGGAAGGTATCCGCTGGGCGGCCAACGTTTGCGGTTGCGCTCCGGCCCATGCGCTCGGTGTTGCGACATTTTACACTATGTATAACCACGCTCCCAAGGGCAAGTTTCTGCTGCAGTTCTGCCGCAACATCAGCTGCGCTATCAAGGGCGCCCAGCCGCTCATCAAGTATGTGGAAAACAAGCTCGGTGTCAAGAGCGGTGAGACTACTCCCGACGGCATGTTTACCGTGCTCCAGGTGGAATGCCTCGGTAGCTGCGGCAACGGCCCGATGATGCTCGTGAACGATGACTTCGCGACCGACGTCGTGGATGGCGAACTCAAGATGAAGCGCGGTACGACCCTGACCGAGGCGAGCATCAACCGCATTATCGACTGGTGCAAGGCTCACGCGAACAACGTGCCGAAGCACGATGTGCTTGGCGGAATCGTGAAGGGCCACGGCGGCCACCCCGGCGCTCCGGGCGCAACTGCCAAGCCGCAGGTTGCCGACTACGCTCCTCCGTCCCCGGTGCTGAACGTGAAGGCCGAGGCCGACGAGACGGGTGCTACCCTCACATGGAAGGGCGCTCCCGAATTCACGAAGATCGTGGTGGAAAAGAAGAACGGCTCTTCTTGGGTCGCGGTGGGCGAGCCCGGCGTGAAGGACAAGGCTTTTGTGGATGCTGCCGGCAAGGTCGGCGATGTGTACCGCATGATTGCCACTTCGGGCGAACGCACGGCCAAGCCCTCTAACGAGGCCGTGACCACCCAGAAGCCGGCTCCGGTCGAGGAGGCTAAGTAATTATGGCTGAATGTGTAAAAGTTTGTACAGCGAATTTCGGCAAGGGCGCCCAGGACATTGAAGTCTACAAGAAGCTGGGCGGCTACGCGAACATTTCGGAACGCCTGTTCAATATGAGCCAGTTCGAGCTCATCGACTACGTACAACGTTCTAACCTCCGCGGTCGTGGCGGCGCAGGCTTCCCGACCGGCATGAAGTGGAGTTTCGTGCCCCGCAATTCCGGCAAGCCCGTGTACATCGTGGTGAACGCTGACGAAGGCGAAGGCGGTACGTTCAAGGATCACTTCCTGATGATGGAAGATCCGCACCGCCTCATCGAAGGCCTGATTATCGCGGCTTGGGCGCTCGGAAGCCGCGCGGCATACATCTACTGCCGTGGCGAGTTCCTGCCCTGCATCGAGAGCATCAACAAGGCCCTGAACCAGGCGTACGCCGCCGGTTACCTCGGCGAGAACATCATGGGCACCAAGTTCTGCTTCGATATCTTCGTGCATCGCGGCGCCGGCGCCTACATCTGCGGTGAAGAAACTGCTCTTATCAACTCGCTCGAAGGCCAGAAGGGCCAGCCCCGCCTTAAGCCGCCTTTCCCGGCGGTGAGCGGTGCCTGGAAGTCCCCGACCTGCGTGAACAACGTGGAAACCATCATGGCTCTCCCGTGGATTCTGCAGCACGACCCGAGCGAATACGCCAAGATGGGTACGCCCCGTGCCGGCGGTACGAAGGTGTTCTGCATCTCGGGCGACGTGAAGAACCCGGGCGTGTACGAGGCTCCTCTTGGGACCCCGATGATGACGATGATTAACGAATATGCCGGCGGTATCGTAGGCGGGAACCTGAAGGCTGTGCTGCCGGGCGGTTCTTCCTGTGCTCCGCTGAACGCGGGCGAATGCGCCGTAGCCACGATGGACTACGAATGCCTCGCCTCCATGAAGACGATGTTCGGTTCGGGCGCCATGATCGTGATTAACGATACGCACAACATGGCCGAACTCCTGAACGTGCTTGGCAACTTCTACAGCCACGAATCCTGCGGCCAGTGCACTCCGTGCCGCGAGGGTACCGGACTCCTGCACCGCATTCTGAACCAGATTGTGGAAGGCAAGGGTCACGATGGCGACGTGGAACTGATGCAGAGCCTGTCTGGCGGCTTTGGCGGCGTGACGATTTGCCCGCTGTCCATTTCGCTCGGTGGCCCCGTGAGCAGCTACACCGCAAAGTTCCGCGAGGACTTTGACGAACTGATTGCAAAGAACCCCGACCACGCCAAGCCGCGTGTTCAGGAAAACTATCGTCCTGGAATTTTCTGGTAATAATATGAGTAACTACTACAACATGCCGAAACTCCCGACCGAGAACAGCCCGAAGGTGGAAATCTTCGTGGACGATAAGCCGGTGATGGTTCCTGGCGATACGAACCTGCTCGAGGCCCTCAAGGCTGTCGGGATTGAAACTCCTCACGTATGTTACCATCCTTACCTCCCGGTATCGGGTAACTGCCGCCAGTGCCTGGTGGAACAGGAAGGCCCGCGTGGCCGCATGCTCGTGATTGCATGCTACACGCCGGTTTCTCCGGGTATGAAGATTTACACGCCGGCCTCTAGTGCCCGCGTGAAGAACGCCCGCAAGGCCACCCAGGAATTTATGCTGGTGAACCACCCGCTCGATTGCCCGATTTGCGACAAGGCCGGTGAATGCACCCTGCAAGAGAACTACATGGAAGCGGGCCAGAACGAATCTCGTATGCGCCCGGAATACGGCAAGAACTACCACGGCAATCCCGCGCACCAGTTCGTTGATGCGAAGGGCCAGCTCCGTGGCGGTAAGCACGTGGACTTGGGCCCCCGCGTGTTGCTCGACGAAGAACGCTGCGTGCAGTGCGACCGCTGCGTGCGCTTTATGCGTACCATTGCCGGTTCCGAACAGCTGCAGCTCGCCGGCCGTGCCGACCACACTTACATCACCACGTTCCCGGGCGAAAAGCTCGACCACGAATACGACCTGTGCGTGACGGACGTGTGCCCCGTGGGTGCGATGACCGCGAAGTATTTCCGCTTCCAGAAGCGCGTCTGGTTGCTCAGCCACACGCCGACTATTTCGATGGACGATTCCCTCGGTGCGAATATCTGGCTCGACTACGCCGACGGTCACATCTATCGCGTGATGCCGCGTTGCAACCCGGTGGTGAACCGCAGCTGGCTCTCTAACACGAGCCGCCTCGCGTTCCAGCAGTTTGACAAGAACCGCCTCCCGGCAATGGAAGTGCATACTCCGGCTTTCGGGAACGGCAAGGTTGCCCTCGTTGCGGGTGGAACCTGCACGCTCGAAGACCTCGCTGCAATCCGTATGCTCAAGGAGACTCTCGGTGACCGCGCCGAAATCTTCGGCGGCTCCCTTTTGAAGGTGAACGCTCCCGACGGTATCGCGAAGAGCGGTGACCCGGTGGCGAACCGCGCCGGCATGAAGCTCCTGGGCTTTGCCGATGTGGCCGACTTCATGAAGCGTGCCTCCGAATTCGAGACCCTCGTGACGGTGAACGCTGACCTGTTCGGCGAGGACCCGGCTGCGGCTGGCGTTCTCGAGAAGATTAACTGCCGTATCGCTATTACCCCGTTCGACGATGCTACCGCGAAGAAGGCGACCATCGCGATGGGTGTTCGCCACTGGAGCGAAGTCCAGGGCACGATGGTGAATAGCCTCAACATGCTGCAGAAACTGAACGCCTGCCCGGTCTGCCCCGACGAAAATCTCTGGGCTGCCTACCAGGTGGTATCTTACATGGCCGGGTCCAAGTTCGAGGCCGCAGCCGACGCCTTCAGACAGGCGGGCGAGTATGCGCCGGTCCTCGCCGGGCTCACGTACGATGCCATCAAGAGCACAGGCAAACTCCTCGAAGGAGGTGAAGCATAATGGATATTATTGAATCCAAAACCTGGATAGAATGGCTCATCACGATTGCGAAGTTCGCCTTCTGCTTCGTGCCGGTGCTGTATATCCTTCTCCTTATCCCGATGGAACGTCGTGGTGCGGGCTTCATGCAGGACCGTCAGGGTCCGAACCGCTCGTACATCAAGATTCCGTACTTCGGCAAGATCCGCTTGCTCGGTTACGTACAGAACATGTGCGACGGTACCAAGCTGTTCTTCAAGGAAATGTTCGCCCCCGCGGGCGTGAACAAGGTGCTCTACTACGTGGCTCCGGCAATCCCGTTTGCCATCGTGTTCCTGAGCCCCTGCGTTATCCCGTGGTTCGGCCCGATGGTGTTCGAGTGGGGCGGCCAGATGGTCCGCATCCCGGGCTCCATCATCGATTCCGACGTGGGCGTACTCCTGCTGTTCGGTTTCAGCTCGCTTTCCGCGTTCGGCGCCGTATTGGCCGGTTGGGCGTCCAAGTCCAAGTACAGCTTCCTCGGTGCGCTGCGTACGAGTTCCATGACCATCAGTTACGAAGTGTGCCTCGGCCTCTCGATGATGGGCATATTGCTCCTCGCGGGTTCCTTCAACCTGACCGATATCGTTAGCTGGCAGGAACATCACGTTTGGGGTATCGTTGCCCAGCCGGTGGCGTTCTTCTGCTTCCTGATTGCAAGTATCGCCGAAACCGGCCGCGCCCCGTTCGACGTCGCCGAAGGCGAGCCCGAACTGGTCGCCGGTTACCATACCGAATACGGCGCCATGCAGTTCGGCCTGTTCTACATGGGTGAATACTCGCATATCTGCATCAACAGCTTCCTCATTGCAACACTCTTCCTGGGTGGCTACTCGGTGCCGTTCATTACGACCGAGACGATGCAGGCACACATGGGCGGCTCCCTTGCGGTGCTCTGCGGCGTGCTCGCGTTCCTCGCGCTCGCCTTCTTGCACATGATTCACCGCTACTCCAAGAAGCTCGCTGCGACAAACCTCACGAACCGTTTTGAAATCCTGCGCGAATACAAGCTCTACAACATTGTGGCATGGACCGCAGTCGTGGTGCTCGTGATTCTCGCCTTCTTCGCCTGGTTCTTCTACAATCCGCAGTCCATGGTCATCGGCGGCGTCGCCGTCGGCAGCCTCTCGACTGCCCTCGGAACCGCGCTCATCCACCTGCTGGTGCTCGTGGTCAAGAGCGTGTTCTTCTGCTGGGTGTGGATCTGGGTGCGCTGGACACTCCCGCGCTTCCGCTATGACCACGTGATGAGCCTCGGCTGGAAGATTATTCTGAATATCGCCCTCATCAACCTTGTGGTGACTGCGGTCATCGCGAAGCTTGTAGGAGGTAACTAATGCGCGTTATTAGACAGAAACCCATGACTTTGGGCGAACGCCTCTACATTTTCGAGGCCCTGCGTGGCTTGTTCACGACTCTCAAGCACGCTGCCCGCGGCCTGTTCCGTTAC
>FLNZ01000005.1_pt1 | contig 41437 bp, 30 predicted proteins | sample 1140391 | NCBI WGS metagenome assembly FLNZ01 (sample SAMEA3878171, study PRJEB12797) | bioreactor metagenome | biome: Moose rumen | place: Sweden | collected 2011-10 | reverse complement strand
GCTGAAAGATCATAAAATCATCCAGAGCATGAGCCGTAAGGGCAACTGCCTGGACAACGCCATGATGGAGAACTTCTTCGGGATAATGAAGTCGGAGCTTCTCTACCCGAACACGTTCAGGGACATGGACCACTTCAAGCAAGAACTGAGGAAATATATCGAATACTACAACAACGACCGGATAAAACTGCGCCTAAACGGAATGAGCCCGGTACAATACCGGACTCATAACTCAGTTTTATCCTAACTTTAAACTGTCCAACTTTTTGGGTTCAGTTCATTGTCGGAGGCTTTTCTTTTTTCAAGAATAAACAGGTCAGGATTGTGCAAGCACACTCCACCACTCTGTACTTATGCGTTCTTCCTTTACCTTGAAGCCGGCTTCTTCAAACCACTTGAGAATGTAGTCCTTCTCGGTCAGGAGCTGACCGCTGATAATCAACTCGCCACCCGGCGCGAGCAGGTCCTCGATATCGTCGCGCAGGGGCCAGAGTTCGCTCCGGATCATGTTGCACAGGATAACGTCAAACTTCGCGCCATCCCGGAAGGCATCCAGGAATCCGAGCACGCAGTCGCTCTCGCCAAAACCGTTGCGCTCGAAATTTTCTGCGATGCAGGGAATCGTGAGCGGGTCAATCTCGGTACCTACCGCAAGTTTCGCTCCCAGACGGCGCGCGAACATCGCGAGGATTCCAGTACCCGTGCCGATGTCGAGCACCGACTTGCCGTCAAAATCCACCGACTCCATCAGGGCGGCGCAACTGCTCGTGGTATCGTGTTCGCCGGTCCCGAACGCGGTCTTCGCCTCGAGTTCGAGCACCACGGCCTTCGGGTCGTCGGGAGTGAATTCCACCCAGGGCGGGCGCACCCAGAGGCGTTCCGACACATGGACCGGCTGCGCACGGTCGCGCCACCACTTGTCCCAATCCTTCGCGGGCTCCTCGCTCAGCGTAAAATGGTACTGCGGGAACTCCGCCACAATGCGGTCACGCTCGGCCTTGTCGCCGGTATAAAAACAGAAGTCCGTACGGCCTTCCGCCTTCGGGTCCAGTTCCTCGAGCGTCGCCACTCCCGCCTCAAAGAGCAGGTAGCTTGCAAGTTCAAATTCTTCTTCGGGGCAGTAACCCTCGGCCTTGTACCATGTGTCAATTTTCTGCATATAGTAAATTTACAAATATGCAAAAAGATCCCCGCCTTCTCCCCAAAGAGGATAACTCTACTATGGCAACAAGTTGCCAAGTATCGTATAGCGGGGATGACATTATGAAAGAAACGCCTCAATTATCAACACATCCATAAGGAAAGGCGCATCGGAAAAACCGACGCGCCTGTTTCTTGAGGTGTAATGATTAATGCTAGAACAGAGCGACGCTGTACGGAGCGAGCGCGCCTTCGGGCTGTTCAAGGGCATTGGCCTTGCCATCCTTGATCAGGTATGCCTTTTCGGCTTCATAGCTGCGGTCACCTACCAGCACAACGCCGTCCTTGGCGGCGATGAACCCTTCGGCATCGGCAATGCCTTCCACCTTTTCCACCTTCTTGGCAGACAGGTCAATCTTGGCCAGAGGAACATCGCCATAACCCTTATAGACAGCGGCATAGGCGGTACCCTTGTCTGCAACGAACGCATAGACGCCGCCGCCGAGCTTTTCGCCAGAAACCACCAATTCGGACTTTTTATCCTTGAGGTTCACCTTTTCGATACCGCGCTTGTCATCGGCATCGGTTCCGTAAGAATCGTTGTATTCACCCTGGCTTGCCACATAAATGGCCCCATCAAAGAAAGCCATGGCAGTCGGGTTTTGCTTGAGCAACTGCACAGTATCCTTCAGGTCGCCCGTAGATGCGTCGTAAATGGCAAGGAGGCCCTTGGGGTATGTGGTCGCCCAGGTTTCAGGGTCCATCGTGTAGCGCTGCATCAGCACATAAAGCTTACCGTCGTTCAGTTCAATGTCGGCGACGTACGGAGAGGTTTCGCCCTCATAAGCGAACTTGCCCGTCTTCACAGACTTGACCACCTTGCCGTCAACCGTAGAAATCTTGACCAGGGAGTCAGCATTCTGGAGAGCGACCCAGGCATTCTCGCCGTCAAAAACCATGTCGACCGGGTTTGCGCCGTCATCCAGGGAAGCCTGCCACACCACGGCCTTTTCGCCTTCGGCTTCCAGCTTTTCAGGGTCAACCAGCGAAATGTTGTCGGCACCCATACGTTCCATCACGTACAGGTCGGCGCCGTTCACGACAACCTTGGAATCCTGGAAGAACGAGACGCCCTTCTTGGAAACCTTGCCGTCCTTGTCAATCCAGCGGAGTTCGCCGGTCTTGTAGTCAGAACCGAAAACCACGCCCGTCAGGGACACTTCCACTTTTTCAGGATCGTCCTGCGGACCCGTGCTGGAACTGGAGTCATCACCGCAAGCGGAGAGGCCGAAAGCGAGGGCTACTGCAGCCACGGCAGCGAAGGACTGCTTCGCCACGCCCGCAACAACGTTATTCATTTTCTTATTCATGTTTTTTCCTTTTCTGGCTTTACGCTTTTAAGCGCGGGGGCTAGAACCCCTGTATGATTGTGAACTTGTATTCCCTCCCCGGCATAGGGAAGGGCGTGTAAAAATTCCGGTATTTCTCGTCGGTAATGTTATCCACAGAGAAGGTGAGGCGCGTCTTGTCGAAGGGGCGGTAACTCAGGCTCGCCCGGTGGTTATCCACGGCGGGCTGGTCCATGCGGTTCGCACGGTCGCTGTAGATGACACTGCGCCATTCCGAAGCCCATGTAAAATCCAGGCGCAGCGGCAGGTGGAGCGTCGCCTCGGCATAGTACGAACGTTCCGGTTCGCCGGGGAGCATGTTGCCCCTGTAGGTACTGGAGTTGGAGCGGTCCTCCGTCTTCTGGAACGTGGCGCGCAGTACCACATCCAAGAACCGCGAGGGGCTGCTGTTCAGTTCCAGTTCAGCGCCGCGAACAAGCGACCGTGCGACATTTTCGGCCCGCAGGAGCTCTACCGAAATTACCCAGCATATGCCATCTTCTATATGCGATTCAAAATACGACGCCCTGAACGTGGTCCTATTCCCGGGGAACCTGTAGAGCCCCGAAGCCTCGAACTTGGTCGCCTTTTCGCGCTTCAGGTCCGGATTCGAAAGAGCCCCGGGGAACGTCCCGTAAAGTTCCATCAGGGCGGGCTGCTGGTAAAAGCGCCCCAGCGAAACCTCGCCCGTCAGCGGGGAACCGCCCGCCCCCAGCCGCGTAAAGAGGCGCCCCGCAAAAGTCAAATCGCGGTCAGACGCGTACTCCAGATGGTGCGAGCCCGAAGGCTGTACAAAGTAACCGTCGTCCAGGTGGTCCTTCAGGTACTGCGCCGATCCCTCGCCGCCAAGCCCTCCGTACTTGAACATCTGGTAATAAAGTTCACCGGAACCCATTCCCGTCCAGCGGGTCAGTTCCCAGTCCTTGGAATCGCCGCGGGCCGCCGCATTCTCCCATTCCAGCGCCAGCCGGGCAGAACCCTTCAGCCGCTCCACGGGCGCCCACTCCGCCGAAACTTCGGGAACCACCTTGTAGGTGGCCGCCCCGTATTCCATAAAGCGGTTGTTGCCGTAGCCCACGTGGTCCAGCGGGTAGTAGGTGCTGGAAAGGTTCTTGTCGAACCGGGCCGAAACCCCTCCATAAAGGAAGAGCCTGTCGTCAAAATACCCCACGGATTCTATCCCGTAGCGAATCAGCGCCGACTCCCCCACGAATTTCGCGACCTTCGTCTGCTGCTCTTCCTTGCCGGGGTTCCCGCCCTCGTAGCGGGACGCTGTTACAGACAACGTAGAAAAGTAGCCATTCCCGTGCAGCATGCGGAACTGCACGTTGCCCGAGACGTCGGTGTACTTCGCGTTCTCGCGGGTCGCCGTGTAGTCGTCATCGTCGTTGTACTGCGTCCCGTTCCGGTTGGTGTATTCGTAATCGTTGTCGGAATGCCTTGTGGCAAATGACGAAGCGAACATGAGGCTATCGGTCACGGGAGTCGCCACCTGGAACGAGCCCTCCCACAGGTTATGGTTCCCGTAGGCGCCCAGCACGCGGCCGCCCTTCTTTACCGCATTCTTCGTGACAAAGTTGACCGCACCGCCCAGGCCCGAAACCCCGAACCTCGCGGGCACATTGCTCTTGTACACCTCGACCTTTTCCATCTGGTTCAGGTCTATCGAGCCGAGGTTCACCGCACCCCCGCTCGCATCGTTCAGCGGAACGCCATCCACGCAAATCAGTATATTCCGTGCGGCAATCCCGCGGATAGATACCGTCTGGAAACTCCCGTGGCCTCCCTGCCTGTACGACTGGATTCCCGGGAGAGTCGCAAGCAGGTCCGCCGCCGAAAGCATCTTGCCTTCCCATGCGGCCGAGGTAATTTCGGTGTAGTTTGCGTCTTCTGCAGGCACGTATTCTTCGACACCTGCAACCTCCGTCACTCCCAAATCCTGCGCGGGTGCGGATTCTTCAACGGCGATATCTTTGGACGATTGCGGAACTTGCGCGTGGGCGCTAACCCATGCACAGCAAAAAAACACCGCAGGTACAGCGGCTTTGCAGAATGACGTCGTTCGCATCGTTCCTCAACATCACGCTTCCCGCAGTTCTTCTGGCTCGGGGATCAACCTACTCCCGGCTCCTTCACACGCGGGTCACGCGCATTGGTTCATGCCGGTTTCGTCCTCCCTTACAGCGGCGCGACCGCCCCCGGCTTTCACGGGGTTCTCTCCTTGCAAACTGCCCGGCTGGGCCACCTGCAAGAGCTTTTCAGGGCACAGGAAACTTTTTGCAAAATATAGCATCTTTTTCTACGCATACCATGCGTCAAAAAAAATTATATTCTTACCATGCTGTTCATCCACCAATTCCCCGACTGGACTCACTTCCGATTCGATTCAAAGAAAGTGCTCGACGCACTCGGCAGGGCCCGTTTTGCCGAAGGGAAACTCGCCGGCATCTACGGCATCTGCGGCAAACGCGAACTCGAAAACAGGCTCCTCGCCGAAGACATCGTGGCAAACTTCGCAATTGATTCGCACCCGCTCGACACGGAACCGGTTCTCGCGAACATACTGCTGAAGGCACAGGGGAACGAACCGCACGTCAAGAACTACCTGGGCGCCATCGCGAACTCCCAGAACCCGCTTACGCCCGAACGCCTCCAAAGCTGGCACCAGGCACTATCCCGCACAGGCTGTTCCGGCCTCCGCGACACAGGAAGCACCGTAACCGAAAACGCACAGGGCATCCAGTTCAGCGGACCCGGTCCCGAAAGGTTGCAGGGCGAACTTGAAAACTTCCTGAACTGGTTCGAGACCACCCCGCAAGAAGGCATGATAAAGGCTGCGATTGCGCACTTCTGGTTCCTTACGCTCAGGCCGTTCCGTGAAGGGAACGGAAGGCTCGCCCGCACCATTACCGCGATGCAACTCTGCAGGGCACGGAACTCCACGCACCTGATTTACGCACTGAACACGCAGATACTAAAGAACCGCGACGAGTACCTCAGCATAATAAACAAGACACAGTGCGGGAACGGAGACATTACGGGGTGGATACTCTGGTTTTTGAACCAGGTCGAAAGCGCAGTACATACAAGCGAAAACACGCTTGAACCCGGGCTAAAACGTTTCCAATTCCAGGCAAGGCACTCAGGCACGCCCACGGGCGAACGCGAGCAGGCGCTTCTGAACGCCGTACTCTCAGGGAGTATTCCGCGGGATTTTACGGCAAAGGATGCCGCCGCCCTTTTCGGGACAAGCCACGATACCGCACTGCGCGAAATCCAGAGCCTCATGGAAAAAGGGCTTGTCGCCGCAAGCAAGAAGGGCGGGCGCAGCAAGACCTACAGCGTGGTGGAATAACCGCCCGCACGTTTATCGCAGTTATTAAGCCGCTCTCGCGTTTATTGCAGTTATTAAACGGCGCCGCCGTTCTCGCGCATGCGCCTGCGGGCACGGCTACCCGGCCTGTTGCGGCGGCGATGCCTGCGAGCGTCACCATCCTGGCCGTTGCTTCTGGGCTTTTTTCCCTCGTCACCCCCGCGTTTATTACCATCGTCACCCTCGCTATACGAAACTTGGCAACTTGTTGCCTTAGTTGAGTTATCCACTTTGTGGACGACAAGGCGAGGGTCTTTGCGCATCTGCTCAAATTTCGAACCGCGCGCATTCTCCTGTTTTAAACCGCGCGCATCATCAGCCCGTTGTTTTTTCCCGCGGGCGGGTTTCTCGCGGGACTTATCCGCGCGGGCCTGCGCTTCCCCGCGGTTCATGCGACCGCGTGCATTGCGCATCTCGCTCTCGGCGGTCTCCTTCTGCGGGGGCGGCAACTTCTCGTAAACCGCCTTGTCGCCTTCCGGAATCTTCACGCGGGTCAGTTTCTCGATGGCGCGCAAATCCTGCTCCTCGTCGGGCGAGCAGAAAGATATCGCGATGCCGTCCTTGCCCGCACGCGCCGTGCGGCCAATGCGGTGCACGAACGTCTCGGGCACATCGGGCAAATCGTAGTTGAACACGTGCGAAACGTCGTCCACGTCAATCCCGCGGGCGGCAATGTCTGTCGCCACGAGCACGCGAATCCTTTCGCTCTTGAAGTTTCCGAGGGCTTCCTGCCTGCGGTTCTGGCTCTTGTTCCCGTGAATCGCCGCACACTTGACGCCCGCCTTCTCCAAGACGCGCGTAATCTTGTCGACCCCGTGCTTGGTGCGGCTGAACACGAGCACCTTCTTCATCTCGGGGTGGGCCAGCAAAAGCTCCTTCAAAAGCGCTCCCTTGCGGCGCTTGTCGATGCGGTAGAGTTCCTGGCGGATACGTTCAATCGGGGTGCTCTGCGGGGCGACTTCCACGCGCACCGGGTCCGGCCGCAAAATCGTCGCCGCAAGCTTCGTGATGTCTTCGGGCATCGTCGCGCTAAAGAACAGGTTCTGCCTCACCTGCGGCAAGAGCGCCACCACCTTGCGGATATCGTGTATGAACCCCATGTCGAGCATGCGGTCCGCCTCGTCGAGCACAAAGAACTCAAGCGCCTTCAGGGATACCGCCTTCTGGCCAATCAAGTCGAGCAGCCTTCCCGGAGTCGCCACCAGCACGTCAACGCCGCGCACCAGGTTACGTTTCTGCGAGGCATCGTTCACCCCGCCAAAGATGCACGCCGTCGAAATCGCGGTAAACTGCGCGTACTGTTTGAAGCATTCCTCCACCTGGATAGCGAGCTCGCGGGTCGGCAGCAGAATCAGCGCGCGGCAGGTCTTGGGCGCACGGAACTTCCCGGAATCAAGCAGGCGCTGCAGAATCGGGAGCGCGAACGCCGCCGTCTTCCCGGTACCCGTCTGGGCGATTCCCAGCAGGTCACGGCCCTCCAGCAGGCTCGGGATGGAGCGTTCCTGAATCGGGGTCGGTGTCTCGTAGCCCACGGCGCGCACGGCACGCTGCAGGGGATTTGCAAGGGGAAGTTCCGAAAATAGCATAACGCGCCCAAAGATAGAAAAGCACGCACGCTTTTCCTAGAGTCTATTCCTCTATGCCCATGAGCCGCATCGCGGCCTTCCAAGTTTCCCTATTCTCGAACCCGTCGCGCTTGCCACCGCCGTAGCGGGCGTGCGCGAATTCCTCTACAATCGTTTCCCAGCCTTCGAGCCGGCCTTCCTTCACGAGGGCGTCCAGGTTCACCGCGGCGGCACTTTCAAAACCCGCGGCAGAACCGCCCGCGCCGTCCTTGCCCGAATTCAATCCCGAGCCGCCGTCCTTACCCGAACCGACATCCGCGCCGAATTTCTCGAAAACGAACTCCTTCGCGATACTTTCCAGCTCCAGGAGCCATTCGCGGCTATCCGCCACGTTCACGCGCTGCTTGAGCACCATCATGCGTTCGCGCAGGGCCTCCTGGGCGGCGTTTTTCGTGGCAACGGCCTCCCGTGCCGCCGCCCGCCTTTTCGCGCGCCACAGGCCCGCAAAAAGCACGCAGAGGGCCACCACAGCACCCACCGCAATCGGGAGCGGGTTAAAGGGTTCCTCTACGCGTACATCCACGCTCTCGCTCCGCAAGTCAATCGGCTGCCCCATCTGGGTCGGAATCTCAAAGCGCAACGCCGGGATATGCAGGTTTCCCGTATCCTGCGCCGCAATCTTGTAGGTAAAGGTAATCGAGGCGATTTCCTTGCCGTCCTTCACGGACCGCGAAGATTCCTGCGACAGGCCCACCTGCGTAAGCCCCTTCGCGTTCGCGGAGCCTGCAGGCACCACCAGGAGGGCGCTACCCTGCACGCTCCAGCTCACCGTTACCGGGAACTCGAACGTATCTCCCACGGTAATCGCGGGCATGCCGTCCGCCGGCCCCGCCGTAACCGAAATCCCGAGCTGTTCGGGCGTCGGCATCGCCGGCGCAACATTACCCGAATCCAAAGATGCACCCGAATCTGGCGCGCTACCCGCACCAGCATTCAACGCGGAATCCGCCGCAACATTTTCCACATTCAAAGAATCATTTTCCATGGTACTTAATATACAAAAACAGCCCTCACCCGCACCCTCCATCATCCATTATCCATCATCAATTAAAAAACGGCCACCCCGAAGGGCAGCCGTCTAGTTTCAGCATCCGTGGCTTACAGCGGGAGTGCCGCGGGCTTTATGAACAAGCCGTTCAGGAGTTCGCCGTACATCGTCGTAAGGATATGCGGGAAGTAGCTGAAGCCGTTTATAGTATTCAGGTTGAACGAGGCCGTGCAGGCATCCATCCAGGCCTGGTTGGCACCCATGCCGGTAAGGCACCATGCACCATGCCAGTGAGACTGCAAGCTTGCCTTCTTGAGCGTGCTATCCGGCATGGACGGCACGGCAGAGTAGATATGGGCACCCGCCGTCTCAGTGAGCTTATCCGGGCTACCCGCAGTCTTGTTCACGATAAAGTCGTTCATGCCCTTAAGCACCTGCAAGGCTCTCGGGTCCTGAGTCCAGTAGTAGTCCCAGGCAATGCGCCACGGAATACGAACCGCTTCGTGGTGGAAACGCCAGTAAGTCTTGGTGGCACTTCCGTTCTTCGGGTCGATCGGAGCACCGTTCGCATCGCTCCAGTCGGGGAACACGCCCGTACCCGCATTCTGCACCGCGATCATGTATTCATACATCTTGTTCAGCACGCCGGTCCAATCGTGGCTCGGGTCCACAAGGGCAAAGAGCTTGAGGGCAACCGGAGAGAAGTAGCTCAGGTTGTAGGCTGCCGTCGCAGTTTTCCAAGTAGGCGTATTGCCGGAGTAGATCATGAGCGTCGGGCTAATCTCGGCATCCCAAATGGACGCCATCACCAGGAGGGCGTCGTTCAGGTAATCAGAGGTCGGCTGACCCGTCATAAAGTGGGCAATCACGAGCGACGTTGCGATATCCAGGTCGGCATCCGTCGCAGAAGAGGCGTTCGCAGCCGAGCCGAGGGATTCAAACGAATACGTACCGGTACGCCAAGGCATCAGGTTGTTTATGCCTCCACCATTATACTGGCGGTAACCCCTGTTGTAGACCCACAGAGCGTTGTACGCCTCAAGGTCGCCTGCAAACAACGTGAGCAGCATGCCGTAGCCGACACCTTCGGAAACGGTGCAGCCACGCTTCTTGTAGCTGTTCGTGCATTCTTCGATCACGCAGTAGTCATCGCTGCTGGTATCCCACACGATTCGTGCAGGGTACATTCCCAGCGCAGTATAGCTACCAAATACCGTGCCCCAGTCAGAAGCCAGCACAGGGTAAAGGGCAGCCTCTTCCTGGTAGGTCTTGTAGTAGGTACTCTTCCAAAGATTATACCACGTCTGGGCAACAACCGGATTGGCCGTAGAAGGCAATGCAGCATAGGGAGTCTGAGCTGCACCGTTGCCACCGCCGTTACCACCATTACCGGCCGACGAAGTCGGGACCGGAGTCGGGCTCGAAAGCGGAATCGGGTCTGGCGAAGAACCACTGTCTCCGCCACAAGCAGAAATTACCAGAGCAGCGCTTGCGACAAACGCCGGCATCAACCATTTTGATTTCATTAAAACCTCACTGACTTTTCCCTATAATATACTTTAGATTTCCCGTTTTATCTACGGAGTAATCAAAAAATAGGTGTTGTTTGTGAATAAAATCACTCATTATTCAAGGACAATCCGCCATCCGACCTAAATTATCCCAAAAAACGCAAGTTTTTGCAAATTAAAGGGATAACCGCCTAGAGAGGGCAACCCCTGACCACCCTATATGACGCGTGCACATTTCACATTGATAGAATTTTAACAGGCGCACCGATAAATTACTTTGTCTGTAACAAATTCAACTTTCGCGCTAGTTTATCCCAAGCACAAAAACAAAAGACCCCGGACCGAGGTCCGGGATCCTTTGAAAAGGTTGTTCAGGAGATTATTCGAGAACGATCTTCTGAGTGAGCTTCACGCTCTTGCCAGCAACGCGGAGCATGTAGACACCGGCGTCGAGGCTGGAGAGATCCATAGCGGAAGAAACAGTTGCGCTCTTCACGACCTGGCCCTGGAGGTTGATCACTTCAGCCTTGGCGGAAGTGAAGCCAGAGAAGGAAACGGTACGGCCAGAGAGCATAGCCTTGGCAGAACCGGCAGCGGCAACGGACTTGATGCTCACCGGAGTGGCAGAGCACTGACCCAAAGAACCGACCTTCTGGATGAGGAAGTCACCGGTAGTACCAGCGGTACCGGAGAACTTCAGCTTGATAGCAGCGGTGCTAGCGAGAACCGTGGCCTGGTCAACAGTCACGCCCCAGCCAGATTCCTGCTTGAACTTGGACCACGGGAAGTCCGTAGCGGTAATGGTAGGAGCCTTACCGACAGTGGCCTTGTAGTTGTTGTACTCAGTCACGGTAGCTTCGTCAGCCACGCCAAGTTCGATTGCGAAACCGAGGGTGGACTGGTAGGAAAGGCAGATGCCCTGCCAAGCGGAAATGTCAACACCTTCCTGTGCTTCGCTCCAGATGTTGAAGCCGAGACCGGCAAACGGATAGTCATAGCCAGCGCCGAGAGACACGGTAGCCTTGATACCACCGTAAGCCTCGATAAGCGGGCCATAGAAGTTATCGTATTCGTTGGCTTCGACGTCGGCAGGGAACGTGAAGGCAGAAGTACCAGAGTTGTCCTTGTCGGTATAATCGTACCAGTAACCGGAGGTTTCTTCTTCGGAACCGGTTTCCACCTTGCCCTGCGTGTCAGTCGTGCCGTCCCACAGGAAGGTCGGGGAGACCTGAGCGAAAGCCATGGCGGCAGCGCCGGCAATGGCTGCGAGTGTAAGTTTCTTGTTCATAGTATCTCTCTCTTTTTAATTGTGAAAGTCTCCCGGGGGAGACAGGGTTTATCGCAAATATATCTTTTTTTTCGGAATAAGCAACACCAAAAAACAAAAAAAAAGCATTTTCCGAAAAATAGTTTGATTTATCACACATTTACCCCCATCCCAGCCCTATTATCATAAAAAAGGAACATTTCACCCCGAACCGGCACTGGCAGTCCTCTTTTCATGAGATGCGCATCACTGCAAAAAAAAATTTACTAGAAAAACGCATATCATTAGATATTTTTATGTCGGGACTTCTGGGTGATAGTGATTAGGACACGTTAGTAAACAAGGAAACCGATAATTTACACCAAAAATAGAGATATATAATTTATCTTTTGGCGCAAAGGAGTCTTTTATGACGAAATTAAGCAAATCGATAAAGGCGTTAGCCGCCGGCGCAATCCTCCTCGGAGCCGTCGAAGCAAACGCAGCAGCCGCGACAGCCAAACCGCTCCGCGTTGGTCCTGTGCAGAACTACGGCGCCCTTGGAACTAGCGGTGGTAAAATCGTGGGTCAAAAGAACGGGCAAGAGGCCATGATCCGCGGTATGAGCATGTTCTGGTCCGATGCTACCGGCATCCAGTACTACAACAAGGAAGTGATCAAGTGGGCCGTCGACAACCTGAAGATTGACGTGTTCCGCTATGCCCTGGGCATCAACTGCTACGATAGCAATGGTGGCTGCAGCGACAAACTCGACGCCAACTATTCCTACGTCGGCAACCCCGACACGCAGAAGAGCAAGATCGACCAGATGGTGGAATCCGCTATCGAAAACGATATCTATATCATTATCGACTGGCACAGCCACCGCGCCTATGACGGAAGCGAAAAGAGCTTGTCCAAGTCATTCTTCAGCGAAATGGCCCAAAAGTACAAGGATGTCCCGAACATTATCTGGGAAGTGTTCAACGAACCGACCGGCAGCTACAATGACTGGGGCCAAATCAAGAGCTACGCCAACGACGTAATTGGCGGTATCCGCAGTGCGGGCAACAAGAACCTCGCCCTCGTAGGTACCCCGAACTGGTCCCAAATGGGTCAATGTGGTGGCGTAAGCGGTGAGAACATTGGCTACGTGTTCCACTTCTATGCCGGCACACACTCCGTAGGTTCCTATGGCGGTGCAGTCACCTCCTGTAAGAATGGCGGTAACGCCGTGTTCATTACCGAATGGGGTACCACTACCGCCGACGGTAAGAGCGATGCCAACACAAGCGCCTCTTCCGAATGGACCAATTTCATGGAACAGAACAAGATTAGCAACTGCAACTGGAGCTTGCGCCAGAAGGTGACCACAATCGGTAACGCATCCGATGAAGGTTCCGCCCTGTTCGCCGGCGACAAGGCCCTCATTACGCAGGCCGCCCTTTCTGCAGCAAGCTACACCAATTCCGGTACCTTCGTGAAGAGCTACCTCACAAGCCACGCAACCGACTGGGCATCCGCCCTCGTTTCGGGCAAGAACACCGGCAGCTGCGCATTCAAGGCAACCACCGTCAAGGAAACCGCCGGTAGTGCCGCAAGTGCATTCAAGTCCGGCTGTACCTATACCTCCAGCGACGAAAGCGTCGTGACAAGCGCAGGCGCAATCGTCAATCCGGGCTTTGCCATCATGACCGGCAACGACGGCTCCCAGTCTGTCATTACCGTAACCTCCGAGCCGCACCAGACCATCAACGGCTTTGTCGACTTCAACTGCTACGTGAGCGGATCGTGCACCAAGAGCCACACCATGGATGACATGGATGGCGACGGAAAGCTTGAAGTTGTCGTCAACCCCAGCGGCAAGACCGACCAGGGTTCCACCTACACCCTCAAGTCCCTGAACGAAAGCGTCGTTAAGGTCAACAAGGCCACCTGCAGCGGCAAGAAATGCTATGGCGACGCCAAGAACAACCAGGTGAACATGTTCGAATTCACGGGCACCATCGGCGAAGCAAAGGTCGTCGCGACAGCACCCGCCGTCACAGGCTATGCGGCAATGAACGACACGATTACCATCGTCTACACCAAGACAGGCGATATGATTGGTGGCGGCTTCAAGGACATGACGATTCCTAAGGGCGGATCGGTCGCAGCCGAGTTCCCCGAAGTCACTAAATACGAGAAGACTCCTATCACCTACACCTATGATGGACAGGCCACATCGCCCTACGTAGTCTATAACGCCGGCTATGTCATCGCCGGTAACGAAGATGCCATTGTTAAGGTTACCGCGCACGCCGCCGAAAGCGAAAAGCGCGCCGAAACCGAAGTCACGATTACCATCATCGTGGGCGATAGCGCCACTGCGGCAAACAAGGGCAACGTGCCTATACCGTTCGTCGCAAAGGCTACGGGCAAGTTCTCCGCCCAGTTCAAGAACGGAGGACTCCTCCTGAAGGCCACTAAGGGCGGCGTATCGGATATCGAAGTAATCTCTACCCTCGGAAAGGTCGTGAAGAGCGAACAGGCAACCCTCGAAGCCGGGCACAACTGGATTCCGATGACCGGCATCAGCGCAGGCAAGTACATTGTCCGCGTAAAGCAGGGCAGCCTCAACCAGGTATTCCACCTCGAAATGAAGTAACCCTGATTCCTTCACGCTAAAAGCTTCAAAGCCCCGGGCGATGTCCCGGGGCTTTTAGTTTATATGAGTGCGCGAAAAAAGCCGCTCGTAGCAAACAATTTAAACTATTTAACAGGCCACGGGAATAGAAACTCGCGCTTATCCCCCGTCTTTTTCCAGCGTCTGACAGCCTTCACGAGCGCTATCGCGACAAGCCCCTCTATCCAACTCGCCGCTATATTCACACCCACAAAGGTTTCAAGCAGATTGCCTCCTCGGAAAATACACAGGGCGCTGTGGAGAACTAGCATGACTGCATATATAATAAGCACATAATACAGCACGTACTCCGTATAGAACCCCAGCCTCCAAGATATCTTTTGCAGTTCGGGCATAAAGAACGGCTGTTTCAGCTTGTTTATGATGCCCTTGCTTACAGCAAGCCAGATTCCCGTCAAGATGGTTATGGCAACGAACTTGAACAGATCCACCCCCCTGCCCAAGACAATGCTATCGACAACAAGCATCTCTATCAAGGCGAAAAGGGAAACTGCGGTAAACAAGATTCTTTTGTTCATAGCTCTAAAGTGAAATGTACAAAAATGTACAATGTGAGCAACAAAGCCCCTGTTATTAAACAGGGGCGGTTGCGAAAGCGAGTGAGAAACCGGAGGTTTCAACACCTAAAACGACGAACGAGCGGTCATTAAAAGGGGCTGCGGTGTGACGAGCAAGAATAACAAAAAGGCTCCCCGGAGAGAGCCTCTTGAACTTGCCAATAGAGTGCGAGAATTACTTCTTCTTCGCGGGCTTGTAGTTCACGTCCGGGCGGAGTTCCAGGCCAATCGTCACCAGGATGGAGACGATCGGTTCGTGGTGGTCCTGCGAGAGGTCGTAAACGGCCACGCCGGAGTAGCCATTGTTCTTCACGTTCTCGGCAACCGCCTTCACGGAAGGAATGCCCATGAACACGATGGCTTCTTCCTTGCTCACGGCGATTTCGGACTGGGAGTCGGAATCGTAAGAAACCTTGTAGTCCGGAGTATCGAACTTGCCCATGAGTTCCTTGTACGGCAGGTAACCTTCGTTACCGCTACCCGTACCGTTGTGCGAAGAACCGAAGCCAGACGCACCGAGGAAGGACTTTCCGTAGAAGTACACGACCGGGTTCAGGAGATCCTTCTGGATGCCCGCACCGGCGGCCTTCTCGAGCGTTTCTGCAATGAACTTTCCGCCCTGGTTCGGAACGAGCGAGGAGTTGTCCTCGTTCATCTGGTCAGGCATGAACACGTTGATGTAGCTCAGCTTGTTCATCACTTCGGCGGTATAGGGTTCCATCGCCACGTAGGGGTACATGGTAGAAGCCACGATAGAGCCGGAGAAGGCATCCACGAGGGCGTTCACCATCTTGGCATACCCTTCGGCATCTTCTGCCGTGAGGTTCTGCCAGTCGAGTTCCACGCCCTTCGCATTGTGGCTACCGACCCATTCCTTCACGTTCGAAACGAAGGTGGAGAGGAGTTCGTCGGAACCGGCGATAGCCTTCAGGGCGCCCTCGGCTTCCATGCCGCCCACAGAGACCACGAGGTTCACGTTATTCGCAGCGCACATGACAGCGAGCGAATCGTAGTTGGGGGCATCGTTCTCATCGGGGAAGGCAAGCGAGCCGTCTTCACTCGGAGTAAGGGACGAGTAGTGAATATGGGTCACCGTGTTGTAGCGGATATCCTTCGGGTAGAACTGGGAATACTGGCTCCAGTACGGGAAATAGCCAATCACCTTGTCGGCTGCGGCCTGGGACATTGCCACGCAAGCAACCGCGACTGTCGTTACAATAAGCTTGAGATTCATGATATTTCCCACCTTTATTCAGCTGAACTTGAACTTTCTGCGGAGGCTTCTTCGCTGCTGGAACTATCGGCAACGGGTTCACCTCCTTCGCTGCTGGAGCTATCGGCAGCGGGTTCGCCACCTTCGCTCGAACTGGATTCGTCACCTGCGGCATCGGAGGATTCCGGCTTGGCGGCAGAGCTCGAGCTTTCAACAGGAACGGGTGCAACTTCGGGGCATTCATCCGTTGCCGCGCAATCGATGCAGAAAACGGCACCCGCACTGGCGCAGTAGAGATGACCGGCAAAGCCGACAGACGTAGCTTCGCTAGACTGGCAATCGCCTCTCTTGACCAGGTTGACTTCGTTGTCCTTGCATGTGCGATACGGACGGCCTTCAACGGCGCCATAGGCAACGAACTGCTTTTCGAAAACAGACGTATCAAGAGCCATCGTTTCAAAGAAGACGGCTTCGTTATCGACGCCGTACATGTTGAACGCCTTGAGGTACTTCATCTTGTCCTTATCCGTAAAGTCAAGGGACGTTGCGGTAAAGCCAGCGTAATTCAACGCGACATTCGTCATGAGAGTCGTATCGGCGAGGAAGGCGGCTTCATCGGATTCAAAACCCTTCGTCGCATTCCAGATGTTCACCTGGTCCATAATCTGCAATGCACGCAGATCAGGGTTGGCCTTGATGTACTCAACAACCGACCAGTCAGCCGGGAAGTTTTCCTCTTCCGGATTATCCACTTCCAGGGAGGAGCATGCCAGGAGTGCCAAGGTGGCACCGGCAGCCAAAAGCGAAATCTTCACATTCTTCATTTACAACCTCACTAGAAATTAACCGTGACTTCGGCTGTGATAAGGTTCTTGTCGATAGAAAGTTCTTTCTTCTCGTATGCGGACGCGTCGGCATTCAAGCCCTGGTAATCGACACTGTTCTTAAGCATTCCGTAACGGACAGTGATATAGGATTCCGGAGCGATGCGGACCTTCGGGCCTGCAAGGAGGAGCATTTCATCCACCTGCTGGACGAAGGAGGTTCCCACCGGGAGGCCAGCAATGCCTGCACCGAACATATCCCCTTCAAACTTCTTGGTCAGCATCTGAACGCCGGCCTGCAGGGCAATCGGGCCCCAGATATCGGCAGTAAGGCCACCAACAATGCGCTGGGAAGAACGCTTGAGGAACGTATCCTCAGTCGCCTTCTCGAAGGAACCCTGAACGACAAGCTTGCGTTCAAGAGACGGAACCAGACGACCGACATCTACACCGAGACCGGCGCCGATAGTCGTGAACTTGTTGTCGCTCGCTTCGGCGGTGTACTGGGAGAAGCGCACGTTGAGCGTGATGGCGTCATCCCAATCGGCATCGAGAGAAGCAGCGAATCCCTTGCGGTCCGGAGTGGCAAGGCCAAGCGGCAGAGCAAGGTTGACAGACGGGTCCATCATGAGGACCGCTTCAGCCGCCTCGAGTTTCTTCATGGTGTTCGCATCGTAACCATTGCGGTAGAAATGAGCGAGCTTGAAGTTGTTGTAGAGGCGGTAGTAGAGGTTCGTAGATTCAGAAGAACCCGAAAGAACGGTCGCCGTACCAGAACTCATGAGGGTCGCAGCCGTCAGGAGGTCGGTATTGTAAACCGTAAAGTAAAGGTTTTCGAGGTTGCCCGATGCAAACTGCTTGACAAGGGCCTGGTCGGCTTCGCCATAGAGGGCGTTCGCATTGAAGATCACCCCGTTACCCGTGTAGTTGGGAGTCGAAGCGAGTTCAGACCAGAATTCCTTATCGTTCATCAAGTAGCGACCACGAACATCGAAGTTGAGCTTGGAGAAGGAGCCCTTCGCGAAGAGTTCCGCATTCAGGGCAGAGCCCTTGTCGTCCAGATAATCAATCGTGGTACGATCGTTGTTGGTTGCTTTCAGGGCGGTAGACACATAGACAACCGTCTTCATTCCTGCTTCATCCGGGACAGTGACTTCCTTGATCTGGGTCTCCGTCGTCGGATTCTTGAAGAGGTATTCGGCATCGACATCCCACCAAGACATCGCGTATTCGCCATTTACCCCGAAGGTAACAGGCAGATTGGCGAGAAGCTTCTTGGAGTCGAATCCCAAATCGAATGACAGCACGTGGTTGTCATCGTACATGATCGTATCGCTAAGACCGATGTCGCGGGAACGGGTCGAGAGACGGCGGTCAAACACGCCTACGAAGTTCGCACCGAGGTTTGCCCCCATGACATTCACGCCACCACGCAGGCCATAAGCATAGCGGTCGGACCAGTCGAAGTCAAAGAACACCTGGTCGTTCTTCTTTGCCGTGTTACGCATACGAGCGCCAGTAGCCTGAGCGTAGATATCGTCCAGGGCGCCGATGGCTCCGCTATGGAACGCAGCATTCAAGCCCTGCATCAAGCGACGGGACGTAGTATCGAGATTGCGGTAGGCAAGCGCTTCGACGCGGTTCTGCGCAAAGATTTCCGGTTCCTGGAGAATCTCAGTCTGCGGAGTATTGATGGTGAGCGGCGTATAGCCGACACGCATGTAACCCAAGTTGAAGTCAACGTGATTGTTGAGAATCTTGCCATCGTAGCTGAACCAGTGGCCAATGGCAGGGTTGTTGTTTTCATCAATACCACTCTGCCAATCCTTATGGAGACGGAGCTGCACATTCAACTGCGTTTCGGAACTCGGCTGGGCAAGGAACTTAAGGTTCACATCCGTGTAGGCCTGGTTTTCCTGAGTCGCAGACTGGTCAAGCAACTGATCAGAGGAAACCATGGAAGTCAGGGCCCCAGCCTTGGCTGTACCACCCAAACGAAGCCCGAGAATGGACTTGTTCAGCGAATCCAGTTTCTGCAAGAAGGAGGTCTGCTTTTCAGCAACAGCGGAATCGCCTTCAGCGAAAGCGAACGCTGCAGAGAACATCAAGGCAGACGCAAAAATGATCGAGGTCTTTTTAGTATTCATCATTTTTCATTCCTCCCATTAAAATTCCACGTTAATGGAGGCTTCAACAATAGTTTGTGAGAACTTGCTGGTGAACTCGGCCGGCCAACCGGCTTCCCCCTTCTCGTTCTCTGCATACACAGGCAGGTTCACAGCAGCATCCGCGGTACCGAGAGCCGTATTGTAGGTGTTCTCGACAGTCACCATGCCGAAGTTCAGGGAGAGCCAGGCATTCTTCTCGAGCGTGTAGTCGAGGCCGACCATCCACTGCATCTGCGTACCCTTGACCAGCGGGGCCGTCACAGCGACTGCACCGTAATCGACAAGGGACTGCTGTTGCTGCTTGTCATTGAGTTCCATGTTGATCATCTGGAAACCGGCAGTAATACCGAGGCGCGGCAGGTACTGCACATAGAGCCCTGCGTTGATGAAGTCCGTCTTGAACTCAGCCTTGCCGTCCATCGGGGCGGTGTAGCCCGTCAAAGGAGAAATAACCGTCGGGTCGAATTCCATGGTACGTTCGGAATGCTTGTAAGAGCCCGAAATCTCGAGCGGCTTCTTGAATCCGAGAACCTTGAAGACATCTGCCTTGAGGCCACCACCGAATTCCATGTAGGACACGTCGCCAAATCCGTAAAGCGGAGCAACCTGCGTGTAGATGCTGAACAGGCCCTGAGCTTCAAACCAGTCGCCTACGTTAAACACCAGATTCGCGCGGCCACCTTCGCGGTTCGCGGAAGCCTTTCCGTTGGGAAGTACCAGCTGGAGTGCCGGATCCGCCATCGCCTGGAGAAGAGCGATCTGAGCCTTGGAGTAGACGTTAGCCGTCCAAGAGTTCTTGTTGTAGGGTGCAGCGTTGTAGCTGTCCGTCTGGCCAGCCTTGAAGCCGTTATCATCCGTCTTCAAGGAAACAGCCACCGGAGAGAACTTCGGAGCAAAGTTGTAGAGAGCGTCGAAGGTGGTGTAGAGCGGAGAATTCACACTGTACTTGACCGTATTGCCGTCGTAGTCGGAGTTCAGCACGCGCTGCGCGAAGAACTTCGGAGACTGAGCGAGGTTGTTGGTCCAGAGGCTATCGTTGAAGATAACGTCGCCAATGAGACGCACGCCCCAGGAATCCGTCTTGTAACCCACATTGAGGGTGGCGTTCAGCGCAAGCCCGTTGTTGGTTTCGGACGTTTCCTTCATCGACGGGGTACCGTCAGGATTGAGGACAAGGGATTCGAGATCGCCGTCGAGGTCGTAATCCGCGGCAGTTCCCGTCCCGTTGTCACCATCCTCAAAGACATAACTCATGGTCTTGACTTTGTCCATCGACATAGCAAGTTCGGCCGTAGCGTCAAGAATGAGGTTCTTGTTGCCCAGCATACCCGCGACATCACCGCCCACGCGACCAGCGAGAATGAAGGTTTTCTGCGGCTGGAGTTCGAACGGATTGATATCATCGATCATGTAGGGATCGTCGACATTGATGGACAATTCGCCTTCATCATTGAAATGGCGGTAAGTGTAGGTGTAGGAATCTTCGTTGTCGAAGATGTACATCATGGTACCACCCAAGTAGGCGTTCTTCTTCAGCGGAAGGAGTTCCAAGTTACCGGCCAAGAGGAACTTGTCCGTATTGGAAGCCTGTGTTGCACCCGGGACGGAATCGTTCGGGAGGATGTTGCCTTCGGCACCGGAGAGGTCTATCGCCTGAGCGCGGTTCACGCGAGCGAAAATACCTTCGGCACGAACCTGACCAAAGATGTCGTTCAGGTCGGCGCGGAACTGCAGGTTGACACCCTGAAGGTTACGCTGGTTCCCTTCAAGGAGCTGCTGCTTTTCTGCCATGTGGCGCTTGCGGGCAAACACCGTCGGCTCGTACATGATGTCGACATCGGGGGCAAAGAGCGTCAGCGGAGAGTACTGCTGGCGAAAATCACCCACGACCCAGTAGAAGTTGTTGCCAATCTGGCCTTCAACATTCAACCACGGGACTTCGATAATCTTGGCCGCCGAAGCGAAGTAATCCTGCATGCCGGCATAGAGGCGGAGCATCGCGTTCGCGCGGACACTTTCCCAAGGACGGAACCCGAAGTTGAAGTCGGCGTTCACGAACTCGTTTCTTTCTACATCGGGCATGATGTTCTTGCCGTAGGTATCCTGATCCGTATTGAAGTAGGACGCCTGGGCGACACCGCGAACGGCACCCGTAACCTCGAGGCCGCGGTGGGCGTTGGCAGAATCAACCTTGCTTTCGATTGCCTCCTGGTTGTCAGCCACGGAAGCAGCCGCGAGACCAGACGAAAGGGCAAGAGCAGTCAAAGTTCTAGTAATCATTTTTGAAGCACTTTTATTGAAATTCATACTGTTATCGCGCCTCCATTAGAACCATACTTTTGTTTCGGCGTAGATGTAATGACCAGACCAGTCATTATCCGGTTCCGTTTCGTCGGAGTGGGTAGCCCACTTGTAACGCACATGCACACCGGCGCGTTCGGCAAAGTTCCAGTCAAAGCCCAAACCAACCGCGGTTTCAAGATAGTTGATGGGAGCCTTGCGGAATACGGACGTACTCACGTCACTGTAGTGCGTAGGCTTCGTCGAAGTGGACTTCGCAATGTTGTTAGCCATATAGTCAATGATGTAGCCGTATTCAGAACGGAACGATTCGAGGCCGAGGATACCCACGACATGGAATGTCGGGGTAACAGCGATTGCCGGCTCAAACTGTCCGTAGAAGCTCCAGAGGAGCATGTCGCTCTGGGATTCGCTATAGGCTATCGGAGCGATGGTCTTAGAAACACCGGAGATGGAAGCGTAGCCACTCATCACGATGTTGCGGTCCGTACCGAACCAGTGGCCGATATCATAGCCACCAGCGAGGGAGAGATAGCTAGACCACTTGGTATGGCTCGGAACGACGGAATCCTGTATCTGCTGGGCATTTTCGTAAGCAACGAAGGTTTCCCACATTTCCCACGTACCGCCACGGAGGCCACCCTGCTGACGGGTCATCTTCACGCCCACGCCCGGAGTGAGCACACCGGCACGTTCCACGTAACCATTGTAATTTGCGTTACCCGAGTCAGCCCAGAAGAGCGGCTTGTGCTTGGTCCAGGAGTTGGTGGATTCCCAGAGGTTACGGCCATTCAGGCGGTAGTTAAAGAGGAGCACGTCATCACCGTCTTCAATCTGGCTATGCAGGCCGTACTGGATGTCGAGGTGACCGCGGTTGAATTCCGGTTCGATCTTCAGGTTGATACCCGCCATATTCGGGGCATAACGCATAGAACCGGAGTTAAGGGCGAATTCATCCTTGCGCCAGGCGAGGAAGCGGGAGGGGTTGCTCATGGAGAACGGAGAGTAGAAGTCCTTCGGGAGGAAGATGGCTTCGAGAGTCATCGGCCAGCCTTCGAGGTACTTGCTCTGGGCCTTCACGTACACACCGACCTGCGGAGTGCTCCATTCAGTTTCATAGGAGCTCTTTTCGTAACCGGAAATATCCTTGGCTCCGGTAGCCTTGTAGTACTTGAGCGAGTCAGTCATGCTCAAGGCCACATCGGCCATCAAGTAGAGCTTCGGAGTGATGTTGCCCTTGAAGTCGATAGAAGCCACGTGAGTGTTCATAATGTAGGGGTCAACACTCAGCGCATTGTACTGGCTATAGAATTCAGGTTCGTAGACCACAGCCTCGTCAAACACGACGCCCATGTAGTTAAGGCCGATCGAGAGGTTATCTGCAATCTTGTTCTTGGCGAGGCGGCCATGGTACACGGCACCGCGCAGGTCGTAGTCACCCGACATTTCGAGTTCGCCCGGCTGGCCACCGTACATACGCAGACCGTCGCGGGTACCGATGTCCATATCGGCAGGCTGCGACACCATCGCCTGGGCAGTCATGTCGAAGGGCAGCTGGTAAGCGCTCACGAACACGCCACCGAAGGAGCGGTTGGTCCAGAAGGCACGTCCGCCTTCCTTCACCGGCTTGAACACCTTTTCCTTGTAGTAGGTGCTCACAGTCTTTTCGTCTTCGAAGGTTTCGTACACCCAGGCAAAGCGCGGCATGGTTTCGCGTTCCCACATGGTAAGGGGAGAAGAGTTCGCCCAGATAACGCCTCCTGCAGTAACGTAGGCACCGAACACTCCCGCACGGATATCGATACCGAAGTTCATTTCTTCGTCGACCGTAGAAGAGTAGTAGTCGGTAGAGTGGTCGAACAGCACGCGTTCGTTCGAAGTGGGAACGCCCGTCGGCTGAGAACCCAGGTTGTTGCTGAACAGGCCCGAGAGATCGAACGGGAAGGTGAAGTTCGTCCAGAGGGTCATGTAGGAGTTCGGCATGGCAACGACGTTCGCCTTGAAGATAGCGTCGACCGCAAGGCGGGCCTTATCCGAAGAAAGGTACTCGGAAGCTTCCGGGTAGCTGAAGTTCTTGAGACGGAAGGCCATGAAACCGGAAACTGCGAGAGGGGCGTCATCCTTGCCCATCATCGTAGATTCCAGGTTCTCCGCGATATTGTCCATATTGCCTTCGGCAATTTCCAACTGCTTTTCGGCAGGGAGGACCGCCGGAGCGTCGACCACCGCCGCAGGTGCGGGAGTCGTGGACGTAGAAGCAAATTCCTTCTTGGGAGCGGTTTCTTCGGGTGCCGGTTCGGCGGCAGCCTCTTCAGTTGCAGGCTCAGCAGCGGCTTCTTCGGGTGCCGGTTCCTCGGCAGCCGGTTCGGCAGCAGCCTCTTCAACCGGGGCACTTTCCTCAGCGGCGGCTTCCTCTACAGGAGCGGCCTCTTCGGCAGGGGCAGATTCTTCCACGGCCTCAGTTTCAGGTGCGCTTGCCTCGGGGGATTCCTCGTCCTGAGCAAAGGCAAGAGAAGTGCAAAGCAAAGTCGTAAAGAGTATCGATAATTTACGCATGGGAACCTCTTAAATTGCGTTGCGGAACGGGTAGTTGGACGGGCCTTCGTAGGCCTTGCCCTGCTTCTTGATCACGATATCGTCAATCCAGACCTTGAAGGCCTCGTTCTCGTCCTTACGGACTTCAAGACGGAAACCCTTGAAGTTCGACCAGGCGAACGGGAGCATGACTTCGCGGGTGTTCTTGGCATCCCAGTACACACCGGTCATGCCGAACAGCTTGAGCGGGATGCTGAAATGCTTCCATTCCGTGGTAATTTCACCAAGACTCTTGGAGCGGAGTTTCACCTGCAGGGATTCGCCGTTGCTCTTCACGCCATCGTCGACGAGCACGAACAGGGCGTTTTCGCCGCCCTTGTCACCCTTGATCCAGAACTCGAGGACGCCTTCTTCCAGGTACGGGGTCAGGTCCACGGAACCGGCAATACAGATAGCCACACCGGAGTAGTCGCTTGCGATAAGCTCGATTTCCATGGAAAGGGCACCTTCCATGGCGTACTTGTCCGTGAGGACCGGTTCGGGGTTCTCGCGCGGGTACTGGTAGGTATATCCACCGCCGCGGGGAATGGCTTCGCGCATAACGACGCTTACCACGTCCTTATCCGGTCGGAAGGGTTTGGCCTCGCGCGTGACGAAGCGGGAATTATCTCTATCCCTATAGTCGCTAAAGCTCGCAAAGGAGAAAGACGCAAGAAGGAGTGAGCCCACGGCGCACTTCCAGATGACGTTCTGCAGATGTGATTTCATAGGATACAAAATCTCCAATTCAATGGCTTACAATATAACTTGTTTTTTTGCCGTTGTTTTGTTTTTTTTTCTAAAAACCTGTATACAGGCATATCCAACCCCCCTTTTTTGTGAAGAAAAACAAAAATTTTCGGTAATTTGAGAAAAATCACACGTTTACTCAAGTAACCGAATTATTTTTAAAAAAGCCCACAATGAGGGCAAATAAGTCTAAATTATGTATACAAAACCGCAACCGGAAGGTTTCTATGCATTTTTTCAAATATCTAGCCCCGATTATGACCACCCTCCTCATCGCAGGATGTACTTCCGATGGTGGTGGTCTGAACAGAGCGGAAACGGAAGACCCGACACCGAGCGGTTCCACAACACACGCCAAGGTCGACTACTCCAAGGGCCGCGCCATGAACGCACGTCTCGGCAAGGGTATCAACTTGGGCAACGCCTGGGACGGTAACTCCTACTGGAGCTGCGGCACTCTCGGCGAGGGCGACGATTTCGTCTACACCATAAATGGCGTAGAGCACAAGATTACCCTGACCTCTTCCGACAAGTCCTTCTTCGGGAACCTTCCCGCGGAACGCTACAACTTTACCTGCAATGACGGGCTCGACGGCGGATGGGGAAACCCCATCCAGGACGAATACTTCGCCCTGCTGAAACAGGCCGGGTTCAATTCTGTCCGCATTCCCGTACGCTGGCAGCACAACTCCAACCCCGTAACCCACGCCGTCAACCCAGATCGCCTTGCGGGCGTGCTTCAAGACGTCCAGTTGGCCATCAATGCAGGCCTCGCCGTCGTCGTCAGCTTCCACTGGTACTTCGAAATCATGTTTGCCGCAAACAAGGCGAAGGACTACCCTGACCTCTACGAATTCGAGAAGGAACACTACGCCAGCATCTGGGGCCAGGTGGCAGCAGCCTTCGAGGCCGCCGGCATCCCCGACGACATGATCGTATACGACCTGCTGAACGAACCGACCTTCACATCCGCAGACCGCATGAACGAGGTCTTGAACCTTGGCTACAACGCCATCCGCGCGGTCGCCCCCGGAAAAACCATCATGTTCGAATCCAAGCAGTCGGCCAAGTTTGCAGAAATCACCTCCCTGGAACTCCCCAAGGACGGAAACATCATCTATAGCGGCCACTACTACGAACCGTACGGATTCACCCACCAGGGTCACAGCTACGCCTGCCAGGGCGATGCCGCCTACTCGATGACCGCAAGTTCCGACTTCAAGAACTACGTGGCAACAATCAAGAAACTGTACCCCGACACTGTCAGTGGCATGTACGTTCCTGTCAATATGGGTGAATTCGGCGTTTCCGGCGGCGAATCCGCCAACAAGAGCTCCTGCAAGTCCGGAACCACGCCGCCCAGTAACGCCATGAAGGCCAAGTGGGCAAAAGGCGCTATCGCCGCTGCAGAATCTTACGGCATGTCCTGGCACTACTGGGGATTTGTCGGCGTCGGCGGATTCGAAGCCTATGACAAGAAGGCCGGGACCTGGCTGGAAGGATTCCCCGAAGCATTCGGGTTCTAGGGCCGGACGAGAGAACCGCCCCAGTGCTCGTCGAAAAAGGCTTGGAACAGAGGTTCCGGGCCTTTTTTCAATTCCTTGATCACCTCGGCCACAGGGCGACCGCTACGATAGAGTTCGCGGTAGGCACGGGAAAGCGCTTCAACGCGGGCCTCGGGGAAAAGGTCCGGGTGCAGGCGGAGCGCATGCAGGTTGAGCCCGCCGTAGCGGATGGGGCTCCCGCAAGCCTTGGTGCAGGGAGGAACGTCGCGGTCCACCTTGTGCGTGCCGCCCACGAACGCGTAGGCGCCCACCTGGTTACGCTGTTGGATCCCTGTAACGCCCCCGAGCGTCGCGTACTCGCCGATGCGCACGTGGCCGCCTATCTGGCAGCCGTTCGCGATGACGACGCCTTCGCGGATATCGCAGTCGTGGGCGATGTGCGAATACGCCATAATCAATACTTTATCCGCAATACGCGTGCAGCCGCCACCCTGAGCCGTGCCGCGGTTGACCGTCACGTATTCGCGCAGCGTGCAGCCTTCGCCGATGCTCACGCTAGTCGGTTCGCCCGCATATTTCAAATCCTGCGGGGGCGCGCCGAGGATAGCCCCGTCAAACACGTACGTGTTCTTACCGACGGTAACCCCGCCGTAAACGTGCACGCGAGATTCCAAGACAACATTCTCCCCAATCTCCGCACCGGAATCCACAATGCACCACGGGCCGATGACGGCTGTTTCATGGACTTTTGCCTGCGGGCTCACAAATGCGGACGGGTGAATCATGAACTACAATTTAGTAATTAGTCATTGGTTGCTAGTCATCAGCAAAAAAAATCATATAGGTACAATTATAAGAACGATTGACCAATAACTAGTGACAAATGACCACATTCTTTTTCTAACTTTGTCCATATGGGCGGTATCATTGTCGCATGTCTCACGGCACTTTACGTGCTGCTGTTCCTATTCTTCATAATAGGTGTTACCCGTACGCACCGTTACAGGGGGCCAAAGGCGACCCCGAGCGTTTCGGTGGTTGTCCCGATGCGCAACGAGGAAGAGTTTGCCGAGCGTACACTGGAAGCCCTCGCCGCGCAGGACTACGTAGGCGAATGGGAAGTCATCTGCGTGGACGACCGCTCGACGGACCGTACCCGCGAGATTCTCGAGAAATTCGCCGCGACGCACCCAAAGTTCCGCGTGCTCAGCCTTTCGCCCGACCTGCCCGTAATCGCAAGCCCCAAGAAGCGCGCCCTCGAGAGCGCGTTCAAGATTGCAAAATACGATGTGCTATTGACGATTGACGCCGACTGCATACCGCGCAAGAGCTGGGTTACCTCGATGGCGGGCCGGTTCACGGACGGGATATGCATCGTGCAGGGGCCAAAGCAGAACAGCGGGAACCATTCCCTGCTGCACCTGTACCAGAAACTGGAGACGCTCGGGTACACCGCGATGGAAGCGGCCGGGTTCAGCATGGGACGCCCGATTATCGCCTCGGCCACGTGCCTTGCCTACAAGAAGGAGCTGTTCTTCGCGGCAGGAGGGTTCGGCGAGCTCATCAACCTTTCGAGCGGCGACGACGACATGCTCATCCACAAGATGATGAAGATCCCGGGCACGAAGGTCTGCTACAACCTGGACAAGGATGCCGTCATAGAGACCGCACCGGTCAACACGTGGAAGCAACTCTTTAACCAGCGCGCCCGCTGGAGCAGCAACGGCACGAACTACGAGAGCAAGGCATACGTCCTGCTGCTCACGCTCATCTACACGTACTACATCTGGATGTTCATTAGCCCCTGGTGCGTGGCATTCCTGGATTGCCCGTGGCAGTGGTGCGCATTCAGCATCGCGGCCAAAATTCTCGTGGATTTCGTGTTCCTGATGACCGCCTCGTGGAAACTGCATACCAAGCGCCGCATGATCGCGTTTATCCCGACCGAGTTCATCCAGATTCCGCTGATCGTGTTCGCCGTGCCGGCAGGTATCGCCGGAATGTTCCGATGGAAATGACACTGCAGCGGAGGCTAGATAACGCCACGCGCCCAGGCGATTGCCTCTTCGGCGCTCGTAATCTTCCCGTCAAGTTGCAGTTCGAAACTCGCCTTGATAATCTCGCCCAGCTGTTTGCCGGGTTTTAGCCCCAAATCCAGGAGCATCTTTCCCGTAAGGAAGGGCTGGGGCGCCGATTCGAGCAGGCCGTATTCGCTTGCAACTTTCCACAGGTCATTTGCAAAATCCGAGTTCTGCGCAGTTGCGAAATTTGAGTTCTGCGTGGTTGCAAAATCCGTGCCACCGGTACTTTCGCAGGCGAAAAACCCGCGCGGGGCGCACTTTACCAGCAGGCAGAGCAGCTTGAGGCCGCCGAGTTTCACGGCGAGGCGGCGGAGTGCGGGGGCATCGTGCACGATAGCCGGGTCAAGCATGCAGAACGTTTCCAGGAGCGGCGGCACGACCTTCAGCAGGTGAACCTCGTTCGTGATGCGTTCCAGGAACTTGAGCGAAGTCCCTGCACTGCCGGCCAGGAGCGCGGCAAATGCGAATTCCATTTTCTGGGCATCGGTAAGCGGTGCGGAGCCACCCTCATTCGAGTCCCGCAGTTCCGCCATCTTGTCGAGAATGCCGCCCAAAGCTTCCCAGGAGCCCTCGAACGGGCGGATTTCGGGGAAATACTCATCGAGCCTTATGTCCAGGAAGGCGCGGAGCCCGAGCGAAGGCCTGCCCGGTTTGAGGAGCCACTTCTTGAATTCCTCGAACAGGCGTTCCACGCTCAGGTCGTCGAGCGAGAGCGTGCGGCAGAGTTCAACAGTCTCGGGCGCGAGCGTGCACTCGAAACGGCTCGCGAACTGCACCCCGCGCAATATGCGCAAGGAATCTTCCGCAAATGCCGGGCCCACATGGCGCAGCGTATGCGTTTTCAGGTCGCCGATGCCATTATACGGGTCGCAGAGCGTGAGTTCGGGCAGCTCCATGCCCATCGCGTTGATGGTGAAGTCGCGCCGGAGGGCCGCCTCCCTGAAACTGAGTTTCTCGTCTGTATGCACCACGAATCCGCGGTGCCCGTAACCCACCTTGCTCTCGGTGCGCGGGAACGAGAAATCGAGCGACAGCCCCTTCATGGCGAGGTGAATCACCCCGAACGCTTTCCCGACCAAATTGGTGCGGCCATACTTCGAAAGAATCGGCACCAGAGCGTCCTGCGCCATGTCGTAGACTTCAATATCGTAGTCCCTGCAGGCCTTGCCCAGGAGGGCATCGCGGACCCAACCGCCTACCAGGAAGGCACGGCCACCCGCGTCGCGGATATCGCCCGCGATTTTCAATAAACGGTTCGGCAGTTCCGGCTCGAACCACTCCCCCGCTAGCGTCTGGATGCGTGCCATCTACGGGACCGCCTTACTGGAAACTGCCCGCATCGGCAGCGGACGTGTCCGGGGCAACCTGCGCAGCGTCTTCGCGAACTGCCGTGGATGCGCCCGCAGTAGAATCCACCGCCTTGTAGCGGTCGTATATGCTCACCGTCTCCTGGCCCGAGGAATCCTTCAGCGCCTCCGAAACGGAGATGTTATCCCTCGCAGAATCGGCAGAAGCGCTGTCCGCCTGCCCGCTCGCCGCATAGCGTTCGTAAATGCCCTGCCTTGTCTGCGCATCGGCACCGCGCTTCTTCGCTTCTTCCTCGCGACAGACCCGCAGTTCCTCCTCGATATAGGCGCGCTGGTCGGGGGAATACGTCTGCGTATCGAGCCTGTACTGGATTTCGGAACACACGAGCCCCTGGCGTTCACCGGCACATGCCAAAAGAATCAACGACACCAGAGGAACCGCACAAGCAGCAATCAGACCTATTTTTTCACGCGCAGTTATTTTCATCCGTACTCCATCAATGGATTATAATGAATTTTCCTTTCTCTTTTTTCGAAGACGTCCGGACAACATAGTAGTACACACCCGGTGCAACCAGCCAGCCGTTCTTCCCGGTTCCATCCCATTCAACCTTGCCTCCGGCAAGTTCATCTCCATTGAATGAACGGATCAGGGAACCGCCGCGGTTGTATATGTCGACACGGGCCTTCTCGTCAACATTATCTATAGTCAGGAACGAATGAACTTTCGGACGGAATGGAACCGGATAGGCCTTGACTTTCGAAGTAGCAGAATCTGTCATGAACGTAGATGCGTCGCGCAAATCAGAACGTTTGTAACGGGTTATACCGTTTTCATGAGAGAACCAAACCATTCCCAGTTTTTTATCTACCGAGACATCAAGAACCGCATTTGACAGCAGTCCCTTTTGCGATGTGTAATGGGAGACAGACAAGGTATCGAACGTATCGCCCTCACGGTGCAATCTGTATGCCCCCTGGTTTGTCGATGCAAGCCACACGTTGCCCTGAGGGTCAATATCGATTGCAGAATATTCTGCACCGTGAAGCCCGTTCGTGGAATTCGGTTTATAGATGGAATCTTCGCTAAATTTCATATAACTCAAGGATGTCGTCGAAACCATCCAAAGCACGCTGTCTTTCTCGTTGAGGACCAAATCTACCGGAGTCCGATTTTCAATATTTGCAATTGTCGATCTGCGGACATCCGTATTGATCCTACCACCATTCTTCGACGGGTCCTTGAACCGAATCACATCGAGAGCTCCTAAGGCAAACGGGTCCAGCGCTTCACGAGCCGACACATATGCAATCCAGTCCGAGCCATCCTGTCGCACAACAAGCGGACCGGCAAACCGCGTACTTCCGACATTTTTGGCACAGCTCACGTCGCCTTCCTTAGTTATATAAATCAGCCCGTAAGTTCCAACTGAATCAACGGTAGCCGCAAAGAATCCCGATTTATCCGGAGCTATTGTAGTTCCCACAGTAATGGAATAGTTATAGGTAATCTGGTCCATACAAGTTTCTTGCAGCGGTATTACGTATTTATAAAGGAACTCCCCCATTTCCCTATATATAAACATTCCCTGCCCCCATATGTGGACCATCATCATGCCCTCGCCCAACACCGAGACATCCTTCATACGATAGTTATAAGCCTCGTTCTGGTTTCCCAGGCCGTTAAAAAGAAGCGACGGTTCCGACCAGAATGTACCTTCACTGACTCCAGATCTTCCATCCGCAGTCACAGCCACAACACCGCCTTCCGGGATGGCCTGAACATCGTAGACTCCCCCCAGTTTGAACGAGGAATACTCCGTTACATCACTGAGAGTTCCATCCTTATACTTAAATATGACATCTGAGCCAATCAAGTACTGGCAAGTGTCTTCTTCTATCGTCCATCGAATCCGGCTTACACCGTTTCTGAATAGAACCGAATCGGTAAGGGGCTTGTCATGGACATAAACATGAAGAGAATCCCTATCAAAGACATCCGTATCAACATGAGTCCACATCGTGGGGTCCACCAAGCGAACATCGCGAGAAAGATTTTCCCAATCCATCTTCCGGGCATACGTCTTGTGCACCGTGGAAACGAAAAGAGTGTCATTTCGAAGCGCTATTTTCTGAGGGGCATAAATGGAGAGGGAAATATCGCCGATGCGATCCATCTGAAGTAACGACACATTAGAATCAACATTGAAAATGGCGATTGCGTCTTCAAAAAGCATGACAAGATATTGGTCATGAGAAACGAGTTCCCCGGGAACCAGGCTGACCTGACGTGAAAGATAGGAGCGGTTTACAACGGTCCAACCAATGCCTTCAAAACGGGCGACAAGTCCGTATTTCGAGACGGCATACAAAGAACCCCTGGCTTCCGTAACAGCATAAAATGACGATGTTTCAAGGCCCTTTTCCGAAGTAAATAGGGCATCGACATCCGGCCCCTTATAGCGCATACCGCCCTCGGTAGCCATCATCAGGAATTCGCCCAGGGGTTGCACATCCCAGATCGGGAACGGTTCCGCAAAGCCCTGCCATTCCTCGTTGGCGAAAACGGGAAACAGGCACCCGACAAGGGCAAGGATTGCAAGGAAATTCTTCACAGTACAAAATTACGAATTTATCGCCCGCAAAAAAAGTCCAGAGACCGTTTATTCCGCAATTTTTGTCAAGATGTCGTTTTCCGTGTAGAATCTGCGGAGCTTGGTAAACGCGTAGAGGCGCCTTTTGCGGATGGCGTTTTCGGACAGGCCCAGGATGCAGCTCAGTTCGTGAATCGAAAAACCGCCGAGGTAGCGCATCTCCAGAATCATCCGCTCGAGCGGGCCCAGCAACCCGAGCGTCTTGTAGAGGAACATGCGCTGCTCCACCGTCGCCGGTCGAGAATAAAACGCGGAGTCCTCCTCGCTGAACGGCATGTATTCCGGAGAATCCTCGAGTACCGCCGACATGGTCCTTGTGCGGTAGTGCTCCCACGCCACGTCCAGATGCGAATTCTTTAAGACGGTGATAATCCAGGGCATGACGTCTTCCCGTTCCAGGAGTCGCCCCAGATTTTCGCAAAACTTGAGCGCCACCGTCTGGAAAAGGTCCCTCGCCTCCTCCGCGGTAGCGCATTTTTGCTCACATAAAGTGTAGATTTCTTCCGAATGCCGGTTCCAGAGCTTTTCTGCCGTTTCGCGAAATTCTATTTTTTCCTGTAAGTGATTAACCATATGACCAAACCCACAACTGAAAGCAGCAAATTTATGAATATCGATACTTTTTTCAAGGCAAAAAAAAATTATGCATCAATCCGTTGCTTTTTTGCCATCATTTTCGGGGTTTTGTCAACAGTTGTTACCAAAACGCAGGCTCAAGAGTTCAACATGAACGCGATGGAGCCCCCGGAAGCGTCGATGGCGTTCTCCGCGGGCAAGCTTTCTGACAAGTCAGAAGTCACCGTCGACATCGTAGTTCCCGACAACTGGCACGTAAACGCGAACGTCGCGGCCGACGAATTCCTGAAGCCCTCGTCCATCGAGATCGCTGCACGCGGGATTGAATTCGGCGAGCCCAAGTGGCCCGAGCCCATCAAGGAATACAACGAAGTGCTCGAGTTCGAGAACCTCGTGTTCAAGGGACACTTCCAGATTAAGATTCCCGTGAAGGCGGTAGCCGACGGCTACGACAGCCTCACCACGAACGCCACCTTCCACTACCAAGCATGCGACAACTCCATCTGTCTTGCGCCCGCGAGTGTGGACATCCGCATCGGAAGGAACGCAGGCAGTTTAAAAAAAAACGATAAAGGGAACGGGGCTAGAGATGCGCCGAGATTAAACGGTTCCGCGGGGGACGCGCAGGCGTTAAACAACGCCGCGGGTAACGACGGCTCTGCGGGTCAGGGCGGCCTTGCGGGCAAGGAAGGTGCCGCCGCCGTGGCGCTCCTGCTGTTCTTCGCGTTTGTCGGCGGTATAATCCTGAACCTCATGCCGTGCGTACTGCCGGTGCTCTCGCTCAAGCTGTTCAGCCTCATAAAGCAGGCGGGGCAGTCCCGAAGCAGGCTCGTCGCCCTCGGGATTTCGACGACCGCAGGCATCCTCGCGAGCTTCTGGGCGCTCGCCGGAATCGTAGCCGCCATCAAGGCCGGCGGCGGCGCCGCGGGCTGGGGAATGCAGTTCCAGAGCGCAGGGTTTATCGCCTTCATGGTAGTCATCCTCACCGCATTCGCGATGAGCTTCTTCGGGGTGTTCGAAGTCTGGCTCCCGGGTAGCGCCACAACACGCATGGATGCCGCAGGCCACAAGGCCGGGCTTGTCGGCGCGTTCTTTACCGGAGCGCTACTCGTGCTGCTGAGCACGCCGTGCTCGGCACCCTTCCTCGGGACAGCGATGGGGTTTGCGTTTACCGCATCGACACCCGTACTCTTCCTGTTCTTTACCGCCGCAGGGCTCGGGCTTGCGCTCCCCTACCTGGTGGTGTGCGCCTTCCCCGCCGTGCTGAAGGTTTTCCCGAAACCGGGCCCGTGGATGGTCAAACTCCAGAAGGCGATGGGCGTGCTGCTGCTCGCGACTGTCGCTTGGCTCCTGTGGATTGTGAACCAGCAGGCCGGCAACACGGGTGTAGTACTATTCCTGGGCATTGTCCTCGTGAGCGGAGTATTCAGTTTCATCATCGGGAAGTTCGCTCCGCCGGGGGTCGCGTTCTGGCGCGAAGCGGTCTTGTTTGCTGCGGCGGCCATCGCCCTTGCCACAGGCTGGTTCGCCTTCGCCGCCCCGCAATACGAAAAGGTTCTGGACGAACGGTTCAACGCCCGCATGGCAAAACAGGTTCTCGAAGACGGGTGGTACCGCTACTCCCCGCAGCTCGTCGCCGAATTTGCGAAGGCCGGAAGGACCATCTTCATAGATGCGACCGCCGACTGGTGCCTTACCTGCAAGGCGAACGAGGCCGCAGTACTCAGCGACCCGGCGCTGTTGCAGAAACTGGACAGCGCGGGAGTCGTGCGCATGAAGGCGGACTGGACCCGCGAAACGCCCGAAGTGAACGAACTGCTCTACAGCATGGGAAAGTCGGGCGTGCCCGCCTACGCGATTTACCCGAAAGGTGATAAGGGCAAGCAGATCGTGCTGCCGGAACTCTTGACCAGCGGGCTAATTCTGGAAGCAATTCCATAGCGGCTACTTTAGTTTCGCGCCGTTCAACTTGTAGCGCTTTTCGCCGTCACGGACAATCACGCTGTTGCGCGCCCTTTGAACGAAGGGGGCGCTTTGCTTTTGATTGCTGGGTTGCAGGGGCCGCGGATTTATAGAAACAACACTCTCATCGAAAACAACTTTTCCGATGAAAACACCGTTGCTTATGCGGTTTCTCGATTCGTCGTTCGCAAAGTGGATGCATTCTTTGACCGGGTCGTCATTACAGACCTTCAAGTACACTTCCAACGGGATGCCCGTCCAATCTTCGGGAGATTGGTTTTTCAAGGAGCCCAATTTCGCTTCGATCAAAACTTCATTGTTGCCATCAAATGTCATCACGGTATCGGCACCCTTGATTTCAATTTTGCGGCTATGCACTTTCATAAAATCAATAGAATCAGGGAGAGGAACTTCATAGTAAATGTAAGCCAAAGTATCTAGCATACCCACTTGTTGTATCCCATTAACAACTAGTGAAGCCTTCACCTTATGAGTCAAGTTCCCAAAGCCCACGTTCTGGATGCGCAACTTCGCACGTAAAATTCCGTCGCTTCCCACCGTATCGCTCAGCCACGATTCGCGCAGCACAAAGCGGTAACCCAGGTGGTCGTTGACGTACTTGAAACCTGTCAATGAATCTATTTTCGAGCCGTCATATTCAAAATCTTTCCCTTCAAAATGCGATTTTTTCCAGCTGTCAATCAGGTTGTTGTTCCACTGGACATTCAAATAGCTTGTATGCGTGCGGAAGCCCTCGTACGCAAGAAACTCCGGCGTATTGATGACCTGATAGCCGCCCGCTGTCGTAAGCGCTTCGCCACCGTAGGGCGTGTTGATGCCGTACTTCTCGAGCCAGGCCACTCCCTCTTCGCGGCAGATGGATGTAGCACAGTCCGCACCCCACGTGCCGTAATCGTATTGCGTTCCGAGATAGCCGTCGTTGAACATTCCCACGCGGTACATGGTATCGCCCTTCGCCTTCGCAATTTCCTTAAACTTCTCGCCGTCAATGTAGAAGTCTACTCCCCAGTTGTCAAAGCCAAGCACTTTCGCCGAATAGTTTCCCGTGCGCGTGAGAATCTTGAGCTCGGGCGGAGTGTTACGCAACATCAAGTTCGTCGCCTCCGCGATACGGTCGTAAGTGATGTTCGTATCACTGTGCATCTCGCCGTAGGCGCCGTGCATGCCCATCTCAAGCGCCACGATAACGTCGGTATTCTTCGAGAGCACGGGAGCGAGCTGTTCCACATGACGCATTACCCACTTGTGTTCGGGAGTCACATTACTGCGTCCGTTGTACCACGGATCGTAACAGATGCGCACAATCGCAAAGCCATTGTTCGCACGAATATTGTCAAACGTCGTCTGCAACACGTTCAACGCGTCTTCGGTCAAGTCCTGGCTCACGCCGCGCACCGTATCGCGCTTCCCGCCGGTAGTATCAATCGAAAGCCATGCGTTGCTGCTGAATTCCGAAATTTCGGCACGCAGGTGGAGGAGTTTCGCCCATGGTTTTTCAATCGGCTTGCTGCCCGAAGGTTTCAAATGCAGTACCTGCGGCGTATAGAACCCGCGGTCGAAATTGTCAAGCGTCGCCATCGCATCGGTCGTGTCGATATCCTGCTTCACGAGGCCAACCGCAAAGAGCGGTGCCTGCAAAAATACCGGAACCAAGGCCATAAACACAACAGTCGGAAACCTTTTCATTTTTCTCCTCCCTTTATAAAGAAAAATGGGCATGAGACGCACTCATACCCGTAATATATATTTATTTTTTGCAAATGCGATTCATTATCTTTTTCATTCTCTTTATACTTCTCGAAAGTTGCGCTACATCGAAAGTAAACCGCGGCGATTATCTAAACTATGCACGCAACGACCTCCATTCCCTAAAAGCCGGTAATCCGGCAAATGCGGAATTGGACAGTCTGTTTGACACGGCAAATGAATTGGCAAAAATGTATGACCGCTGTAATTCCATCTCATTGAGTGATGTCATCGATTCAACCTGCACCCGTTTTTTTGAAATATCTCTCCCCGAATTCGAAAAAAAATATTCCAAGATATCAGGCGAAATCCGAATCGGGAACATGCAGCTATCGCAAACCATTCAAAATCGCCTAGACCAGATTTCCGAATGTGCGAACGCATTGAAAATATTTTTTGTCCCTATAGAACAAATCGTACGGACAGATGCCGAAATCAAGGACATCATTCCCCTGAATTCAAAAGGGACGAAATTTTCCGTCAATTACCAACTAGAAGTATCATACGACAAGGAATTCCTGCAATGGGCCAAAAAGAACGCTGATGCATGGAACGACAAGTGCAGCGACATTGTCTACGACAAACAGGAAAAAAAATACATCCCATTTTTCCTAGATAAAGTTTCCCAAATCAACAAGGAAATGAAGGAAAAAGGTTCAAACATATCTATTCTTCATTGGCGAGATTACGGTTACGAGCGTGCAGTTACCGATGAAACATTGCGATTCGAAGTCAAGCACAGGACCAATTGGTGGTTCACCTTCCCATCGGTTTCTTACATCCTCAACGGGAAGAATATCGAAGACTTCGATATCGTCAGGTTTGCCAAATCAGAAACTTTGAACAGCAGATTTCTCGTAATACGCCCGAGTAATTACGGCAAAATAGAAGTCGTGCATTTCTCAGATAAACGCAACAATAAAGCCGTTTTCTCGGGCGATTACCCTAAAAACGGCTTGAAAGGGCGATGGAAGTGGGACTACTAATTACTTGCTGTAAATCGCCTCGAGTGCGGCGGCCAGGTACGCAAGCGGGGCGTTCCAGTTGATGGCCACCTCGTTGGTCGCGTAGCTGCAGCGGTCGTCAATATAAGCAAGCGCAGGCTTGTCGGCGGCGGCATAGTTCGGGCACTTCCAGGGTTCCTTGCCATCCAGGTTAATGTCCTGCTTACCCAGGTGCGGGCCACCCACGAGCATTCCCGGCACGGGGTCGTCCACAAAGTCCGATTCGCTCGGGCGGTGGTGCGGATTGCGCGGGCTCCTGTAGCCGAATCCCGTCACGTAGGTAATGTCCATCGGGTTCTTGCCCAACAGGTAGTCAAGGCACTGCTGCGCGCCATCCAGGTAACTCTTGTCGCCGGTAATCAGGTAGGCATGCACCAGCACCATGCCGTTGTTCGCCATCGCGCTGTTAGAGCCCCAGTTCCAGCTCCACGGGAATGCGGGCAGGCGGTAGGCGCTCGTGTCGCCCACGGCACGCAGGTTGTTCGCCTCGTTCATCACGGTCTTCTTCGCGGCGGCAACCACGTTCTTGTCGAATACTGCGGAATCGAGCGCCACGCGGAACGCAGCAATCATGTTCATGTCGCCCCACCAGGCACCGTTCGCCGTAAACGCGTTGCCCTTCAGGTCCTTCAGGTAACCGGCGGCAGCCTTGTCGCCCTTCGCGCCCGCAACAGCCTTCGCGCGGTAAAGTTCGGCAGCGGCCCAGCGGAACTCGTCCTTGCCGTCTTCGTTACCGGGCGCATAGCTACCCGTGCTCACGTCGGAAGGCTGCTTGTAGAACGCCTTCGGGTTCTTCTTCGCCCAGGCGTATGCGCTTTCTGCCGCCTTGAGCATCTTGTCGGCATACGCCTTGTCGAACTTGCGGTACACCACGCTCGCCTGCGCCATCACGCCCGCAAAGTCGAGCGACGCGGTCACGTTCTTGATAATCGCATAGCGCGGGGCCGTATCGTCCTCGGGCAGCACGCTCCCGCAAAACTTGAGCGTAGATACCTTGTGGTACACGCCGCCGTCCTTGTCTTGCATGGTAAGCATCCAGTCCAGGTTGTAGCGCACCTCTTCCAGCAGCAGCGGGAGATTGCCGAATTCACGCGGGATATTCCAGGAGAGCGAATCCGCATACTTCGGGAAGTTCTCGTATATCTCGAGCAGGGTCCACACGGTAATGCCCGAGTTCACGATGTACTTGCCGTAGTCGCCCGCATCGTACCAGCCGCGTGCGGAATTGAATACGGCCGCCTTCGGGTTCTTCGCCACATTCTTCGCGCCGGTCGCCTCGGCAAAAGTCTTCGCCGTCGCCGCATCGCTCCCGTAAACAATCACCTTGTCATCCATGTGGCCCGCGGCGCGCGCCCACTTGCCCGCGTACTGTGGCTCGAGCGGCATGCTCGCACGCTGGTAGTAGAACCACTTGAGGGTAGCCTTCACGAGGTCGCCGTAAACATCTTTCCCGACCGCAATCGGGTTACCCACGTAGGCGCCGGCGCGGAACAGGCGGTAGGTTCCCGGAGTCTTGATGGCAGAGATATCGAAGGTCTGCACCTCCTCGCCGCTGTAATCCCAGTCATAAACATCGGGAGCGTCGAGGGTCAGCACCGTCTTCCCGTTCATATCGCGCACCTCGAGGCCGCTCGCGTCGTTACCCGGATACACGACCGTCTTCTCGGCTTCGGGGTAAAACCCGAGCTGGTTCACGAGAGGGCCCGCGAAGGCAGAAACCGCAGACAACGAAAGCGCGGCAACAGCGGCCACGCGCACACCAAATACATTCTTGTATACACTCATACCCAGAATATACCTAAAAACACCAGGCACCGGAACCGTTTCAAGGGCATTTCCCGTTTTCAAGTGAAAACATCTCCCCAAACAAAAGAAACCCGGCTCAAGCGAGTCGGGTTTTCTTTCGCGAGGATGACACTATCGCATTACTTTTTGCTGCGGTGGCTGTTCTTGATCCATTCGGTCTTGTGGACTTCCGGGATATCGTCGAGCAGGCGGAGCGTATGCGGTTCGGTCGTGTTGTCGAGCACTTCTGCCGGAGTACCCTGGTTCACAATCTTGCCATCGTGCATGATGAAGATACGGTCGCTAACGTAGTTCGCAAGGCCGATATCGTGGGTCACGAACACCACGGTCATCTTCAGCTCGTCTTTCAACTTGCGGAGGTAATCGAGGATGTTTGCACGCACGCAGGCGTCCACCATGGAGGTAGCTTCGTCGGCAATCAGCACCTTCGGGCGGAGCGCGAAGATACGGGCCAACAGCATACGCTGCATCTGGCCACCGGAAAGCTCGAACGGGTACTTGCCTTCGATGTCGGCAGGCATCACGTTCACGGCCATCAGGCCTTCGTCCACGCGGCGGCGGATTTCGTCCTTGGAGGGCTTGTTCTTCAAGATGTTCAGGGCGTCTTCCAGCTGGCTACGGATAGTAAAGAACTGGTTGAAGCATCCGAACGGGTCCTGGAACACGGACTGGACTTCGTTCCAGTGGTCCTTCAGGTTCTTGATGGGCTTGTCGCGGTAAAGGAACTGGCCACGCGTCGGCTTGTAGAGGCCGAGCATGATCTTTGCGAGCACGGACTTGCCGCAGCCCGAACCACCCACGATGGAGATGAATTCCTCGTCATAGATATCAAAGGAAACATCCTTCACGGCGGTCTTCAGGCTCTTGCCCGCACCAAAGTCCTTGCTGATGCGCTTGGCAGAGAAAACAACGGGCTTATCACTTAGCATAATCGCACCTCACGTCACGATCGCCGACAACGCGGAGATTCTGAGTGTTCTTCTTAAACTGGCAATCCTTGGCCTTGCTGCAACGCGGGGCGAAGCGGCAACCCTCAATCTTGTTCTTGAGGCTCGGGGGAGCGCCTTCGATAGCCACCGGGTGGCGGCCACGCTGGCTTGCCTCGGTACTGAGCATGGCGCCCATGAGTGCCTGCGTGTACGGATGGCGCGGGTCCTTCACGACCTGTTCCGCAGTGCCCTTTTCCACGAATTCGCCGGCGTACATGATTGCAATGTTGTCTGCAACGTGGTACAGGAGCGGAAGTTCGTGGGTAATGAAGATCATCGTGCTGAAGATACCCTTGTCAAGAAGATCGAAAATCATCTTGATCACTTCCTTCTGGGTCGAAACGTCCAGGGCGGAAGTCGGTTCGTCAGCAATCACCATCTGCGGGTTGAGCAAGGTGGAAATACCGATAACGGAACGCTGGCGTTCACCGGCGGTCAGCTGGATCGGGTAAGAATCGAGCACGCGCTTCGTGTCCATTCCGAACAGGTCGAAACGTTCACAGAGGCGGTCGTAAATTTCCTTGTGGTCGAGCTTCTTGCCGGGCTGCTGGTGAGCGGCAATCACGTCGGCAGCGATGTCCTTAATCTTGCGGACCGGGTTCAGGGCGTTGAACGCACCCTGCGGAATCATCGATACCTTCTGGGCCAAGACGTTCGCACGGACGTCTTCCACCTTGCGGTTCATGAGCGATTCCATCTTGGTGCCGTTCCACACGCGCACGTCGCTCTTGCCTTCGGGGTAAAGCGGCGGGATGCACATGCCCATAAGGCCAGACACGAGAGTCGACTTACCGCATCCGGATTCACCCGCGATGCCGAGGATTTCGCCCTGCTTCATGGAGAAGCTCACGTTCGTCACGGCATGGGTCTTATCGCCGAAGCGGCCCAAGTAATACAGGCTGAGGTTATCTACTTCAAAAACATTTTCTGCCATTTCGTTACCTCTTACTTGCGGAGCCTGGGGTTAAACACGCCTTCCATCGAAGTATTGATGAGGTAGAGCGCGAAAACCGTGAGAGTAATAATGATGGTCGCCGGGAGGAACGCAATCCAGATACCGCCGGAAAGCGCACCGTTGTCCTTCGCCTGGTTCAAGATGATACCGAGGGAAGTGGAATCCAGAGGACCGAGGCCAATCATGGAGATGGAGGCTTCGGAAAGGATACCCGAGGACACCTGCATGATGAACACCATGAACACGTACGAAAGCAGGTACGGGAGCACATGCTTCAGCACGATGGTGAGCGTCGATGCACCGTTGATGCGGGCGAGCGCGATGTGGTCGCGGCTACGCAGAGAGGATGCCTGCGCACGCACGGCACGGGCAGACCAGCTCCAAGCGGTAAGGCCGATGATAAGGCCAATCAGCGTGAGCGAACGGCCATCCTTCACGGCAGAGCTGATGAGCACGAGAATCACGAACTGCGGAATCACGATAAAGA
>FLNZ01005226.1_pt1 | contig 41616 bp, 31 predicted proteins | sample 1140391 | NCBI WGS metagenome assembly FLNZ01 (sample SAMEA3878171, study PRJEB12797) | bioreactor metagenome | biome: Moose rumen | place: Sweden | collected 2011-10 | reverse complement strand
GGGCCACGTTCAGGAGTTTCAGTTCCATCTCCGTCGAGGTGACACCGTCGGCAGAGCCTTCCACGATGTTCTGTTTGCCCGAGCGGGCTGCCTGCACCATCTGGTCGATGGTGCGGTCGCCTCTCGTGAGGAACCGCTTGGTGAAGACGTAGGTCAGCTGGTAGAGCACGTTCGACTTCTGATAGAAGTACAGCCCTTCCCAGTTGGCTTGCTTGCGGAGCACGGGTTTTATTTCGTTGTCCATCTGTTTTGCGTATAAATCGTTTGCAGAGGTAGCAATAATTCGGCAAACAGACAAGCCAATCAATCCACAAAATGTCAAAGAGAGCCTTTATTGTCTTTTTCTTTATGATGAGCTTGTCGAATCATTCCATTGGCCGGATCATCGATTCTATAAACGCTATCTCCTCCGGGGTCAGACCATACTTCTTATACAGCATCTCGTCCGTCCAAGGGTGGGAGAAGTCCTGGAGGGGGACGAAAAAATACACAATTCTTGCTGCATTTTGAGTATTCTTTTTTAACAACATTAAAAAAGGAAAAGTATCGTTCTGATATATGAGATGAGATTGTCTGCTTGATTACTTTTGTCAAAAAAATAGTTACTGCATTAATAGAGATAAATGAAAAAATATTTGTACCTTCGTGGCCACAATCAGAATAATATGTTAGAAGAGTACATTAATACTATACAATGCTGTGACTGTCTTGAAGGTATGCGCAGGCTTCCAGACAAAAGTATTGACCTTGTAGTGACATCACCTCCGTACAATCTGAAGAACTCTACTGGTAACGGGATGAAAGATGGTAGAGGAGGCAAATGGTCAAATGCAGCACTTATCAACGGCTATGCGACATACGACGATAATATGCCATACGACGAATATTGCAAATGGCAGAAGGATTGTCTTACCGAAATGTTCCGGCTCATCAAAGATGACGGAGCTATTTTCTACAATCATAAGTGGAGAGTACAGGGCGGATTAATTCAAGACAGGCATGAAATAGTACAAAACTTTCCTGTTCGCCAAATCATCATTTGGAAACGTAAAGGAGGTATCAATTTCAATCCTGGCTATTTCTTGCCCACATACGAAGTAATCTATCTTATCCCCAAGAAGGATTTCAAACTGACTCCCAAGAGCAGCGGTTATGGTGACATCTGGGAGTTTATGCAGGAGCAAAAGAACGAGCATCCAGCGCCCTTCCCTGTTGCATTGATTGATAGAATTATCAAGTCAACTTATGCACAAGTTGTGTTAGACCCATTCATGGGAAGTGGCACAACAGCTGTCGCAGCAAAAGCCCTTGGAAGAGATTACATCGGTTTTGAGATTAGTGAGAAATATGTAGAACTGGCTAATGCAAGGATTGATGGAACACAAGTAAAGCAGAAACAGGAGTATTCACAACTTGATTTATTTTAGATATGGCAACGACGTTACAGCTTATAAGCAAAGAAGAACTTATCAAAAAGTTCAAGGAGATAGAATCAAGAGGTTGGATAAAGTGTCCTCGTAAACGCAAGAAGAATGACGGAGCTGTTGGAAATCTTCTTGAAGACCTTCTTGGAATACCTGAGAATAATCTTCCTATCCCTAATGCTGCTGAATGGGAACTGAAGGCACAAAGAGCTGAGACATCCTCACTTGTGACATTATGTCATCAAGAACCATCACCACGAGCAGCAAAACTCGTTCCTGACATGCTTTTGCCTAAATATGGATGGCCTCATTCAAAAGCGGGAATAGAATATCCGGAAGACGAAATGTCCTTCCGTGCCACTTTGAATGCTCTAACTTTTACTGACAGAGGCTTTAAAGTGAATGTTAATCGCGTGGAAGAGCGAGTGGAAATAATCTTTGACAGTAGCAAGTGTGACAAATCTGTTCATGGTGAGTGGCTTGCTGAGGTAAAACGCAAATCAGGGCTTGGACCATTGCCCGTTCTCCCTTATTGGGGCTTTAATGATCTGTACACCAAGATAGGTACGAAACTTATCAATTGTTTCTTCGTGCAGGCTGAAACTAAACGAGAGGGGGGTAGTCAGTATTTTTATTACAATAACGTACTGATGCTGAAGAATGTTGATAAGGAAAAGTTCATTGAGGCAATAGAACAAGGTGTTATTTATGTTGATTTTGATGCCCGCACTGGCCACAATCACGGAACAAAGTTCCGCATCAAGAGCAAGAGTATTCCCATGCTTTATGCAGAAGCTATAAAAGTGGTGTAGCCACGCTTCATCAACCAAGTCGTTCTGAGCATTGCATATCCACGACGGAGTAAACACCTCCGCCATATCCTTTGAGCGGTCGGTCTGCTGCTCCCTGCTCTTAAGCACACGGGGCATGACCACCATCCTGCGCTCGCCAGCAATAAGGCATGGCAGAATCTCAGAATGGTAGCCATATTCCGGACCAAGCGACTCGTAGTCGTGCGTAGCCCAGAAGATATTACGGCCAGTGGTGTGGTCGAGCAGCAGAGTGTCAAGCACTCCTTCTGTCATCGCCCAAAGTACGTCTTCCCCAATGGCCTTTGTGGAAGTATCGTTGTCATTGTTTGGCATTTAGTGCTTATAACTTTCAGGACGATAAGCACTTATCGGAACTCTTTGGACTTTATCTACAGCAAAGCCTCTATACACGATAAAAGCGTGTCCGCTCTTATCGTATGTAGAGGCCGTGAGATTGCCCACCAGAAAGATAAGTGACGTCCACGCCATAAGCGCGAACAATCACAATTATCGAATTTGCTGGTAATTTAGAAATTTCTCACGTTTCTACATACTTCTAATAACTGCTCATGTCGTTATTGTTTTACCCTCAAAAGTCATACTGCCCACTCATCGCTCTGGGTGTCGCTCGCTTTTTCTTGAGGCTTGCCGCGCTACTGTTGGCTGCAAAGTCAGAAACGGCGCCTGGCAGTACTTGAAGGCAAAAGTACAAATAATATTTTTAAGGACAAATTTTCGCGACAAATGTTTTTCGTCGTGCAGCAATTTTTCTCCCAGCTGTTTTTTCTGAAAAAAACACTGTTTTTATTTTCGTAAAAGCTGTTTTAATTTTTTTAAAAGCAGTGTTTTTTAAAATAAAAAGCGTTATGATTTTTTCTCCGCATGCACAGGCGCTCGCCACACTGTAAATAAAAAAATGGAGACCTGCAAGTAACACTTGCAAATCTCCATTCACTTTTGTGATCCCGCAGGGATTCAAACCCTGGACCTTCAGAACCGGAATCTGACGCTCTATTCAACTAAGCTACGGGACCAAGCGGCTGCAAAGGTAGGACTTTTAATTCATAATCCATAATTCATAATTCATAAATTTAGAGAAGTGAATTGTGAATTAAACTCTTTTAACCTCTTCTGCTTGCTGCTGAGCATCAAGAACGAAGTTGATGCCTTGCTCGCGATGGCATACGCGTACCTCTATGCCAAACCTGTCGTGGATATGCTGGGCAAGATGCTGCGCAGAATAGACACTGCGATGCTGGCCGCCCGTACAGCCGAAGGAGAACATCAGTGAGGTGAACCCACGCTGGATGTAGCGGCGGACATGGGCATCGGCAAGTCGATAGACGCTGTCGAGGAATGTTAGTATTTCGCCGTCGTTCTCAAGAAATCTTATTACGGGCTCGTCAAGGCCGGTAAGTTGTTTGTACGGCTCGTAGCGGCCTGGGTTGTGAGTGGAACGGCAGTCGAAAACATAGCCGCCGCCATTGCCGCTCTTGTCCTCGGGAATACCCTTGCGGAAACTGAAACTGTAGATGCTCACAACAAGTGGGCCACTGCCGTCGTACTTGGAGAATGTGGCAGGACCGTCTTGCGGATGGGGCGTGTAGGGATTGCGGTCGGTGGTCTTATAGCCGTCGGAACGTCTGGCGGCAACTTCAATCTGCTTGAACTGAGGCAGGTCGCACAGTTGGTTGAGCACCTCCATCAGGTGGGGGTAGGGGAACGACGTGCTGTCAATCAGTTCGCGCAGGTTGGTGATGGCAGGTGGAATGGACGTGATGAAATGCTGCTTGCGCTCGAAATAGCCACGGAAGCCGTAAGCCCCAAGTACCTGCAGAATGCGGAACAGAACGAAAAGGGAGAGCCGAGCAACGAAATGGTGTGGACGAGGCACCTCAACGTATTGCTTCAGTGCGTTGTAGTATTCGTAGACCAGTTCGCGGCGCAACTTATGTGGATATTTGGCCGATGCCTGCCACAGGAAAGAGGCCAGATCATAGTAATATGGGCCGCGTCGTCCGCCTTGGAAGTCGATGAAATACGGCTTGCCGTCGACAAGCATAATGTTGCGCGCCTGAAAATCACGATACAGGAAAGCATCGGAGCGCTCCTGAGTCAGGTCTTTGGCCATAAGGCGGAAATCGGCTTCGAGTTTGAGTTCGTGAAAGTCGATATTGGTGGCCTTGAGAAAGCAGTACTTGAAGTAGTTGAGGTCGAAGAGCACCGAATTGACATCGAATTCTGCCTGCGGATAGCAGTTGGAGAAATCGAGCCCATCAGCGCCGCGCAGTTGGATGCTTGGCAGTTGTCGTATGGTGCGCTTCAGCAGTTGCTGCTCCTCAACGGTGTATCGGCCTCCGGCTTCACGTCCGCCACGAATGGCATCGAACAGCGACATGCTGCCAAGGTCGGTCTGCAGATAGCGCAACTCGTCGCCGCTAACAGCCAGTATGCGTGGTACGGGAAGTTGCAGGTTAGCAAAATGGCGGCAGAGATATACAAAGGCATGGTTTTCGTCGCGACTTGTACCGATACATCCCACGACAGTAGTGCCGTCGTGGGATGTAATGCGATAGTACTGACGATTGCTGCCCGCGCCAGGCAACTTGCTGACGTCGGCAGGCTCCGAGCCACACCATTGTGTATAGAGATCGGTCAGTTGCTGCATGTCTTTACTTCTTGTTGTCAACTGCAGCCTGCTCTATGGGCAGCGCAAGGCGGTAGTTTTCAATGTAGCGGTTGAATCCGTCGATGTCGGATGGCGTGGGCTCAACGCTCACTCCTGTGTTGCCGGCGAAGACGTTCTTGTCGAGATAGTCGGCAAGCGACAGATGCTTCACATTGTTTACAGCATAGCCAGCAAGCAAGGCAATACCCCATGCACCGCCTTCGCCTGCCGTCTCCATGACGGATATTGGCGACGCAAGCGCAGCAGCCAGCATGCGCTGACCTACTCCTGGCGTCTTGAAGTATCCGCCATGTCCGGTAATGCGGTCTACCTTGACATGTTCCTCTTTGAACAGAATGTCATTGCCTAACTTGAGAACACCGATGGCTCCGTAGAGATGGGCACGCATGAAGTTGGCGAGAGTAAACTTGTCGCTGGCAGAGCGGACAAACAGCGGACGACCGTCGGAAAGTCCTGTGACAGGTTCGCCCGACACATAGTTGAAACTGAGCAGGCCGCCACAGTCGGCATCGCCCTCAAGAGCCTTGTTGAACAGACTACCATAAAGTTCGTTCATGTCAACGGGAACGCCAAGCATTTGCTGGAATTCCTTGAAAAGGCCAACCCATGCATTAATGTCGCTGGTACAATTGTTGCAGTGGACCATGGCAACAAGCGAGCCATCGGGTGTGGTCACCATGTCAATCATTTCGTATGGGCGCGACAGTTCTTTCTCGAGAACAATCATTGAGAATGACGATGTTCCGGCAGACACATTTCCCGTGCGCTGCTTTACGGCATTAGTTGCCACCATTCCTGTGCCGGCATCGCCTTCTGGAGGACACACGGGAATGCCTGCGCGAAGATGACCTGACACATCGAGCATCTTGGCTCCTGCTTCGGTCAGTTCTCCGGCATATTCGCCAGCGCTTAGCGAGCGTGGCAGAATGTCGGGCAAATGCCAAGAGAAACCACACGGAGCAATGAGATCGTCAAACTTACTGACCATCGTAGCATCGTAGGTCTTGGTGTTCGGATCGACGGGAATCATGCCCGACGCATCGCCTACACCAAGGACGAACTGACCCGTCAACTGCCAGTGTACGTAACCGGCGAGGGTAGTGAGATAGCGAATGTCTGCAACATGTTTCTCATTATTAATAATACACTGATACAGATGACTGATGCTCCAGCGCAGCGGAATGTTGTAGTTGAATAACTTCGACAGTTTGGCAGCAGCCTGAGCAGTGTTGGTGTTGCGCCATGTGCGGAAGGGAACAAGGAGTTTCTCTTCACTGTCAAAAGCCATATAGCCATGCATCATGGCAGAGAAACCAATGGCGGCAAGCGACTCAATCTCGCATCCATATCGAGAGGCAACGTCATGGCGAAGGCTGGAATAGCAGTCTTGCAATCCATGCCAGATGGCCTCTATAGAGTAGGTCCACAGACCGTCGACCAACTGGTTCTCCCAGTCGTGGGCGCCTTGTGCAATGGGCTGGTTATGCTCGTCGATGAGCACAGCCTTGATGCGGGTAGAGCCAAACTCTATTCCGAGAATGGCTTTACCGCTTTCTATTACTTGTTTTGCATTCATGTCAGTTTATTTCAATGATTTGTTCAGCATGAAATATAGTTCGTTGTTGCGCAACTGCTGCTTGAATTCATCGGTCTTGGTGTTGCGGTTGATGCGCACGTATTCTATGCCGAGAATTTCTGCAAAGTCGTCCCAGTACTCTTCAGTGATGTCATACGAGAAAGCACTGTGATGCGTGCCTCCTGCGAGGATCCATGCGCCTGCACCAATCTCGAATGTCGGCTGCGGCACCCAAAGTGCAGAGGCAACTGGCAGTTTTGGCATGGGCTGCGGCTCGATACATTCCACTTCCTGAGAGATGAGGCGGAAGCGATTGCCAAGGTCTACAACGGTAGCCTTGATGCCGCTGCCAACCTTCGATGTGAACACCAGTCGCGCGGTAGGCTGTTTGCGTATGCCGATGCCAAGGAAATGGACTTCCAGAGTAGGACGGTCAGTGGCAATGAGCGGACAAACCTCAAGCATGTGGCTCTGCAGGCAAGAAGAGCGGTCGCCGGCAAAGTTGAGCGTGTAGTCTTCAAGGAATGAGCATCCCTTTGGCAGTCCCTGCTGCATCACCCAAAGCGTGCGGCAGAGGCAAGCAGTCTTCCAGTCGCCTTCAGCACCGAAGCCAATTCCCTCGGCCATCAGTCGCTGTGAGGCAAGGCCTGGTATTTGGTCGAAGCCAACGAAGTTGGGGTCGTTGATGTCGGCATCGCCAAGGTCGTCGAAGTTTGTTGTGAATGCCGTAGCACCTTCGTCGGCAAGCACACGGCGCAGTGCTATCTCTGCCTTTGCAGCATTGCGCACCTTCTCCCAGTAGACGGCTTCGCCAGTCTCGTCAATCTTGACGACATACTGCTTCTTGTACTCTTCGACAAGGGCATCGGTCTCGGTATCGGTCACCTTCTTGAAGTATTCCATCAGCGAAGAGACGGGATAGTAGTCGACATGATAGCCAAGACGCTGTTCAAACTCAACGCGGTCGCCATCGGTGACGGCAACGTTGTTCATGTTCATGCCAAACATAAGGCAGCGCACCTGGCGAGCATCGGCAACACCGGCGGCAACACGTGCCCACACGGCAATCTTCTGCTGAACAGCCTCGCTCTTCCAGTAACCGCATACCACCTTGCGTGCAACGCGCATGCGAGTACAGATATGACCAAACTCAATGTCGCCATGGGCTGACTGGTTAAGGTTCATAAAGTCCATATCAATATCGCTCCAGGGTATTTCTGCATTATATTGCGTGTGGAAATGTAGCAGTGGCTTCTGCAGAGCCTGCAGTCCCTTTATCCACATCTTGGCTGGCGAGAAGGTGTGCATCCATGTGATGATGCCGGCGCAGCGGTTGTCGTTGTTGGCGGCTTTCATAACGTCCTCAACTTCCTTAGAACTGTTGGCCGTGCCCTTGTACACTACCTTTATAGGAATGATGCCACTATTGTTAAGTCCTTCTACCATTTCCTTCGAGTGAGCGTCGACGGCTACTACTGCATCGCCGCCATAAAGCAACTGCGCACCTGTTACCCACCATAGTTCTAAATTTTCAAATCCCTTAATCATAGTATCAGGCTCCTCTCTTATCTCCCGAAACGGGAGAAGACCAGTCAGGAGCATGGGTCTTTTGTTATTAGATATTGTTTTCTTCCGACGCCGGTCCACAAAAGGCTTGGACCAGAGTCGCTTATTTCTTTTTCTGTCCGTAATAGGCATTTGGGCCATGCTTGCGCGAGAAGTGTTTCTCAACGAGCAGTGGATTCATGGTTGTATTGGGATTTACCGAGAACGACACGAAAGCCATCTTTGCCACCTGCTCCAGGACAACGGCATTGTATACGGCATTGTCGGGATTGGTGCCCCAAGAGAACGGGCCATGGTTCTTGACCAAAACGCCTGGCGTATGGACTGGATTGATCTCGCCCTTCAGGATGCGCTCTACTATCACCATGCCCGTGTTGTATTCGTATTGCTCCATCTGCTCTTTAGTCATGTCGTCTGTGCATGGAATGTCGTCGTGGAAGTAGTCGGCATGAGTGGTACCTATATTTGGAATGTCAAGTCCTGCCTGAGCCCATGCTGTAGCATAGGTGGAGTGGGTGTGGACGATGCCTCCAAGTTCGGGGAATGTGCGATAAAGCACGAGATGCGTCGGGGTGTCTGAAGATGGGTTTAAGTCACCTTCTACAACCTTTCCTGTCTCAAGGTCTACAACTACCATGTCGCTGGCTTTCATCACATCGTAACTGACGCCAGAGGGTTTAATCACAACAAGGCCATTCTCGCGGTCTATGCCGCTCACATTGCCCCATGTGAAAATGACAAGATTATGTTTTACAAGGTCAAGATTGGCCTGAAATACTTTCTCTTTTAGTTCTTCTAACATTGTGATAAAGATTTTAAGGTTGGGAGATTGTTCATAGTTTGAAATTGGAGTCTTCCTGAAAGGCTTCTTTGTTGAAATGGTACAGGAAGGCACCGCGCTTGGAACTCGTCTTATCTATGAAAGGAGTCTTCTCAATAAAGTACATATCCTTGACGCGCTTGCGGAAGTTGCGCTTGTCGAGGGCTTCTCCATTGACGGCCTCATAGAGTTTCTGCAGTTGCGTGAGTGTAAACAGGTTGGGGAGAAGTTCAAAGCCCACAGGCGCTGTCTTTATCTTCTCGCGCATCAGGCGTCGTGCCTTGTCGACCATCTCCATGTGGTCGGAGAAGAGAGCCGGGGTATTGTCAATGTCAACCCACTCCAACTGATAGGCTTTGCGCTGTGCATCGCTATAGTCGTTGACATTGATAAGAGCATAGTAGGCAACGGATATCACTCGCTCACCAGGGTCGCGGTCCACGCTGCCGAAGGCGCCCACCTGCTGCATATAAACATTTTCCATACCTGTGAGATGGAGCAACGTACGTTTGGCTGCATCGTCAAGACTCTCGTCGCAGCGGACGAAGCCTCCGTAGAGGCTCCATTCGCCACGGCCAGGGTCCATCTGACGTTTGCCGATAAGTATCTTCAGTTTGTTGTCGTCGAAACCGAAGATGATGCAATCGACGGCCACAAGAACTCTCTGGTGTTCCTGATAGTATGCAGTCATTTTATTACCAGAAGTAAATGTAGAATGCTACTGTGATGCTGAGAATGATGATGGTATGGATGATGTCCCAGTGGTTCCAACTGGCACGGGTTGCAGCACGCTGCTCGGGAGTGGAGGTGCCGAACACCAGACCTTGTATCTTCTTCTCGTCGGGCGCCTCTGTACACAGCGATACAAGAATCACAACAAGACAGCAGAATATGAGCATTACTCCACAGAAGTACAGCCAGTTGAAATCGAAGAACACAGCCTTGAACCATGAGTCGGAAGCATCGGTAGCGTTGCTGTAGTAAACTTTAGCGCCAAGACGTGTAAGGCCGATGATGATACCCGACAGGAGTCCCCACATGCCGCCTTTGGCAGAAGCGCGCTTCCAGCAGATACCAAGCAGGAAAGCAGAGGCAATGCCAGGAGCCAAGACAGACTGTACGTCCTGAAGGTAATTGTAGAGCACGTCGCCTACAGAACGCATTATGGGAATCCACAGGATACCGAGTACTACGATGACAACGGTGGCCATCTGGCCGATGCGTACCAACTGCTTCTCGGATGTTTCCGGCTTCAGGCGCTTCCAGAAGTCAATAGTGAACAGCATTGCCGACGAGTTGAACAGCGAAGCGAGCGACGACATAAGGGCTGCAAGGATACCGCAGACAACCAAACCCTTAACACCGGCAGGAAGAACTTTCGCCACGAGGGTAGGGAAGGCGGCGTCTGGTGTGGACAATACAAACACCTCACCGTTAGGCAGCGTGATACCTCTAGTGCTTAAAGCATAGGCTATCATGCCCGGGATGAGGAACAAGAACACAGGCAGCAACTTCAAATAGGCGCCAAATATAGTGCCTCGGCGGCTCTCTTTCTCGTTCTTGCCCGACAACACACGCTGTACGATGTACTGGTCGGTACACCAATACCAGAAACCAATGACGGCAGAACCGACCAAAGCACCAAGCCAAGGATACTGTGGGTCGCGCAGGTCGCGCATAAGGTCGGTCATGTGGTCGCCGTACTCATTGACGGTCTGGATGGAGCAGGCTGCCATCATTTCGTCCCATCCACCCAAGGCTTTCAGACCAAGCACGAGGATAATCAAAGAACCGAGCAAAAGGATAGGAGTCTGCAGTACACTGGTGTAGAGCACGCTCTTCATGCCGCCGAAAACGGTATAAAGGGCTGTGATGAGCACAAGTCCGATGGCGGCAATCCAGAAGAAGTCGACGCCCCACATCTCCTTGATGCCGAATACCTGCTGGAAAACAAGACCGCCAGCGTAAACTGTGACGGCAACTTTGGTCAGCACATAACTGATCAGCGAAATGACAGACAATATGGTGCGGCTCTCCTTGTTGAAGCGGCGCTCCAAAAATTCCGGCATGGTGTAGACCATGGAACGCGTGTAGAACGGAACAAACACCCAGCCAAGGATAAGTATCATCCAGCCCTGGATTTCCCAGTGAGCCATGGCCATACCTGACGAAGCGCCGGCACCGGCAAGTCCGATAAGGTGCTCAGAACCGATGTTTGAGGCGAATATTGATGCACCAATAGCAATCCACGTTGCATCCTTGCCGCCAAGAAAATAGTCTGCAGAGTTGTCGTTTTTCTGTGATACAACCCAAATCACAATGCCAATCAGCGCGCAACAGAAGACGCCAATGACAATCCAGTCTAATAATGCCATAATTAGTTTTTGAGTTTTTGAGTTATAAAAATATTATTACCTGTTCTTCCAAAGTTTTGTCATGTCTTCCAGTGTCTTGCCTTTTGTCTCGGGCACCAGTCTCCACACGAAGACGGCAGCCAACAGACAAATGATGCCATACAGGCCATAGGTGAACCAGTGGCCGAAATCATCGCCTTCTGTGAGGTGCATATTGAACATTGGCACGAAGGTTGACGAAACAATGAAATTGAAGATCCACTGGAAAGCCACTGCAATGGCTACAGCACCACCGCGTATCGTGTTGGGGAATATCTCTGCAATGAGAACCCAGCAGATTGGACCCCATGAGAACATGAACGATGCGGCATAGACCATGATGGAGGCTGCTGTTATCAACTCCATACCTTCGTGGCCGAATGTCAGAGCCACGCCAAGAGCACCGACTGCCATGCCCAGTGAACCGTAGATGAGCAGCGGTTTGCGTCCCCACTTCTCTACAGTGAAAATGGCTACCAACGTGAACAATATATTTACGATGCCCATGAAGACGGTAATGACCATTGGATTTTCCATGCCCATGTCGCCAAAGATGCGCGGCGCGTAATAGAGCACAGCATTTATTCCAACAGCCTGTTGGAACACGGAGAGCATAATGCCAACGAAGATACACATCCAGCCATAGGTGAGCAGGCGCTCGGTCTTGACAACCATTGTGTCCTTGATGTCTTGCAGAATTTGTCCTGCTTTGGCCGAACCGTTTATCTTTGCAAGTATGCTCTTGGCTTTATCGTCCTGTCCGATGCTTACCAGATAGCGCGGCGTTTCCGGCACAAAGCATATCAGCAGAGCGAAGATACCTGCAGGCACGGCCTCGCTACCGAACATGTAGCGCCAGCCTGTCGTCACCGTCCACTGAGCAGCAGGATTGATGGCTGCAATGCCCTTGCCCATTTCCTCGACTATTGGTTGTATGTGGTCGCCTAAGATGAAGAAATTTACGAAATAGACCACCAACTGGCCAAAGATGATGGCAAACTGGTTCCAACTGACCAACATTCCGCGGATGTTTGACGGCGCTACTTCACCAATGTACATCGGACAGATGGCTGAAGCCAGACCGACGCCAATTCCACCGATGATACGATATACGTTGAACATAATGAGCAATAAATAGGACGGGGTACCCTTTTCAAAGAACAGGAACTCCGGCTTCATAGAGCCCAGTGCTGATATAAAGAAAAGCAGGCCGGCCACGATAAGCGATTTTTTACGTCCTAGGCGTGTTGCCAACAGTCCCGACAATGCAGAACCTATGATACAGCCTATCAATGCTGATGCAGAAGTGAACCCATGCCAGCCGTCTGTATACGCAAAATCCTTGGCTTCCATGAAGAATGCCTGCAGACCTTTCTCTGCACCAGAAATTACTGCGGTGTCATATCCAAAAAGCAAGCCACCAAGAATGGCTACCATGACAATGCTGATGAGGTAGCCTCTATTGCCTTTGTCTGTGTTGTTCATAGTTAATGTCTTTGTCCTTTGGACGATGGTTACTTTACAGAGAATTTATATGCGGCGTGGCTATAATATTTCTCGCCGGGATTAAGGGTTGGCTGTACCCAGTCGGCTCTGTTAGGAGAGTCGGGATATTTCTGGCTTTCCAGACAGACGGATACATGCTTTGGATATTTTATGCCATGCTTGCGGATGATATCAGCATCACGGCCAACACCTTGGAAATTTCCGCTGTATACCTGAACGCCAGGCTCATTGGTGTACATCTCCATGAAGATACCCGTTTGAGGACTATAGAGCGAAGCACAGACAATGGTGTCGTCGCCTTTGCCATCCTTGAATGTGTTCAGACAGAAATTGTGATCGTAGCCCGTGGCGTTCTGTATCTGGTCATAGTCAGAATGAATACTGTCGCCTACAGCATGCGGAGTGCGGAAGTCCATAGGCGTACCTTCTACTGAACGTATCTCACCTGTAGGAATATATGCCTTGTCACTTGCGGTGAACTTGTCAGCATTGACATACAAAATCTGATCGTATGCTGCCTTGGTAAAATCACCGCTAAGGTTATAGTAGTTGTGGTTGGTCTGATTGATTATGGTTGGCTTGTCAGTCTCAGCCTCCCAGGTTATATCTAATGTATTGTTGTCGAGAATGGTGTATGTGGTCGTGGCTGCAACTCTGCCAGGAAAGCCGTTCTCGCCGTCTTCTGCCACAATGATGAGACGCAGTGTCTGTTCGTCAATCTGCTCTGCATCATAGACCTGATTCATCCATCCTGTGTTGCCACCACCGTGAAGACAGTTGGCACCATCGTTGACGGTGAGTTGGTATTCCGTTCCGTTGAGTTGGAATTTTGCACCGCCAATGCGGTTGGCATATCTGCCTACGCTGGAGCCATAGTCGGTAGGAGAATTGAGAGTGTCGGCATACTGATGAATGTTGTCAAAACCTAATACGACGTCAACAGGATTGTTGTCACGGTCGGGGACTACAAGTGAAACTATGCGACCGCCATAGTTTGTGATACACACTTCCATACCGTTGTCGTTTTTCAGAGTATAGAGTTTTACAGGCTTCTCATTGATAATAGTATCAAAACGAGTAGCATCCAAACCAGACAGTGTCAGTGATGACTGTTCTTTGGTTGTGCATGATGCAAGCAAGCCAATGATTGCTAACAGTGCGCACAGGGGGAAAATGGCAATTTTCTTCATGATAGAAAAAGGTTATTTTGTTAGGTTTTAGAATTTTGGGTGTAAATTTACATTTATTTCTTTATACCACAAAAAATAACACTGTTTTTTTCTCAGTTTTTTACATATCATAACTAATGCTCTGTCTGCTACAAAAAAAAGGCGACAGATTTACGGTCTGTCGCCATTGATTGTTACGCTTTTTTTTAATTGGCAGGCTGTGCAGGAGTTTCCGCTGGAGCAGCAGGAGTTGCAGGTGCTATTGGTGTAGCAGTTGCTGCATCGTTTGTCTGGCTGGCACCAAAGCCGGGCAAAGTATTAGGATTGGTGATGGGGTTTTCAATGCCCTCGAGCACAGAACTTTCTGTTGTTGCCGTTGGAGCCACCCATGCGCAAATAACACTGATAACCACCATTGCTGCAGCAAGGCTCCATGTGGCTTTCTCAATAAAGTCCGTGGTTTTTCTCACACCGCCAATCTGGTTGTACGTTGCGAAACTGGAAGACAGTCCGCCGCCCTTTGACTCCTGGATGAGTACAATGAGTATCATAAGTACTGCAGCCAGGACAATCAGGATAACAAATAATGTGTAAAGTCCCATAATTGTTTTTTTTTGTTTATTTTTTATTACTATTACTGTTTATTATCAGTTTTTCAAGAAATCTTATCTGGTCGTCAAAATACGCGTTCTTCTGTGGCAGACTATTGCTAAGCCGTTGGATTATTTCAAGTGCTCTCTGATATCTGCCTTGTTTGATATATATTCGTGCTAAAGTCTCTGTGAAATATTCTTCTTCCGGCTCTTCCGAGGCTGGCTGCTGTACGGCCTGTATCTTCTTTTCGCCAGCGTCGGGTTCTTCGGAGGGGAGAGGGCTAAGTACGATACGGCCTTTTTCCTGTTCAAGAAACTGGTCTATCAGGTTCTGACCGGGCATCTCTGGCATTTCTGTTGCAGTATGGCTTATGTTTTCTGCCTCCATTTCTAAAAGATATGCCACATAGTCGATGGTTGCATCAACAGGCGTGGGGCGTCTCTTCTCCTTCTTGTCTGCTTCTTCCTCATCTTTGGGAATTGAGTCAAGGAATGTGTCTATAAGGGTCATCGTGCGGTTGGCTGCTGGCCTTGGTTCTTCCGAGGCGATACTCTGTGACGACGGCTTCTGCAACTTGTAATGGGCAGCCTCAACAAGATTGAATATCTTCTTTCTGTCTGTGATATAAATTGCGCCACGGCGTAATTCTTCGTCAAAGGATGCGTCGTGAAGAATATACAGGTTCTGTAGCATCAATAGACGGGCCGTCTGAAAGTATGGATGCAGAGCCAATAACGACCGCAACTCGTATAGCGTGTCGCGGTCCATCTTCTCTGGATGTCTTATCAGTTCCGTCAGTTGCATGATGCTTGTTAGTATTCTTCAGTGCCTACCAGTTGGCTACTGTCGCATTGAATATCTGGTCGCAAAGATCTTTTACCATTTGCGTAACCAGTTCTTCCTGTACAGAGTTAAGCGACTGTGTCGTCTCATAGGTGGATGTGGCTGTAAATTGCCGTTCAAAGTCCTCGCTATGATTGACGTTGTTGACAAATCTCACATTTACAGTCATGGAAAGTTCTGTTTGGGCAGAATAGCCTTCTGCCGACACCGACTTATTGCGCTGCTGGTATTGTGTTATTTCGCCTTCTATCTTAAGGTCGCCGTTTCGCCGCACCTGCTGCAGGCGTGTGTGATTGGCAAACTGGTCTTTCAGTTGGTTGTTGAACATTGGCCCCATCGGTCCCCACACATAACTGGCGCGTATAGGAAAGTCTGCTATCTGTATGGTCTTGGTTTTGGTATAGTCAATGCTTGCGCCGTTGAATTTATAACTTACAGAGCACGACACCATAAGCAACAGCAACAGGATGCCCATTCCGTATTGTTTCAGACGGCGATATAGAGTGCGGTCACTGATGCCAAGTTCCTGGGCAGCCTTCTTGCGATTTCCTCCATTGCGATCAAGTGCCTTCTCGAGCATTTGTCTGCTTAGATCATCAAGGTTTAGATTTTCCGGCTCACGCATAGGCTCTACATATTCTTCGGCTACGGCATCTTCTGTCACTGCAGGAATTTCCTTCATTGCTGTCAGTGTTGTAGCAGCAATGGGTGATGGCATCGTGGGAAGCGTGTTGGAAGGGGATAGTGAGCCTACGCCGCCAACTGCAGCAGGTGCAGACTGCACATCTTCAATTTGTTTTTTAAGAGTGCTCATCTCGCGCCGCATGTCATTGACGTTACTTCGTAGTTCAAAAAGGATTTTGTAGAGTATTTCACGCTCATTCTCGAAAGTGTGTTCGCCTTCGTTGGAGCGTATTGTGGCCAACTGGGTACTTTCCTGGTCTTGTGGTATGAAATGCGAAAGTACTTCAGGAGTTATTTCACGTTGTGTTGCAAGGATGGAGATTTGCTCTGTGATGTTTTTCAGTTGGCGTATATTGCCTGGCCACTTATAGCGCATCAGCATCTGCTTTGCCTCATCTGTAAGCACTATTTTCTCCATGTGGTACTTTTCTGCCATTTGCATTGCAAACAGGCGGAAAAGCAGTATTACGTCTTCTCCGCGATCACGCAAGGCAGGCATTTGTATGGGCACTTGATTCAGTCGATAATAAAGGTCTTCGCGGAAACGTCCTTCGTTGATAGCCTGACGTATATTGACGTTGGTAGCAGCAACAATGCGAACGTCAGTTTTCCTGACCTCCGTGGCTCCTACTGGAATGTACTCTCCATTTTCCAGTACGCGCAGGAGCCGCGCCTGCGTAGCGATAGGCAATTCGCCAACCTCGTCTAAGAACAGTGTGCCCTTATTGGCTGCTCCGAAATAACCGAGGGAGTCGCTGATGGCTCCGGTAAAAGAACCCTTTACATGGCCGAACAACTCTGAATCAATAGTGCCTTCTGGAATTGAGCCGCAGTTGATTGCAAAATACTTCTCGCGTCTGCGTGGAGAGTTGTCGTGAATAACCCTTGGGATTATTTCCTTACCGACGCCACTTTCTCCAACGATGAGAACAGAAAGGTCGGTAGGTGCCACTTGCAGAGCAACATCAAGTACACGGTTCAAAGCATCGCAGTTGCCTACGATGTTGTAACGCTGTTTTATATTTTGCAGTTCTGTACTCTTCATTTAGCGCGCAAAATTAAGTATAAAAACTGACACAATGGCATATTTTGTCAGAAATTTTACTTTTCGTGTTGCTTGGTGAAGCGTGCTTTGTCACCATCTTCGCGTTTTTCGTGGAAGAGTTTTGGCAGAGGATTGGAGAGTGGCTGGTCGTACTGCTTACGATTCCGGTAGATGTCAATAGCCGTGAAAATGGCTTGGCGGAACGAATTTTCGTCAGCACATCCTTTTCCGGCAATGTCGTATGCTGTACCGTGGTCTGGTGACGTACGTACTATAGGCAGGCCTGCGGTGTAGTTGACTCCGTTTTCAAGTGCAATTGTCTTGAAAGGTGTCAAGCCTTGGTCGTGATACATTGCCAATACGCCGTCGAATGCAGTGTATGCTCTTGTGCCAAAGAAACCGTCGGCAGCAAATGGGCCAAAGGCATGTATACCTTTCTGTTCAAGTTCTTCAATGGCTGGCGTCAAAATGCTCTGCTCTTCTGTTCCAAGGAGTCCATTGTCGCCAGAATGTGGGTTTAGCGAAAGTATAGCAATGCGCGGTGTGCTTACGCGGAAATCACGGCGCAGGCTTTGATGGAAAATGGTTGCTTTTTCTATTATCGCTTCTTTGGTGATGGCACTGGCCACATCTTTAATGGGCAGATGAGTTGTAACAAGTGCTACTTTCAGCACATCGTTCATCAATATCATCAAGGATTTCTGCCCGTTGCCTACGCTTGTCTCTACATATTCAGTATGGCCGGGGAAATGGAAGCCGTCACCTTGTATGGTTGACTTGTTAATAGGAGCAGTAACCAACACATCAAACAGGTCTTTGCGATAGTCGGTCATAGCCCTGTCAAGTGCTTTAAGAGCAGCCTGTCCTGCCTCAGCAGACGGCTGTCCAAGTTCTATTTTCACTTCATCATCGAAGCATGTCAACACGTTGAGTTTTCCTTCATGGGCCTCTTCTGCTTTATTTATAATCGTGAAGTTTGTCTCAAGGCCGAGTGTTTTGCGATGATATGCTGCCACCTTTGGTGAACCATATATAATAGGTGTACACAATTCAAGAATGGCAGGGTCGGCAAATGTCTTAAGAATTACTTCGTATCCTATGCCGTTCGTGTCACCATGTGTAATGGCTACACGTATAAGTTGTTCGTTCATTTTTACTTATGATTTTGCGGTTTTATTATCTGTTTTGGGCGGTGGAAAGCATTCCGCATGCAGCCAGAATGTCTTCACCACGGCTGGCTCGTATAGTGGTGAATATCCCATGATGAGTGAGATAGTCGCGCATTTGTTCCATGTGTGCTTCCTGAGTTGATGGCAAATCAATGTTCGGAATCTTATGGAAGCGTATCAGGTTTACCCTGCAGTCAAGTCCGCTTAACAGTTTTGCTATTTCTCTGGCGTAAAGTGGACTATCATTAAGTCCACCAAAGCAAATGTATTCAAAAGAACACCGCCGCTGATGTGAGAAGTCGTACTGCCGTAAGAGTTCTACGGTTTCGCTTATCGGCATGGCTTGCTCTGCTGGCATGAGTTGCTGGCGCTGTTCATGCAGTGGGGAGTGAAGTGAAATGGCAATGTGGCAGCCGCTTTCGTCAAGCAGTCGACGAAGTTTTCCGCGTATTCCGACAGAACTTATGGTGATGCGACGCGGGCTCCATTGAAATCCCCATTCTGCTGTCAGTATGTCTATGGCTTTAAGAACGGCATCTGCGTTGTCGGCAGGCTCTCCTTGTCCCATGAACACTATATTTGTCAGTGCCTCAGCATCTGGTACGGAATAGATTTGATTTAAGATGTCTGCTGCGGTGAGATTGCCATGCCAGCCTTGTTTTCCTGTCTGGCAAAACAGGCAATTCATCTTGCATCCGACCTGACATGACACGCACAATGTGGCTCTGTCTCCATCGGGAATGAATACTGTCTCAATGTGGCGCTCTATTTCCTTCCCGTCGCAGCATCTTACAGGAAACAAATACTTTATGGTGCCGTCTTTCGAGCGTTGGTGGGCTATTGGCGTACTGATTCCGACTTCATATTCATCGCTGAGCAGTTTGCGGTTACGCAGCGAAAGATTAGTCATGTCGTCAATGCTTTTTACGCGCTTGACGTACAGCCAATCTGCAATCTGTTTTGCTGTAAACGCAGGCATCCCCAACTCTGTCACACAATTCTTCAGTTCGTCGAGAGTCAGTCCCAGTAGAGATTTCATACATTTTTATTTTGGGCTACAAAATTAGAACATTATTTCTTAGTCACCAAAATCTGCATAATTTTTTTGTCAGGTAAAATCAAAAATGTAATTTTGCAACTTTAGAAAAAAGCAATATTACTCATTGGAATGAAAAACAGAATAGATTGCTTCCTGGCATGCCAGCAGACAGATGAAATTGCAGTTTTAGTTAATCAGTTGCAGCAGGAAGTAGCCGTTGGGCGTATCTGGTTGATGATGAACAGTGACACACCTGTAGATGTTCCCCAAGGATGCAGCCTGTTGAATTTGGATAAACTTACGAGCAGCGAAACTGTGATGTCTATTGCAGAGCGTGTAGAGTCAGAATATGTTCTTCTTTTCTTGAAAACCACTCCTGTTAAGTTGGGGAGTACTGCCATAGAGCGCATGTTGCATGTTGCCGATGACAGTGGCGCTGCAATGATATATTCCGACAGATGGCAGATAGAGGAGGGCAGAAGAACGCCTCACCCAGTGATAGACTATCAGGAAGGGGCACTTCGTGATGATTTCGACTTTGGCTCTGTGTGGTTAGTTCGCACTGCAGCATTGCATAAGTATGCAACTACCGACCGAGAGCGCGACTATCTTTGGGCTGGCTTGTACGATTTGCGACTGTTTCTGAGCAGAGAAGGCCTGCTGCTACACGTCAAGGAGATGTTGTACACAGAACATGAGTCCGACCTCAGAGCCTCTGGCGAGAAACAGTTTGACTATGTAAATCCCAGGAACCGTGATGTACAGATAGAGATGGAGCAAGCCTGCACCGCCCACCTTCGACAGATTGGTGCCATGGTCGATACGACGCAACTCATCGATGTCGATTTTGACGAGCAGGAGTTTGACGTTGAAGCATCAGTAGTGATACCAGTCTTCAATCGTGAGAAGACGATACGCGATGCCGTAGAAAGCGCCTTGTCACAGGAGACGTCGTTCAAGTATAATGTCATAGTGGTGGACAATCATTCCACAGACGGCACCACATCTATTCTGACCGACATAAGCCATAATTTTAAATCGACGCAAGGACGCGATCTGATAGTCCTGACACCCGAACGCGACGACCTTGGCATTGGCGGCTGCTGGAATGAAGCCATTTACGATTCACGCTGCGGCCGTTTTGCCGTACAGTTGGATAGCGACGACCTTTATTCTTCTACAAAGACACTTCAGACCATTGTCGACGCTTTCTACAGCCAGCATGCGGCAATGGTGATAGGCAGTTATCGCATGTGCGACTTTAATCTGCAAACTCTCCCCCCTGGCATGATAGACCATCGCGAATGGACTGACGACAACGGGCCAAACAATGCTCTTCGTATCAATGGTTTAGGCGCTCCGCGCGCTTTTTTTACACCTCTGCTGCGCGAGATAGGATTTCCTAACACATCATACGGCGAGGATTACGCTTTGGGGCTTGCCTTTTCACGCCAGTATCGTATAGGGCGCATTTACGACGAACTCTATCTTTGTCGCAGATGGGGCGGAAACAGCGATGCCGTACTATCTTTAGACAAGATAAATGCAAACAACAGTTACAAGGATAGCCTGCGCACACAGGAACTCCGTGCCAGACAGCATATAGACCAGGGTGTACAGCATGACGGCGACGGCATACGGCGTTTCTTCCGGCGTCAGTTACAGATATGGGATGAAGTGCGTCAGCGCTATCAGGATTTGACACAGAGGGTAGAGACACGCGAATTGCCTACCGACAACATTGCAATTCGCGTACAGTGGAACCCGTCGCGCATACGCTCCACTGGAGCCAAGATTGATGCCAACTCCATTGCCGAAAGACCTTGCTTTCTGTGCAGTGCCAATCGGCCGTCGCTTCAGATGCATCGCACACTGCTTGAGCGATACGAACTACTTGTCAATCCGTATCCCATACTTCCGGAACATTATACGCTGCCTACTCTGCATCATCAGTGTCAGCGTATCAGCGACATGTATACAGACTTTTACCCCTTGCTTGACAAGTTGCCTGGCTACACCTTATTATATAATGGGCCGCGAAGCGGGGCTTCTGCTCCAGACCATGCACATCTGCAGGCCGTCACCACAGGTCTTCTGCCACTGCAGCAGAGTTGGGCATTGCTAAGTCGCGATGTCAGTCCAGTCGTTAAACTTAGCGACGATGATGGAATATTCCGCCTTGACGATTATGTTTCGGCTGCATTCCTTATTAAGACTCATGTAGCAGAAAATTTTGAACTTCTGTTCCGACTTCTCTACGATGCGCTGCCAATGGGCGAAAAGGCTGGCGAGCCTATGATGAACATCATAGCATGGCGTCAGGGCGACACGACAAATACCGTTGTGCTGCCACGAGCCAAGCATCGTCCTCAGTGCTATTATGCTGAAGGAGATGATAGTCTGATGATTAGTCCGGGTGCTGTAGACATGGGCGGACTTATCATTACGCCACGCGAGACAGATTTCCGCCGTCTCACGGCAGACGTCGCTCAGTCCGTATTCCGTGAGGTTTCCTTGTCTGCTGATGACGTCAAGAAAGTTTCCGACCTGCTTAGTCAGACCACTGCTACAGAGCAGCCAGCCGGCGTTAGCACCCACCAGCCACAGGTAGATGTCGGCATCGTGAGCGGTCAGCACATCAGATTCTCACTTAATTCAAAATATACAGCCAAAGGCGAAACCATAGAAGGCAGTCAGGAGGTGGAGTTCTCTGAGGGAGGAATTCTCTGGCGCGGCGTACAGTATCGCGAACTTACATTTACGCCTCAGTCGGCACGCGGCTCTTTCTCGCTGCACGACGTGACGATAGGTGTCAACTTCCACTGGGAGCGCAAAGAGTCGCAGACTTTCCTCGGCACCCTTCGCCTTGTCGTGGAAGCCGACAAGTTGACGGCCATCAACCGTCTGCCTGTAGAGCAGTATCTTGCCTCGGTCATCTCCAGTGAGATGCGTGCCACGGCAGGCTTGGAATTACTGAAGGCTCATGCCGTGATTTCACGCTCGTGGCTTTTGGCCCAAATCAGGCGCCGTGAGCACAATGCTGAGCACCGCGACGGCTTTTTCTCTTACATTAAGAAGGATAACGAGTTGCTCCGCTGGTACGACCGCGAAGACCACACCATCTTCGACGTGTGTGCTGACGACCATTGTCAGCGTTATCAGGGCATTACCAAGCAGACGAGCCGTGCTGTGGAGCAGGCATTGAAAGCCACTCGCGGCCAAATACTTTCTTATCCTCTCACCTCTAACTCCCCATCACTCAATCCTGACTATGAGATATGCGATGCCCGTTTCTCCAAGTGCTGTGGCGGACAGACGGAGGAATTCCAGTATTGCTGGGAGAATATTCCCAAACCCTATCTTGTCTCTGTGCGCGATCCATACTGCAACACCACTGACAAGGCCATTCTTTCCCAAGTGCTCAACGACTACGACCAGGAAACGAGCGACTTCTATCGCTGGACCGTTCGTTATACAAGTGAGGAACTGTCGCGCATCGTAAACGACAAACTGGGTGGCGATTTCGGCACGATAACAGGCCTTATTCCTCTGGAGCGCGGCAAGAGCGGCCGCATCTGGCGTCTGCAAATAGTAGGCACAAACAAAACCTTCATTATCGGCAAGGAGTTGGAGATACGGCGTGCTCTCAGCAAGTCACATCTTTACAGTTCGGCCTTCGACGTAGAGAAGACCGCCGACGGCTTTGTGCTTCACGGCCGTGGCTGGGGCCATGGCGTAGGACTGTGCCAGATAGGTGCAGCAGTGATGGGACAAAAGGGCTTTAAGTATGACGAAATACTGCTCCACTACTATCGTGGTGCAGAAATCAGGAGACTATATTAAAACGAGTTTTTGTGAATTGTGAATTATAAATTATGAAATACAAATCTTCTCCCTGGTCGTGGGTACCTACGCTATATTTTGCAGAAGGCGTGCCCTACGTTGCCGTAATGACTATATCGCTGATACTCTACAAGCGGCTTGGCCTGTCTAATGCCGACATCACGCTCTACACGTCATGGCTCTATCTCCCGTGGGTGATAAAACCGCTGTGGAGCCCGTTTGTCGATATGATACTCACCAAGCGCTGGTGGGTTGTCACGATGCAGTTGCTTATCGGAGCCTCGCTCTCCGGCATTGCGTTTACCATACCCGGACCGTTGTGGCTTGAGGGAACGCTATGCTTTTTCTGGCTTATGGCATTCTTCAGCGCCACCCACGATATTGCTGCCGACGGATTCTACATGCTTGCACTGTCCGACCACGAGCAGGCCTTCTTCGTGGGCATACGTTCCACTTTCTATCGTATAGCCACCATCTTCTCCGCAGGCCTGCTGGTGGGACTGGCCGGAGCCCTGCAGGTGCTCACGCGCAGCATTCGCTATTCGTGGAGCCTCGTCTTTTATCTTGTTGCAGGACTCTTTGTTGCCCTGTGGCTCTACCATAGTTGGGTACTGCCTACGAAGGAAAGGGAAGAGGGTCGAGTAAACTGTGAAACACTTTCTTCCTTTCTCCAGGGCTTTCTTGAAACCCTGAAAACATTCTTTCAGAAACCGCAGGTGTGGGCAGGACTGTGCTTCATGCTCTTTTATCGCATGCCCGAGGGACTGCTGTCAAAGGTGGCAGCCCTTTTCCTCGTCGATGCTCCTCACAACGGCGGTCTCGGACTGAGCGATGGCGAGTATGGTCTTGTTCAGGGCACTCTGGGTGTTATCGGCCTCACTCTTGGCGGCATTCTCGGCGGAGTTTGTGCCAGTCGCGACGGACTCAAGCGCTGGCTGTGGCCCATGGTAATTGCCATCACGCTTCCTGACCTGGTCTATGTATATCTCTCTTACGCTCTTCCGTCCAGTCTGTCGCTTGTCAGCATCTGCGTGTTCCTTGAACAATTTGGCTACGGCTTCGGTTTCTCGGCCTATATGCTTTATCTTATCTACTACAGCCAAGGAGAGCACAAGACAAGCCACTACGCGCTATGTACAGCCTTCATGGCACTTTCAATGATGCTTCCCGGACTATTTGCCGGAGCCTTGCAGGAAGCCGTAGGCTATCCCGTCTTCTTCGTCATCGTCGTTGCCTCCTGCCTGCTGACGTATGTAGTGACTGCCATGCTGTGCATCGACCCGGAGTTTGGCAAGAAACATAATACTGACAACTGACCAATTCCTGGCAATCCAAAAAGCAGGTATTTTAAAAGCAGTTAGAATTTTTTTAAAAGCAGCTGTAATTTTTTAAAAAGCAGCAGTAATTTTTTTAAAAGCAGCAGTAATTTTTTTAAAAACAGCTGTAATTTTTTTAAAAGCAGCTGTAATTTTTTTAAAAGCAGCTGTAATTTTTTTAAAAACAGCTGTAATTTTTTTAAAAGCAGCTGTAATTTTTTTATAAACAGCGCTGACGGAAATTAAAACAGTGCAGGCTAAGTATAACTGTGCATACCTCCGAGCAGGAAGTTTACTCCGAAGTATGTCATAAGTATTGAGAGGAAGGCCAGGACCAGATTAACCTACAAAACGAGTTGTTTCCTCATAATGTTTTGGGTTTCTTTTCCGACTGCAAAGGTATTGCTGGAAAGAAAAACAGGCAATACCTAAAAATAATGAAATCACGTGAAAATATTGCGTAGAAGCATGAAATGTGCTACTTTTGCAGTGGAAAAAAGAATAAAGGAAAGGCATGGCAGTATGAAAAACATGAAAATGTATGAGCCCGAAGACAGGATGATTTCACTCATCAAGGACAACTACAGCCTTCTGCAGGCACTGGGCTCATTCGGCATAAACATGGGATTTGGCGACAGAACGGTGGGAGAGACGTGCAAGATGAACGGCGTTGACACATATACTTTCCTGGCTGTTGTCAACTTTACGGTAAACGGGCATGGCGACTTCGATAACGACGAACTGCTCGACGTACCGACGCTGCTCAGATACCTGAAAGCCAGCCACGCTTACTATCTTGACTTCCAGTTGCCGTTCATACGGCGCGAACTGGCTGCAAGCATCAACGAAGACGACTCTCTGGGCAGGCTGATAATGAAATTTTACGACGAATATGCGCGTGAACTACACCGGCACATGAAATATGAGGAGAAGACGCTGTTCCCCTATGTTCAGTCGTTGATAGACGGCCATCCTGCCAGCAACTACAACATTGAGACGTTCTCAAAGCATCACGAGCAGACCGACAAGAAACTACGCGAACTGAAACTGTTGATAATAAAATATCTGCCAGCCGACAACCATCTGAACAATCAACTGACGGCCACGCTCTACGATATATATAACAACGAGGAATGGCTGCGCCAACATTCGGAGGTAGAAGACCGTATCTTCGTACCTGCGATAAGAAGACTGGAAACGGCAGCACGGCAGAATGATGTGTCGAAGAATATCTCGACCATGGTGTTCAGAAACGGTACAGACAACGGCGAGGCCCTGAGCGAGCGCGAACGCGACGTGATAGTGGCTCTGGTGCAAGGCATGGCCAACAAGGAGATTGCCGACCATCTGTGCATTTCCGTCAACACTGTGATAACCCACCGCCGTAACATTGCACGCAAACTGCAGATACATTCGCCGGCAGGACTGACAATCTATGCCATTGTAAATGGCCTGGTGGATATCAGCAGCGTAAAACTCTAAAGATTAAGTCTTTAACTTTTAATACTTTAAGCGTATTCTCTTACCTCGCGCTTGCCTTGCAGCACAGCAAGGGCGTTCATGGCAAGAGCCCCCATCTCGTCTTCGCCGGGGAAGCAGTACGTAGGGGCAAGGAAGCCGATGCGACGGCGCAGTTCGCTGACGATATAGTCGGCACGCGCCATGCCTCCCGTAAGCAAAATGGCATCAACCTGACCGCAGAGCACAGCAGCCTCTGCGGCTATTTGTTTGGCAGTATGATAAATCATGGCATCAACGAGCAGTTGGGCTTTCTCATCGCCATGGCGTATGCGGTCCAGTATCTCGCGCATGTCATTGGTGCCGAGATGTGCTATGAGCCCAGCCTTGCCACTGATGCGCTGGAGCAGTTCGCGCTCGGTGAAGCGCCCGCTGAAGCACAGGCGTATCAAGTCTGCCGCAGGAAGCGAACCGGCACGCTCGGGCGAAAAGGGGCCTTCGCCGTCAAGTGCATTGTTGGCATCTATGGCACGTCCGTGCTCATGTGCTGCTACGCTGATGCCACCGCCGAGATGGCAGATGATGAGATTGAGGTCTTCGTATTCGCGACCTATGCTGTGGGCAAACCTGCGGGCAATGGCACGTTGGTTGAGGGCATGCCAGATGCAGATACGCGGCATGAGGGGTGAGCCGCTGATACGGGCAAGAGGCGACAACTCGTCGACAACGCCCGGATCGGCTATGAAGGCGCGGCAGCCGTCTATTCCACGGGCTATCTCGTAGGCAATAAGGCAGCCAAGATTGCAGGCATGATTGTGCATGGCACAGCCAGAGAGCGTGTCGTCAAGCATACGGCGGTTTATCTCATACACACCGCCGGCAATGGGTTTCACCAGTCCGCCACGGCCTATCACAGCATCAAACTGCATGGGAATGCCTGCTGCCTCCAGTTCGTCAACAACCAACTGGCGGCGGAAATCCTTCTGTTCAATGACGTCGCTGAACTGTCGTAATTGTTCAACAGTGTGAGTGATGTTGCGCATCATCAGCGGCTGTTCATCATCATATACTGCAATCTTCGTCGACGTACTTCCTGGATTTACTACGAGAATTCTCATATTAATTATGGTCTTGCAAAAATGGTCAATGGTCAATGAATAATGGTCAATGGTCAATGAATAATGTTCAATGGTCAATGTTCAATGGTCAATGGAACTAACCGCCAGCACAACGCTGTTAAGTTTTGCCTCAGTAGAGTCGCCACGCGACGGGACAACCACGGGAGCAGTAGTGCCAACGAGCATGCCTGCCGTCCGCGCAGCAGCAAAGAGCGTCATCGACTTATAGAAGGCATTGCCTGCTTCGATGTCGGGAAATATCAGAGCATCGGCGTCGCCATTCAGGGCAGACTGTATTCCCTTGGCACGGAGTGCAGAAATGGAACAGGCCGACTTCACGTCGAGCGGTCCGTCTACAACACATGGGCCGTAAAGACCAGACTCTGCATGGGCTATAATTTCTGCGTAGCCGTCTACAAACGGAAACTTGGGGCTTGGTTTCTCCGAGCAATGGATTAGTGCTATGCGCGGACACTCTGTTCCCAAAGCCCTGCAGGTCTGCGCCATATATGCCACCTGCGATTCGCGCTGTTCCTGAGTAGGATAGGGTATCACTGCCGCATCAGAGAAGAGAAGCATCTTATGGTAGGTGGGAATCTCTGCAGCCGAGATATGGGTGAGCACAGCGCCTGGCGGTAGCAGACCTGTCTGCTTGTCGAGCACGGCATGCAGCAACTGGTCGGTGCCGATTAGCCCCTTCATCAAAACATCGGCATCGCCTTGGCGAACCATTGCGACAGCCTGCCTGGCGGCTTCGGCTGGCATGTCGGCATCAACGCCTGTCGTCTGCGCTATACCCATGCTTTCAATAGCGCTCATGGCCTCAAGAGTGGCTGTGTCGCGAGGACATACTACTGCTACGCGAAGCCTTTTGCCGGCACTGCGTATGTTGCTGGTAAGTTGTTGGAAGTTCATGGCACGTAAGGCGTAGAGGGTGTTGTTGATGGGGCAGGTGCAGGAATGTCGCCAGTTTCTTCAGAAGAGGAGGGGAGAGACTGTTGTGGCACTGCATGATGAACCAGGGTGTCGGCGGCTATGGAGTCTGTGTCTGAAGGAATATGCAGATAGCCGCCACAGCCATAGGCCGACTGCGACAGATCCAAATCAGCAGGTTTGTCGAATTTTGCATGGTACTCGGGGAAAGCCTTATCGTCAAGCACTTTCTGAAGGAACGCTCCACAAACAGGCAGAGCCGTGCGGTTGCCCTGGCCTAACTGACCAGTACGGAAATGGATGCAGCGATACTCACCGCCCACCCATGCTCCTACGACAAGTCGCGGCGTGGTGCCGATAAACCATGCATCGGAGTGATTGTTTGACGTGCCAGTCTTACCGCCGAAGTCGGTGTCGTTGAGCCAACGCCCGACAAAGCGGTGAAGGGCAGAACTGGTGCCATGCATGCCTCCCTGCAACAACTGCGTAACGAGGAAGGCACTCTTAGACGACAGTGCCTGCTGCTCACGGCGTGGCGCGCGGTAGATTTCGCGTCCGTCGCGGTCGACAATGCGCTCCACGAGAACGACATCATGCATGCGTCCGCCGTTGACGGATGTACAGTATGCATTGGTAAGTTCCAGCAGATTGACGTCGCTGGCACCGAGGGCAAGCGACGGCGTGGGATGCAACTTGCTCTTAATGCCCATGTCGTGAGCCGTTTTTACAATGTTGTCGATACCTACTTCCTGACCGAGTTTCACCGCTACTGAGTTGACACTCATGGCAAAGGCCTGCTTCAGTGTGATATTCATTCCAGAGAAACGCCCGTCGGCATTGGTGGGAGCCCATAGCACTTCCTTGTTCTGCTGCTTGTCAAACACACGCATGGAGAAGTAGGAGTCCTGACGGGTGTCACACGGCATAATACCTTGTTTCATTGCCTCAGCATAGACGAAGAGTTTGAAAGTAGAGCCCGGCTGTCGCATTGCTGTGACTTTGTCGTATTTCCACGTCTCAAAATCCAGTCCGCCAACCCATGCCTTGACATTGCCGGTGTGCGGCTCGATGGCCACCATGCCGCAATGCATGAAATGTTCCATGTAGCGAATGGAGTCGAGCGTGGAAATGTTGCGCTCTATGTACCCTTCGTCGTAGTCGAACAGACGAACGGGGTGGGGAAGGTTCAGATAGTAGTCGATAGAGTCCTGCTGGCCGTTGTAGCGCTGGGAAAGGTATTTATAGTAGGGCAGTTTGCGTGCAAGGTCTTCAATGAAATTGGGGATTTCCTGATGACGCTCATCGCGCCATGGATTCATGCCTTGCCAGTGGTTGTTGAAAATGCGCTGGGTCTGGCGCATCTGCTCATGCACGGCCTCCTCGGCATAACGCTGCATGCGAGTATCGAGCGTAGTGTATATCTGCAGGCCGTCACGATACAGGTCGATGCCGTTTTCCTTGCACCAGCCGCGCAATTCGTTTGCCACTGCTTCACGAAAGTAAAGAGCCTGTCCGTCGTAGTTGCTCTCCACGCTGTAGTCAAGCACAATATCCTTTACACAGAGCGTATCGTATTGCTGTCGGGTAATGTCTTTGTGAGCAAGCATATTGCTAAGCACCACATTGCGGCGCGACTTGGAATTCTTTGGATTGATGCGTGGATTATAGTATGTGGTGGCCTTCAGCAGTCCGACGAGGACGGCGCTTTGCTCTACGGTCAACCGGTCGGGAGTTGTTCCGAAATACGTTTGCGCGGCAGTCTTTATGCCAAAGGCGTTCGCTCCGAAATCAACAGTGTTGGCATACATCGTAAGGATTTCCTTCTTACTGAAAAACATTTCCAGTTTTACGGCCATTATCCATTCCTTGCTCTTCATTACAAGAATTTTCAGTCCGGGAATGTTGCCAAGAAGGCCAGTGGAGTATTCCGTTCGCACACGAAACATATTCTTCACCAGTTGCTGCGTTATGGTGGATGCCCCACGGGCATTATGATGAGCCACATAGTCTTTCATCGCCGCAACAACACCCTGGAAATCAATGCCGAAATGACTGAAGAATCGCTCATCTTCGGTGTCTATAAGTGCGCGCCAGAACACGGGGCTGATTTCGTCAAACTCCACCGGCGTACGGTTTTCACTGAAGTATTTTCCTATCATTACGTTGTCGGCGCTGTAAAGTTCTGAGGCTTGCGGCGTTTTTGGATGCATTATGGCATCCATTGACGGCGACTTACCGAAAAGCCACAGAAAATTAAGGTCTACCATAATAAGATACAGTATGAAAGCCACTGCTGCCGAAACGAGTGCGCTTATGGTCTTGACATACCATGGTCTGCCGCAATACAGCGATTTATACCAGCGCCAAGCACAGGCAGGAGACAGATGTGATAGGATAGCAGAGTAATTCATAGTTCAGATAGGTATTTCAGTATTTCATCGGTATCACACGGATGAAACCAGCGTATGTCTTCGCTGCGTCGCAGCCATGTGAGTTGTTTGCGGGCATAGCGCCGGGTGTTGCCCTTGATGTGTTCCACCGCCTCGTCGAGTGACCAATGTCCTTCGAGATAACAGAAAAGTTCCTTATAGCCCACCGTGTTCAAAGCATTAAGGTGGCGGTAGGGATAAAGACTTCTCGCTTCCTCGAGGAAACCAATGTTCATCATGTCGTCCACACGGCGGTTTATCCTGTCGTAGAGTTCTCCGCGGTCGCGCTGAAGCCCGATTTTCACTATATCGAAAGGGCGCGGTTTACGCTGCATCGTGCGGAATGACGTATAAGTCTTTCCCGTCTGCAGACATATCTCCAGGGCATGGATGACACGTCGCGGATTTTGGCGGTCCACTTGCTCATAGTGTTCGGGGTCAAGACGCTGCAAATCATTGCACAATGCCTCCAGTCCTTCAGCCTCGTAGCGACTCTTCAGCATCTGTCGGATATCTTCACGGATGGTAGGGATGTCGTCAATACCGTTGCATACGGCATCAATATACATCATGCTACCGCCGGAGAGGATGTTAATATTGCCACTACATTCACCAGAGCCCGACTCGTTGTCGCCAATTAGTCGCAACACGTCCTGCTCGTACATAGATGCGTTGTAGTAGTCGTGTATGCTCTTCGTGCCTACAAAATAGTGCCGCACCAACTGCTGTTCTGCAGTAGTCGGTGCGGCAGTACCAATGCGCATTTCGCGATATATCTGTCGCGAGTCGGCATTTATTATTTCTGTGTTGAAATGCTGAGCAACGGCAATGGTCAGCGCTGTCTTACCCACCGCCGTAGGGCCTGTGATGACAACAAGTTTCTTCACCAATGCATGCTCATACTAAAACGATTGTTCCGCAAGCGGAAGCGTGTTATCTGATGATGCCACGCTTGGAGTTCTCAATGAAGGAACAGATATAGTCTACTTCTTTAGATTCCGGATATTTGGCGCGGGCTTCTGCTACGCCGTCTTTTATCAAACCCTGTCCGTAGATAATGCGATAGGCATCGTGGATAACTTCTATAACATCATTGCTGAAGCCCCTGCGGCGCAATCCTACGAGATTTACTCCAGCGTAGCGGATTGGCTCCTTGCCTGCTATGACATACGGAGGGATGTCCTGACTTGTGCGGCTGCCTCCCTGGAACATCACGTAACTGCCTACGTGAGTAAACTGATGGAAGAGACATGTGGCAGAGATTATAGCACAGTCCTCAACCTCAACTTCGCCGGCAAACTTTGTTGAATTGCCGATAATACAGCCGTTGCCGATTACGCAGTCGTGTGCAACGTGCATGTTTTCCATCAGCAGATTTCCGTCACCGACCACGGTCTTTCCTTTGGAAGCCGTACCACGACTGATGGTAACGTTTTCGCGGATAGAGTTGTTGGAACCGATTTCACATGTTGTCTCTTCGCCGCGGAATTTAAGGTCCTGAGGTTTTGTGGAAATGCTTGCACCAGGGAAGAACTCATTGTTGTCGCCAATGCGCGCTCCAGTATGAACTGTCACGCCGTTGTAGAACTTGTTGTTGCTACCAATAACGACATTCTTATCAACGACGCAGAAAGCGCCAATCTCATTGTTGTCGCCCAGCACTGCCTGAGGGTCGACTACTGCAAGTGGATGTATCTTGTTCATTTGTTTTTAACAATTTGTGCTGTGAATGTGGCTTCTGCTACGACGTGATCGCCGACAAAAATATAGCCATGCATGGAAGAGATGCCGTGACGCACAGGTGCCAACAGGTCGACCTTGAAAATCAGAGTGTCGCCAGGAACTACCTTCTGACGAAATTTCACCTCGTCAATGCGCATGAAATATGTTGACCAGCGCTCTGGCTCTTCCAGTGTGTTGAGCACCAACAGGCCACCGCACTGTGCCATTGCCTCAATCTGCAATACGCCAGGCATAACGGGTTCCTCGGGGAAATGTCCTTGGAAGAAAGGTTCGTTGCTGGTCACATTCTTTATGCCGACAATGGTTGTGGCGCCAAGCATGGTCACTTTATCGACGAGTTGCATGGGGTAGCGGTGGGGCAGAAGTTCGCGGATGCGGTTTACATCCATCACAGGTTCCTCATTTGGGTCGTAAATCGGAGCCTGAATTTCGTGCTTGCGAAGTTCCTTGCGTACCTGACGGGCAAACTTGTTGTTGATGGTATGGCCCGGACGTGTGGCAATGATGCGGCCTTTGATAGGCTTGCCTATAAGTGCCATGTCGCCTATGATGTCGAGCAATTTATGACGTGTGCACTCATTGTCCCATACCAATGGCTTATGCTGTATATATCCCAACTCATCTGCGTTGCGATGCTCCACCTTGAGCATATCGGCAAGCATGTCGAGACGTTCCTGTGTGGTCTGTCGCTCATAGATGACAATGGCATTGTCGAGATCGCCGCCTTTTATGAGATTTGCCTGAAGCAGTGGCTCGATGTCGCGCACAAAGACAAATGTACGTGCCTGAGCGATGTCCTTTGCGTAGTTCTCCATTCTGTCAAGCGTAGCAAACTGCGAACTGATAAACTTCGACTCGAAGGAGCACATCGCAGTGATGGAGAAATCGTCGTCGGGCAGGATTGTTATCACGGAGCCCGTCTTGTCGTCCTTGACTTCTATCTTGCGGCGTATGATGTAATAGTCTTTCGGTGCGTTCTGTTCTTCTATTCCCACCTGCTTTATCTTCTCCACATATTGTATTGCGGAGCCGTCGAGAATAGGGAATTCCGGACCGTTAACCTGTATCAGGCAGTTGTCGATGCCAAGGGCATAGAGGGCAGAAAGGCCATGCTCAACGGTGGAAACGCGTGCGTCACCTTTGGCAAGCACAGTGCCTCGCTGAGTGTCAACGACATTTTCCGCAACAGCAGATATGACAGGTTCGCCTTCAAGGTCTATACGCTGTATCTTGTATCCTGTATTTTCCGGGGCAGGATTGAAAGTCACGGTAAGGTTAAGACCTGTATGCAGCCCTTTTCCAAACAATGAGAAACTACCCTTCAGTGTTGTCTGTTTCATTGATAGTGAGATTTGATTTCCCTAAGATTATCTTATTACTTGCCTGATGCCGATTTCTTCAGTTCGTCGATCTCGCGTCGGAGTGAAGAAATCTCCTTGTAGAGTTCTGGCAATTTGCGGATGATTGCCGACGACTTAAAATATGTCGTGGGATCCATTGTAGGCGAGCCTATCAGAGTCTGATTGGGCTTCAGGTCGCTGAGCACACCGCTTCGGCCTCCCAGATTTACGTGGTCGCCGATAGTCAGATGGCCGGCGGCAGCCACCTGTCCGCCAAACATGCACCACTTGCCGACTTTTGTCGAGCCTGCAAGTCCGGTCTGAGCCGACATAACGGTGTTTTCTCCCACTTCACAGTTGTGGGCAATCTGTATGAGGTTGTCAAGTTTCACACCGCGATGTATCACAGTCTTGCCCATTGTTGAGCGGTCTATGCAAGTATTGGCGCCGATTTCCACGTCGTCCTCAATGACAACGATACCCAGTTGGGGTATTTTTTCATAGCCATCCTGTGCCGGTGCAAAGCCAAATCCATCGGCTCCAATTACTGTTCCGGCATGTATGGTGACGCGCTGGCCTATCTGCGTGCCGTCGTAGATTGTGACATTTGGGAAGATTCGTGTTCCGTCGCCTATCTTGACTCCGTCGCCAATGTAAACAAAAGGAGCAATGTAGACATCCTTGCCAACCTCGGCCTTTTCGCTCACGTATGCAAGGCTGCTGACGCCAGTCTTCTTAGGCTGCATGGCTGCATACATCTGCATAAGTTTTGCCACGCTCTCGTAAGCATTTGGCACACGAATCAGGGTAGGGGATACGGCATGTTCCAGTTTCAGGTCGTCATTGACAATGACAACGCTGGCCTGAGTGTCGTAAATGTAGTGGGTGTATTTGGTGTTTGAAAGAAAGGAGATGGCTCCCGGCTTGCCTTCTTCTATTTTTGCAAAACTATTGACGGTAGCAAATTCGTTACCTTCAATGCGCCCACCTATTAGGTCGGCGATTTGTTTGGCTGTAAACTCCATTGATGCGTTTTAGTTTTTTCTATTTGCTGGCAAAGGTAGTAATATTTTTTCAGATACGTTGATAACAAAAGTAATATTTTCTGATTTTTTTTGAGAGGAGTTGCACGTTAAGTATTTCGGATGCCTCAGCAATGTCTCTCACGGTACCATCCTTGTACAGAATTCCGATGCTGTCGTCTTCGGGATTGTACATGTCTTTTCCTATCTCGGTGAGCGATGTCATATACTCTCTTGCGTCATGCTCTGAGATGTTCATGCGAGCGGCTATTCTGGTCACGACACTATCGACGTAATCATCTGAGGGACAGTCTTCTGTCACTTCTACTTTAAACAATTTCCTGTCGAGCATATCCGTTGCCAGAACAGCCAGGATAATATCGTCGTGATGCTTCCATACCTTCAGTGCGCTCCATATAACGCTGTCGTCCAATTCGGCGTAAAGACGCAGGGCTGTCTCGTCGAACACTACATCGTTTTTCAGGAAGTATGCCAGGGCTGGTGTGGCAAAAACATCCTGGCCGTTGTTGAGCAGCCATTTGGCTCTCATCAGAGCCTTGACAAGGATTTTCTCATAGCCTACGGCAGTCTTGTGCAGGTAGACCTGCCAGTACATCAGCCGCCGCGAGGTAAGATAATTCTCTATTGAGTAAATTCCCTTGGAGTCTACCACGAGCCTGTCGTCGGCAACATTGAGCATCTTTATTATCCGCGCCGAGCCGATGTTTCCCTCTGTTACTCCTGTGAAGAATGAGTCGCGGCGCAAATAGTCAAGCCTGTCCATGTCGAGTTGGCTTGATATCAACTGATGGAATATCTTATTGGGATAGTCGTCCCTGAAAATTGAAATGGCCAGATTCAATGCGCCGTGCATGTCGCGGTTTATCTGTTCCATCATCAGCAGCGAAATCTCCTCATGCGAGATGTCTTTTATCAGCGTGTGCTCCAAGACATGCGAGAACGGGCCATGCCCGATGTCGTGCATCAGGATTGCCGCCTGCACTGCCTCTGCCTCCGAGTCGAATATATAAACTCCTTTCTCCGACAGCGATTTCACCGCCTCAGTCATCAGATGGAGAGCGCCAAGTGAGTGCTGGAATCGCGTGTGTCTTGCACCTGGATAGACCACCGAGGCAAGACCCAACTGGTTTATCCTGTTAAGACGTTGCATCAGAGGATGCTGAACTATGTCATAGAGCAATCCTCTCTTTATCTTGATAAATCCGAAAACAGGGTCGTTGACTATCTTGTGCTCATTCATCGTCGAGCGGTGTTATTTCTTGCGATAGAACGACTGCTGTCGGTCGCCAAACTGCAGTATCAACGAGTCTCTCATCAGCATCACAACGTCGGCGGTGTCGCAGTGGACGGTTGCTGTGCTGTCGGTGACTCCTGAAACGCTGACAGGCTCGGCTTTCAGTATCAGCCGACCGTTATACAGTTGCCACGAAGTGTAGCGAGGTGGTTCGGCATATTCCACAGGACTCATGTCGTCGGTAATCGTCTGCTTGCGAACCATACCAATGGCATGGGCCGTGTTGCCGCGCTTTAGCCGTATGCCATATTCGCGCGGCACCATAAGGCGACTGCGCACGGAGTCGGGCATGCGTTCCATCATTCTGCGCTGCATGCGCTGCGAAAGTTGGTCGATGTGGCGCAGAGTGGGCTCTACCATATAGCACCACTGTCCCATCAGTTCGTCAATGTCGATGGCCATGAGAACTTCCTCGTGGTCTTCGGGATTGAGCACTACGGCCATTTCGTCGCCTATATGCGGGTGGCCCATTATGCGACGGCTGTGACGGGCATCTATAATGTCAAACGTGTCGGGATCGCTGCAGTCGCGAGGCAAAAGCACAAGTATCGAGTCGGTACAGCCGTCGCAAGCCAGTCCGTAGATGGCCGAATCGCCTTCGGCGTTGTCTGCGGCAGTATTTTCTGAAGGCTCGCTGAGCGGGGTAGGGCGTTGGCTGCAAGATATGGCAAGCACTGCAACGGCAGCCAGCAACATTCTTTTCAGTGTCATATATATTAATAAGGTGTATAAAACATTTGCAAAGGTAATGTTTTTTCACTATAGCATAATGAATACGCTGCAGAAAATGATAAAAAAATACAAAAACGGGCAAGATAAACTCAGCGAAGATGCCTGTGGCTCGGCAAAAAAAGATTAAAATCTTTTGTTTTGCTCTCGCTTAATTGTACCTTTGCAACACTAAAAATAAAAAAATCAGAAAAAATCTTTTGTTTGATTTATGAAAAAGAAGATTAAGTTCAGTCTGGTCTATCGCGACATGTGGCAGTCAAGTGGAAAATTCCAGCCACGTAAGGACCAACTTGAGCGCATTGCTCCCGTAATTATAGACATGGGATGCTTCAGCCGTGTTGAGACAAACGGCGGCGCTTTTGAGCAGGTGAATCTCCTGGCAGGTGAAAATCCGAATGCTGCAGTGCGCGCATTTTGCAAGCCGTTCAATGAGGTAGGTATTCAGACTCACATGCTTGACCGCGGCCTTAACGCGCTGCGAATGTATCCTGTTCCCGACGACGTGCGCCAGTTGATGTACAAGGTGAAAAAGGCACAGGGTGTCGATATCCCACGCATTTTCTGCGGCCTGAACGATACACGCAACATCATTCCGTCAATTCGCTGGGCCAAGGAGGCTGGCATGATACCGCAGGCCACTCTCTGTATCACCACAAGTCCGGTGCATACCGTGGAATACTATTCCAGGATAGCCGACGAGGTGATTGCTGCCGGAGCAGAAGAGATTTGTCTTAAAGACATGGCCGGAATAGGTCAGCCGGCATTGCTGGGTGCACTCACAAAGGCTATCAAGACCAACCATCCGGACGTTATCATCCAGTATCACGGCCATTCTGGTCCTGGACTGTCCATGGCGTCAATCCTCGAGGTCTGCAACAATGGCGCCGACATTATCGACACAGCCATTGAGCCACTTTCCTGGGGCAAGGTGCATCCCGACATTATCAGTGTGCAGAGCATGCTTCGCAACGAGGGCTTTGAGGTGGCAGACATCAATATGCAGGCCTACATGCAGGCCCGTACGCTCACTCAAGAGTTTATCGACGAATGGCTGGGCTACTTTATCAATCCTGCCAACAAGCACATGTCATCGCTGCTGCTGGGATGCGGACTGCCAGGCGGCATGATGGGTTCGATGATGGCCGACCTGGGCGGAATACACAGTGCAATAAACAAGTTGCGCGTCAAGAAGGATGAGCCGGAACTGAACATTGACGACATGCTTGTGCGCCTATTCAACGAGGTGGAGTATGTATGGCCAAGAGTGGGATATCCGCCATTGGTAACGCCTTTCTCGCAGTATGTCAAGAACATTGCACTGATGAATCTGCTCACTATAGAGCAGGGGAAAGGCCGCTACGTTATGATGGACGACGCCATGTGGGGAATGATACTCGGCAAGAGTGGAAAGATACCTGGCGAAATTTCGCCGGAACTCGTGGAACTGGCGGCAAAACAAAACCGCGAATTCACGGATGTCGACCCGCATACGCTGTTAAGCAACGCACTGCCCGAATTCCGCAGCGAAATGGATAAGAACGGCTGGGAATACGGCAAGGATGACGAGGAACTGTTTGAACTCGCCATGCACCCGGAGCAGTATAGAGTCTACAAGAGCGGCATGGCAAAGAAGAACTTCCTTGCCGACCTGCAGAAGGCAAAGGATGCCGCACTGGGCACAAAGGTCTCTGCAGAGGAGTTGGCTGCATTCAAGCACGCCAAGGCCGATGCACTTGTAGCACCAATAGCAGGCCAGGTATACTACGAGTTCTCTGGCGAGGGAGCCTGCGAGCCATGTCTGGAGCCTTTCATCGGACAGAAGTATAACGAAGGTGATACTTTCTGCTACATCCAGGCTCCATGGGGCGAGATAGTACCTGTTCCTGCCGCTTTGGGAGGAAAACTGGTTGAGGTTGCAGCCCGTCAGGGAAGCAAGGTGCGTCGCGGCGACACTCTCGGATGGGTGGAGCGCGAGGCTAAGTAAGCCTTTTCAGTCAAACAAACTAAGCGAGAGGTCGATGGGTGGTTGCTGCTCTTCGGCCTCTTGTTCGTTTTTATCATTGCTCTGTCCGAAATCTATCATCAACTGGCGTGCGTCCAACGAGCCCTCGGTATTCAGCCGATAATAGCCACGCCTGTCGGCATGGGCAATGAGCGATTTTGACGACTGCGAATTCTTTTTCAGAAACTGCTGCACTGACGAATATATCCTTGCGTAGTCTGGGGAATAGAACAGGGTGCACTGCTCGTTGTATATGTGTTTTGTCAGTGCGCCAATGCTTATTCCTTTTTCTCCTACGCTGCTCAGTATATGCAGTATCTGTTGTGTCATTTTATAAAACAGACGAAAAAAATAGGAGTTAAGAACGGAAAAGCCTCCGACTCCTAACTCCTATAGTCTTATGTTTGCTGTCAAACTGTCAGGCGTTGCGTCTTTTTTATGCCAGCGTGATCTTCTCGTCAGCAGCGGCCAGTTTACCCTCCTTGAAGAGCCATCCAAGACCCAGCAGAGTCTCTTCCTCGCTGATCTTAGCAGCCTTGGCGATCTCCTTGACGGTGAGTGCCTTGCCTGCTGCAGCCAGAGCCTGATAAACATCACCAGCCTTGAAACCAGCGTTCTCAGCGTTTACTGCGACAACTGCCTTCTTAACAGTAGCCTTCTTAACGGTTGCCTTCTTAGGCTCTGCAGCGACCTTAACCTCTGCTGCTGCCTTCTTTGTTGTTTTCTTTTCTGCCATAGTTTTTGTAACAATTTAATACACTATTGAAAGTTTCTGTACGAAATTCTCTTTTTTACGGTGCAAATGTAAGAACTTTTGCACGCATGTTGTTGTCGTGCACAGTGGATTTTTTCCAAATCGTGTATTATTCTTGATGTAAGTCAATGGCTAACTGCAATTCTTCCAGTTGTTTAGCGTCAAGTTCGCCAGGTGCGTCGAGCATCACGTCGCGACCAGAATTGTTCTTCGGGAACGCTATGCAGTCGCGAATGCTGTCAAGTCCTGCCATTATGCTGACAAAGCGATCCAGTCCGAAGGCCAGTCCGGCATGTGGCGGGGCACCATACTTGAAGGCGTTGATTAGGAAACCGAACTGGGCCATTGCTCTCTCTGGTGTGAAGCCCAGTATCTGGAACATCTTCTCTTGTAGTTTTCCGTCGTGAATGCGCAGCGACCCCCCGCCGAGTTCTACTCCGTTGCACACGAAGTCGTACGCCACAGCGCGCACATCTTCCGGTTTGCTGTCGAGCAGTGGGATATCGTCGGGGTTGGGTAGGGTGAAGGGGTGGTGCGTTGCCATCAGGCGCTGTTCCTCGTCGCTCCACTCAAACAGCGGGAAGTCTACTATCCAAAGGCAGTGGAATGTGTCCTTGTCGCGCAGTCCGAGACGGTCGCCCATTTCCAGACGCAGCGTGCAAAGTTGCTGGCGCGTCTTGTTTGCGCGGTCGCCGCTAAGAATGAGCAGCAAGTCGCCATCCTTGGCTCCGGCAACTTCCTTAACTTTTGCCCAAACCGCAGGCTCGTAGAATTTGTCGATACTCGACTTTACGGTACCATCCTCATTGAATTTCACGTATACCAGTCCCGTTGCACCAACCTGCGGACGCTTCACGAAGTCGGTCAGTTGGTCGAGTTGCTTGCGCGTATAGGCTGCACATCCCGGCACAACGATGCCACCGATGTATTCTGCTTCATTAAACACTGGGAACGTGCCCGTTCCCTTCAGTACGTCCATCAGTTCGACAAACTCCATGCCGAAACGCAAATCAGGCTTGTCACTTCCGAAGCGTCGCATGGCCTCGTGCCATGTCATACGCTGCAGCGGCGGCAGTTCGATGCCTCGTATCTCACGGAAAAGGTGGCGTGCCAGACCTTCAAAGACTTCGAGCACGTCTTCCTGGTCGGCAAACGACATCTCACAGTCTATCTGTGTGAATTCCGGCTGGCGGTCGGCACGCAGGTCTTCATCACGGAAACATTTGGCTATCTGGAAGTAACGGTCGAAACCGCTCACCATGAGCAGTTGCTTCAGTGTCTGAGGACTCTGCGGTAATGCGTAGAACTGGCCGGGATTCATGCGCGAGGGAACGACAAAATCGCGCGCTCCTTCAGGCGTTGAGCCGATTAGGATAGGGGTTTCCACTTCTATAAACTGGCGTGAATCGAGGAAGTTGCGTATCAGTATCGTCATGCGATGGCGCAGTTCCAGATTTTTTCTCACTGCCGAACGTCGCAGGTCGAGATACCTGTATTTCATGCGGATATCGTCGCCGCCGTCGGTGTTGTCTTCGATGGTAAATGGCGGAGTGAGACTCTCGCTAAGCACATTGAGTTCCTTGGCAAGTATCTCAATGTCGCCGGTAGGCATCTTGCTGTTCTTTGACTCGCGCTCGCTTACAGTGCCTTTCACCTGGATGCACCATTCACGTCCCAGACGGTTAGCCTGTTCGCACAGCGCAGCATCTGAAGCCTCGTTGAACACGAGTTGCGTCAGTCCGTATCTGTCGCGAAGGTCAACAAAAGTCATTCCGCCCATCTTGCGAGTGCGCTGCACCCATCCGGCCAGCGTCACATCGCGGCCTGCATCGGTGAGCCTCAACTCACCACATGTGTTTGTTCTGTACATTAATATATTTAAATAGGTGTTTGTTTTTCGGAGTGCAAAGTTAGGTATTATAATTCAGATAAAAAAAATCTACAGCGTTTTTATTTTCGTGGGTGCTGTTTTAATTTTTGCCAGCGCTGTTTTAATTTTCGTCAGCGCTGTTTTAATTTTTGCCAGCGCTGTTATAATTTTTGCCAGTGCTGTTTTAATTTTTGTCAGTGCTGTTTTAATTTTCGTCAGCGCTGTTATTTTTTATTGCAGTAGGAACCAACAATCTTTCACCACTGTATTATTTTTCACAGGCACCGCGCACATAATCGGCATTATGATAAATAGATACGTGATAAAAAATAATCTAATATTCCCCATCACTTATTCTTCGTTTCTCTGTGTATCTGATAGTAGCGCGCCCAGAGTACCATTTGTAGCGCAC